>ERZ1673746.513-NODE-513-length-42719-cov-10.379688_pt1 | contig 42719 bp, 47 predicted proteins | sample MGYA00580205_ERZ1673746 | MGnify/ENA primary metagenome ERZ1673746 (study PRJEB41218, sample SAMN15661771) | gut metagenome | host: Homo sapiens | place: Canada: London | collected 2015-08-20/2019-03-30 | study: EMG produced TPA metagenomics assembly of...
TAGCGATCTTCCTCGCTGCTTGGGTAACTCAGTATTCTGTGTGGAAAAGGAAGATCAAAAAAATGAACGAAGGCATTAAGGATAAGTGGGAACCGGCGACAGCCCGTTGACGATACCCTTTTATGAAAAATGTGGCTTTGTACGCTCGCATACCGTGCCAAATTTCTTTACGGATCATTATGATCACCCGATATATGAGTGTGGTGTACACCTTGTAGATATGGTGTATTTGCAAAGACCTCTATAAACAAATTCCAGTTTGCCGAACTGAATATAGCGTACATAGCCGCTTGGTTTTCAAAAGAAATCAGACGGCTATTTCTATTTTGAAGGAGGTGTTCGCTATGAACGAAACAGATTACAACGCTCGCCTTTTGTAGGCGAAGATGAAATCTTTCGGTATTATTGTGTTGACCGATAAATTCGGCCCGGCGGGAAGACCGCCGGTTTTTTTACCTGCCCCCTTCCAATCTCGATCCTTTCGCGATATAATATCACTTCATGAAAAAAACGAAGATACAGGGAGACGGAAAAATGCAGTTGCGGGAAGATCGCCCGGCTGACTGCCAGCGGCTAGAGATGCTGTTCCTTGCGGCAGACGAACGCGGCGTGGGTCTTGGCAGGCAGATGCTGGAATGTGCCGTGCGGCATTACGGCGTCCGGAAGCTGACGGTCAACGCGCAGACGGCCGGCTTTTATGAGCACACGGACCTTTCCGCCTGAACGCGGACGGAATGGATGAAGCGGGCGAGCGACTCCCGCTGCTGTATATGAGAAGAAACCGGAGTAAAAAAACATGATCGATAAGATGCTGATCCGTGGAGCAAAGGTCCACAACCTGAAAAATATTGACGTCGATATTCCACTTGGAAAAATCGTCGGGATCGCAGGCGTGTCAGGGTCCGGCAAGTCTTCGCTGGCGCTGGGCGTGCTGTATGCCGAAGGCTCGCGCCGCTATCTCGAGGCCCTGTCCACCTATACCCGCCGCCGCATGACGCAGGCATCGCGGGCCAGCGTGGACGAGGTGCTGTATGTACCTGCCGCACTGGCCCTGCACCAGCGCCCCGGCGTGCCGGGCATCCGCAGCACGTTCGGCACGGGAACGGAGCTTCTGAACAGTCTGCGCCTGATGTATTCCCGCCTTGCCAGCCACCGCTGCCCGAATGGACATTATCTGGCCCCTTCGCTGCTCGTCGCGGCCGGGAAGGAGCTCGTCTGCCCGGCGTGCGGCGTGCATTTTTATGCTCCGTCTGCCGAGGAGCTGGCATTCAACTCGCAGGGCGCGTGCCAGAAGTGCGGCGGCACGGGCATGGTGCACACCGTTGATATGGCGACGCTTGTGCCGGATGAGTCCCTGACCATCGACGAGGGTGCGGTTGCCCCGTGGAACAGCCTGATGTGGTCCCTAATGACGGATATCTGCCGCGAGATGGGCGTGCGCACGGATGTGCCGTTCCGCGAGCTGACGGAGCGGGAGAAGGACATCGTGTTCCACGGCCCGGCGGAGAAAAAGCACATTTCTATCACAATAAGAATACCGGGCAGGCCGGTGATCTGGATTTTACCTACTTCAACGCCGTTTACACCGTAGAAAATGCTCTTTCCAAGGTCAAGGACGAAAAGGGCATGAAGCGAGTGGAAAAGTTTTTGAAAGAGGATGTCTGCCCGGATTGTCACGGCACGCGCCTGTCGAGCGCGGCCCGCGCGCCGAGGCTGCGGGGTATTTCTCTGGATGAGGCCTGTACCATGTCGCTGACACAGCTCGTCGAGTGGGTAAAGAGTGTGCCTTCCGGCCTGCCGGAGGAGATGCGCCCAATGGCTGAGAGTATTTGCGAAGCATTCCAAAGCACGGCCAAGCGCCTGATGGACCTCGGACTGGGCTATCTGACGCTGGACCGCTCGGCTTCGACGCTCTCGACCGGTGAGCGCCAGCGGATGCAGCTGGCCCGCGCAGTGCGCAACCGCACGACCGGCGTCCTCTATGTGCTTGACGAGCCGTCCATCGGCCTGCACCCGTCGAATATCGTGGGCCTGACCGGTGTGATGCACGATCTGGTCGCCGACGGCAACTCCGTCATTCTGGTCGACCACGACACGCAGATCCTGAAAGAAGCCGACTGGATCGTCGAGATGGGCCCGGAGGCGGGCGCAAAGGGCGGCTATGTCATCGCACAGGGGACCATCCCTGCGATCGAGGCCAACTCCGCCTCTCAGATCGGACCTTTTCTTGCCGGAACGGCAGAGACAAAGCTGCGCTGCTGTACTGAAAAAGAGACGCTTTTTGCAAACGGGACGATCCATCTTTCCACCGATTCCATCCATACCGTCAAGCCGCTGGAGGTGGATATCCCCAAGGGGCGCCTCACCGTCGTGACCGGCGTGTCCGGCTCCGGCAAGACGACCATGGTGCTCGAGAGCCTGATCCCCGCGCTGGAGGCAACCATCGCTGGCAGTGCACTGCCAGCGCATATCCGCACCGTTTCGGCCGACGGCATCGCGCATGTCAAGCTCATCGACGCGACGCCGATCGGCATCAACGTCCGCTCGACGGTCGCGACCTATGCGGGCGCGCATGACGAGCTGCGCAAGCTCTATGCCAAATCTCCGGACGCGAAGGCGCGCGGCTATAAGGCAGGCGATTTCTCCTACAATACCGGCTCCCTGCGTTGCCCCGGCTGCGACGGCACCGGCATCGTCAGTCTGGACGTGCAGTTCCTGCCGGATGTGGACATTCCCTGTCCGGACTGCCATGGCTCACGCTATGCCAGAGCGGCCGACGCGGTCCGCCTGACGAACGGCGCGGGGGAGAGTGCTTCGCTTCCGGAGCTGATGGATATGGACGTGAATTCCGCGCTGGAATTCTGCCGGGACCGGAAGACCGTCAGCCAGAGACTGGCCGTTCTCCGGCAGCTGGGCCTCGGCTACCTGACGCTGGGCGAGGAAACGCCGAGCCTGTCCGGCGGCGAGGCACAGCGGCTCAAGCTCGCCAGCGAGATCGGCAGGACGCAGACGGACTCCGTCTTTGTGTTCGACGAACCGTCCATCGGCCTGCATCCGCTGGATGTTCGCGTGCTGCTCGGTGTTTTTCAGGCGCTGCTGGACAACGGCGCGACCGTCATCGTCATCGAGCATGACCTTGACGTGATCCGAAACGCCGACTATGTCATCGATATGGGCCCCGGCGGCGGAGACGCGGGCGGCCGGATCGTCGCCAGCGGCACACCGCAGGAGATCCGGGAAAATCAGGCCAGCATCACGGGGCGGTATCTCTGACCGCGTTTCCCCGTCTTCAGGCGCTCCGGACCGGAAATGCACGGACCAAATTGCCGCGCCGGTTGAAAAAACGGTCGAACTATGCTATACTCTTTTTATCTTTGTCCAAAAGCAGGGTGACTTTTTTGAAGATCAATGTCCTTTCCTATCTGGAGGCTTCCGCAGCGCGTGTCCCCGACCGGGTCTGCTGGGCAGATGCCGCGTCTGCCTTGACCTACCGCGAGGCGTGGACGGCAGTATGCGATATGGGAGCGGCTCTCTCTGAGCGGCTTTCAGCTGTCAATGCGCCCGTCTGTGTGCTGCTTCGCCATGACGTGACGGACCTTCTGGCATTTTTCTCCGTTGTATACAGCGGAAATTTCTATGTTCCCATCGATCCGGCGCTCCCGGCCGTCAGGCTCCGGAGCATGCTGGAGACGCTGTGCCCTGCGGCCATTCTGACCGCCGGGAACGATATTGATGCGGGGCTGACGAAGGACATCCCGGTCATTTCTCAGCAGGCACTGCGCGCGGAAGCGCCTATCCCATCCGCCGCGGCGCCGTGGAAGCAGCGTAAGGATACCGATCTTTTATACGTTATTTTCACCTCCGGTTCCACGGGCGAGCCGAAGGGCGTTTCCATCTGCCATCGCTCGGTGATCGACATGGTGGAGCAGTTCATGCGTGCCTTCGACTTTGCCGACGGAACCGTCTGGGGCAATCAGGCACCGTTTGACTTTGATGTTTCTGTCAAGGATATCTTCCTCTCGCTTCGTGTCGGCGGGCGGCTTGAGATTCTGGAGAAGAAGCTGTTTTCCTTCCCAAAGCTGCTTCTCGAGCGGCTCAACGAACGCAGCGTAGACACGATCATCTGGGCGGTTCCCGCCCTGAAGATCCTTGCCCGCCTTCATGCCTTCCAGACGCTGCGCCCGCTGTATCTGAAAAATATCATGTTCTCGGGCGAGGTCATGCCGCCGAAGACGCTGCAATACTGGATGCAGGCCGTCCCGCAGGCGCGGTTCGTGAACCTCTATGGCCCGACGGAGATCACCTGCAACTGTACTTACCATATCGTGCAGAGCGCGGACGAGGTGCTGCAGGAGGTCCCGATCGGCAGGCCGTTTGCCAACTGTGATGTGTTCCTGCTCGACGGCGGCGAGCCTGTCCGGGAGGAAGGGCGGACCGGTGAGATTTGTGTGACGGGAAGCTGCCTTTCCCTTGGTTATTACAACCGTCCACAGCTCTCCGCCCAGGCCTTTGTGCAGAATCCGCTGAATCCCCGGTTCCGTGAACCGATGTACCGCACGGGCGATCTCGGCGTGTGGAAAAACGGGTCCCTGCTCTTTGCGGGAAGGAAGGACACGCAGATCAAATTCATGGGACATCGTATCGAGATGTCCGAGATCGAGCTGTGTGCCAACGCTGCTGAGGGCGTGGAGGCATCCGCCTGCGTTTTCAGCGACGAGCGCCTGACGCTGTTTTATACGGGCGAGGCAGAGGAAAAGGCCTTGCTTGCCCGCCTGCGGGACAGGCTCCCCAAATATATGCTTCCGAGCGCTTGCCGCCGGCTGGAGCACTTTCCCCAAAATCGCACGGGAAAGATCGACCGGCGGGCGCTGCTGATTTTGTCGAAAGAGGATTGATACCATGAACGAGCTTTATCAAGTGTTGGACGGACTTCATCTGAATGTTGATTTTCACAACGAAAAGCGGCTCATCGACGACGGCCTTTTGGAGTCGTTGGATATCGTGATGCTGGTCGATGAGCTGATGTGTCATTATGATATTGAGATCTCCGTGGAGGATCTGATCCCCGAGAATTTCAACTCCGCCGAGGCGATCTATGCTCTGGTGCAGAGGCTGAAGGACGAGGAGTAAGCCATGCCGATCACGGGTCTGAGCTTTTTGCTCTTTGCGCTCGCGGCGGTCATGCTGTACTATCTGTTCCCGAAGCGGCTGCGGCAATATGTCCTTCTGGCGGCGAGTATCCTGTTTTATCTGACCTACGGTGTTCGGATGGCGGGCTATCTCGCCGCGACGATCCTGCTTACCTATCTTTTCGGCCTGTGGCTGGACCGGCTTGCAGCGTTTCGGCCCGCTGCCGAGACCAAGGAGGAGCGTAAGCGCCAGAAGCGTGCAAATGACCGGAAAAAGCGCCGCGTTCTGGCGCTGTCGCTCGTGCTGAACTTTGCGTCGCTGGCGCTTTTGAAGTACGGCGGCTTTCTGGCCGCAGCCGTTAATTCTGTGCTCGGTACGGAGCTGCCGCTGCCGCATTTTCTTCTGCCGCTCGGCATATCCTTCTACATTTTCCAAACCTCCGCTTATCTGATCGATATCAGCCGCGGCAAACATCGGGCAGAGCGGAGCTTCCTGCGCTATGCGCTGTTTGTCTGCTATTTCCCGCAGCTGGTGCAGGGCCCGATCAACCGCTTTGCCGATCTGCAGCCGCAGCTCACGGAGGGAAACGATTTTTCCTGGGATAATATCCAGCACGGGTTTCTGCGCATGCTCTATGGCGTGCTGAAAAAGGCGATGATCGCAGATACGCTTGCACCGATCGTGGCGAAGATCTACGGCGGTTACGCGGCCTACCCCGGCATCATCTGCTTTCTGGGTGCGGCACTCTACTGCATCCAGCTTTACTGCGACTTTTCCGGCGGCATCGACCTGATGATGGGCATCTCCCGCCTGTTTGGCATCTCCATGCAGGAGAATTTCTGCCGCCCCTATTTTTCTGTCAGCCTGTCCGATTTCTGGCGGCGCTGGCATATCTCGCTGGGCGAGTGGATGAAGGACTACCTGTTCTATCCGCTGGCACTTTCCAAGCCTTTCGGCAGGCTCGCGCAGTTCTGCCGCCGCCATATGCCGCTGGATGCCGCAAAGTGTATCGTGCCGAGTCTGTGCACGTTCCTCGTGTTTCTCGCAGTCGGCGTCTGGCAGGGGCCCGGCATGGCCAACATTGCCTATGGCCTGTGGAACGGTTTCTGGATGTCCCTCGCCATGTTCCGTGCGCCGATCCGGAAGCATCTCCGGCTTTCTCCGGAGGACCCGAAAAAAGGAGCGCTGGTCTGGGGCGTCGTCCGCACGAATCTGCTGGTCATCATCGGCAGGTACTTCTCAAATGCGTCTTCGCTGCGTTCTGCGCTCGGGATGCTGAAGCAGACGGTGCTGCACTTCGGTGTGACCCGCGTCCATGCTGCCCTGTTTACGGAGCTGGGCTTCTCGCTGTCCGTGCTCTGGAAGGTCGTCCCCATGCTCGGCGTGGTCTTTGCCGTCAGTTTCGCCGCCGAGCGGGGGACCGACGTTGTCCGCTGGCTCTGCGAGCGAAAGTGGCTCGTGCAGTTCCTGATCCTGTTTGCGGCGCTGTTGACGGTCGTGCTGTTTGTCTATGGAAACGCCGGCTATACACCCATTGCTTATGTCTATGAAAATGTCTGAGGTGATCCTGCTTGCGTGGTAAAAAATGGCTTCTGACTGTCGTCTGCGCGCTGCTGCTGGTCGGCGTCGTCTGTGTCCTGGGCAATTGGCTCATCGATCCCTTCGGCGTTTTTGAGACCTCACCGCTGCAGTGGGATTCCTATGCGCAGACGCTCAATCCGCGCGGCAGCAAGGTGCGCTATATTTCCGAGCGGCCCGGCGAATACGATTCGTTTGTAGTCGGATCGTCCTCTGCCGCATCCTATCTGCCGGAAACGTTGGAGCGGTATTACGGCGGCAGCTTCTATAACATGTTCCACTACGGAGCGGACACTGACTATGACCGCGAGCTGGTCCGCTATCTGCTGGAGCAGGGCGAGGTCAAGCGGATCGTCCTTGTGCTCGGGCTGAGCGATGCCTATGCTCTGCACAGTAAAACGGAGGGCCTGACCGCCGTGCCCGATTACCGGGTGAGCGGGGAAAACGAAGCGGCCTACAAGCTCCGCTTCCTGTTTGCAAGCCCTTCCTTTGCGATGGAAAAGCTGTCCTCCCTCCGGAAGGACACGGAAATGCCGCAGACCTTTGACGTCTTTCTGCCGGAAAGCGGGACCTATGACAAGCGGCTGCGCGACGTGGAACCCATCGGCAGCCTGCAGGACTATCTTACGCTCCACGGTGAGGACTACCTTTCAGAGACGGCCGATACAACGCTCCCTGACATCGAGCGCTGTGCCGGGAATGTCGCCGCGATCCGCGAAATGTGCGGCGAAGCGGGGACGGAGCTGACCGTCATTCTCACCCCGTTCTGCCGGGAGCAGATCGAGCAGTACGACAATGCCGCCCTGAATGCATTCTATCAGGCGCTCTCGGACGTGACGGACTATTGGAATTTCTCGATCACACCGCTGACCTATGACGAACGATTCTTCTATGACGTGACGCACACCCGGAATGCCGCTGCCGATCTCGTGGTGGCGCGGATCGCCGGGGATGAGAGCGTCGGTCTGCCCGATGCCTTCGGGGCCTATTGCCGGCAGGGAGAGTCAACGGATGCAGCGCAGCTGAAGAAAGCCGCCGGGGAAAGCGCTTATCTTCAAAACGGCAGCGCGACCGTCCCGATCCTGCTGTATCACCATCTCGACCCGGATCAGCCGGAAAGCGAGACCACCTTGCACCCCGAGACGTTTGAGCGGCAGATGCGCCTGCTGAAGGAGCAGGGCTATACGCCGATTTCATTTGATGAGCTGATCGCGTTTGTGGAGCAGGGAACGCCGCTTCCGGAAAAGCCGGTCATGATCACGTTTGACGACGGCTATACCAGCAACGCCGTTTATGCCTATCCCGTTCTGCGGGAGCTTGGCTTCCATGCGTCGATCTTTGCCATTGGCTGCTCGATCGGGCATGACCGCTATTACAAGGATACGCAGTACAGCCTGACGCCTCACTTCGGTCAGACTGAGATCACGGAAATGCTGGACTCCGGCCTTATTTCCATCGGCTCTCATACCTACGACATGCACCAGTGGCCGCCCTATGAGACCGTCAAGCCCGCACGGGAGAATATGCTGCCGCTGCCCGGCGAATCCGAGACGGAGTATATCGACGCCGTGCAGACCGACGCAGCGCGTGAGGCGGAAACGTTTACGGCGTTCGGCATTCCCGCGCCCGATGTGATCGCGTTCCCCGAGGGCATGCATACCACGCTGACCGATGTTGTGCTGCGCGAATGCGGCTACAAGGTCACTCTGACGACGGACGAAAGCCGTGTGAACACCGTTGTGGTCGGCCTGCCGCAGACGCTGATCGATCTCGGCCGCATGACCGTTCTGCCGGGCATGACGGACGAGCAGCTCCTGCAGTATCTGAACGAGCGGGCAAACTAGAGAACAAAGCCTTTTCCCGGGCCCGCCGTGCATGCGCACGGCGGGTTTTGCTGCATTTTCGGGAAGAAAACCCGTATTCTGTGGTTGAAAAGTCCGGTTCCCGGTGGTACAATAAGAAAAAGAGGGCTGCTGTGAGGCGGCTTTTTGAAGCAGGGGAGGTTAGGCAATACTAACTTACTCCAACAGCATAGAAAGGGGAATGCCCCATGCAAACAAAGGAAACGATCACGCTCTCCGGCGTGCCGGAGACGATGTTGCAGACGGTCTATGCCCGCGCCAAGGAGAGCAGCGGGCGCGGTGCGATCCGCGACCGCAAGGCCGAGGAGACCATCGGCGGCCTGCAATATGATTTCTCCCTGGCGGACCGGGACAAAGCCATGCACAGCGGCGTCATTGCCCGCACCATCGTGCTGGACCGGCTGACCGGCGCGTGGCTGCAGGAGCATCCGGGCGGTACGGTCGTCAACGTCGCCTGCGGGCTGGACACGCGGTGCTACCGGATGGAGGGCTATGGCCGCTGGTATAACCTTGACCTGCCGGAGACCATTGCCGTCCGGCAGAGGCTTTTGCCGGAAAATGGTGCGATCTCGCAGATCGCCATGTCCGCCATGGACGACTGGGGCGGGTGCATCGCTGAGCAGGATACCCCGGCACTGGTCATCATCGAGGGCCTGACGATGTATCTGACGGAGACAGACGTGCAGCGCATATTTTCCGTGATCGCCGGGCGCTTCCAAAGCGCGACCGTACTGGCCGAGACGATGAATCCCATGGTCGTCAAGCGCTTCCGGGAAAAGTCGATCGAGGGCAGCCATGCAAAATTCACCTGGGGCGTGAAGAACGGCGCGGCGCTGGCCGCCCTGCTGCCGGATTTCCGCCTGCGGGAGGAGCACAGCCTGACGGAGGGCATGGCGGAGTTTGTGCCCGTTTATAAGCTGCTGGGCAAAATACCGGCCATCCGCAATATTTCCAACAAGATCATCGTTCTGGAGAGGAAGTGAGGTAGCATGTCTTTCTTTGATAATACCCGCAGGCCGGAAGGACTTGGCGGTAAGCTCATGGTTTCCATGATGAATGTCGGCCATCGCTCGCTGGCGCACTGGGGCATGCGGTTCCTGCCGCTTTCGCCGGATGCCCGTGTGCTGGACTGCGGCTGCGGCGGCGGAGCAAATCTGAAAAAGCTCCTGAAGCGGTGCCCGCAGGGTATCGTCAAGGGCATCGACTATTCTGCCGTCAGCGTCGAAAAGTCGCGCAAGCTCAATGATGCCGCCATCCGTGAGGGACGCTGTGTGGTCTGGCAGGGGAGCGTGGCCGAGATGATCTTCGCGGCCTCGTGGTTCGACGCCGTCACGGCGTTTGAGACCGTTTATTTCTGGCCCGATCTGCCGCAGTGCTTCCGCGAGGTCTTCCGTGTGCTGAAGCCGGGCGGGACGTTTTTCCTCTGCAACGAATCCAGCGGCGACACGGACAAGGACGAGAAATGGACCGAGCGGATCGCGGGCATGACGATCTACCGCGATGTGCAGCTGCAGGCTGCGCTGGAGCAGGCGGGCTTCCATGACATCGAGATCCATAAGAACGAAAAGGGCTGGCTGTGCATGCTGGCCCGGAAATAAAAAACAGGCGGTGAGAGTATGCGGGTCCTGGAATACGGAAAAGAGCGGGAACGAACGCTGCTGTTTCTGCCGTGTACGGCAGAGCCGGACTGGGCGTTCACCGATGCGGTGACGCTGCTGGCGCAGGAGTTCCATGTGCTGCAGGTCATCTATGACGGCCACGGCGGAACGGGCGAGGACTTTGTTTCCGTGGAGAAAACGGTGAACGAGATCACAGACTGGCTGCAGGGCCGCGGCATCACCCGTCTGGACGCGGCCTACGGCTGCTCGCTCGGCGGCGCATGCCTGACACGCCTTTTGGCGGAGGGAAGACTTCCGGTCGGGCGCGCCGTTATCGATGCCGGGATCACGCCGTATCAGCTGCCGCTGCTCCTGCGCCGTCTGGCGTGCCTGCGCGATACGCTTGCCGTCCGGCTCGTGATGCGGAACCGGAAAATTCTGGAGGCTGCTTATCCGCCGGAGCGCTGGACGCTGCCGGGGCGCGACCCCGTGCAGGAATACCACGCCCTGTCGGCATATCTCCGGACATACTCGAACCGGAGCATCCGCAACATCTTCTGGTCGGCCAATAACGATCCTCTTCCGCCGAAGCCGGAAGAAACGGACTGCCGCATCGCATATTGGTACGGCGGGAAAGAGGCAAAGGCACGGCGCGGGAATATCCGCTTCATCCGGCAGTATTTCCCGCAGGCGCAGCTGCGTGTTATTCCGGAAATGGAGCATGCGGAGCTTGTGATGCTGCATCCGGAGGAATTTTACCGGCAAATAGAGAGTTTCGTGAAATCGGAGGAATGAGCGTGGAACGGAAGGAAGCGATCCGCGGTGCTTACCGTCTGACGGGCGGCAGCGGCTTTTATGACGGCATGATCACCTGCTCTACGCTGAGCGGGAAGGCGGTGTGCCGCCTGGTGTGGGCGATGAACAAGACGGAATGCGACGCCTATCTGGAAAAGACACTGTCCGGCATTCCGGAGCATTTCTCCGGCAGGCTGCTGGAGGTGCCGGTGGGAACGGGCATCCTGACTATGCCAGTTTACAAGACGCTCCCGGAGGCGGATATCACCTGCCTGGATTACTCGCCGGATATGATGAAGCAGGCATAGGAAAAAGCGGAGCACCTGCAGCTGCGGAATGTGACCTTCCGGCAGGGCGACGTGGGCGCGCTTCCCTATAACGACGGTACCTTTGATATCGTCCTGTCGCTCAACGGTTTTCACGCTTTCCCGGACAAAGAGGCCGCTTACCGGGAGGTCCTGAGGGTCCTGAAGCCCGGCGGGACCTTCTGCGGCTGCTTCTATGTGCAGGGAGAGCACAGGAGAACGGACTGGTTCATCCGGCATGCTTACGAAAAGGCGGGCTTTTTTACGCCGCCCTATGAGACGGTCTTCAGTCTGAAAGGACGGCTGGAGCAGACATACGAAGCGGTGCGGGCAGGAAACCTGAAAAGCATAGCATGGTTTTGCTGCCGCAAGGCGAAATAGGAGGCGGTCATATGTCTAAAAAGGCAACGGAATTCCAGAAAAAAGAAATGAGCAAAATGTACCGCGGCAAGGAGATCTTCAAGCCGCTGAACACCGGCTGGGTCGACGAGCACGTCGCCTGTGTGCGAGAGTGGGTGGCAAATATCTTCTTCTACTGCAAGGGCGACACGACCATCATGATCGACGCCGGGTATAACTACGGCCGGCTCGAGGAAAAGATGGGCTGGCTCGGCATAGACCCGAGTTCTATCCGGCATATCCTCATCACGCATCAGGACACGGATCACGTCGGCGCGGTCGAAGCGGACAGCCCCGGCCTGTTCCGGAAGGCGAAGCTGTATGTCGGCGAGACCGAGAACCGCTATCTGACGGGCGAGGTGCGCCGCAAGGTGATCTATCATCTCTACAAGCTGCCGCAGGTCACCATCCGCAATGAGAAGGTCCTGCTGCACGACGGCGAGGCCTTTGAGATCGACGGCATCCGCATCGAGTGCTTCCTCGTTCCCGGCCATACCTGGGGCCACATGGTCTATCTCATCGACGGGAAGTATCTGTTCACGGGCGATACGATCTGGCTCGGAGCGGACGGCGGCTACAGCTTCATCTCCGCGCTGGCGGAGGATAACCGGCTGGCGGTGCGTTCGCTGGCAGAGCTGGAGACAAAGCTCGAAGCGCGGAAGCTGCACCCGATGTTCCTCACCGGCCACACCGGCTGGACGGACAACTTCACCTTTGCCTTTGCGCATAAGGACAAGCTCTGCTCACCGTTCAAAAAGAGAGTGCACGACCCTTCCGCGCCCTATGATGCCTACGATGAGTCGGACGACACGGAGGAGCGGTCAAAGAGCGGCTATCTGAAGGGAGTCGGGCGATGAAGGACAACGAGCTGCAATTTGAGCGGAGCTGCCATGTGCTGTACTCCGGTCCCTGCAAAAAAGAAATTCGCGCACGGATCGCGCAGCACTATCCGGAGGCGGAGCGCGAGGCGGTCTGGGAGCGGGTCCAGCGGCAATATGTTGATTTTCTCTCCGACTGGCGCACCGACCTCGGCGGGAAGAAGAACTTCCACAACGGCAGCGGCGGCACCTATGACTGCATCGCCATCTTGAGCTATTATGTCGTGTGCAGGGATGTCACGTCCTTTCGCGAGATCGAGGAGATGGAGGAGGCTCTGGTCCTGCCTGCTTTCCGCAAGCTGAAATTCGTGGACTGCAACAAGCCGTTTTTCAAAAGACTGATGCATCGCGCCTTCTTAACGGCAAAGGGGCGCTGCGACAAATGGCACGATTACGAAATGACGGTCGCGCCCTACGAGAAGGACAAGCCGATCTATTATGAATTTACGGCCTGCCCTGCGGCGGAATTTGCCATCCGCAACGGGCTGACGGATATCATGCCCGCCCTGTGCAACGTGGATTATGCGGCCATGGAGCTGATCGGCGCGAAGCTGGTGCGGACGACGACCTGCGCAAACGGCTGTAAATGCGACTATACCATCTGCGGCAGCCGGGACCCATATCTGAAGGATCATCCCGAATACCGCGACGAGGCGGGCTACCGGCGGAACCGGTAGGGAAATCGAGGAAACGGAAATGCTGTTTGAAACCTACGGAGACAGAAACAAGCCTGCGGTCCTGTTCTTTCACGCCATGGGCGTGACGGGGCAGAGCAGCAGGCCCGTGGCGGAGCACCTGCCCTGCTTCTGCATCCTGCCGACATCCACGGTCTACTGTGCCGGGCAGCGCTATGCAGGCAAGGCCGACGAGGTGCGGCAGGTGGAGGACTATCTGCGCGCACAGGGCGTGAAGCGGCTCGCGCTCGTCGTAGCGTCCTCCATCGGCGCGGACCTCGCCATGGCGTTTTTGACGCAGATGAGCCTGCCGGTCGACCATGTCTACTTTGACGGCGGGCAATTTGCGCAGATCGGCAGGGGAACGCGCCGCGTTATGATGCCGTTTCTCTATCTGGCCATCAAAAGCCTGTACTGGTCGAAGGGAAAGACGCTCAAAAAGCTCCTCTGGTGCGGCGACGATGCCATCAAGCCCTATTTTATCGCAGCGGGCAGGGCACTGACGCTCGGAAACCTGCGCCGCCAGCTGGCGGACAGTCTGGAGGATCGGCCGTTCCCGCTGCTGCCGGAGACGCTGCAGCGCCGGACGTATTTTGCGTTCGGCAGCGCGGAGGACCATTTCAAGTACCGCGAGGCGGTGCGGAAGGCATATCCTGCGGGGAATTTCCCTGTATTTGCGGGATACGACCACATGCAGTACCAGATCCGCGACCCGCAGGGCTTTGCGGAGCTGCTGCAGAGCCTGATGGAGCGGGACCGTCTGCCGGACCTCCCGTTTTTACGAAAGTGAGGGAATCCATGCAATACAGGATCGAAAAGAACACCGTGCAGGAAACGCTGCTCATTCCGGTCTATGGCCGGAAAATGTGCACGGAGCTGTATCCGAATCTTTACCGGGACGAGACGGCCGTCCGCCTGTTCGGGGAGATCGACTATGATTTTTCTGCGCTGGAGAAAAAGTCCCGGAGCCTGATGCAGCGCTTCGGTTTTCTGGAGGTCGCCATGCGCCAGAACGATCTGGCCTTTGAGGTGCGGGACTATCTGCGCGCGCACCCGAATGCGGCCGTTGTGAACCTCGGCTGCGGGCTGGATGCGACCGGCCGCAGCTGCGGCAACGGCAGCTGTAAGCTTTACAATCTGGATTTCCCGGATGTCATCCGTGTGCGCGATGAGCTGCTGCCCGCCGGGCCGCGGGAGGAGAACATCCCGTGCGACCTGAACGACACGGCGTGGTTCGACCGCATCGACGCCTCCGGCGGCGCAATATTCTTTGCGGCGGGCGTGTTCTATTATTTTCTGAAGGAGCAGGTCCGGGCGCTCGTGCAGCGCATGGCGGCGGCCTTCCCCGGCGGCGTGCTGGTCTTTGACGCGGCCAACGAAAAGGCCGTCCGGCTGATGCTGAAAACATGGATCCGGGATGCGAAGATCAAGGACGTCGGCGCGTATTTTGCCGTTGCGGATGCCAAAGCCGAGCTTGGCCCGTGGGACAGCCGCCTGCAGATCTCCAGCCGGGGCTATATGCTGGGCTACCACGATCTGAAGGACCCGTCCGTCAGCGGCTTTTTCCGCTTCCTTGCGCGGGTCGGCGACCGCAGCATGAACATGCAGATCGTCAGGATCGGCTTTGGAGGCGAAATATGAAATACATCGGGGTGCCTCTGGGAATGTGGGCGCTGTTTGCAGGGTCGTTCCGCAGACAGCTGACGGTCGTGTTCGGCTATGACGCCGCGGCGGCAAAGGAGATCATGAAAAGGGCGAAGCCGCAGTACCGGAAGCTCATTGCGAAGCTGCCCGCGTTTGAAAAGGCCGACCGGTTTCAGATGAACATCGTCAACTGCGCCATGCTCGGCGCGTTCATCTGCTCCATGCCGGAGCGTCCGGATGTGGAGCGCCTGACGGCCTATTATGCCGACGCGATGATGACAAAGCCGATGAAGTGGTTTTGCCGCAAGAGCGGAAAAAAGAAATTCACGGAAAAGGACATCGCGGGGATGCAGGCCACAGCCGCGCTGAAGGCGGCGGACCGCAACCCGTATTCTTGGAACATGGAATACTATGCCTACCCCGACGGCAGCGGCTATGAGGCGCGCTTTACGCAGTGCGGCATCTGCACGCTGATGAAGGAGCTGGGGCTTTATGACCTGACGCCGGCCCTCTGCCACCTGGACTACACCATGGCCGAGGCGGGTGAAACGGCGGATTTCGTGCGAGAGTATACGCTCGCCTCCGGCGGGCCGTACTGCGACTGCGGCTACAGGAGGAAAACCAGATGAGTCATTTTCATTCGATCGGAATATCGGAAAAGCTCGATGTGCCGCGGATCCGGAAGCTGCTGACGATCGGTGCGTCCCTGCTGCATCTTGCGGGGGATCTGATCCTCGGCTGAGGCACGGAGCAGGAATCGCTGACGGGAATTCTGCGGATGCTCTCTGCCTACACCGGCACGTCCGACGGCGGCATGGTGGCGCAGGTCTATGTGCAGAAATATCCCGGTGAGACCGGGGACTCGTGCTGATCTCCACCGGCGGGCTGGACGCGAATACCATCAAGAGCCTGAAAAGGCAATACTTCTTTGCGCCGCTGGCACTGTGGTACCTGAAGCACTGCAGCTATGAAAAGCTGAAGCCGAAGCTCATCCGGCTCGGCATGAGCCATCTTCGCGGCGAAGGTCCCGAGGAGGCCGCCTATGCGCAGGATATGTTCGAGACGATCTTCCGGGACTACAGGCAGGAGAAGGACGACTACTTTTCCGAAAAAATGCAGCGGGACCTCATCCGCCTGATGCACGAGCCGCGCATCGCCTATGTCTCCGGCGGCCATCTGACCACGGTCCTGCAGGCAGAAAAATTCATCGAAACGATCCGGGCGTTCCTGCCGTCACTGGGGGAGTAACGCAGACAGGAGGGAATGGCAGTGATCGACATCATCTACCACGACGGCGCTTCGGCGGCGCCGGATCAGGCCGGGCAGAGCGGCGGCTTTGCGCAGGCGGACGGAAACGGCGAGATCCACTGCTATTCGTGGCTGGACGGCGTGAGCGCCATGCTGATGCGGCTCGAGATGGAGTCCTATACGGAGCTTCGCACGCAGAAGGGCCTGCTGGAGCTCAATTTCTGCGCCAACGGCCGCTTTGAAACGCGCTTCTCCCTGCGGGACCATGTGCTGCTGAAGCCGGGCGACATGGCCATCAGCTGCTATGACGGCGTGCATGGCTCGCGTTCCGAGTCGCATTTTCCGCTGGGCTATTATGAGGGCATCTGCCTTGAGGTCGATCCGGAGCGCGCCCGGCGCTGGATCGAGCGCAATGCCCCGGCCTTCCGTGTCGATTTTTCCGCTCTGCAGCAGAATCTGCTGGGCGACAAGTGGTATCGCTGCAGCCCGGCGGGCCCGCGCTGCGAGCATGTGTTCCGGGAGCTGTATGAGAGCGCCGCCTATCTGGACCCCGCGTTCCTGCGGCTCAAGGTGCTGGAGCTCCTGATGCTGCTCAGCAGCATCCCGCGCGGGGCCGGGACGGATGCCTACTGCTCGGCCCGGCAGGCGGAGCTGATCCGCCATATCCGCGACCATCTGCTGACGGACCGCGAGAGCTATACCTCGCTTTCCCGGCTGGCGGCGGAGCACGAGATGTCCGTATCGCACCTGCAGAAGCTGTTCAAGCAAATTTACGGTGTGCCGGTCTATCACTACATCAAGGAATACCGGCTCGAGCAGGCGGCGGTCGAGCTCGTGCGCAGCGCAAGGCCCGTGACGGAGATCGCGCAGGATGCGGGCTATGACAATGCCAGCAAATTTTCGGCCTGCTTCAAGGAGCGCTACGGTGTGACACCGTCGCAGTACCGCACGGATGTAAAGGCAAAACAGAGCATCGGAACCAAAACGGAGTAGTCTGCGAAACGGAAATATGGTAGAGTATGCACTGGTTAGAGAACACTAACCAAGACAGCCCACGCAATTGCATCTTCGGCCTTTGCCGGACCCCAGTCGAATGCTCTCGATGAATTGTGCGGTGCTGTCCGATATAACCTGGAGGTGCATCATGAAAAAGAGAATTGCAGCAATCGTGTTATGTGTGTTCTGCCTGCTGGCCATTGCGGGCTGCTCGCAGAGCAAGCCGGATGCGCAGCCCACTGCGGCGCAGGAGACCGGCGACTATCTGACGACCATCAGCGGGACCTATGAGGAGCTGTTCCCGCAGCTGGCCAAGGCGGAGTACCGCGACCTGTGGATCGATGCCACGACGCCGCTCGTCGGCGCGGAGAACGCCGAGACCGCGACGGATACGCTGCTTGCCATGTGCATGGCAGAGCCCTACGGCCCGGAGGCTTCCGAAAAGTATGCGGCAGACCCCGAGAGCATGGCGTTCAACTGCTATTTCCGCGGCGGCGTGGACCGCTTCGTCATGGACGGCCACACCATTTCCGGTCTGGACGCGCAGGGCAATGAGGTCTTCTCCCATACCTATCACAAGCTCGACGAGGAAAATGAGAACGGCTTCCTGTTCTACCAGAGCGACGACGCGGATTCCGGCGACTTTACCTACTTCGCCTTCTCCCCGGACACGATGGAGACGACCTATCATCTGGAGTTCCGCTATGCCGGGGACCTCAGTGACCTGCAGAGTTGGTTCGAGGGCAATTATGCCTACTGGAACGCCGCTGCGATCGCCGTGGACTACGATGAGGAGACCATGAAGAACGTGATCGAGCTGTTCGTGACGGAGAACCTGACCGAAGCGGAGTAAAGAGGAAGCTCAGCGCACCCGTTTTCCGGCGGGTGCGCTGAAAACCACGATTAACGATTACAGAAAAAAGGAGGGGAACCCCCTTGAAGAAACGATCGGATCTGTCGCGGCTGATGGAGTATGCCAGGGGGCATCGGGTCTTTACCTATGTCTCCTGGGTCCTGTCGGCCATGAGCGCGCTGGTGGCGCTGGTCCCGTTTTTGTACATCTGGATGATCCTGCGCGATGTGCTGAATGCTGCGCCGGATTATTCCCGGGCGGTCAACATCCCGCATTACGGCTGGATGGCGGTGCTGTTTGCAGCGCTGTCGTATCTCATCTATGTCTGCGCGCTGCTGTGCTCCCATCTGTCGGCCTTCCGCGTGGCGACGAACCTGCGGCTCGCCGTTTCGGAGCATCTTGCCCGGCTGCCGCTGGGCTTTACGGAGCGCTACGGCAGCGGCAAGCTCCGCAAGGTCATTCAGGAGAGCACCGGCGCGGCGGAGACCTATCTTGCCCATCAGCTGCCGGATCAGTATGCCGCCATGGCCACGCCGGTCGGCCTTCTGGTGCTGCTGTTCGTCTTTGACTGGCGGCTGGGCCTGCTGAGCCTTGTGCCGGTGGCCCTCGGCTTTGTGATCATGTCGGCCATGACCGGCAAGCGCATGGCGGAGAAAATGCGCCAGTACGGCAATGCCCTTGCCGCCATGTCCGGCGAGGCCGTGGAATATGTCCGCGGCATTCCGGTCGTCAAGACGTTCGGTCAGTCCGTGTTTTCGTTCAAAAAGTTCAAGGCGACGATCGACGAATATGAAAAGTGGGTCATTGCCTACACGAAAGAGCTGCGGATGCCGATGCTCTTCTATACGGCGGCCATCAACGGCGTGTTTGCCTTCCTCATCGCGGGCGGCCTGCTGCTGACGAGAAACGGCGTTACCCCGGAATTCCTGCTGAATCTGCTGTTTTACATCATTATCACGCCGGTCATCTCGCTGACGCTGACGAAGATCATGTATATGAGCGAGAGCAAGATGATCGTGGCCGATGCGCTGAGCCGCATCGACTCCGTGCTGGACGAGGCGCCTGTGTCCGTGAGTGAAAAGCCGCAGCACCCGAAGGACAGCTCGATCGCCCTGCATGATGTGCGGTTCAGCTATGACGGCAGGACGGACGTGATCCGCGGCGTTTGCATGGACATCCGCCCGGGACAGACCGTGGCACTCGTCGGCCCGTCCGGCGGCGGCAAGTCCACGCTGGCAAGCCTCATCTGCCGCTTCTTCGACGTGGGCAGCGGCAGCATCTGCGTCGGCGGCGCGGACGTGCGCGATATCCCGAAGGAAGAGCTGATGGACACGGTCTCGTTCGTGTTCCAGAACAGCCGCCTGCTCAAGGGCAGCATCCTGGACAACGTCAAGCTGGGCAGGCCCGACGCCACGGAGGCAGAGGCGCTTTCCGCCCTGCGGGCTGCGCAGTGCATGGATATTATCGAAAAATTCCCGGACGGCATCCATACCGTCATCGGCTCGAAGGGCGTGTATCTCTCCGGTGGCGAGCAGCAGCGCATTGCCATTGCGCGCGCCATGCTGAAAAATGCCCCCATCCTGATCCTCGATGAGGCCACGGCCTTTGCCGACCCCGACAACGAGGCGAAGGTGCAGGCCGCGTTTGCGGAGCTGGCGAAGGGCAAGACCGTCGTTATGATCGCCCACCGTCTGTCTACCGTTGTGAACGCCGACTGTATCTATGTGGTGCAGGACGGCAGGATCGCCGAGGCGGGCACGAAGGGCGACCTCTGCGCCCGGAACGGCCTGTTTGCAAAAATGTGGCAGGACTATCAGTCCTCGGTTCGCTGGAAGGTCGAAAAGGAGGGACCGGCATGCTGAAAAAGATCCAGAGAGCAACGGCAAGCTCCCCGGAGGGCACGCGGGGACTCGTCCGGGGCGTGCTGGCCTGCGCCGCGCAGAACATCGCCTTTATGCTGCCCACGAGCCTGCTGTATGCGCTCGTCCGCGACCTGATGGCGGGCGGCGCAGCGGGAAGGACCGCATTTTATGTCTGCGGCTGCGTTGCCTGCTTTGCCCTGATCCTTCTGACGACGTGGTTCCAGTATAACGGCACCTACTTTACGACCTATCAGGAGAGCGGTATCCGCCGCCTGACGCTCGCCGAGCGCCTGCGCAGACTTCCGCTGTCCTTCTTCGGCAAGCGCGACCTGGCCGACCTGACCAGCACCATCATGGCAGACTGTGAGGTGCTGGAGAAGACCTGCTCGCACTTCATTCCCGGCCTGTTCGGCTCGCTCATCTCCACGGTGCTCATCGCGCTGGGTCTGTTCCTCTTCGACTGGCGCATGGCGCTGGCGGCGCTGTGGGTCATCCCGGTATCTGCGGCCATCGTGCTCTGCAGCTATCGCGTGCAGGACCGCGTGCAGAGCAGGACCATGGCCGTGAAAATGACCTGCGCCGATGGCATTCAGGAGTATATCGAATCGATCCGCGACCTGAAGGCCAGCAATGCAGAGCAGGGCTATCTCGGCGGCCTTTCCCGGAAGATCCGTGCCGTGGAAAAGCAGACGATCGCGGCGGAGCTGACGAACGCCGTGTTCGTGACCTCGGCCGGTACGGTCCTGAAGCTCGGCATCGCCTCCGTGGCGCTGACCGGCTCCGTGCTGCTGCTGAGCGGCCGCATCGACGTGCTGACGCTGTTCCTGTTCCTGCTCGTGGCTTCCCGCCTGTACGATCCGATGCAGGGCGCGCTGCAGAATCTGGCGGCTGTCATCGCCATGCGGACGAATGTGGCGCGCATGAATGAGATTCTGGAATACCCGATCCAGACCGGCAGCGAGCAGCTGAGCAATCAGGGCTGCGATATCGTGTTTGACCATGTGGGCTTTGCCTACAACTCCGGCGAGACGGTTCTGAAGGACGTGTCCTTCACGGCAAAGCAGGGACAGGTCACGGCCCTCGTCGGTCCGTCCGGCGGCGGCAAGACGACCGTGTCCCGGCTGGCGGCGCGCTTCTGGGACTATCAGAAGGGCAGCATCACGGTCGGCGGCATGGATGTTTCAAAGATCGACCCGGAAAAGCTCATGAGCCTGTATTCCATCGTTTTCCAGGACGTCACGCTGTTTGACAATACCATTCTGGAGAATATCCGCCTCGGCCGCAAGGACGCGACGGATGAGGAGGTCCTCGCGGCGGCAAAGCTTGCCAACTGCGACGAATTTGCCGAAAAGCTCCCGGACAAGTGGAACACCGACATCGGCGAAAACGGCTGCGCCCTTTCGGGCGGTGAGCGCCAGCGCATTTCCATTGCGCGCGCCTTCCTCAAGGATGCGCCCATCATCCTGCTCGACGAGGCGACGGCCAGTCTGGATGTCGAGAACGAGACGCTCATCCAGACGGCGCTGTCCCGCCTGATCCGCAACAAGACGGTCCTGATCATCGCGCACCGGATGCGTACCGTCGCGGGAGCGGACAAGATCGTCGTGCTGGCTGACGGCGTTGTGGCCGAACAGGGAAGCCCCAGCGAGCTCTATGCGAAGAACGGGCTTTACACCCACATGGTGGACCTGCAGAACGGCAGCCAGAACTGGTCACTTTGACTTGCGCAGCACCGCATCCTTGCGGTTTCAGCTTTCACCGAATGCTCTCGCTGAATAATGTGGTGCTGCTTTTTGCGTTTATACGGGTATTGGCATTCCTTGGGGGGGGCGCGGAAGCGGCCCCCGTTTTGCCGTCTTTACATTGGGCGAAAGCTGGTGTAAAATAGGGAAAGAAAGGGGGTATCCCGATGGACCCGAGAAATCAGCCCGCTCAGGACGACGAGGACCTGCTGCGCGACATCCGCAAAATTCTGAATGACCGGCACGACGCGGACGATCCCTATGAGCGCGGCTTTGCCGATAAGCTGTATGAGGACTGCGAGGACCCGACGCTGCAGACGCAGCAGCCGCCGAGACGGCAGCAGAATTCCGTCTCCGGCCCCGTGATCCATGCCTATAACTCCGACTTCCGCCGCGGCGCAGCCCCGCAGCGCCGGGAGGAGCCGACGACCTATCTCGGCCCGGTGGAGGAGGACGACTACGAGCCGCCTCGCCGCCAGTCTCAGCGCTCCCGCCGGGAGCCGGAGCGTGCGCCGCGCCGCGAGGAGCAGCCGCGCAGGCACCGCGCCGTGCCGGAATCCGGCTATGATGCCGAGCCGCCCAAAAAGAAGAAAAAACACCGCTTCGCCCGCGGACTCGGCAAGCTCCTGCTCATTTTGCTTGTGCTGTTTGCGCTCGTCATCGGCGTGATGCTGCTGCTGGCCAAGCAGCCGAAGGCAGAGGAGACCCTCGGCGCGCGCCGCGACGGCTGCTCGACGATCCTGCTTGCCGGAACGGACAAATCCGGCGACCGGACGGACACCGTCATGCTGCTGAGCGTCGACCGCAGCGCCAAACGGCTGACGCTGCTGAGCATTCCGCGCGATACGAAGGTCAATTCGACTTATACGCCGCATAAGATCAATATCGCCTATGGCGTGAACGGCAAGGATCAGGAGGGCATGGAGGCCCTGATGGACTATGTCACGGAGCTGGTCGGCTTCCGTCCGGACGGCTATGTGCTCATCGATCTGGATGTCTTTGTCGATCTCGTCGACAAGATGGGCGGCGTGAAATTCGACGTTCCCTGCGATATGGATTACAGCGACCCTGCGCAGGACCTGACCATCGATCTGAAGGCCGGTATGCAGCGCCTGAACGGCGAGCAGGCCATGGGCCTCGTGCGCTTCCGCTCCGGCTATGCCATGGCCGATCTGCAGCGCGTGAACGTGCAGCGGGATTTCATGCTGGCTGCCATGCACCAGTGGGTCTCCGTCTGGAACCTCTGGCGGCTGCCCTCGGCGGCGCGGCTGCTCTCGGCACATACCGTTACGGATCTCAGTACACGCAACCTTGTCTGGCTGGCAGAGTCCGTCGCCCTGTGCGGCACGTCGAACCTGCAGACGCTCACCATCCCCTATACGTTCAGCGGCGACGGTATGTATGTTCTGGCCGACCCCTATGAAACGGCCGATGTTGTCAACGCCTATCTCAATCCCTATGAGACGGACGTCTCGCCGGATGATATCTACGGAGGCTGACATGGAAGAGACATTTCAGATTGACACGGTCTGCCACAGCGGCAGGCCGTCTGACCCGCGCAGCGCAAAAGAGACAGCGTGCTACGATCTGCTCGACTCGCTTGGCATCGCCTATGAATGCGTCGACCATGACGCCGCCATGACCATGGAGCTGTGCCATGCCGCAGAGGGCGTGCTGCACATCTCTATCTGCAAAAATCTCTTCCTCTGCAACCGGCAGAAGACGAAATTCTACCTGCTGCTCATGCCGGGCGGCAAGCCGTTCCACACGAAGGACCTGTCCGCCCAGCTCGGCTGCGCGCGCCTGTCGTTCGGCCCGCCGGAGGACATGGAGCGCCTGCTCGGCGTGACGCCCGGCTCCGCAACGGTGCTGGCCCTGCAGAACGACACGGCGGGGGAGGTCGCGCTCGTCATCGACCGCGCCGCGCTGCAGGCCCCGCGCTTCGGCTGCCACCCCTGCATCAACACGAGCTCGCTGGCCTTTTCCACGCAGGATCTGACGGAAAAGCTGCTGCCCGCGCTGGGCCATGCGCCGGTTCTGGTCGACCTGCCGGAGGACAGCGATGCGTGAATTGATGATCGAAGCGGAGTACGCCCCGTTTGCTCCGGACTGGTTTCTGAAAACAGCGTCCCGCTGGTTCACTGTGCAGAAAACGCCCTGCCTGCAGACGGCCGAGGCTGTCATCGGCGAGCCGGCTCTCGAGGCCCTGCAGAACGCGCCGCAGCTGCGCTGGCTGCAGATGACATGGGCGGGCGCAGACCGCTATCTGCATGGCGGCTTCCCGCGCGGTGTGCTGCTCACAACGGCCTCCGGCGCGTTCGGCGAAACGATCGCGGAGCATGCGATCGGGATGCTGCTGGCCCTGTGCCGCCGCCTGCCCGCCTATGCGCGACAGGGGAACTGGAACGATCTCGGCTCCGAGCGGCGCGTGGCAGGGGGAACGGCCCTGATCTTCGGCGCTGGCGATCTGGGCGGGAGCATTGCCCGCCGCCTGCAGGCCTTTGGCGTGAGAACGATCGGCGTCTGCCGCCGGACCATGCCGGAACGCCCCGGCTTTGACCGCCTTGTCCGGCTGGACGAGGCAGAGGCCCTGCTGCCTGCGGCGGACTTTGTCCTGGGCGCGATGCCGCAGTCGCCGGAGACGGCCGGGTGGCTCAGCGCGGAGCGCCTTGCTCTGCTTCCGCAGGACGCCGTCGTTGTGAACGTCGGGCGCGGCAGCTTTCTTGATGCCGATGCGCTGGCACGGGAGCTGCAGAGCGGCCACCTGTTCGGCGCAGGCCTTGATGTGACGGACCCGGAGCCGCTGCCTGCCGCGCATCCGCTCTGGAGCCTGCCGAACTGCATCCTGACGCCGCATGTCGCGGGCGTGAGCTTCGGCCACCTGCCGCAGACGGAGGAGCGCATCTGGCGCATCTGCGCGGAGAATCTGGAGCGCTATGCCGCCGGTGAGCCGCTGCGGAACCTCGTGCGGGAGATCCCGCTGTGACGGGCCGCTTTGCGCCCAGCCCGACCGGGCGTATGCATCTGGGCAATATTTTTACCGCGCTGCTCGCATGGCTTTCCGTCCGGTCGCAGGGCGGGCGTATGCTGCTGCGCATCGAGGACCTTGACCCGCAGCGCAGCCGTGCGGCCTATGCCGAGCAGCTGCGGAGGGACCTTGGCTGGCTCGGGCTGGACTGGGACGGCGAGATGCCGCCGCAGAGCACGAGAAGCCCGGTCTATGCCGCACATTTTGCAAGGCTGGAGGAGCAGGGCCTGATCTACCCGTGCTACTGCTCCCGCAGCGAGCTGCACGACGCCTCTGCGCCCCATGCCTCGGACGGCACGGTGCTCTATTCCGGTGCCTGCCGCGACCTGACGCCGGAGCAGCGCGCCGCAAAGACCCGCCGCCCCGCGTGGCGCGTCCGTGTGCCGGACATCGCCGTCTCATTCCGGGACGGTGTCTGCGGCCCGCAGACAGAACGGCTCGCCGAGACCTGCGGCGATTTTATCGTCCGACGCTCCGACGGCGTGTATGCCTATCAGCTTGCCGTTGTGTGCGACGATGCGCTCGGCAGCGTGACGGAGGTCGTGCGCGGCAGCGATCTGCTGGGCTCCACGGCGCGGCAGCTGTGGCTGTTCTCCGTTTTCGGCTATCCCGCGCCGCAATATTACCATGTTCCGCTGCTTGTTGCGCCGGACGGACGTCGCCTGAGCAAGCGGGAACGTGACCTTGACATGGAGGCGCTCCGCGCGCGCTGTACGCCGGAGCAGCTCGTCGGCAGGCTGGCGCAGTTGGTCGGCCTGCAGCCGGGGCCGGAGCCGGTCCGCGCCGCAGACCTCGTCTCCCGCTTCTCATGGGAGCGCATTCCGCGCGGCGAGATCGTGATCCCGGCAAATTTTTCGGACGGATTTCGTGTTTTTCCTTGAAAAACAGCCGTATTGTGCTATAATGAAAAGCGTGAGTAAGGGAAGTCGTACTTCCGACATTGAAAGGATGAATCGCATGTTCAAAATTGTCCGCAAGAAAGAGCTGAATTCTGCCGTTACTCTGATGGAGATCGAGGCTCCCTTTGTCGCCAAGAAGGCGAAGGCCGGTCAGTTCATCATCTTCCGCGTGGATGAGACCGGTGAGCGTGTCCCCCTGACCATCGCAGGCTACGACCGCGAAAAGGGTACGGTAGCCATTATTTTCCAGAAGGTCGGCCTGACGACGAAGATGCTCGGCGCGATGAACGAGGGCGACTATATTCAGGACTTCGTCGGTCCGCTCGGCAAGCCCACGAACACCGAGGGTATCAAGCGCGTCTGTGTAGTCGGCGGCGGCGTCGGCTGTGCGATCGCTCTTCCGTCCGCTCAGGCGTTCAAGGAGGCAGGCGCCGAGGTCGATGTCATTGTCGGCTTCCGCAGCAAGGATATCGTCATTCTGGAAGACGAGTTCAAGGCCTGCAGCGACCATCTGTACCTCATGACGGACGACGGCTCCTACGGCGAGCACGGCTTTGTTACCGTGAAGCTCCAGCAGCTGCTCGAGGCCGGCACGCACTATGACGAGGTCCTCGCCATCGGCCCGATCCCGATGATGAAGTTCGTCTCCAAGACGACCGAGCCCTTCGGCGTCAAGACCACCGTGTCCCTCAACCCGATCATGGTCGACGGCACCGGCATGTGCGGCGGCTGCCGCGTGACGGTCGGCGGCGAAGTGAAGTTTGCCTGCGTGGACGGCCCGGATTTCGACGGCCACAAGGTCGACTACGCCGAGCTGATGAACCGCAACGGTGTCTACCGCGATCAGGAAGCAGAAAACGAGAAGACGCATATGTGCCGCATGGACAAGCTGGCGCATGAGCTCATTCGCTGAGGAGGAACACAGCATGCCGAATATGACTCTGACCAAGACCCCGATGCCCGAGCAGGCACCGGACGTCCGCAATAAGAATTTCAAAGAGGTCTCCCTTGGCTACACCGAGGAGATGGCCGTGGAGGAAGCAGGCCGCTGCCTGCACTGCAAGAATCCGAAGTGCGTCGAGGGCTGCCCCGTCAACATCCGCATTCCGGAGTTCATCGCAAAGGTCGCCGAGCGCGATTTCCTCGGCGCTTACGAGGTCATCACCTCCACGAATGCTCTGCCCGCCCTGTCCGGCCGTGTCTGCCCGCAGGAGTCTCAGTGCGAGAGCAAGTGTGTGCGCGGCGTGAAGGGCGAGCCGGTCGCCATCGGCCGGCTGGAGCGCTTTGTCGCCGACTGGTATCGCGAGAATGTCAACAAGATGCCCGAGAAGCCCGAGAGCAACGGCATCAAGGTCGCCGTCGTCGGCTCCGGCCCCTCCGGCCTGACCTGTGCGAGCGAGCTGGCCAAGAAGGGCTACGAGGTCTCCATTTTTGAAGCGCTGCACACCGCAGGCGGCGTTCTGGTCTATGGTATCCCCGAGTTCCGTCTTCCGAAGGCCATCGTTGCCAACGAGGTCAAGAAGCTCGAGGCCATGGGCGTGCATGTCATGACCGACATGGTCATCGGCAAGGTCCTTTCCATCGACGAGCTGTTCGAGGAGATGGGCTTCAAAGCCGTGTTCGTCGGCTCCGGTGCAGGCCTGCCCATGTTCATGCACATCGAGGGCGAGGCGCTCAAGGGCGTTATGTCTGCCAACGAGTACCTGACCCGTATCAACCTCATGAAGGGCTATCGCGACGAGAGCGACACGCCGGTCATCCGTTCGAACGCCGTTGCGGTCGTCGGCGGCGGCAACGTTGCCATGGATGCCGCGCGCTGCGCGAAGCGTCTCGGCGCGGAGCATGTGTACATCGTCTATCGCCGCGGCGAGGCGGAAATGCCCGCCCGTCTGGAAGAGCTGCATCATGCCAAGGAAGAGGGCATCGAGCTGCACGTCCTGTGCAACCCGACGAAGATCCTCGACGACGGCAATGGCCGCGTCGGCGCGATGGAATGCGTCCGCATGGAGCTCGGTGAGCCGGATGCCTCCGGCCGCCGCCGTCCGGTCGCCATCGAGGGCAGCGAGTTCCAGCTTGCCGTCGACACCGTCATCATGGCCCTCGGCACGTCCCCGAACCCTCTCATCCGCTCCACGACGCCGGGTCTCGAGACGAACAAGAAGGGCTGCCTCGTTGTCAACGAGGACAACATGACCACCCGCGACGGCGTGTATGCCGGCGGTGACGCCGTGACCGGCGCTGCAACCGTTATCCTCGCCATGGGTGCAGGCAAGAAGGCCGCTGCTGCTATCGACGCGCGCTTTTATAAATAAGACAAAACCGGTATAATTTGCCTGCTGCGTTCCCATACTAAAAGAAACGACCGCCTGTCCCGGCATCGTCGGGGCAGGCGGTTTTTATCAGGGAGGGGACTGCAATGCAGGTCAAAGAGGTCATGAGCCGCCGGATCATTGCCATTTCGCCGGAGGAGACTGTCGCCGTGGCGGCGCGGCTCCTGTCGCAGCACAACATCGGCGCGCTACCGGTTTGCAGCCGGGACGGGCGGCTGCGCGGGATGGTGACGGACCGGGATATCGTCGTGCGCTGCGTGGCGGCGGGGGACGATCCGGAGCATACGCGCGTTGCGGAGATCATGACGCGGCGCATTCTGGCAGCGGAGCCGGACCGGAGCGTCGATGAGGCCGCGCGCCTGATGGCGCGCGAGCAGGTGCGGCGTCTGCCGGTGCAGGAGCACGGGCGGCTTGTCGGCATGGTGTCGCTGGGCGATGTCGCTGTGCGGCCGGACTACACGATGGAGGCAGGGGAGGTCCTGCAGGAAATTTCGCAGAATATCCGCCGGGTCTAGCCGAGCAGGGCATCCAGCTCAGACGGCGTGCTGAACTGCACGACGAGCCGGTTCGGCAGGCAGACGATGGGCGCACCGTGGTCCGCTGCGGCGTGATGCACGCAGTCCTGCGTGGGGCAGGAGGCAGATGTGACGGCGATCTTCCCACCGGAGACGGTCAGGATGTTCCACCCGCCGCCGGACTCGATGCGGTATTCGCCGTCGACGGCAAGGTCGATCGTCTGCACGAGCGCACCGTCCGAATAGACCTCCGCTGTTGTCTCGGCCTTGCCGCCGAGCAGCCATATGGACAGCCCGGCGCAGACCACGGCGATGGACAGAAACAGCAGGATCCAGAATCTTGTCTTCATCGCGTCAGCTCCGTAAATGTGCAGTCCGTCAGCAGGTCGGCCACGCCTTCCGTGGCGCAGATCGTGCCGTCCTTCGTGATGAAAACGGCCTCGAAATCGGACGAAGCACGCCAGAATTCCGTTGCCCGCTCCAGCCCCATGACGAACAGGGCCGTGGAAAGCCCGTCTGCCAGCGTGCCGCTGTCCGCGAGGATCGTCACGGAGCGCAGTCCATTTTGCACCGGCCTGCCGGTCTGCGGGTCGAGAATGTGATGGTAGCGGACGCCGTCCTGCTCAAAATAGCGCTGATAGTCGCCCGAGGTCACAAGGGCCTTCGAGCCGGTAAAGCGCACGACGGCGATCGCGCTCGACGGGTCGTTCGGGTCGGCGATGCCGACCTGCCATGCCGTGCCGTCCGGCTTGCTGCCGACGGTCTGCACATTGCCGCCGAGCGAGAGCATGGCGGCCTGCGCCCCGGTCTCCTCCAGCTGATGCGCGCACTGCTCTGCCGCATATCCCTTGGCGATGCCGCCGAGGTCGACGCTGCAGCCCGTATCGAGGGCAGCCGCCGCGCCGTCCAGCTGTAGATGCTGCGGGCCGGTGTGCGCGAGCGCTCCGGTCAGCTCGGCCTCCGTCGGGATATGATATTCCCCGGACGGGAAGCCCCAGAGGCAGACAAGGGGATAGACTGTCGGGTCAAAGGCTCCGCCCGTGCGCGCGGCGCAATCCAGCGCCTGCTGCAGGAGGTCTGCGGTCTGCGGCTGCAGCTCCGCCGTGCCGTCCCGGTTCAGGCGTGCGATATCGCTGTCCTCTGCCGTGGCGGAAAGCAGGGCTTCGAGCGAACGGAGCGTGTCCTCCGTCTGCGTGACAAGGGCCTCATCGCCCCAGATGCGCAGGCTCATCAGCGTGTCCATGGCAAAAAGCTGTGCCTCATGCGCCTCCGGCTGCTTTGGGCCGCAGCCCGTCAGGACCAATGCTGCCAGAAGTACGGCAGCGAACCATTTTTTCAAGGGGATCACCTCATTTTCAGGGATCATTATATCAAAAAAGAGAAATTTTCTCAAATAGTATTTGACATTTTCCTGCCGGGATGGTATGATAAACAGGCCGCATCGAAGAGGTACAAGCTTGAGGTATGCCCTCACGCCTCCAGAGCGAGACTACAAAAAGGTAGGTGCAAACAAACATGCAGGCAGTTATCGTTACCGGTGGCAAGCAGTACAGCGTCAAGGAGGGCGACGTGATCTACGTCGAGAAGCTCAATGCTGAGGCTGACGCAACCGTAACCTTCGATCAGGTCCTGGCAGTCGTGGACGGCGAGAACTCCAAGTTCGGCGCTCCCGTGGTGGCAGGCGCTTCTGTCGAAGCCAAGGTGCTGAAGAACGGCAAGGCCAAGAAGGTCGTCGTCTTCAAGTATCGCCCGAAGAAGGACTCCAAGTCCATCCGCGGCCACAGACAGCCGTACACCAAGGTGCAGATCGAAAAGATCTCCGTGTAATGACTAAGGTAGAGATCTTCAATCACGACGGCAGGATCCATGGATTCTCCGTGTCCGGGCACAGCGGCTATGCCGAAGAGGGCAGCGACATCGTGTGCGCAGCCGTTTCCGCAGCCGTGACCTTCGCCGAGTGCACGATCAACGACGTGCTGGGCAATCATGCCAATACGAAGGTGAAGGAAGAAGAGCCCCGGATCACCCTCACCCTTCCCGCAGCCTGCGACGACGAAGACGCCGTGCAGGCCGTGCTGACCGGCTTTTTGCTGACGGTCTGCTCCCTGCGGGACAATTATCCTGAGTATATCGAAGTTATGGAGGTGTAACAAATGCTGAAAATCGGTTTTCAGTTCTTCGCTCATAAGAAGGGCGGCGGTTCCACCAAGAACGGCCGTGATTCCGAGTCCAAGAGACTGGGCGTGAAGCGCGCGGACGGTCAGTTCGTCCTCGCGGGCAACATTCTGGTTCGCCAGAGAGGCACGCACATCCATCCGGGCGTCAATGTCGGTATCGGCAGCGACGACACCCTGTTTGCTCTGGTTGACGGCCACGTCAAGTTCGAGCGCAAGGGCAAGGATCGCAAGCAGTGCTCCGTCTACGCGGAACAGTAAGACGCAATACGGAATCCCGGACATAGGCGCTCTATGTTCGGGATTTTTTATGGCAGCAATCCGCACAGCCCGGAAGGAGGACCGCGATGTTTATTGATAAAGTCAAGATTACGGTGAAGGCCGGTAACGGCGGCAATGGTGCCGTTGCCTTCCACCGCGAAAAATATGTCGCCGCGGGCGGCCCGGATGGCGGCGACGGCGGCAAGGGCGGCAATATCGTCCTGCGCGTGAACGACAACCTCTCCACGCTGATGGACTTCCGCTACAAGCGCAAATATGCTGCGGCACCCGGTCAGGACGGGCAGGGCGCGCGCTGCTCCGGCAAGCGCGGCGAGGACCTTGTCATTCAGGTCCCGCGCGGTACGGTCGTGCGCGATGCCGCAACGAACGAGATCATCAAGGATATGTCCGACGATGCGGACTTTATCCTCTGCAAGGGCGGCCGCGGTGGCTGGGGCAACAAGCATTTTGCCACGCCGACCCGTCAGGTGCCGCGCTTTGCCAAGGCCGGCCTTCCCGGCGAGGAGCATGAGGTCGTGCTGGAGCTGAAGCTGCTGGCGGATGTCGGCCTTGTCGGCTTCCCGAATGTCGGCAAGTCCACGCTGCTGTCCGTCACGTCCAATGCCCGCCCGAAGATCGCAAATTACCACTTCACCACGCTGTACCCGAATCTCGGTGTCATCTATGTGGATGAGGGCGTGTCGTTCGTCATGGCCGATATCCCCGGTATTATCGAGGGTGCGGCCGAAGGCGCGGGCCTTGGCCACGATTTCCTGCGGCACATCGACCGCTGCCGCCTGCTCGTGCACATCGTCGACGTCTCCGGCAGAGAGGACCGCGACCCGATCGAGGACTTCGAGAAGATCAACGCCGAGCTGCGCGATTATTCGCCGGAGCTGGCCGAGCGGCCCATGATCGTCGCGGCAAACAAGTGCGACCTCATCCCGGAGGGCAGCGACAATCTCGAGCGTCTGCGTGCCTACGTCACGGAGCGCGGCTACCCGTTCTATGAGATCTCGGCCGCCACGACGCAGGGCACGAAGCAGCTCATGCGCGTCATTGCCGGCCGTCTGCGCGAGCTTCCGCCCGTGACGGTCTATGAGCCGGAGTATGTTAAACCGCTGGCCGAGGCGGGCGAGGCCGACGCCCTGTCCATCGAGCATATGGATGACCTGTGGGTCGTGTCCGGCAAGTGGATGCAGCAGCTCATCGCCGATATCAACTTTGCGGATTACGAGTCGCGCATGTACTTCGACCGCCAGCTCCGCAAGAGTGGCCTGTTCGACCGGCTGGAGGAAATGGGCATCGAGGACGGCGATACGGTCAGCATCTATGACTTTGAATTTGAGTACGAGCGATAATTATTGTAGGTTTGTCAAACATATTGTACAGCGAACTCAATAGGAGAAAGCCAGTGTTGGTGTCTCATGGGCAAGTTGTTGGCGCGGTGAGGGAAAGGCTTGCCGTCTGGCATGATATATGCTATACTTGAACCGCGCGAAAAAAATTCGGGGCTTTTCGCCCCGAATTTTTTTGTTGAGTTTACTCTGCATGCCCGCGGATATGGTGCCGGTAAAATGCTGCGAGGAACGGCATGGAGATCACGAAGGTCAGAAGGTCTGCCACGGGCTGGCTCATCTCCACACCGGCGCAATGCAGCCACAGCGGCAGGAGCAGCACGGCCGGAAGGAAGAAAATGCCCTGCCTGCAGCTTGCCAGGAACGTCGCGGCCGTGCGGTAGCCGAGGCACTGATAGAGCTGATTGACGAACGTCGAGACGGCCAGCAGCGGCAGAACGATGCAGGGGAAGCGCAGCGTCTCTGCACCGATGCGTACGACCTCCGCGTCGCTGCAGAACCACCACAGGATCGGCCGCGCGAAGATGGCCATGACGATGGCGCAGACCGTGCAGAGCACCGTGCCGACGAGGGAAGAGAACCAGAACGCCTGCCATGCGCGGCGGCGCTTTCCGGCGCTGTAGTTATAGCCTGCAACGGGCTGGAAACCCTGCCCGATGCCGATGACGAGATTGCGCACGAAGACATAGAGCTTGTTCGCGATCGTAATGGCCGAGACGGCTGCGTCGCCATAGAGCACGGCCTGCATATTGAGCACGGCCGAAGCCACACTGCCGAGGCCCTGCCGGCAGACAGTCGGGAGGCCCGTCGTGAAGATAAGCCAGTAATCGCGGAAATGGCGGCTCACGCTGCGCAGGCGCAGCCGGACGATGGAGCGGCCCGTCAGGAAGAACAGCAGCAGAATCACAAAGCTCACGGCCTGACTGACGGCTGTGGCCAGCGCTGCGCCGCCTGCGCCCATGTCCAGCGTGAAGATGAACAGGGGATCGAGCACGATATTCAGCACGCCGCCCAGTCCAAGCCCCCACATGGCGAGCGTCGATTCGCCCTCGGCGCGGAGCGTGTTGTTCAGCACGAACGAGGCGCAGCTGACCGGCGCGACGAGCAGGATCCAGCGGGCGTAGGGGACGGCATAGGGAAGCATGGTGTCCGTGCATTTCAGCGCGCGCAGGATCGGCTTCAACCCGGCAAGACAGCCCCAGCCGACGACCGCACCCGCGAGAATGGCGGCCACAAAGGCGCTGACGGCGTAGCGCTCGGCCGCGTTGTCGTCCTTTTCGCCGAGCTTGCGGCTGATGAGGCTGCCTGCGCCCATGCCGAGTCCGTAGCCGACGGCCTGCAGAATGGCCATGAGCGTGTAGACCATGCCGACTGCAGCCGATGCCGATTTGTTGATTTGGGAGACGAAATAGGTATCCGCTGTGTTGTAAATAACCGTAACGAGCATGCTGATGGTAGTCGGGATCGCCAACGAGCTGACGAGCTGCGGGATCGGCGTGCCGATCATCTTCTCATATTGCTCCGCACTGTTCGGAACATGAGCCATTCAGAATCCCTCCGACATTTTCTTTTATTCTATCATATTCCGGCGCGATTTTCCAGAGGAGGAATCCACATATGAAGTTCCCGAAGCTCAGGCACGCAGGCCTGTGCAATATCCTGATCTTTCTCCCGGCGCTGTTCCTGTTTTTTGCCATCGGCTTCAATATCCCGCTGGCAAACTGGGGCACGCCGAAGTGGGTCCTTGCCCTGAATTTCCTGCTTGGCTGCGCGGTCTCGCTCGGCTATCTCATTCTGGGGGCGTTTCCGCTCCTGTGCGCCGATCAGGTTTTTTTCCTGCTGCGGGAGTGGAAGCGCTCCAGCCTGGAATACCGCACGGGCCGGGCGAGATCAGAATGGGCGAGTATGCGCTCTACTGCGGCCTCGGCGACCGGGTGGCTGTGCTGACGTATACGAAGCAGGAGGGGAAAAAGCACCTCCTGCTCGAAAAGGACCTTGCTGCCTACGGAACGAGCGGCAAGAGCAGAACCCGCAGGCGCTGGATCACCCCGGAGGAGCAGAAAAGCTGCCGCGCCCGGATCGAAAGCTGGCTCGTTGCAGAGGGCTACCGCTTCGAAGCGGAGACGGAGAAATGATCTGATGACACAAAATGCGGGCGCTGCTTTTGGCAGCGCCCGCGCAGTTTTTATTTGGGATCCTTACTGCGGAATATGCGGTTGAGCAAATAGACGCAGAGCATGATGACGAGGATCACAATGAAAATGGAACCCCAGCCGGCGCCCATCAGGCGCAGGGATTCCTGCCATGTGGCAGGACGGCCCGGGATCGACTGTTCCGCAACGGCGGTGAGGATCGGCAGCAGCTGCATGGTCATTCCTCCTTACCCAATGGTGTAGACAAGGCTCATGATCAGGCCGCCCGCAATGACGGACGCGATCTGGCCCGAAACATTGACGCCGACGGTGTGCATGAGCAGGAAATTCTGCGGGTCCTCCTTCAGGCCCATCTTGTGGATGACGCGGGAGGACATCGGGAAGGCCGAGATACCGGCCGCACCGATCATGGGATTGATCTTCCTGCCTTTCGGCAGGAACAGGTTCAGGAACTTCGCCACGAGGACGCCGCCCGCCGTGTCGAAGATGAAGGCCACGAGGCCGAGGCCCATGATGAGCAGCGTCTGCGGCTTCAGGAACTGCACCGCGTGCATGTTGAACGCGATGGAGATGCCGAGGAAGATCGTGATAAGGTTCGCCAGCACCTTCTGCGCCGTCTCGGACAGCGAGTTCAACACGCCGCACTCGCGGATCAGGTTGCCGAACATCAGGAAGCCGACGAGCGCGACTGCCTTCGGGGCAAAGATGCCCGTGATGATCGTGATGACGATGGGGAAGAGAATGCGTGTTGTTTTGGAGATCTGCTTCGGCTCATACGGCATGCGGATGAGTCGCTCCTTCTTCGTTGTCAGCAGGCGGATGACGGGCGGCTGGACGATGGGGACCAGCGCCATATAGGAATAGGCAGCGACGGTGATCGCGCCGATGTAGCCGCTCTGCAGGGCGTTTGCCACGACAATGGATGTTGGGCCGTCCGCCGCGCCGATGATGGCGATGGAGGCGGAGTCGCGGATGTCAAAGCCGCAGAGGCTCGCAACGAAAAATGTAAAAAATATGCCAAACTGCGCCGCCGCGCCGAAGATCATCAGCTTGGGGTTCGACAGCAGCGGACCGAAATCGATCATTGCACCGATGCCGATAAACAGTATGAGAGGGAACAGCTCATTTGCAATGCCCTTTTCATACAGAAGATGCAGAATCTCGAGGTCCGCGCCCGGCAGATTCATCAGGATCGCGCCGAAGCCGATCGGCAGCAGCAGCGAGGGCTCCATATCCTTGGCGATGGCGAGATAGATGAGCACCGCGCCGATGAGCCACATGACGATGAGCTTCCAGCCGTCTCCCTGCAGCAGGGACTGCGCATTTTCCAACAGAACTTCCAAATACGTTGCCTCCCTTTGGCAGTATAATAACACAATTATAATCGAACGTCCCGGCAGATGCAAGAGGATAGAATGTTAAATCTATGTAAAGTACACAAAATTTCCGCAGGGCTGGTAGGCGGACCGTTCCTGTGATACAATATAGATACAAGGCAGATGCAAACTATCCTCAGGGAATGCTTTTTGGGAGGAAAAATCATGATCCGGATTTTGATCGTGGAAGATGAAATAACGATCGCGCGGCTGATTGACCTGAATCTCAGCGCGTGCGGCTACGAATGCACCTGCGAATATGACGGCTTGGCGGCCGCAGACCTTCTGGAGCAGATGAGCTTCGATCTGATCCTTCTGGATATCATGCTTCCTGGGGCGGATGGCTTCGAACTGATGGACCTGATCCGCCCGACGAAAACGCCGGTGATCTTCCTGACGGCGCGCGGCTCGGTCAGCGACCGCGTCAATGGTCTGCGCGCCGGAGCGGATGACTATCTTGTCAAGCCATTCGACATTGTAGAGCTGATCGCGCGGGTGGAGAGCGTCCTGCGCCGCACCGGAAAGACCGGAGACCGGTATACCGTAGGAGATGTGTGCATCGACGCACGAGCCATGCGCGTCACACGCGGCGGCGAACCGATTCTGCTCACGCCGAAGGAATTTGACCTGCTGCTCCTGTTTGTACAGAACCGGAACATCGCGCTGTTCCGCGAAACGATCTATGAGCGCGTCTGGGGCACGGAATTCACGGGTGACAGCCGCACGGTCGACCTGCATGTGCAGCGGCTGCGGCGAAAGCTGGGCTGGCAGGGAAAGCTCCTGACGATCTATAAGACAGGCTACCGACTGGAGGTGACGGATTGAGATTTGCTGCCAAAATGACCGCCCTCATCACCATGCTGCTGGCTGTCTCTCTAGCTGTCGGCGGCTACCTGGTCATGAGCAGCTCGTTTGACGCGCGTCTGAAGGGGCAGGTCCGCGATGCGCAGGAGGGGGTACGGCTGCTCGGCATGACGGTGCAGGCGCTCTGCGCCAGAGAGCAGGGGCAGGACACCGCTTCCTCCGGCGCGATCGAAAGAGCGCTGGAGGCCCTGCCGCAGGACCGCAGCTACTGCCTGCACGCGGCGGACGGCACGGTTTTGTCCGAAAGTGCGGGCTTCCCACGGGAGGCGGCGCAGAACGGAAGGGCGGGCGTGATCGTCTCCCGTGTGCAGAATACCACCTCCGGCAGCCGCCTGATCACAACGTCGCTGCTTACACTGTACGGCGGTACATACTCTCTGACTTGCCTGAACGACATTACGGACATGCTGCACGAAGCGGAGACGGAATTGCAGCGCTTTCGATGGATCCTTGCCGCTGTGCTTGGGGCTGCGGTCGCGGCAACGGCAGCTCTGTCTGTCTATATGACGCGGCCCCTCCGCCGCATCTCGCGCACGGCGCGGCAGCTTGCGGCCGGGCAGACGGACAGGCGCGTCACGGTCCGCACCGATGACGAGCTCGGCGATCTGGCGCAGAATTTCAACGCCATGGCCGATGCGCTCGAGGCGCGGCTGCGGGAGCTGGCGGCTGCGGCGCAGCGTCAGAAGGAATTTACGGCCAGCTTTGCGCATGAGCTGAAAACGCCTCTGACCTCCGTCATCGGCTACGCCGACACGCTGCGCAGCAGGACGCTTCCGAGCGAGATGCAGTTTGAAGCAGCCAACGCGATCTACACCGAGGGAAAACGTCTGGAGCGCATGTCGTTCGCGCTGCTGGACCTGTTTGCGCTTGAGCGCAGTGAGCCTTCCTTCTCCCGGGTGCAGACCGGTGCGCTCGCGGCCTCCGTGCAGAAAAGCTGCGAATACCGGCTTGCCCGGCAGAAGCAGAGCCTGCAGTGCGATGTGGAGGAGGCGGCCGTCTGGGGCGAACCGGAGCTGCTGCGGACGCTGCTGCTCAATTTGCTCGATAACGCGCACAAGGCCTCCCCGTCAGGCGCGGTTCTGCAGCTGCGTGGCAGGGTCGTTCCGTCGGGCTATTTGTTCTGCGTGATCGATCCGGGGCGCGGCATTCCTCCGGAGGAGCTGTCGCGTATCACCGATCCGTTTTATATGGTGGACAAATCGCGCGCCAGAGCGGCGGGCGGCGCGGGCCTCGGCCTGACGCTGTGCCGGAAGATCGCCGAGGTCCATGGGTCGAGCCTGCGCGTTGAGAGCGTGGTCGGCGAGGGAACGCGCGTGTCATTCCTTCTGAAAGGAGAGCAGAAATGAAGCGAATGCGAAGCTGGTGGCTGGCAGCCGCGGCCTGCGCGGTCCTTGCGGCAGCTCTTCTGCTCCCGCAGCGTTTTCTGCAGCAGAAGCTCGACCGCGTGGCCGAGACGGAATTTTCCGTCGATGGCGCAGAGCCGGATATGGAGGAAGCGGTGACTCTGATGGAACGGCTCCGCCTTGCCGCCGTCGGCGAGTTTATTGCGCAGAATACCGGCGATGACGCCGGCGCGCTGACGGCGCAGACGCAGCAGTGGCTGCTCGATGCGCAGAGTGTTATCCCGCAGCCGCTCCAGCCGTATATCGACCTGTCAGGTGAGGTATTTGCGGAAAGCGGATGGATCCTTGACACGGCCTCGGGCACGGTGTTTTCGGCGATCCGTGCGTCGCTGCACCATACGCCGTTTATTGACACGATCATTCTGCTCGATGCGCAGACCGGCAGGCTGCTCCATCTGGAGATGCTGTTCTATCAGGAGTCCGATTATCTGATCCTGCTGCAGGACCTGCCGGATAGTCTGGAGGATGCGGGCGGCTGGAGGCAGCGAGTGGCAGATTATTACGGTCTGACGGCCAATGCATTCCGGCCGGACGACTCCCTCGTCAAGCAGTGGTATTCCACGGCAGAGCCCAGCGAACTGGGCTTCGTGCTGGGGGATGCCGACGGAAATGCGGTCACCTATGGCTTTCGGCACGGCGCTGCGCCGGGGATGGCGATCGCGCTGGGCTCGTTCGGCAGTTGACGCAGCGTCCCGCCTGTGGTAAAATGGGTGAGATTTCCGATACGGATACGCGCTCCCGCCGGTGCGGGGGCAGAAAGGAACGTACCATGATCGAATATGTGACCATCGATCAGGCGGCGGAGCTGGACGCCTTTGTCCTCCGGCAGCCAAACTGCCATTTCATGCAGACCTCCGTCTGGGGCCGCGTGAAGGAGGGATGGGGCTGGACCGGCATTCTCTGCCGCGACGAGAAGGGCGAGATTATCGGCTCTATGGCCATTCTGGAGCACCGCATCCGTCATATGCACACGGGCTTTCTCTATGCGCCGCGCGGGCCGATCTTCCGGGACGGCGACTATGCCACGCTCGAGGCGCTTGTGGACGCCATGCGCGCGCTGGCCGAGAAGCGCGGCGACTATATGATCCGCATTGACCCGATGCTGGAGGAGACGGACACGGCGTTTCTGGACGAGGTGCGCCGTCTGGGCTTTACCGTCAATCAGGCGAGCGATTTTTCCCTGTTCCAGCCGCGCATGTGCTATGTGCTCGACCTGCAGGGCTTCACGCCGGAGTCGCTTCTGGCCTACTATAATAAAACAAAGCGCTATGACATCCGCCGCGCGGAGCGCAACGGCGTGACCGTTCGGCTGGGCGATGTCTCGGATATCCCGGTGTTTTACCGCATGATGCTCGCCACGGCGGCAAAGAACGGCTTTACCGCGCGGCCGCAGCAGTACTATGCGCACTTCCTCGAGGCGCTCGGCCCCATGTCCAAGCTGTACCTTGCGGAGAAGGACGGTGTCATCATCGCCGCGAGCATCACGGCCGAGCTTGGCAACCGCGTGTGGCATATGTATGCCTGCTCCGACCGCGCCTATCAGGCCGATTTTCCGAATGAGCTGATCCAGTGGCAGATGCAGCGCGACGCGCTCGAGGGCGGCTACCGTTACTTCGACTTCCGCGGCGTCGAGGGCTATCCCGTGCCGGAGAATCCCTATTACGGCCTGCATCACTACAAGCAGGGCTTCGGCGCACAGTTCCACGCCTATGTCGGCCAGTGCGACCGCGTGCTGCACCCGATGCGCGCGAAGCTTGTACATACCCTGCAGAAAATATTTGTACGCGAGTAACGCCGAATTATTGGTTGGTTTCCGTTTTCCCTCTGTACAAAATCCGTAAGATACGCTATAATAATTTTGGCTGATTCCTACAAAAATTTTGAAAGGCGGATATCCTCATGAACGCGTTTTTACCGGCAGACATTCTCTTCCCGCAGGTCGATTCCATGGAGAAGTGGGCGGTCATCGCCTGCGATCAGTTCACCTCTGACCCTGCCTATTGGGAGCGTGTCCGGCAGCATGCCGAGGGTTCTCCCTCGACGATCAACCTTATTCTGCCCGAGGCAGAGCTTGGTACCCCGCAGGAGGCTGCGCACACGGCGCTCATCAACCGCACAATGGCGGAATATCTCGATGCCAACGTCTTCCGCACGCTGAAGGATTCGTTTGTTTATGTGGAGCGCACGCTGGAAAACGGCTCCATCCGCCGCGGCCTCATCGGCATGGTCGATCTGGATGCTTATGACTACTCCACCGGCTCCGTTTCGCCCATCCGCGCCACGGAGCGCACGGTCGTTGAGCGCATTCCGCCGCGCATGCGCGTCCGCCGCGAAGCGCCCGTCGAGCTGCCGCACATCCTGATGCTGGCAGACGACCATGAGCATGTGCTCATCGAGCCGATCGCGGAGAAGAAGGACAAGCTCGAGAAGCTCTATGACTTTGACCTCATGGAGGACGGCGGCCACATCCGCGGCTGGCTCGTCGACGGCGAGGAAGCCGCTGCGTTCAATGCCCGCCTGACGGACTATACCGCAAACGTCGGCAAGAAGTACGAGGGCCTGAAGGGCGTTCCCATGGTGTTCGCCGTCGGCGACGGCAACCATTCCCTTGCAACGGCCAAGTCCTGCTATGAGGAGCTGAAGCGCAACCATCCCGGTGAGGACCTCTCCAACCATCCCGCGCGCTATGCGCTCGTGGAGCTGGAGAACATTCACGATCCCGCGCAGGTCTTTGAACCGATCCACCGCGTTGTGACGGGCTGCGACCCCAAGGCACTGCGCAAGGCGCTGGAGAGCCAGGCCTGTGCCGAGGGCGGCTTCCCTGTGACGTGGTATGCTGGCGAGGAGTCCGGCACGGTGCTGCTCGACCGTTCGCTCAGCGAGCTGGCCGTCGGCGTGCTGCAGGGCTTCCTGGACAGCTATCTGGCAGATCATCCCGGCGAAGTGGACTACATCCATGACGACGACGCCCTCATCGCGCTGGCAAAGCAGCCGAACGCCATCGGCTTCCTGCTGCCCGCCATGGAGAAGAGCCAGCTCTTCCGCGGCGTCATTGCCGACGGCATCCTGCCGCGCAAGACGTTCTCGATGGGCCACAGCCGCGAAAAACGTTACTATCTCGAAGGAAGAAAGATCAAATGACAACTCTGACCGAAGGCGCATTTGCAAAGATCAACCTCACGCTCGACGTGCTGGACCGCCGTGAAGACGGCTACCACGATATCCGCAGCATTCTACAGACTGTTGCCCTGCGCGACGATATCGAGCTCCTGCTGGACACCGGCACGGGCTGGCGCATCGAGTGTGAAACGGCGGGCATCCCGCTGGACGAAACGAATCTGGCCTGGCGTGCCGCTCGCGTGTTCTTTGACACGTTCGGCGGCGAGCCGGACGGCCTGACCATCCGCATCACCAAGCGCATCCCGTCCGGGGCGGGTCTTGGCGGCGGAAGCGCCGACGCGGCGGCCGTGCTGCGCGCGCTGAACCGCTGGAAAGATTACCCGCTTTCCGTCTATGCGCTGTGTGAGCTGGGCGCGCAGATCGGCTCCGACGTTCCGTTCTGCGTGCTGTGCGGCACGGCTCTGGCCGAGGGGCGCGGCGAGCGGCTGACGAAGCTGCCGGACACGCCGGAGATGTTCACCGTGATCTGTAAGCCGGACGTCTGCTTTTCCACCCCGGCGCTCTATGCCAAACTCGACGATGTCGCGCTTGCCAAGCGGCCGGACACGCGCGCCATGCGAGCCGCGCTTGAAAAGGGCGATCTCGAGGCCATCGGCGCGGGCCTGTGCAATGTGTTTGAGCAGGTCGCCATCCCAGACCATCTGGAGCTGAACTATATCAAGTCCATCATGATGTCCTACGGCGCCTATGGCGCGCAGATGACGGGCAGCGGCTCGGCCGTATACGGCCTGTTTGACTCGTTCGAATATGCCGCCGTCGCCTGCACGATGCTCAAGGACAATTATCCGCAGGTCTTTATCGCCAAAACGGTATAAAATTTCCAAAACCCGTCCATTCTATAGGCAACTACGGAATGGACGGTGTTTTTTATGAAAATCCGAAGGATCCTCTGCTGGCTGCTGTCGCTTGCTCTGTTGACCGGCAGCATTTATACGGCCGATACGCTCGTGCGGCAGCGCAGGCTGGCGCGGAAGACCGTGCGGCTGCATGTCATTGCCAATTCCGATGAAGCAGCTGATCAGGCGCAGAAACTGCGCGTGCGCGACGGCGTGCTGGCCTGCGTGTCCGGCCTGACGGCAGACTGCGAAACGGCGGATGACGCGCGCAAATGCATCGCGGCCCATCTGCCGGAGATCGCGGAGGCGGCGCAGCGCGTGCTTGCGGGCAGCGGCTATGATGTGACGGTCAGCCTCGGCCCGGAGACCTACGGCACACGGGACTATGCCAGCTTTTCTCTGCCTGCCGGGACATACCCCTCGCTGCGGGTGCAGATCGGCGAAGCCGCCGGGAAAAACTGGTGGTGCGTCGTGTTCCCGACGCTCTGCACGGCCGCAACGAGCGATGAGGCGGAGCTGCAGGCTGCCGCGGGAGGTTTTGACGAGGACGAGGCTGCATGGATCACGGAGGAGCAGCCGGAATACCGCCTGCGCTTCAAAACGCTCGAGTGGCTCCAGAAGCTCAAGGAACTGTTTTCATGAACCAGCCCCACGCCGTGACCCGGCGTGGGCTCAGCTTGTCAAAAAAGTCCTGTTGGACTTTTTCGCCAAGCTGCTTTCAGAATTGCAAAATCAATGTTTGCAGCATGATTGTGCAATTCTGCCGCTGCGGCGGGTT
>ERZ1673746.519-NODE-519-length-42215-cov-176.102538_pt1 | contig 42215 bp, 38 predicted proteins | sample MGYA00580205_ERZ1673746 | MGnify/ENA primary metagenome ERZ1673746 (study PRJEB41218, sample SAMN15661771) | gut metagenome | host: Homo sapiens | place: Canada: London | collected 2015-08-20/2019-03-30 | study: EMG produced TPA metagenomics assembly of...
CTGCTTTGGGAGCAGGATGTCGCAGGTTCGAATCCTGTCTTCCCGACCACTTTTAACCGCTGTAAGTTGAAAAGCTTACGGCGGTTTTTGTTTCGCCTCATTTTTGGAACAGCCACACGTCAGGCCACACGTCAATGTGGAAAAATGTTGTGTTGGGGCCGCAGGAATGGCAAGAGATGGACATGCGCCAGTATTTCGAACCCACCGATTACGCCCACCTGTACCGGGAAAAGAATTCCGGCATTTACTATGCTCGTGTGGATTCCAGGCAAGGCGGCCGAAAAACGATAAGACGTTCGCTCAAAACAAAGGAACTGAATGAGGCTATCGCCAAAATGGCGGCCTTTTTGCAGGAGATGGGGGCGAATACCCCGGCCATCGGAAATATCTCCTGGTATGTGGCAGTAGATACCTACATTGCTCACCAGAAGATGCGGCCCAATCTCAAGCCCAGGGCTCTTGAATCCGCCCTGCTTTTTGCAGAGCACGCCCGTAAGCTGGTTGAACAAGACATGGCAGCGGAAGCCATCACGTCCAACATGTGCCGATTATGGTGGGCCCAAAAAGCACAGAGTTGTTCGCCAAGAACGGCCAATGGAGCTCTTGGTGCAGTGCGGAAAATATTTGCCATGCTCACGGACTCCGGGTACGCAATCTCGGACCCTACCGCCAAACTGGAAAGATTGAGCCTGAAACCGACTGAATTCTTCATCCCGGGAAAAGAAGAATTTGTCCGGATTGTGGAAGAAATCAGGCGTGCTCCGGTACTGCGAAAGTACCGGGAAAAGGGTCTTGATTCCCCAGCAGCAGACATGGTGGCATTTTTGGCCTACTCTGGTCTCCGGATTGAAGAAGCCCGGCGCCTGGTATGGGGTGATATTGGGACAGACTCCATATCTGTCCCGGCGATTAAACATGCAGTCAAGAGACGGATATTGTATATCAATCCAGCGTTGCGGGAGGTGATTGAGAGGATGAAAAAAACAAAGAACAACTTGGCCGCAACGTCCCCCGTGTTCGTTATTGAGAACCCAAGGAAAGCTCTTACGAATGCCTGTATCCGCCTGGGGCTTCCTCACGTTCGTATTCACGACTTGCGCCATTTCTTTGCGACAACGTGCATTGAACAAGGGGTGGATATTCCGACGGTTGCCAAGTGGCTGGGGCACCAAGACGGAGGTGCCCTTGCTATGCGGGTATACGGCCATCTCCGGGATGCTCATAGCATGGAACAAGCATCCAAGCTGAAATTCTGAAATGGGCAACAAAAAGCCCTGCTCCCAATCAGGAACAGGGCTTGCGAGTAAAAGGCGGAATTAGATCACGCCCCCATCAAGCGCATGTACTTGGTTCTCACCTCGGCAAAGCGCGGATTGTCACTATCGTGGAATGCAGCATAATCCGGGTGTTCCGGGTCGTGCATCATGCGCTGGGCTTCGCCGCGGGCCTGTTGTTCCTGTCGCCCGGGTGGAACCGGAAGGGCCGGTTCATCCAGGAGCCTGCCTACCGCATCAAGGATTTTGTACATGGCCGGATGATCGGCAATGCCCATCTCATTGAACACGCTCTGCTCGACTCCGGCCATGCGGCACAGGCGCGCAGCCATTTGAACCGCTCGCATCTGGCGGGCGTCGCTGTCACGGCCCCATTCGCCATCAAGCTTGCTCCACGCCTCATTCATGGCCGCCTCCTGGGCCCGCTGCTGTTCGGCCGCATTGGCCGCCATGCGGGTGTCCATGTCCTTAATGAAGGCTGAAAGCCCCTCAACGGGCAGCCCGTGAGCCTTGCCGGTTTCGGTCAGTAGATTCTGCAGCGTCTCGTCACCAGTGAACGTTTCGTCAAAGGCCAGCACGTAATCCTCCTGGGCGGGAGGTTCGGTCTTCCCAGGCTCCGGATTTGCCGGAGGCGGGTCAGCCGGTGGATTGGCGGGAGCCGTGTTTGGATCCGGCACGGGGTCGGCCAGACTGGGGCGGCCAGGCGCAGCGGGAGGGTTAGGATTCCCTCCGCCTCCATTATCAGGGGCTTCTTCACGGAGGAATCGGTTGTGGTATAATCTGAATAAGGACATAGTGGTTACTCTGTGGTTTCTTCTTCTGGTTCGTTGTTGTTGCCTACCACCATTTCGATGAACAAAATCACCTCGCGGTAGGCATCTCGGCGCATGGCGTCAAGGGGGTCGTAGGAACCGGCCGCCCCCTGGAAACAGGGAAGGTCGGTCTGGAAATGTTTCTTCAGCTCCGCCAGAACTTCCGGATTTCTGAAAGCTTCCCGGAAAATCCTTCTGCGGTGCTTCATATTCTGCTCATACTCTGCTTCTGTCGTCTTCATGCTGTCTGTAAAGCCTGCGCCTGGGCATTATTCCTGTTTGCCACGGAGGACTGTTCCGCAAGGGCAGCCTGCGTGGCCGCTTCCTGCTGCTGTTTTCTATCAGTTTCCTTGGCCTTCATTTCGTCTTCTGTCGCTTTACACTCCATCGGAGCGCCCTTGGAATCGTAAATCAGCTCTCCGGCCTTGTTGAGGTTCACAATATCCAGCAACTCCGGCCGTCCGGTCATCTGGACCAAGGTGCCGATGGACTCAAGAGCTGTCATCAAGCCGTCCGTCTGCGTCCGGGCAATCGCCTGGGCGATCTTGCCCATGAACAGCACCTGTGGAACAGCCAAACGCGTGGGGACTCCCCGGCGGTTGGTCTCAAACACGCCTGGCACCGGGTCCGGCAGCTTGCCGGCGCGGTACAGCAATGCCATAATCCGCTGGCACATCATCCGGAAATCGCTCACGAATAACGTGAAAGAGGGGGTAAATCCAAGCACCTTTTCAGCTTCCCGGGCCGCTACCTCCGTGGCCGTCATCTGGCGGTCAATGCGGGAAACGGTCTCCAGCATGGGAACGTAAAAAGCCTCTTCAATCTTGGCGTACAGTCCGCGCAGGTATTCCAGTCCAATATCATACTGCCCTTGTGTACCCCATTCGCGTGGGAGCCCGAGATTGGCCGCTTCGGCAGAAATGGTGGTTTGGCCGCCGGCGCGCAAGTCTACATCACCGTACTGTGAAGCCAGCAGGAAAAGCCTTGGGTAAGCCTTCGTCTGTCCCAGCGTGTACAGAATCTTCTCCATGTCGATAGCCATGCGAATGGTGCGCCGTGCGTGCCACGCAGGACTCACCCCGTAGGGACTATCGCCCCAGCGCAGGAAGCGTGTTACCAGGAACGGAAACTCGTAAAAACCGCTCTCAAACACAATCTTCTTGTCGTCCAGGGAAATAATCACGTCCTGCCACGGCCTCTTCTTGGCTGGCAAATTATTGGAAAGCAGCCTGCCAGCCTGATTGGGAAGCACGCACTGAACAAACTCGAAAGAATCCGTATACCGGCGCTTTGCATCCTTGAGAGCTCTCCGTACCTTGGCCCCCAGGGCTTCTTCTCCCCATTTCTGTGCAGCCTGGTGAGCTGTCAGCCTGAACCAGCGCACCAGCGTGTCCACGTCTCCGGACTCCGATTCTGCAATGGCATAAGTGCCCGTGGGGATGTGCCTAAAAATCAGCTGTTTGTTGAGATTCATCTCGGAGAACATGCAGCCGGTCCCGGTCAGGCAACGGTCCAGATATACCTCGTGCATGACTGAATAGAAATTGGAAACGGCAAGCTCCCGCTCCATCACTTCCGTGGCCTTGTTGTACCAGTCATTCAAGGTCTGATTCCCATCCTTCTTGTAGCCAACGGGGCGAAGTGTGAACCATCGCCTGTCCAAAGGCGTGATGTACGTCAGGTGGGCGGAAGCCAGCTTTTTCAGGCTGTTATTGGCAACATCACTGTGCTCCAGTCCGCCGCCGTTGTCCGGTACGCTGTCTGGATGGGCATTGCCCGTGGCTCTGGGCATGATGATGCGGCGCATTTCATCCCAGCCGCCTTCAAAGGCGGCGCGTTCCGTGCACAGGTTATCCGCCAGGGCAATGTAATCGCGTACCTCCATGACTGTTATCCCAGGGTTTTGCGCAGCGTGGACAGGCCGCCGGACAGATTCGGATTATTCACCGTGTCGGACAGCTTCAATCTGCGCTTGCTCTTGGTCTGTACGTCCTCCGATGCGTCCGAAACGGACTTCTCCGTGGCGGCCGGGTTCAGAGGTTCTTCTACTGCCGGCGGGGTCGGGGCTTGTGTGACTTTGGGTTTGAAGATGGAGCCCATGGTAATTTACTGGTTGAGGTTATAGGCATCCACGCCCTGCGCGATGGCACGGGCAATGGCGCCGGGAGTATCGCGTAACAGGGAAGCGTCTCCGGGGTTGGACAAGAAACCGCACTCTACCAGCACTGCCGGCGGCACGGTCTTGCGGAGCACATACAGGCTGGTCTTGTTTGGCTTACAGGACCGGTCAGGACGTGCCTGTACATGGTCAGCGCGGCCCGGCATGAGCTTGCAAAGCGGCCCGGCAATGGCTTTGGCCAGACGTTTGCCGGAAGGGGAATCCGTGTAAGAACCGTCGTCGTGGTAGTTGCGGTGGTGGCAGACATGAGCCCCGCAGGCTGTGGCAGAATCGGAAGAGTCGCAATGCAGGGAGATGGAAATATCGAACCCTCCGGCATTGATGGCCTTGACCGTGGCAGCAAGGTCGTCGTCGTTGTCCATGCGAGGGAAGTCGATGACGGTGATGGCGTGCCCCTGGGCTCGCAACATGGGGGCGAGATGGTCCGCGATGGTCTTGGCCGTGGCGTGTTCTTCCAGGCCGTTGCCCCGGCTGCCGGTGTTATTGGCGTGTCCGATGTCTAAAGCGATATTCATAGTTATAACTTAATTTTGTTAGAAGTGGTTAGAATTACCGAGGATTCCTTGGCAGCTGGTTCATTTGTTTGTCTGGTGTTCAAGGTTGGAAAGGCGGAGGTCCATTGTGCGGAGTATTTCGGCGGTCTTGGCCGAGGTTTCCGCCTGTTCCCGGACCACCGCCTTGAAGTCCGTGTAGATGTAGACGGCGGCCATGACTCCGCCGAACATCATGATGATGTCCTTGTACTTGCGGAGGGTTTCCAGCCGCTTGTCTACAAAATCACACATGGTCTTATTTCTTGAGGGCTTGAACTACGGGCGGCGTATCCGTGGTGGGCTGGGCCTGGCTGTAGGACAGGTGGCCCTGCTCGATGATCAGGCAGGAGCCGTCCTTGCAGACCTCCGTGCGGTCCGGGGTAATGTCCACGTTATGCCCGCAGCCGGTTACGGTGATGTAGCCAGCAGCGGCCAGAGCGCCGATGATGGCGCCGATGACGTACTTGACCCAATTCCCCCAGCGGGCAGATGCCGCCTGCTGGACCTTTTCGATGTCGTTTTTATTTACGTTCATATTTGTTATTTATTGGTGGTGAAATGTTTAAAGAATGCGACAGCAGCGGGGTCAGCAACCATAAATTCGGGGTAATCGCGGGCCGTGAAAATTCTGCGGCCGCCCTGCGCATTGAAAGCCTCAACGAACAATTCCACGGCAAGAAGGTATATGCTGTTGCTCTCCGCAGGAGCGCGCTTCACACCCAGCCATGCCCATACCCGGGAGGCTTGCCAGTCCTCGCTCATGCCCACCAGCGCGGCAACTACAGCCTGCATGGCCGGGGCTTGGTCAGCGGGAATATCGTCCTGGGTGTAACGGTCCGTATGTGTGTACCCCTCCGCGTCCCGGTACACCGCAGTAAGCGTGAATTTGTCCCACTGACCAGGAGCAGGAAACTGTATCTGTATTTCTGCGTTATTCATAATTACGTCGGTTGTTCATCGGTATAGGGAACTTCCGTCTCTGTGGTAATCCAGGATTTTTGATAGGGTTCCAATCCGAAACGCACATAGGTATTACCACCTACACCGTTAATGATTGTTGGAGACTCTGCGCTGATTACCCCTCCATACAAACCCGCCTGTGCGTCAAGATAAATAACAGGGGCATAGAGCACATGATAGGTATCCCAGCACCTGATGTCTGCCAGCTTGATAATCGTATCATTGGACAGCCCCCCCATCATCAGCCACACTCCGGCGGCCAAGGCGTCTCCGTGGCCAATTTCGGATTGAGCAATGACAACTCGATAGGTGGCTGAGCATGGGTTGGTATTGCTGTTGTAGTCCAGATTGGATAACGTCGTCCGTACTACATATCTCTTTGGAATGCCGATGCCAATTAGCTCGCGCACGCGGGCCTTGTAGCCATTATCATAATAGAGAGTCACATCAACCAGCCGCGTTATATCCGCCGCACTGCCGACCACAGGGCGGAGCCGAAAATCATCTATGCCCGCATCCGGATACTCGCTGAATTGTCCAGATCCCCCGATAAGCATGGAAAGCTTAAATGCGCTCCCATCAGACCCCCCACTAAATTTAATGGGCAAAGAATACCCCGCTATCTTGCTATAATTGCCGCCCCCGAGCGCACCAGCAGACGGCAGTTTGACGGATGTCCGGATATTGGCTGCCAAGACGGCCTCACAATAACATCCTGGGGCAACATGATTGATCGTCACGCCATTGGTAGCCGTACAGGAGGACGTAAGCCAATAGGTGCGTGTCTGGTGCATCATTACCGTGTGGGCCATTCCGAGGGCGTAAGCCCGGTTGATGCCCATCGTGTCCGTCGGAGCCCCGGCAGCCAGCGGGATGTTGATGCCGCCATTGGCGTTGTGGGTTCCAGCGGTCGTCAATCCCCCAGCAAGTGTCATGTTGCCCGCCGCGTCCACCTGCGGGATGGCGGCAAGGGCCTGCTGGGCTGCGGTGGCGGAGTCAGAGGCATTCTTGGCGGAGGTTGCCGCATTGGTTTCCGCCGTCTTGATTCTGCCTTCCGTTTTGTCTATTTCCCCTTTGGCGGCTTCTGTCCGTTCGACAAGGGGCGTGATTGCCTCCATGGCTTCCGCCTGGGCCGTCTGCACTGCCTGCACGGCTTCCGTCTTTGCCGTTTCCACGGCTGTGACAGCAGCGCCTTGTGCGCTGGCTACCTTGTCCGTGGCGGTTTTCTGCGCTCGCCCTACAGCAAGAACGGAATCAGCTTGCTTGGCTTGTATGGCGGAAACAGCCTCTTCCCTGGCTGCGCTGATCGTCTGTTCTCCGTTGCTGACCGTCTGTGTGAAATCTGAAACAATCCCATCTATGGCCGTCTTGGCGTCATTGGCACTCCTGGCGTCACGGGCTGCATCAGCGGCGGACGTATTGGCCGCCGTCGCGGAATTGCCAGCAGCCACCTTGGAGGCGTAAGCAGCCCCGGCATAGCCTTCCGCTTCTCTGGCTCGTTCCGCGGCGGTAGTGGCTGCTCCGGTTGCCGTCGTGGCTGCCTGACTCGCTGTGTCCGCGTCCGTGCGGGTACTGGAAGCATCCTGCTGCGCCTGCTGGGCGGCGAGGGAAGCCGCCGTGTTGGAAAGCCACTGCGCCTTGATGGTCTTGCCTGCCTCGATAGGAATCGCAATGCCCATCACCGGAATATCGTATACCGTGGAAGCCTCAATGGGGGGGACCGACTCCACGGCACCGATGTAACCCGCAAATAGCCGTAAATCCTCTCCGGATTCGTCCTGGGCGTGGATGGCATACGGCCAGCGCCCAATAGGCAGGGCGGGAAAAGTAAGCTCCAGGTAATTCTCCTGTTCCCCGTGGGTAATGGCGATTGGCAAATCTCCCTGCTCGGTTTTCACCGTGCCTGTGAAGGAAACGCCAGTTACCGGGAACGGAGATTGCGTCACGTCCTCGTGCAAAAGCCAGCCTATGCGCTTGGCATAGCCGGCTGTCGTGGACAAATGGCGTGTAATCCCCAAAAAATTAAGCATGCCTCCTTCATGAGGCAAACCCGGAAAAATCTCAAGTTGCCGAGTGTCACTACTTTTTGCCGGACTTTACGGGAGGGTCAAAAGGCAGGGATGCCAAAAGACTCATAAAGTTCTCTCCTGCATCTACTTCCATTTTTTGAGGCGTGTATGCTCCATCCATCTTGTTCAGCTCGGCAATGGCTGCAATTTTCGATGGCATCTTGAATTTCATGCCATTTTCATCAATGGAAGACTCCTGGCAAAGCTCTGATGTGTTGTCAATTTCACCGATGGGGGTTGTCACAACACGGGAAAGCCATTCCATACGTTCCTGCTTGGTCAGCACGGCGGATTTGTTCAACTGGGCGTTCAATTCGTCAATCATTCGCACAATTTCAGCATCTTTGGACAAACGGGAAGCCGCCTTACTTGCCGCCTCATTGCTCATGTCCTTGCGTTTGTAAGCCTTACGGTATGCGTCCGCCTTGGACAATTTTCCCTCAACCAGGAGCCTTGCAAACTCCTTCTTCTTCTCCGTCGCCCTGGATTTGTTACCCTCTCTCTTCATACCAATATTTTACCCTCCTGTTTTTCGGCGTGTCGAGTTGCCGAGTGTCAACGTTTCTTGCCGATAGCATCAACCTGCTGACTTTGAATCCTCAACTCCATCCAAAAAATCACGCCCCTGCTTGCTCAAATAATGCACACAGGGACGTGACCCGGTTTTGACCACGTCGCCAGTCCTTGCCAGGTAATCCAGCCTGTGGGACACGTTACTGGGGTCCAGATGGCACCTGTCGGCAATCTCCCGTGACGTTCTCCCCGGATGGTCGCGAACCTCCATCAGGATAAGCAGCTGCGACGGCCGCACTCTCTGGCGAACAATATTCCGCAACAGGTCTTTTCTGACTGACGACATGTTCTTCATGATATTAAGCCTCCCTGTAGGTAGTGGCGGCAGCATCCCATTTCAGGTCAATGTAACCAATCTCCCCGAAACGGTTCTTGCCGACGATGATTTTCGCCTCTTCCGGATCTGCATTTTTGTCCATGACGTATGGCCTGTAGAGCAATAATATCTGGTCGGCATCCTGTTCGATGGAGCCGGAGTCGCGCAGGTCGGACACACGGGGAACCCCGGCTTCCTTCCCGGCGCGTTTCTCCGCTTCCCGGTTCAACTGGGCCAGCACGATTACCGGAATATTCAGCTCCTTGGCCAGGGCCTTGAGGCCGGCGGAAATCTCTGACACTTCCCGTTCCCGGGAAGCGCCGCGGCTGGAAGGATTGGCAAGCTGCAGGTAGTCCACGCCGATGCACCTCACGCCGTGGTCCGCCACCATGCGCCGGGCGGTTGCCTGGATCTGGTCAATCCTCAAGGCTCCCCGGTCGTCCACGAAGAAGGGCAGGCTCTTCACCTTGCGAACCGCATTGGTGAAAGCCTCCTGCTGCCACTTGGTCAGCTTGATGCCTCGGCGCAGATTGGCCGCATTGATTTTGGACATGCCAAAAAGCGTACGTTCAAGTAACTGCTCCTTGGACATTTCCAGAGAGAACATGCCTACTGGCACCCCTTCGGCAGCCAGATTGTACAGAATATTGGTCATGAAGGAAGTCTTCCCCACGGCGGGCCGGGCTCCGATGACGATCATGGAAGTCTTCTGCAGGCCGTCCAGCATCCTGTCCAGGGAGGGATACCCGGTAGGAAGCCCCTTGGTCTGTCCTGGATTCTTGATGCGGAACTCCAACCCTTCCACCACCTTCTGTGTGCCATCAGCCATGCGCGCCACTTGGGCCACTCCGTAAGTTTCCCGCAAGGAGGACATCACCTTTTCGGCTTCCGCCAGAACTTCGTCTTTGGTCAGGGTTGGGTTTTGAAGATTTTCCAGCCCGGAAATGAACAGGGATTCCACATCCCGCTTCTTCTTGGATTCCGCCAGAATCTTCACGGAGGGCTCGAACTGGAAATGGTAGGCAAAGCTGGTTGAAAGCTCGACAAGCCCGACATGTCCCCCTACGGATTCCAAGTCTCCGGAAGAGTCCAGGTGCTGGATCAGGTCGGTAATGTTGAGCTTCTCCGGCGTCTTGGACAAGGCTTCAAAGGCAGCCCATATTTTCTGGTGGGCAGGAAGGGCAAAGTGGCTCCTTCCAATGCCTTGTTCGACGAGAGCGGCCACCTTGTCGGCTCCGTCAATGCAGTTGCCAAGAACGGTTTTCTCGGCGTTGAGTTGTGTTTCTGTAAGTTGCATAAATTGTTATTGAGGGTTAAATGTTTTTTCTAAATCTTGGATCGAAGGGGTCTCTTTCCACTCCTGGTGATTGCCCTTTTGTTTCGAGGTTCCTTGCCCAACGCTGGGCGTAACTCCAAGCATTGCTTTTCCAGTTTGAAATAGGCACGCCTGACCTGTCCACCCAACCCAAACCGTCCCGATCCGCCCAGTATTGCTGGGCGCATTCTGGAATCTCTCTGGGGGGTAGGAGCAAGCAGCCTCTTCCAACCTCGTTTTTCAGGTGGGCTTCCACTTCTCCCGGTGAAGAAGGAAGAGAAGAACGAGAAGGAGCAGTTGCCGAACGCGAGCCGTTAGGCGAAGCTTCCTTCGTCTCCGTCTCCGATTTCGTATACGTATCCGTCTTCGTCTCCGTCTCCGTATAAGCGGTGGATTTCCGTGACTCACCGTTATTCACCGTGGATTCCCGTGAACTACCGTGACTCACTGTATTACACGGTGAATCACCGTCAGGAAGCGGGAACTTGGGCTTACTCTGTCTGCGCTGCCCGAAATTGATGATCTGCACGTAATCCTTGCCCCCGACACAGTATGCCCTTACAAGCCCGGCTTCCTCCGTTTCGTGAAGGCAGTCTTGAATGTCCTGGTTACTGATTTTGTCAAGGTGCAGGGGGAATAAGCGAGTCCTCAATACCGTAGGGCGAGCGTCAAACAGGCCGTAGTCATCCGCCACCAACAGGAGCCGATGGAAGAAGCATTCGGTACGCCATGAAAGTGCCGCGACCTTTTCTGAATCAAGGAACCCCTCTCTAATCATTCGTGATGTTGCCATACCCTTTAAGCATAATTTCAATTGTCCTTTTTCTTACTCTCCGCGGCCTGGATGCTAAATATGGAGGGTTTCATAACACTGCCACCTTTCCATACCCCCGGTTTTGCAGTGTATGCAGTAGGGGTGCCTCGGTATTATCCCACGCCACAAGGCAACTTGGCGCGTTGGGCTGGTTTCCGTGGGTCTCACCGTCCGGGCGGCAAAAGCGGATGCGGCCTTTCCAAAGGAACAGATACCGGGCACGGTGCAGCACGCACCGCTGGAACCAGCGAGTATCTGACCTCATGAAAATGAGTGCCAGACCTCCGCCGACATGGTTACTCATACGTTCCATGAACGCTTCTGCTTCATTCCCATAAGGAGGGTTAAGCCATACGCTCCCCTCCCATGGCATCAGAAGGCCGTTATCCTCCACGGTGTAGTTAACACGGGCACAATCCCACGGACGCACGGTAGCGGCGCAGGGGTCCACGTCGAACTGTCCCAGCAGATCCAATACGTAGCGCGGAGTGAGCCAGACGTTGGTAGTTTGCGCGGTTTTGGCAGTGTTAAAGGTATTCATTCTCCCTCCTTTCCGCGTCGGAATCTGCTGAGCAGAACCCGGAATGCTGTTGCCGCCACTGCCGGAACTTGTCCGTTGCCAAGGGCTTCAATGCGGTCCACTCTAGCGGCCACCCCATGAGCCACTCGGTCCACGTCGGGTTCAGCTGACCACCATTCCCCGCAGTCATCTGTTTCCGCTCTTCCGTCGTGACAATCCCTTCGGCTTCCAGGGCTTTCATTTTCTGAAAAGCCCCACTTCCTCCGCACATGCCTTTTGTTCTTGGGGTAGGAAATCTGCTGGCTATAGTTCCCAGGTTCGGGGACTTCCGATTGCCCTGGCTGGAGCCGCTGTCCTTCCAATCCCGTGAGGTTGGAGTCGGGAATTTTGCAATCTGGTCGTTCAGGTTCCGACTTCGGGCTGGGTCTTCCCATCTTCTGGCTTCTCCCGTCCTGAAATCCCTGGCTTGCGGGGTTGCAAATTTCATGCCCTGCCCCAGCGGCGGAGTTGACAGCAAGTATCCACATGCGCTTACGCTCATGCGGGGCACCCACGTCGTCCGCTCCCAGCACCATCCATTCCGCATCATACCCGATCGCGGCCAAGTCCCCAAGAACACATCCAAGCCCGCGAGAAGTGAGCATTGGGGAGTTCTCCACAAAGACGTATTTCGGTCGTACTTCGCCAACAATCCGGTGCATTTCCCGCCAGAGTCCAGAGCGGGCGCCATCAATGCCGGCACCTTTACCTGCCGCGCTGATGTCCTGGCACGGGAAGCCTCCAGATACCACGTCAACAAGGCCGCGCCATGGTCGCCCGTCAAAGGTGCATACGTCATCCCAAACCGGGAAAGGCGGGAGTAGGCCGTCATTCTGTCGGGCGAGCAGTACGCTTGCGGGATAGGGTTCGAGCTCGACGGCGCAGACGGTGTGGAATCCGAGCAATTCGCTTCCAAGTATGCCTCCACCAGCGCCCGCGAAAAGATGTAGCTCATTCACTTGCCCTCCTTTCAAACACGATTTCCACCTGTCCGGCCCGGTCCAGGTCATGCACGCGGTCAATCCCGGCACAGTCCAGCGTCCGGTCGTCAATGCCCATGGCCTTGCAGGCTCCGTCCAGGTACGCCTTGCAGCGGGCAAGGCAGTTGTCCGCGTCCGGCTTGTTGCCCTTGTAGTACCAGATCACCCGGTAATGCGTGGGGACCATCCTGCGGCCATTCAGGGCTTCGTAGGTTCGGCCCCAGGCTATGTTCCGGGCGCGGCTCTTGGCAGCCGTCTTCTTGAATCCGGCCACAAGCGCCCCCCTCGGAGTGAGAGGGGTCTTGGCGTTGGGAGACAGGCAGCGCGGCGTGTGAGGCAAGGTAATGGTCAGCGTGGTCATCATGCTGCACCTCCCCCTATCTCCTTCACGGAGCCATCAGAGACTTTCACTTCCGCACACCCTGCCAGCGTCTTACGCAGCCAGTCTTTGGACTCGGCTACCTTGGCGCCAGCATCCGCAGCCTTGCGAACGGAATGCACCAGCTTATCAAGATCGGTAATACCCACCTTGCAGCAAGCCGTGAACTCCTGTGCCGTGATGCCATTGGGAAACAAGCCATTAAGGATTTGAAAGGCCGCCGCGGCATCTGTGATCGTAAACGCTTTCTTGCCGGGGGCCAGAGCCAAGCCGGGAATCTCCACCTCAGCCCGCAGGTCTGCCTTCACTTTCCCTTCCACGGAGGCCGCCCACCTCTTCGCCAGCTTGGCGAGGTCATAGGCTTCCCGCCGCTTTTCGGGGGTCCACTGCTCCCAGGCAGCCGTCAAATCCCCGGACGTGACGTTCACCAGGGCCAGAGACACCGCCGGGCAGGAAGACTGGGCCCGGCAATACCGGCAAGCCGTCTCGCCGGGTTTCAGCGGAGCGTGTTCGTCCTGCGCCAGCTTGATGCAGGCCCGGAAAAACGTCCGCGCCTGCTCCACACTCTCGCGGGTGTACCGGCATACGGCAGGCTCTTTGCGGCTCGCGTAAGGCTGCAAGATGCAAACAATCACCTCGTCCACCTCGCAATGATCCACCACCAGCACGGCCAGGGCGCTCAACTGCAAATTGCACTCGGCAGCCGTCACCGGAAGGCGGCCGAACTTGTAATCCACCACAAAAGCCTTGCGGTCCCAGACAGCCACCATATCCGGTTTGCCGGAAAACAGGCGGTCCCGTTCAAACAGGCGTGTTTCCCGCAACGTCTGAACATCGGTCCAGTCTTTTTTCATTCCCAGGTGCTTCTCGCACAGGTAAATTTCCATCTCGTGGCACCAAGCCACGGCCTCTGCGTCCTCCGAGTCCTCCGGCATTGTCCCTTGCTCCATGTGGGCATGCAGCATGGTTCCCAGGGCGGCGTCATCGCTCTCTTCGTCCACCGGGCACTTCCTTTCTGCATTCCAGCTTCCAGGGCAGAGGAAAAGCCGCTGCATCCCGCTGGCGCTTGGCAGCCCCTGACGTTCGTCCATCTCAATGGTATCGGTATCAAACATAATCGTTTAACAGGTCAGGGGTTAATGATCATAAGAACCAAAGGAGGGCGCATCCTCCGGTACATCCAGGCCGGGAATACCGTCTTCCGGCGCCGGAGCGGTTACAGGCGGCGGGGCCTGCGTCGTTTTGGGAGCCGCCTTGGGAGCGGGAGCAGATACAGGAGTCTTCGGCAGGGCGGGTTCCCTGGCAGGCTGGTCGTCATCCGGAAACACGTCCTTCACCCGCACCATTCCGTCAGCAATGCTGTTGTACACCTTCCCCAGCTTTACCACCTCCGGCTTGGTCGTCTCTTCCAGCTTGTGGCCCAGATTGGATTCAAGCTGCGCACGGGAAACGCCGTACTCCCGGAACTTCGCTTCCAGGGAACGGATGATGTCGGCCATAGGGCGGGAGTCGCCGTTCTCCAGCGCCTTTTTGGTTGTCGCCAGAGCCTCTTCCGTCAACCAGCCGGGGAGCACCTGCAAGATGCAGGCGCGGATGCGGCGGGAAGCCATGTTGGCGCAAAGCTCGTACACGTCCCGTTCACTTTCCAGGGCAACACGTTTCATCACCTTCTTGCCTCCCTCATACTCGTTCTTGTCGCGGGTGTGATTCACCGTGAAGGAAATCTCGCGGCGTACATTGGTTTCCTTGTCAAAGCAGAAAGCTACGCACTCGGAAACCATGCAGCCATTACCGTCCGCCCCCTTCGGGTCCCAGTGTCGGGCAACTTCCTTCCACCCGGTCTCCGCATTGCCCCAGGCTCCGATCAGGGCTTCGGCCAGGCGGATGCTGGGCCCCTCCACCGTCGTTCCTCCGCGGGGGAAGGCGTAAGTGGCGGACTGGGCCAGCGTCAGCCGGGAACAAGCCTGGTTCATGCGGGCGGTCACTTCGGCCAAATCCCGAGGAAACTGCTTGGCAATCCAGATAGACGCCAGCACCTCGGTTACGGCTGCATTGCCCGTAATGGCAGCCAGGGCTCCGCCACCGGCGGAAGCCTGAACGGCAAAAGGATTGCCCGGTGCTTGATTGGTGAGTTCGTTTGTTGTATTCGTATTCATGTTATTATTACTCATGCTTGGGTTTTGGTAACAGGCCGGGAGTCCGGGCCAACGGACCCCGGCCAACTGAATCAGTTTTTGCACTCCTCGCATTCGCATCCGGCGATACCTAATATGGCAGCAATGGGGTTCACGCCAGCTCTCCTGTGGGCTTCCTTAAAAGCAAGCTTCACTCCCAAAGAAATAGTTTCGGGATTGCCGGAGAAACAAGTTCCGGAGGCTTCCAAGTAGCCACGAGCCGCAAGCCATTCCGTACTTTTTGCGCCGGCCATTTTCGTAACAGCTTTGCAGGTAGAAGTCCTGCTGTTCACACTTTCACCCTTCTCAATCTTGATATGCAGAATGACAGGGGTCTTACACTGATTCACAAGCTCTTCCAGGCGGTTATATGCTTCTTCAATCATATCCACGGTGACGGGTGCTTGTTCGGCTACTGGATCGCAGCAGCATGCTTCGTCCGGCGTGCAGGGCTGCGTATTCTTTTCTTCGGTGGTATTATCCATTGTATTGGTTTTCTATTGGTTATTGCTTTCCTCGAACCGCGAGGGGCGGGACGGTTTTGCGAAGCCGTCAAAAGCTTTCGGGGTGGGGCAGTCAGGCGTGAACCCGGAATGCGGAGACTTGCCGGCCTGGAGTTCGTCGTTGTCCATCTCCACGACCAGCCATGCCATTGCGGCAATGAGCAAACCACAGGCACCGCCAGCCAGCGCGCGGAAAAGAGTCTTCATGCCGCAACCCCCTTTTTCTTCCTGCGGGGAGGCAGGACATTCATACCCACCCCATTCACTTGAGGCTTAGCATTATCCTGCTGATGGATATACCGCCATACGGACAGGGCAGGGAACTCATACGGGCAGCCAGCGCTTCCGGTTCCGGGCAGTGTTTCGATGCTGCCTTCTTGAATTAGAGCAAGAATGCGGTCTCTCCCCCACCCGGTTATGAACCGCACGTCGTCCAAAGTGACAACTACCTTGCCGCGGAATGCAGCAATCGCCTGCGCCTCGTCGGAGTCAGGTAATCCCGCGGCAGCAGCTTCCGGAGATGCAGGTACCGGGGCAGATGCCAGCTCTCTCAACACTCCGGCAATGGCTTCCAGGGTGTCCGCCAGAGTAGACATCGTTTTTCTGCTTGGATTCATATCGGGATGGGGGAAGGTTAAAGCTCGTGCCAGCCAAGCCGGATAAATTCTTCAATCAGGGCATCATCCATGGTCTAATCCTCCACGTCTGCATGAGCTATATAATCCTTCATATCCGGTCGGAGGCAGGACCCTTTCCCGACAAAAGGTGTGAAGACTTCGGGAGTCGTGTCCCACAGCTTGTAGAACTTATTGGTGAGCCAAATTCTGCCCTTGGGTGTAAGATAGGGCGTTACGCTTGATTCCTTGACGCCGTTTGTTCTGGTAAAAGTTGTGATAGAAACCCGGAAATATCCCATCTCAATGCAGTGCTGATTAGGTTCGTTGTTACCCTTGCCGGTTTTGCCAAGGATACCAAGCTCTCGGAGAAGAGCGAAAAGCCGTCTTTCTCCGATAATCATTCCTGCCTGGGTAAGTAGCTTTGCATAAGTCCTCACCAGTTTGCTACCTTCTGCAACCTCTACGGACTTTCCATAAATCACGTAAGGAGCATTCTTCTCCGCGTTGACTTCAAGAGCTTTTCTCTTTTGCCTTTCTTCTTTAAGGGTCGTGAGTGTTTGAATAAGAAAGTCGGGATTCTGTAAAAGCTGTTCAGGATTCATCTTGCTATTCAATTCCGCTTCCATCCGGTTGAACTCGGCAATGTACGCTTCCTTGAATTGGGCCGCCTTCGCGCCGGTGAATCCCATGGCGAGGAAGGTGAAGCCGTCGCGGGTCATCAGAACTTCGGGGAGTTTTCGCCCCGTGGGGTCCGTATAGTCACTGGGCGCAAAATTGCGCTCAGTGAAACTCGTTGAGCAATCAAGATTTTTGACGGCCTTGAGAATATCCTTGTGAAACTTCCCGAACTTCTCGGCCACGTCTCGGCTGGAGACGACGACCTTTCCTTCACGGACGGAGAGCCCCAGGGAGGACGGAGCGGTGATGTGATTTTGAGTGTTCATATATAAATGGTGCAGCGTTGCGCTTTTATTCATGCCGCGGGCTTCTTGGGTTCGGGGTTCTTCTTCTGGGCTGGGGGAAGCCCGCGCCTTTTGAGAATGTCAAGGAAGGCGTCTTCCGGAGCCTTCCCGGATTCAACGCACTCTTGGATGAGTGCCTTGCTTGCCGCCTTGTCTGCGGCAATTTTTTCGATGGGGATTTTGATTTCGATCATGGCTGTAAATCGTGTTTCTGGTTTCTGTATTACGAAAAAAAATGTATCTGTCAACGATATTATTCAAAATATTTTGTATAACGCTCGCAAAAAGGACTTGCAGATTACTAAAAATCTCGTATTGTTAAGGGCATGGACGCCCTAAAGCAGGAGATTCAGGAATGGCTCAAAGTGACCGGGAAAAGCAGGAAGTGGTTAGCAGATCAGCTTTTTGTTGACAAACGAACTGTGGACGCATGGCTTTCTACTGCTGGTAAAATTCCTCCTGCCAAAGCGGAGTTGATTAAAAAGCTGATGGAGCCATTGTCTCCAGGCGTGACTGGTGAATGCCGTGGTGCCCTGGACCTTGTTCTGAAACTGGACGCTGAAACCTACGGTCAATTTGCTGCCTGGGCTGCGCAAAGCGGATTTGAACCTACGGCGGACGGTATTGCCAAATGGGCGGTGCAGGTGGCTCACATGGCAGGGGAACAGGGCTCCCGGTCTCCGCGCAAAACACAGGACGCAGACTAAGGCTCTTTCATAGCCAGGTATGTGGTGGTGTTGGGTTGTTATCTTCATAACTTGGTTTTTTATTGGATTGCGAAAACATTTTTTCTCTCATATCTAACAAAAGTCAATAAATATTTCCCATTGGAGAAAATATCCAAGAAAAGCCTTGCCAAGATTTCCTGTATGCGAAAAATGCACGTATGGATGACCTCAAGGCTAAAATCAGGGTATTTCTGAAAGACACCCGCATGACTCGGGAAGAACTGGCGCACCGCTGTGCTGTCAAAAAAGGCATGATAGACAAATGGCTGTCTACAGTCCCTATCCCCGCTGACAAGCAACGGCTGCTGGACAACCTCATTGATAGCCACTACGCCAAAGTATACAGGGAAACAGACGTCCATATCAGAGTATCTAATGAGCGTTACCGGCTTATCCAGATTGAGGCGGCCAGACGGGGTCTGACGACAGAGGAATGGCTTGATGCTACGCTGCATCTTCACACGACTATGCCGTACCGTAGGCAATAGTTTTCCACTATTAAAAAGTCCGCTATGGTGGTTGTTTGTTTTCACATTTTCTCAGAGTTGGTGAACTCAAAGTAATAAAAAGATGACTTCTAATCAAGAGGGAAAGTTGTTTTTTATTACCTTTCCCCATAATAGATTGACATTTAGTCATAAAAATATTACTCTTGTTTCATATGAAGCAAGACCTCGCAGAAGTGAAAAGCTGGCTCAAGTCCCAAAAAAAACATTACTCATGGCTTGCCGAACAATGCCACGTTTCAGAAGGGGCGGTCAAAAACTGGTTTTCTAAGGGACACATTCCCACAGCTAAGTTCCTTTTCATTCAACGCCTAATGAATGAAGTAAGTGGGAGAAACCCTATTTCAGGTATCACAATTGATTTCACGGATGAAGAATGGGAAGCTATTTCTAAGATACTGGCTTCCAGTAAGCAAACCTTCATCCAGTTTGTTAATCAGGCTCTTGCAAACGCCGCTCAGGAGTATTTCCAAAACGCAATCAAAGAAAAAGTGGTCTCCCTTAAGCAGTTTTCCCCGGTTGATTCATTGCCAGCTGTGGCCACCATAAATAACCAAAGTTACTCTCTGAACGTGATTGGCAATATCGCCGCCGGCGGCCTACAGGCAGGAGACACTGTTCCCTATGCTATCAAATCAACGCGGCCGCTTGGTAAAAATGAATACATACTGCGAGTAGAAGGCAAGAGTATGGAACCGATCATCATGGACGGCTCCCTGGTTGTAATGCGTAAGCACACTATACCGCCCATCCCCAAGGTCGGAACCATTGTCGAATATTATGATGAACGGGGAGTCACTCTCAAAAAGCTGGTCCGGAAAAAGAATCCGGAAACAGGGAAGCTGGAGTACACCCTGCACCCACTCAATCCGGAGTTTGGCGACATCGAGCCGATGGACGGCGGGAAGATATCCGGCGTGTACGTGGAGACCCTCGACAAGTGGGAAAAGGCGTAAATACCGAAATAATGATAAACGTGTTGCAATTTGTATCTTTTATGGTATATTACACACCTTTACGTTAGATTGCTTCGCCCCTTGGCCTTCGGGCCAGGGGGCTTTTTTATGAAATGGCATTATTGCGCTTTCTTCAAATCTAATAGTTGTACTTGTTGCTTATAATCTTCCCATATATCAGCCAGTGCGTGATATGTTGTTTCATATTCAGGAATAGGTTTCGCCTGCATAATCCAATAGCAATAAGGATAGTCTAAAAATTTATCTCCAAGTATAACTTTAACTACAAAAACGCCTGCAACATCTCGATGCTTTTCAAAGAATTTTGTTTCATCTTTCCATAGATTGCGTGGCTTTAGAGCGTCTAAAGCTACTGCGTCAAGCATGGCTTTCTTCTTTTCATCAGTTTTAATATGATATTTTATTTCTGTAACTATTTCACGAATTGCTTTCTCCTTGAAAGTGCTTCCAAATTGGCGATATGCGCCAGACTGAATATCCAGCCATGCCTGCCCAGGGTTATTCTTCACGACACTTTTAAAATGCAACATAAGAGCTTCAGAAGGAGATTCCGTATTGTACTTTTCTTGCTTAATACGCCTCCATACATCATTAATACGTCTTTTGTGAGCATTTCGCACTTTGTTTGAAAAGTCATTCCAAACAGCACGAAAAATTTCTTTAGAGTTATTGAATATAGGAGCTTCCTTTCCTTGGCCCTTCCAATAAAGCCATGGATATTTAATGTTCTCTACTCCAAATAAAGCAGTGAATACGCCTATTCCTAAATCATATTCTTCGTCAGGCGTGGCTGGGGCCTGGTAGCCTTCCGCCTTCACCAGCCTTTTGGATTCGTCATCGGCGTCATCCCCCAGGGCCAATGCTGAAAATACCTTCAGGCGGCTTTCATCGGGCCTGAACTCCGGAAGCTTCCGAGAACTCGGCGCCTGTCCCCAATCCTGCAAGGAAGGGGAAGCGGTATTCTCCTGTAAATGGTCAAGGGAATCGGGAAGCAGGTTGGAATGCTTCGCATCCTGCGCCAGTGGGAAAAAGTCTGTCAAAGGACGATCTATTCCGTGGGATAAAGTAGTAAAAAGTATGGAAAAAGTGTAGAGCAAAGCGCGCATGGTAAACTCTACATACACCGTACACTCCTTAATATTCAATCTTATTCCGCCAACTTGAACCCAGGTTTGGATAAATTCGCCACTCCAGCCACGGACAGTAGCCAGGAGGCCACGGAATCAACCGCCTTGTTTCGGCTCCCGGTGCCCGCTCCGGCCACATAGGCGGCTGCCTTGGCATCCAGCAGAATCAATTCCGCCCAATCGGCAAACGTCATCTTCTTGTCTCCGGTGACAGTCTTCCACGTATTCCTAGCCGCCCGGTGAATCGCGGAATAATCAATCACTCCGGATGCGGTGCCCACGTAAATGCGCTGGCCAGTCGCCTGCTTGTAGCCAAACTCCACCGCCGCGCCCAGCATCGGCACGCCACCAATCATGGCAACGGGAGCCCCCAGCATGGCACCAAACCATCCTCCGTTCTTCTCCCACTCGTCCTCGTCATCCAGCAGGGCATGCCACAGGGCAATCACCGTCTGTTCGGCAACGGACATCACACCATATAGAGCAAGAGCCTGCCCCCAATTCCCGGCGCTCACATGGGACACGATCATCCCGACCTTATTCAGCACCTCGGAACTCATGAAACAGGCCATCTTCGCAAACAGGCTGGTGGAAGTCCCCAGCATGCTCTTCTGGCTTTGCGTCAGCGGCTGGGCCACCAGCTCCAGCGACCTGGTCACGCTCTGCATGCACAAGGCGTGCATCTCTTCCTCCGTCATCGGGGAGCCGGTCCTTCTACCGGCCTCCTCCAGCTCGGCCCACTTTGCATTATACAGGGCAGCCATGGACACGGCATTGCTCCACACGTCCATCTTCTCAATAGCCCTCATGCCGGCCATGGAAAACCGAATCGCTCCGGTGTAATTCTGGTCGGAAGCATACCCCATCAACTGGCTCACCAGCTCCGCCTGCGCGTCATTGGATCTCGCCCGGAAAGCCTCCGTCTTCATCATCTCAAACACACCCATGCGTCCGGTCATGGACATCGTCTGCCCCAGATGCAGCAGGAAACTACCCATGCCCACCTCCCCGGCAAACATCCCGTGCATCAGGCCGCTTGTCTGCTTGATCATCGTCAGCACGTTCCAGGCCAGAAGAGCCACCGCCTTGGCGCTCTGGAAGCGGCTCGTCGCCTGGGCCCCGGCCAGCAGGGCACCCCCCTCCATCACTCCGGCCCCGTCGATCACGTCCAGCCAGTGCCGCAGCGAATCAATCCCGTGGCGTCCCATATGCTCCTTCAAGGACGCTGCCGCCTCCTTGTCCGCCAGGATGCCGCGCCAGCGGGAAGTAATATCCGCCGTGCAAATATAATTCTCCACCTCGGCGCTCGCTGCCTGGAACACGGCCTCGCAATCCATATTCCAGGCCAGGTGTAAATTGTGCTTCCGCCTGGGAATCAGCATCCCGTACTTCGCCCCGCCGGCCACGGCATTCGTCTGCTCCCCGAAGGACGCCTTCGTATCAAGCTTGTGGTCCGCCCGGAACACGGCCCGGAAATAATTCTCCACCGCGGGGAAGGGAACCCCCTCCCGCTCCTCATACACGCGGGCCAGCAGCTTTCCCTGCCGGTTCATCAGCTCCCGCAGACCATAGCCGAACGCCAGCCCTTCGGCGCCAACAAACTCGCGCAGGCGGGCAACCTCCGCTTCTCCAATGCCTTCATTCCGCATCGTCTCCACGTACTCGGCCTGCTCATAAAGTAAAATGGCATACATCGCCTGGGCACGGGAAACCTTCAACGTCTCTCCCTTCCTGCCCGGACGGACTACCTCCGCCTTCGCCGTAATATTCTTCCTTCTCCTGGCCCGTCCGTCTCCGGCCTTCACCAGTTCGTCCAGCTCGGCAAGCTGTCGGCGCATCTCCGGAATAAGCGCTTCCGGCACGGATGCCTTATCGTCGGAAAGCCCCCGGTCATTGTACTCCTTCTTGATCGCCCTGCGGCGCTCCTCCCTCTCTTCAAAAGACAGACCAACCCACTCGCGAGCCTCGGCGATCCTCACCGTGCGCTCCACCTTCACCAGCGGATTCAACACCACGCCGGAATCCCCGGTCTTCTTGAAATCAGAAAGAACTCTTGCCACGTCCCTGGTGCGTTGAACGCCAAAACACCGCTTGACCAGGGCCGTCACCTCCCGGTCCCGGGTATGCTTCATATTCCTCAACGCCACATTTGCTTCGGCAATCGCAGTAACCTCGGCATGCGCCAGAGCGCGCAGGGCGGGAATCTTCCTCCATCCATTCAACATCTGGGAATAGGACTGCAAGCCGTACTTCAGGTACTTGGCTACCTTCGTCTTCGTGGACGCCTTCGCATCCTCTTCCGCGTCACGCCCTCCCTGGGGCGTGGCCTGCCCAAGCCCTTCCACAATCTTCTCGGCCTTGAACTTCGTCCGCCGCCTCTCCTCGTCCAGCCTGGCGGACCAGGCTGTCCGCCCCGTCGTAATAAACAGGGCAAGGGCGCGCACGCAGGCGCGCGTCTGCTCCAGTCCCATCCCGGCCAAATGCCCGAACGTGTGCCAATCCTTCAATTCCAGCTCGGCCGCATCCCGTTCCTCTTCGGTGGACTGGTTGCTGGAAAGCACGCCCTCCAGCTCCAGCATCCGCTTCTCCTTCGCCTCCTGGTCCGTATTCATCATGGCGACTATCCCGTGCAGATGCCTGTAATCCTCCGCGCTCAACTTGCCCTTGTTAAACTTCCCGCTGGCCTTCTTCGTCGGCTGCACGGCCTTGATGCGGGCAACCATCTCCGTCCGCATCTGGTCGATGGCATACCGGTCCGCCTGTTCCAGCGTGCGGGCCAGCAGCTTGTCGATCACGGCATCCATGCGCTCGCTGGTATCGTCCATCAGCGTCTCCTTCTTCAGCTCATCGGAAAGCCATGTCTGTCCGTCCTCCAGACGGGTGGCAAGATTCTCGGCGGCTTTCATGTAGGGATAAAGGCCGAACCTGTACCCCTCCGGCAACGTCTTGTAAATGGACGCCACCACGGCCATCACCTTCCCGAAAGCCTCCGCTCCGTCGCCTGGCTTCAACTTGTTGGACGCACAAACCCGGCGCCATGTCTCCAGTGCTTTTGCCGTCTGGCTGCACAGCACCTCCAGACGGTTCTTCCGCGCTTCCCGTTCCAGCGTCACCCAAATACTCTCTTCTGTAGCAAGAGAGAAAGTTGCCTCCGGATCTGTGTAACCCTTCCACGCGCCACCCGTACTTTCATCCGCAAACTCCGTGATCTTGATGTCATTCTCGTCAAAAATCACATAGTTATACGTCTGTTGCAACTTTCCGCGGGATAGACTGTCTGCGTATTTAATCCCTTTGATTCCGGCCTCCAGCAAAGCAAGACTCGCCTCCTTTTTAGCATCCTGTTTAGTATCATCCCCTCCATCCCAGAAAGCGTCAACCAGCGCGACATAAATACCCTTGCCGCTTACATCCTCGCCACGGGCACCGGCCACATTTCTGGCATATTCAACGGCGTACCTCACCGCCTCCACCGGAGAGGAACTCAACAACTCTTCAATGTCGCGTTCCATGTACTCCCAGCCCAGCAAACTACCCTCATCAACATTCAGTTCTACTCGGTAGTTGGACGGACTGCCAGCAGCAACTTCTATTTCATCCAGATGGTCAACCAAAAACTGACAAACTACATTTTCTGCATCGTTCAGGTTTTTCGTATCGGGGTAATTTTTCGTATAATTCTCATTAACGCGTATATCCTCCCTCAATTTATCCTTAATGGCATCTATCTTCTTCTTGTCTCCTCTGGCATCAGATAAATCGCCAAGAACGGCATACACCGTATCTAGTGCACTATCCATAGCTACACGACTGATATTCTCCGGAAGTTTGATTCTATCGCGTAATCCTCGTGCCATATCATCCACGTTGGAAGCCTCCAAATCCTTGAACCTCCATGTCGCCACATCCTGCGCAAACTGGTTCATGTAGGCTTTATTTACCTCCTGATGCTCTGCAAAATACAGCCCCCATCCATACGCCTGTGCTCCCTCGCCTCTCCCCATTTCCTCCGTGGTGAACTTCCGAAAAGAATAAGGGGAGGCATGCAGGGCGGTAATGGAAAACGTCACACCCGGTTCTGTAATAACTGCATTTCCTGCTTCCAGATGCCCATCCCGGAACAGACCCTGCTCCTGCGCATTCGCGATAGAGAAAGACACAATCGCCTCACCAGGATATTCCAGTGTTTCATTGAACGGCTTTGACTCCCTGCGTTCTCCGTCCCACAGGATACGCCTCTGCACATTCCGACTCTCAATCTCACCAGCGGAACGCGCATAGCCATCAAGGCTCCCACTCTCATCCAGGCTACTCCCTCTGGCAAAGCCTTCAATATCCTGAATGGCGTGCTGAACCTCATGCAAAAGAGTGGAAAGCTGCGTCCCTATCGGCCCGATGTGGGCCAGATTGATCGCAATGGAGCGTTCTTCGGAATCATAATAACCACGGGCTGAATCCTTTCTATTCTTGTACGCCAAAATATACATCTTCCGCAAAGATGGATAAGCCTCATACAGCTCATCAAAATTCAGTACATCCTCAAGGCGCCCGCGCCATACGGGATTCTTCCTGTACCCCATTCCCTTGGACCACTCATCAAACATGCTCAAGAACGAAAAACCCTCCGGAGTCTTCAAGCTTGCCTGACTCGCATCAATCTCCGCCCGCATCTTGCCGTCGTCACGCCCTTCAAAAGCACGGTTGGTGTACTTGATCCATGTCTTGGCATTCGAACCAACCACGGAAAACGTTGCCGGAACAATGGCGCCGTCGTCAAACCGGCATTCCACTTCATTCACGTTGACAACCTTGGCCCCTTGTGGTAAGGAAGAAACATCTCCCCCGCCAGCGGATTGGGACGGCAGAGCGGCCTTGCTTGCTGATCCTGGACCTAGGCGCGCGGTGCCGCTATTCGCGTTTGCAGGTTGTCGCTCTGCAAGGGGGAGCTTCTTTCCGAGTGGCTTCTTGCCCTGCCGCACTGGATAAGCCGAGACAATGGAATAAAACCCGTCCTTCCGGTCCAATTGCAGTAGCATCCATGAAGAAGGCTGCCTGCCCTTGACCAGTAGCTCACGACCGGGCGCCACCTCGTAAAGCTCGCTCACATTCGTCAGAATGGAACTGATATAGCGTTCCGGGGAACGGTCTTGCCAGAAAGAAAACCCGCGGGAAGCCAGGATATGGGTCAGTCCATAACCGCGGTGTTCCCCAACATCGGACCCCACCAGCAGCCGCACCGGCATGGCGGGCTGCCCCTTACGACGCGGAACCACAAACCAATCAGGACTTCCGTCTTCCCGGGTGACGAACGTCTCCGGCCCCAGGACAGATCCGGAACTGTCCATGGCAACCACGGAAAACGTCGCCCCGGAAACGGGCACATGCTCGAACGGATTCACTTCACTCGTGCCGTCCCAGGCAAGGGCGCGGTCATGAAGGCGCAGCGCCGGGTCATGGGATTGCCATGCCCCCTTGGCTCTTTCCAAATCATGAATGGCCGCATTCAAGTCTGCGTCCGTCTCCAGACGGATGCCCATCCTGCCCGCCAAATCCTTCCGCCGGCTGATTCCTCTGGACTTCTTCAGGAGGGACAGGCGTTCGGTAATCAGGGCAATCCCCCGGGCCGTAAAGCGGGCTACCTTCTCGCAATCCTCCTGCCAGGACGTATCGTTGCCGAATAGATCAAACGCCTCACCCTCCCGGGACTTCTCCGCAGCCACCCGGTCAGCCTCCTTCACATAGGCTGCCACGTAATCCCACGACTTCCCCTTCTCGCGCAACTGCATGGCAAGCATCTGCCCCGCCTCCATTCCGGACAAGTGGCATACCTTCCATGCTTCGTTATCCGTAATCACCCCGTTTTTCAGGCGGGTAAACACTTCATCTCCGGCGAGGGTGGCAATATCCCAGCCCATCACATTGGCCGACCCGGGGCGCAAATACCCCTGCGCCTCCATCTCCTCCCGGCTCATTCCGGAATTCCTGACAAAAAAGGCCACTTCCAGCGCGGACGCCTGGCCGTCCAGCATATTCTGGCCGACGTCGTGCATCTTTGCCCAGGTGGCGTCATGCGTCTCATCTTCCTGATACACATAGGCCGGAATAAACTCCACCCCGTCGCGTGCGGCCAGATCAAACCGGTGCCGTCCGGTAATCACATGCAGGGCTCCATCCCTGCGCCGCCAGACGGAAATGGGCTGGGCATCTTCCCGGAACCGTCCCTGGAGTTCGCGCCCCTTCACGGCTCCGCGTTCATTATGATCTCCCTGCTTGAACTGTTCCACGTCCGGAGCCAGGGCCAGGGAATCCACCCGCACCTGGGCAAACACGCAATCCGGCGCCACCCGCACAAACGCATGGTCGCGGAACCCAGCGCCAGCCTCTTCATCGTGTTCGGCCTCTTCTCCCACCCCTTCTAGGGCGCCTCCGGCATCCTCCACCAGTGGAGCGGGGGATGCTGGATTCCCGGTAATGCCAGTCACGGGATCCGTTCCCGCCTCCTCTTCCGCGGTATCTTCCACATCCTCCGCGGCATCCATCTGCGCCATAGACTCTTCCAGCGCCTCCAGCTCACCCAGCGTCATCGTGAAATCCCCCGGAGCCCTGCGGGAAGCAAGGTCCGCGTGCACCATCTCCACATCCAGCCCCTGCGCGGCATCCATCCGCGCCTGGCGGAAAACGCTCTCCGTACTCACGCCCACAGCTTTTAGAGCGTCTGCCAAACCTCCATGTTCTTCCATGAACTTCTTTCCCTCGTCTGTAGCTGCAAACTCATTCCATTGTTCTCCAACGCGCATGATGCGGGCGGAATCCTCCAGATTTTTCAGAGCGAACTCTGCGGTGTCCTTCACCCACTGGGGCACGGGCAGGTTCTCAATATCCGCCAGAGAGGAAGACAGGGACAGGCTGGAAAAACTCTCCACCACGTCCGAGGCATCATGCGCAGGACCTTCATACGTCCCCAGACTCACGCCATACCTTCCCAGCACGGCGTCCGCCGCCTGCAAATGCTCCCACAAATCCTGCCAGTCCTTCCCGGTCAGGTTCATGTAATGGACCAGGGCGGACTCCTGCACATCCTCCATCACGTTGGCTGTCCGGGCATGGCCTCCGGCGTAAAGCAGCAGGGAACTTCCCGGGTCGGCCGCCATCGTGAACCGGTGGGCGGCGCTGGCCGCCGTCGTGCCGCTCCTGATCTCCTCGGACCTTTCCCTCGTTATCTCACCGGAACGCACCCCCTGCTCAAGACGCCTCTCAAAAGCCGCCGCCAAATCGGCAATAGAACCAAGCTGTACTTTCCCCATCACTTCGGCATCCGTCCTGCTTCTGGCCTCCTGGAGGGACACGCCCTCTTCCCGGACAATCGCGTCAATCCGTGCTTGGGCACGGGCGGCTACATCCATGAACCCGGGAACGGTCATCCCTCCGGTTTCGGCCGCCGCTCTTCGGTACTCCGCAGGCGCTTCCTCGGAAAGCATATCCAGCGTCTCAATAAAATCCATCTTCCCGGCTTCTGAAACGACGGCATTCCCAAGCACGGCATCCTGCATCATGCGAACCCCATTCAGATAGGCTCCTTGCAGCACTACTTGAACAAGAGCATCCGTCTGCTCCTCGCTCATCTCCACGGTCCTGTCTTCCTCCATCTCCACGCCGTTCACTACAGCGCCCTCCCGCAAGCTCACTTCGTACCTGTCCGTTCCCTCCAGCTTGCGGATGCGGCCAATGTGGGCCTTCTCCAGCACCTTGTCCAGAGCGCCGGACATCTGGTACAGCCGGGCCTCCTGCCGGTCCGCCAGCTCGGCGCCGGCCTTCTGCGCCCGTTCGGCGGCTCCTTCGGGATCCTTCAAAATATCAGTCTCGAAATAACGTTGGGCCAGAGCCGCCTTGTGCTCCACGGTGGAAAAAGACGCCATCTCTTCGGCGTGCTTCTTCGTGTACCCGGCCAGCTGGGCCTGCTGGGCATCCGTCACGAACGCCGCCACCTCCTGCTTCATCCTCGGAGCGTGGCCGGCGGCCATGGCCGCCACAAACAACGCGCACCCGCCGGACTGCTCCACATCCCCCATTGCCTGAAGCACGGGCCCCACCACCTCGAAATCCTTCGGCTTCACCTCCATTCCCGTCATCCCGGACAACTTCCGGGCCGTCCACTCGAACACCTCTCCAGCCAGGGGTTCCGCTCCCATTTCTTCCACGTAGGCAAATGCCGGGGCAGAAAGCATCTTGCCGGTTCTCGTCCCGGCAAAAAACGTGCGCCCCGGTACCTTCGCGGCCAGTCTTGCAAGAGTGCCGGTGCCCGTCTTGGTCAGCAGCTTGTTGATGGCGCCCATGCGCCCAAACACGGAAAACACCCCGAACCCTTTTTCTTCCACCGTATTCCGCAGTCCGTTAATAGTCACATCCACCAGGGAATCCCCGTTGCGGGCGGCGGTATTCCCGGCATGCCCCATATCTCCGGCCATGGCCAGGGCCCAGCCTCCGGGAGCCATATAGGAAAGGCTCTGCCCGGTAATATTCCCGGATCCATTGATCGCCTTGACATACCAGGACGCATCGGGACTCGTGCCTCGCATCCGCTGGCCGAACTCGTGCATGATGTCCTGCATCGTATTCAGCGCCCCGCGTCTTTGCTCGTAACGGTCGTAGAGCTGCCTTTGCCCATCAAACGTCCCCTTCATGCCCAGTGCGGATGCCACGGTGTTGGAATACAGGTTCTCCATGCCTTCCATGCCCGGCGCATCACGCACGGCTTGGACCGTTTTGATGCCCAGGCTTTCCACGCCGCGTACTGTATCGGCAAAGCTCCCGTACAAATTGCGCCAGAAAGAAGTGGAGTCTGTTTGGCTCTCCTGAACCTTCCGGTCAACCGCGGTCATCAGCAGCCTCAACGCCTGCTGGTCCAGCACCTCATTTCCGTTGACATTCACCGTCAGCAGATCGGCCATGTCCAGAGCGTCGGAACGCCAGACATCCTCAAACCCGCGCCTCTCGACAAAAGCATACGCCCGCCGCGCCCGCATGATGGAATCGGCAGCCTCCTGCGGCCTCTCGGCATACTTCAACAAATCAGCAGGACACGCATCCCAGTTGCCTTCCTTCCCGGCTACGCAATCCACCATCCGGCGGGAAATTTCTTCCTGTTCCTGCTGGACTCTTTTCACCCGTTCCTTGTAGGCGGCATCCTCCACGCGTGTTCTCTCGGAAAAATCCTGCCACACAGCGCGGTGGGCACCCCCCATATCCTTGAACCGCGGCGCTTCCTTGCCTTGCCGGGCCCAATACAAATACGGGTCGGCGGCTTGGTCCAGACCAAACAGCGAAACGCACACATCCAGCCCCAGGCATGCTTCTTCGTCCGGCGTGGCCGGGGCTTGGTAGCCTTCCGCCTTCACCAGCCTTTTGGATTCGTCATCGGCGTCATCCCCCAGGGCCAATGCTGAAAATACCTTCAGGCGGCTTTCATCGGGCCTGAACTCCGGAAGCTTCCGAGAACTCGGCGCCTGTCCCCAATCCTGCAAGGAAGGGGAAGCGGTATTCTCCTGTAAATGGTCAAGGGAATCGGGAAGCAGGTTGGAATGCTTCGCATCCTGCGCCAGTGGGAAAAAGTCTGTTTCAAACATAGTAATTAGTTAAGCTTTAAGTTGGAAATAATATTCGGAAACTCCCTTCACCCAGTGGGAATTCAGTCCTCTGGGGTCATTGGACGCTCCGGGCGGGGCGTACTTCTTGCCGATGGCGGCAATCGTCGTCAGCCCCTGGCCCAGATAATTGCGGGCGAGCTGCCGGGCCATGTAGTCAATACCGGCCTCGACCGTCTCAAATGACCGCGGACCTCCACCGTTCGGACTCACGCCCATGGCGTTTTTCTTATTCCGGAAAGCGGAGCTGGTTCCGTTGCCTGTTTCATGGATGGCAATAGCCATCAGCAAATCAGGGTCCACGCCGTACTTCTCCCCGGCCCGCCGGAAGGCGGACTCGTACTGCTGAAGAGCCGGGGAAAGAACCTGGGCGGCCTTCTGCGGGGAGGAAACGGGCTGGTTCAGCACATCGGCCGCCCCCTGCTGCGGAGCATAAAGACTCTCCTGGTCCTCGTGAAGCTGTCGGGCATACGCGGTGGCATCCTCCGGAGAATCGAACACGCCCAGGTGTTTACCCGTCTTCTTGAACTGCTTCACGGCATCGTCTTCGGAAAGAACCTTGCCGTCCTCGGAAACGGTAGGAATCAGGTACTCCTTCCCGTCCATCTCCACGGAAATGGAACGCACTGTGCTGATGGAGCCGTCGGCATGGCGGACGACGGGGCGGGCGCTCAAATCAATATTGCCGGGCTCGATCATGCCGGGCACCTCTTCGGGGGCGAAACGGACGGTCGCATTCCCCTTGTCTCCTGCGAGCATGATCAGGCGGTTGCCGTACTCGTCGCCGGAAAGCTCAATTCCCCTGTTGGGGCCTTCGTAAAACCCTACCACCGGAACCTCATTATAGGCTTTGGACTGGTCCATGGTGGCTTTCAGGCAGGGGCGGCTTCCATACTTCTGGACAAGCTTCTGGTACATCTCCCTGGGCACATAGGCCCCGGCGCGCCTGCCAGCCACAAAGGACATGGGCACGGCCAGGGGAGCGCTGTCTTTCCCGACCTCCACCTGCGGCGTGTAGGGAACCTGATTCTCCTGGTAGTCCTTCCACTCCTTGTTCTTCCGGTCGATGAAATCCTGCCCTGAATCCGGTTCCCTCTCTCTGGTATCTCCTACCTGTGCTTCGCTGTCGAAAGCGCGTGAAATCTCCCTGGACTTATCTACGATACTCAAATTCTTCTGCTGATCGTATTCGTTCAGATCCTTGGCCTTCTCGGCGGCAAGCAGGAAAATCTGCATCCGGTCATCATGAATGCTCGCTTCAGGATTCCGTTCTCGCCAATATGCCATCTGGACGCGGACATGTTCCTCAATCTGGCTTTCCACCAAATTTCTGGCAGCCTCCTTCTCCTGAATCTTCTTTCGGTCGCCTTTCTTGTACGCATCCTCAACAGATGCGGACCTGTTCGGGATATACGCCCCGTCCGGAATATGGCGCAGCACCAGCCCGATGTCATTCCTGCGGGCTCCCTTGGCGGCATCCAGCCGGGAATCCAGCTTATCCATCACCACGGCGCGGATGTATTCCTCATTTCCATCATAAGCGCCAAGCTTGGACCACTTCTGTATGGTTCGGGTGGCAATCTGTCTTGCCTCATCCCGGTCCTTGGGGACAGGCAGTTTATCCAGCTCCATGCTGAAAGCTCCCCGTATCTCCACCTTGTCCTGTTCCGTGATCCGGCCTCCGTTCTTTTGAGCATTGCGGGCCCACTTCCACATCTGTTCGGTGGCTCCGTTGGGAAGCTGTTTTTTCAGGGCGTCAATATTCTTCTCCTGAATATTGCGGCGGTCCTCTGCGGTTAGAGGGGCGGGTGTAGCTATATCGGCCAGCCGGCGGCGTATCTCGCGTTTGGCCCGGTCCAGGTCAAGAGGATTCAGGTCATTGTAGAGCCCCTTGTTGACGGAAGACGCTGCATGAACAGGGTCGGCGGCAACGCTGGAAAACAAGGCCGTCTTTAAATTCTCCTGTTGCTTTTCATATCTGACCTTGCTCCCTTTAACACGCAGAAGTTCTGCTTTTTCAGGGGAAATGGTGTTGGAGTGCTCTGCATTTGAAATGGAAGACTCATACCCACCCCAATCTTCCTTCTCTTCGGCCAGCTTCAAATTGGTATCAAAAGCCTGCCTGGCAACACTCAACTGGTGCTTGGCAGCCAGCCCCCAATAGCGTTCCGGCAGACTCGCCTTCACGGACTCCATCATACCCCGTGCCTTGATGGCGCTCTCCGGGTTGAAAAACGTCCCGCCCAAATTCTCAATCCGCTGTCCGAACTTGTAAGCCAGATCATCCAGACGTCCCTTGATAATGGAGCCATCCTTGTCAAAAACACTATCCTTGGTCCCTGGAGCGTAGGAAAGCAACTTGGAAAACTCGGCGTCGGACTCGTCCCGTATGCGGCGTAGCTCTACCTCCTGCCGTTGCATCTCTCCGAAATCGGAAATCCTGGAAAACGCCTCGGCGCTTCCCTGCAAGCCCTGTTCGGCCTTGTGGATGGAGGCGCCCAGCATTTGACCCTGGTCCCCGTTGGCGGCATTAGCCGCAGTTCCGGGGTTCGCTTTGGCCGCCTGCAGGGACGGCCCTCCGTATAAAGGAATCTCTTTCATCGTTTCGTGTTATTGGTAAGTTGATCAATGGGAAAAACATGCACCTTCGGGCCGCGCAAAAAACGCTGCCAGGCCACATGCGTGAACCCTCTCCCGGCAAACTGCCGAGCCAGGCGGGCCAGTTCCCGCGGCTTCCCGGCGGCCCACCATACAAACAGGCACCCTTCCGGAAGTGGAGGAACCTCTTCGGGAGGGAAACTCAACTCTTCCAGCTGGTCGGCAGGCAGGGCCAGGCACACTTCATCCGGGGAAACAAACGCCAGCCCCAGGGAAGCGCAATCTTTCACATCCGTCCACAAATCCCGGCCCACCTCCGCATAAGCGGTCACGGTCGCATCAAAAGCATTCATAATCCCATGCTCCGGTAAGGATTCCACTTCTGTGTATAGTTATAAAAACTGAAATCACTCTTGGCCGGACTCGCCGCCCAGGCCCCTAGCTCCATCATGCCCAGGCGCGGGTCTGCCGTGGAACCGGGAAACACGCTGCCGGCCAGCCCTCCCAGGTTAAACCCGGCAAAAGCTCCCTGCGCGGCTGTCGTGGAACCGAACGCTCCCATCCCGGCGCCAATGCCTCCGGCCAGCGCGCCCAACCCCTGAATCCCCGTGGAAACCAGGGCTCCATTCGCCGCGGACCTGTAAGCCGCCGCCTGGTTCTGCGCACTCACCAACGTGGCGTCTCCCTCCCAGCGCTGCATGGCCGCCTCATGGCGCTTGTTCTGGTCATTGATAGCCGCCCCCAGGGACATATCGGAAATCTGTTTTTCCAAAATCTCTGCGGTCGTAAGCTCCGCCTGCAGTCCGCTTCCCTCCGTCGTCAGGCCGGACGCCCCGCGGGCGGCGCGCACCGAAGCAGTGGCGGCCGTCTGGTTGCGCCTGGCCGTAGCCATATTCTCGGCAGTGAGACGCAGAGCGGAAGCGGACTCGGCTTCCGTATTGGCTGCGTTCACGTAAGCGGCATCCCTCGCCGCACGTCCCTGCGCCAGGGCGCTCTTCGCGTTGCCCTTATTCGTCGCGTATGAACCAATGCTTCCCATAACCCTATAAAATGGAACGGTTTAAAATATCCATCAACGGATGCTGGTCATTGCTTCCCCGCTGGCTCACGTCGTGGTGGAGGGCGTCGGCAATGTAGCGCCTGTACAAATCCAGGAACACGCCCACATTCTGCGGCTTGCCCGTCACCGTCGTAGCCATCTTGGCGGCCAGCAGGCACTTCACGGCCTCCACAAACATTGGCGCATTGTCCGGCAGCGTCTCCGCCAGGGCCAAATCATTGGACAAATACCACACATAGAGGAGAGAATGGCTCTCCTCGCAAATTACCGTGCGGCCGGACATGCGCCAATGCCTGGCATCCACCTTCAACAGCTTCAGGCAATCCTCCGGCACTGTAAACCGTCCATCTTTCTCCGGGCATTCCAATACGGTTTCCTTCGTGGCAAACGACCACGGCCCGTAAGACACCGCCTCCAGCATCACGGAGGGAAACCACAAATCGCACGTTCTGGCCGCAGGAGAATCAAGCACATACTCCTGTTCCCCCAGCAGGGAAAGGCACTGTGAAAAAAACGTCAGCTTGTCCATCCCTCAAAAATCGCATGAGGGCGCACTTCGTTCAAGTTGCCGAGTGTCACTACTTTTTGCCGGAGGTGATTTACAGGCATCTCATGCGCGCGTCATACACCCGAGTAGAATAGTTGACAAAAACTAATTGGTATGTATAAATAAATGTGCGTCCGGGAAGAGTCGGTTCGACTCGCCGCCTGCTTAGGCAGGCCACCCTGGTCGCTTTTTTTTTGTAAAATTACAGTCCTTAAAAAATCTCTCAGAACAATGTTCCTCTTTTACGTTGATGAATCCGGAACACCGGAAATACCGGGAGTTTCCGATCATTTTGTATTGGCTGCCATCGGCATTCCGGTGGATAAATGGACAAAATGTGATAAGCAAATCAATCAACTAAAGACCAGTTACAGCCTTTCGGAAGCTGAGATCCATGTCGGGTGGATGGTTCGCCACTACCAGGAGCAGGAGGAAATAGCGGATTTTGAGAAAATGACACCGGCAGAAAGAAGAGAAGCTGTCACAGTTATGCGTGAAAAAATCATTCAAAAACGCAAATCTGAAGGAAAGGACTACAAGCAATATAAAAAGAACTATTCTCAAACGGAATCCTATATACACCTTACTTACTATGAGCGACAGAGGTTTCTTCAGGAATTATCCTGCATGGTTGGGAAATGGTCGTCTGCCAGAATATTTGCTGAAATAATTGATAAAAACGAATACACTCCGAGAAAGCCCGCCCTGACTCCTAAAACACAGTCATTTGAGCAAATAGTTATTCGTATAGAAAAATACCTGAAAAGCATCTCAAACAGGGACGACGGAAGGGGTAAACGTCGTGGACTCATTATCCATGACAACAACCCAAGTGTGGCTCAGCAACACACGAAAAACATGAATTCCTACCATAAAAAAGGAACCTTCCTGGCAGGAGTTCATCATATCATAGAAACACCTCTCTTTGTCGACAGCACCCTGACAGGTATGGTGCAAATCGCTGACTTGTGTGCTTATGCGTTAAAACGATACGCAGAAACTGGAGAAGACGCTCTTCTAAAGCCTTTATTATCCAGAATAGATCGTGTTGGTTCGGATTTGGTTGGAGTAAGGCACTACACGAGCAGAAAATACTGTAAATGCTTCTTTTGTAAACCAGAGCGATTGCCTAAAAGCGTATTTCGAACCAGAAAGAAGTAACCCTTCTCTCAATAAAGCATTCCCCTCAGAGCATCAGGGCGTTTATGCGGCCTCCTCACCTTCTCCGCCACCCCGGCATGTCCGGAAACCATCCCGTGGCTCACCGCTTCGGCAAACGTCCTGGCTGCATCCGCGCCGTGGGAGCAGGCGTCATGCAACGGCATCTCCCTCACGCACCCGTTGGAACCCGGCGGCAGGCTACGGTAATACTCCAGGGAACCTATCCCGGAAGGATACTTCTGCCCGTCGATCTCCGGGCGCCGGCTGCACCGCTCGTGGAACGTGCAGTAGCGCAGCATATTGCGCAGGGCGTTAATCCCGGTCCATATATCGGACGTACGCGGCACGATTGCCGTGCGGAACCCCGCCTTCTGCAGCACGGCATCAAAGGAAGTCTTGGAATAATCCCGCCTGGACGCATCATGGGGAAGCAGGTGCAGGGTAATGGGGCCGTACTCCTTCTCCCTCATCCGTATCTGCCCCACGTAATAATCAATCGCCTGGTTATTCCCGGCAATGTAATCCAGCACGTAATACTTCCCGCCAATCACCTGCCAGAGCCAAATAGCCATGAAATCGCTCAATCCCAAATCCCAGGAAGCATAAATCGGGGCCACATCATCCGCTTCAAACTCGGCGGCTACCCTCCCCTCGGCCCGGAGGGTGGAAATCCACCTGCCGTAAATGGCGCCCTCCACGGAAGTCTGAAGGGCTTCTTCCGGAACCGTCGGAAACTCCTGCTTCACCTCCGGCCCGTTGGCCCTGTACTGGGTGGCATACCAAGCCTTCTGCCCCTCGGTCAACTCAATGCCGTAGCGCTTCTTTAAATCGGCAAAATACTCCCTCAAAAAATCGTCCAGCCTCGGCTCCACCCCGTCCAGGGAATACTCCCGATGCTGGAGCCAGGAGAAAAAGAAAAACCTGAAATCCAGGCTGGAAAGAGGCTTGCCCACCACCTCCATGGCCTGTTCCATCAACTGGTAGGCCAGTCCAGCCTTGCCACCCTCGTGGGTGGACTCCATCACCACCACGCTATTCTTCCCGACGGCATTCAAAGCCCCTGTCCGAATCTTCTTCGCCCGGGCCGGATCGTGCAGGGCCGTATAGGAAAACTCGGAAATGTGAAGGAACTGGAGGGTGGAACCGCGCAGGTTCGTACCCACATCCACGGAGCCGTTCGTAGACCAGGCCATGCGCTGGGTCCGGCTCTCCACCAGCGGGCAGCTCTCCTTGATCTTCTTTCCCAAGGCAGCCAATGCCCGGTCTTCCATCGTCGGATTATCCGGCAAATAATCCAGATGCTCATACGCGAAAGCGATCTTGCGCAGCTTTGCCTGTCCATCCGGAAGCGTCTTGTCGATAATCCCGCAATGCTGGTTCTTCCCGAACAGGCAAAGGTCCAGCATGTAAATGGCGCAAAACGTGGAAATCCCCAGCTGGCGCACCTTCAGGATAGTATTGCGGTACCAGAGGTTATTGAAAAGCTCCTCCTGGGCCCAGTTCGGGCGGAAGCGCACCATCTGCCCGTCCTTGTCCTCAATCCAGTAAAGATGATTCAGCCTCCACCACCGGTCGGCCAGCAGCTCCTTCCAGTCAGGTCTTGTCTCAACAGGCTCTGTCATTGCGTATCAATAGCTAAAAACTCAAGGGGGCGGTCCCCGGAAACCCGGATGCCGAACTGCACGCCGCGCTTCCACAGGGAAGCGGGAAGCAATTCATGCCATCCGCGTTCCATCGTCCTGGTCTTGCCGAGCCGGTCCCACGTGGCGCCGTCATTGGAAACCTCAATCCCGGCCAGGGCCGTGTCGGAGGCAAAAAACACGCGCACGGCAGCAGCCTGCCTGTCCTTGCCCATGGACTCCACCACATCCAGAGCATTCGTGATTACCGTGGATGTGAAATCCCAGCGTCCTGCATCCACGAACGGGCCGTCCGGGTCAAATACCTCAATAAACCGGCCATCCTCACGCTCTACGTACACGAACAGCAAATCCTCCCCGGTTCCGTTGGGCAGCACTACGGCGTTGGACATCCTGCCCTCGGTCCTGTGCCGGTGCCAGGCATGAACCTGGTGCATGGAATTGTAGGTCATCAAAGCCATCGTGCCGTCCGCCAGGGTCATCACGGCGCGCGGATGGGGCTTTCTCATGAAATCTCCGGAAGTAACCCCGCCGCCCTGGGCCAGCACATGATCGGCAAACACGGTCAGGTCACGGGAAACGTACCCGTCACTCTCGTAATCATATCCGTACTGGTACACACGCCCGCCTCCCCGCTCAATATACAGCACCTTGTCGGTTGCCATCAGGGCCGGCACGTCGGAGGAACCCACAAAGCCGTGGTTGTCCGCCCGCGCGTTGGTGGAGGTCATTACTCCCTGGCCGCCGGAAACAGCCCACTCGGCATCCGCCGTTCCCAGCAATAGCCGGCTGGACTGGGCCATCAGCCAGCAAATCCGGTTCTGCGTCGTGGTGGACAACGTGAGAGCGAGAGCGCTGTCATCCTGCTTGCCCACCTCGAAATTATTGAGGTCATCGGTCTTGCTCAACCACACCGTCTGCGGCTGGGCCTGCGTGGCAGCCAGGACAAGGCGCTGTTGGAATACATCCACCAGGGACGGGAACCCGTACACGCCCCGGAACGCGGCAAAGCTCCACATCAGGGACTCCCCGGACGGGGGAACGCCCTCCGGAATCGTGGACACATTGTCCCACAAGGAATACTCCGCGGATGCCGTCAGGTCCGTTACCTCTCCCTCCAGATGCCCGGTACATGCCGGAATCGCTGCGGAAGCCGCCGGCCACTGGATGACGCTGGAAAACGCATTCAAAAAAGGCAAGTAGATCAAATAGAAGCCATCCTCCGGAACCGTCCAGGAACCGGCAAGAGTCGTGTGCAATCCAGCGCCTTGAGACGTATTGGGTGACCAGTACTGGTACGTGCCAATCATGGCGGGCTGCTCGTTGCGCTGTCCGGCGTACATCCAGATGTAACCTTTCAGGTTTACCGTTGTGCCTGCCGGAAGGAACCGGGTCAGCCACCTGGTCCCGGTCTGCTGGTTGGCGCCTGCAGAAAAGCTCTCGGCGCCCACGTCCCACTCGACGCGGACGGTCTGCCCTTTGACCAGATCATCCGTCGTCAGCCCTTTGGGCTTGATGACTAGGTTATCCCCATCCACCAGGGCCGTGCCCTGGAATGTCCAGCGGCCCTTATCCATCACCAGCGCCTTGATGGTGGGCACCCCGGACTTGGAAAAATGAGCCTTGGCGGTAGGCTCCAGAGGCAGGGAAAAGCGCAGCACATCACAGGTGGACACGGAGGCCGGAGCGGGCGCATCCTTCTGGGCCTCCGGCTTGATGACGCCGGAAGCCACGCCGGAAAGCTCGGCCTGGCACTCGGCGGCCTCCAGGGTGCTGCCGTTATTGAGGGTGATCCGAAATGTATAAAACCCGCTGGAAGGCGTGGTGTAGACATCCGTCTTGCTCTCCCATAGCGTCGTGTACTGCACATCCGCAGCGGAATAAGCCGTCAGCTTGACCACCGCGCCGCGCCCCCGGTTGTAGAGGTCTGCGCCAAGATTTACATCGAACCGTGCTCCTGCAGGAAGGTAAACCGTCCGCATCCCGCGGGCATCCAGGGCAATGTGCCCGGTCTTCCGCGGCTCGGTCCAGCCAAACCGGACTGTCTGCCCGTCAGCCAACGCATCTGCGGGAATCCCCCTGGGCGTCACGTCAATGCCGGTCTTACCCAGCGTCAGCACGGCGGATGCCCCCATCATCTCCACATCGTCCACCCACACGCGGCTTGCCTTGATGGATGACGCGGTACTGGTCAGGTAATGACGCAGAGTCGGCGTGGCGGGAATTACGAACCGCTGCACGGTAGCCGGACGGGCGCCGGATCGCAGCTGCAGCACCACGTCCTTGCGGTAGGCATCCACAACCAGCTTGTTGCCGCAGGAATCTGCCGGGAACCCCTGGCTGGGGTCCGAAGCGTTGGAAAGCTGGGACTCGTAAAGCATCAGGCGCAGGTAACATTCCTCTTCGCTTTCGTCCCCGGTAATCTGTAAATTGGAGGCCGCGCCAATCCTGGAAGTGGAAGAACCGAGTAACTGCCAGTCCTCATCCGGGTAGCGGCGCTCTACGGCGTAGGTGCCGTACCATTCCTTATTGCACCAGAACTTCCATGTACCCTTGCAAGTGATTGTGTTGCTGTGGCAGATGACGCCCTTGTGGAAATGGTCCGGGTAATCAGCCGGAGAGGTGAGGCCATCCACATAGTGCAGTGCCCCGCTGAAATCCTTGTCGCAGGTCCACCAGGACCAGTAACTGCCCTCGTTGATGCAGAGCTTCCTGCCAGCAGCGTAGGAAGAGGCCGCGGTGAACGCCTTGGCAATCACCCAGCCCTGGCGGATGACCGCCCCCGTGCTGTAGCCAGTCTGCTGGGGGACCGTCACCTGGACGCGCATCACGTCTCCTTCGTTGGTGGCGGCATCGGGATCCTCGGAATGATCACCGAAAGAAATCCTGTAGCAGCCATCATCCAGCGTCAACCGAACCGGGAAATCCCGGTACTCCTCGTAGCGCCAGGGCCTATTCTTAAATTCGTAGGGAGTAAGAGAGAATGTACCGTCATCATCCCGCGTGAGCACCATGAGATCATGCGTGGGGCAGGCCAGGAACAGCATGCTGTTGACCTGCTTGTGTCGAAGGAATGTCACGTCCGCCGCCGTCCAGACGGAAGGAAGGGAAGCCATCACATCGCCATCAACGGACAGGACACGCAGCAGGGCTGGACTCACCTCGACAAGATAACGATCGCTGGCGGAATACACGTAGGACACCATCACGGAACCATCCAGCGCGGCGATTACCCTCTTCATGCCGTGCCGGCGGGAAACTCCCCCCGTTTGAGAAACATCCACATTCTCCAATACCGACGCCCCCCGATGGTATACATCCAAATCCGGACGCGCGGCAATCCCGGGCGAAACCTCGCCCCCGTTGAAGGAAATCCTCTTCATTTGCCTTCCAATATAAATGGAGGGTGAAAGCTGGCGCAAGTTGCCGAGTGTCACTACTTTTTGCCGGGGAGAGCGCGAAAAAGGGCCGCCCCCTTGCAGGGACGGCCCAATGGACAAACCAACAATGGAGAATTACTGGATACCGTAGGCAATGGCAAAGACAAGCTTCTTGCCGGCGGTTACTGCCGGCGTGCCGCCCACCTTCGCGTAAAGCATCGTCGTGGAATCCATCGGCTTGCCGGAAACCGCCAGGGAGCCCTTCGTCAGCTGGTAGGTTCCAGCCGCGGTTACGGTCAGGGAGGCGGAATAAGCATCCGCCACGTCCTGCGTGCCTACGGTCAGCTGCAGCGTTCCCACACCTTCGGAAATAATATGGGAAAGCTGGGGAAGCACGCGGGCGCCGCAAGGCACATTGCAGATGGCGATCAGGTCATCGGCCGCCACGGAGGCGGGCATCGTGAACTCCGCCGTAGCCACATGGACCCCGGCTCTGGTATGGATAGCTGCAAGTTGCGGAACTGTTGGCAGGCCGGTGCGGTCCGCCAGGGCGAGCTGTTTTTCAGCAATGGTTGTTTGATACGTTGCCATGATGATTTAATGTAGGATTGAATGTTTTAAACAAGGGGCTTGCACTTGATCTGCAGGAAGGCTTCTTCGCGCATGCGGGTGGAACCCATGATGGTTTTGAGGCCGATCTGAATGGTATCTTCCTTGTCGGTTCGCTTCTCCACCGTCACCTTGTTCTGCTTCCAGGAGCCGAAATACAGGGAATTCTTCATCCACATGGGGCAGATGATGTTTCCTTCCTCGTCAATCGGCAGATTGGGAGCGATGACGAACTGAATGCCCATGATGGGGTCCAGAGCGCCGTTCGTTTTACGCAGGGATGCAAAGCCGAAATCGGTCTTCTGCAGGCGCTCGTCATTGATCAGGGCTTCGCGCATGCGGGGAGTGATGGCGCAGCACACCTGGTCGCCGTAGGCGTTGGAAGCGTCGTCGAGGATACCGTTCTCCTGCAGGAGCGTAATGCCCCGGTTGAGCTTTTCAATCGTCATCGGGCATTCCTTGGCCGTGCTTCCGGTGTGGTTGACAGGCACGACATTTTCAGCCAGCAGTTCCAGCTTGTCCATGCCGTCGTTGCCGGCAAACGCCGTGCCGAAAATGCCGCCCTTGGAGGGAACGTAAAGGCCGCCCTGCTTTTTGAGGCCGAACAGTACGTCGTCCATCTTGCGGGCCGCGGCATACTTGAGGGCATTGATGGTTTGGGTGACGGGGGCATCCAGACCATGCAGGAAAATATCGTCGTCTTCATCGTAGCCCAGGTGCTTGGAGAAGCTCACCGGAAGCATCCGGCGCTTGAAGTAGTCAAGTTCATCCAGAACAATGTCCTGCATGCGCCCCTGCTTCTCGTCCAATTCCGTGGTGCCCACGAAGCTGAACTCCTGAAGCTTGCCCGTCAGGCCGGACTTGATCACGCAGAAGCGTTCCAGGCGGGATGTCGCTTGCTGGACCTGCTCTTGCCACTGGTTGTCGTAGGTCTCCTGATAAAGATCGGAGATGGGAAGGGTATAATTACTTGGCATGTCTCCATCAGGAGGCATGAACAGAACTTTTTCAAGTTGCCGAGTGTCAATTCAGTTGCAGATTTGACAATTCAGCCACACGTCAGCCACACGTCAAAAGCATGAAAACAGCTTGAAATGCCTTAATAAACATTCTTTATTTTGTTCATAATACAATGGGATATGAAAATACTTTAGTTTGCTTTAAGGGTAATATCTGCTTTGGGAGCAGGATGTCGCAGGTTCGAATCCTGTCTTCCCGACCA
>ERZ1673746.523-NODE-523-length-41761-cov-16.646622_pt1 | contig 41761 bp, 37 predicted proteins | sample MGYA00580205_ERZ1673746 | MGnify/ENA primary metagenome ERZ1673746 (study PRJEB41218, sample SAMN15661771) | gut metagenome | host: Homo sapiens | place: Canada: London | collected 2015-08-20/2019-03-30 | study: EMG produced TPA metagenomics assembly of...
CCAACGTGTTCTATGTCCGTATCGATAAGAACCGCAAGCTGCCCGTCACCGTGCTCTGCCGCGCACTGGGCCTGTCTTCCAACGAGGACATCCTGAACTACTTCGGCGAGGATGAGCGCATCCTTGCCACTCTGGAAAAGGATACCACCAAGAACACCGAGGAAGGCCTGCTGGAAGTCTACCGTAAGCTGCGCCCCGGTGAGCCTCCCACGGTGGAGTCCGCTACCAGCCAGCTCAACATGCTCTTCTTCGACCCCCGCCGCTACGACCTGTCCCGGTTCGGTCGTTATAAGATGAACAAGAAGCTGTCTCTGGCACGCCGCATCATGAACCACATCGCCGCCGAGAACGTCGTCGCTCCTCTGACCGGCGAACTGCTCATCGAGAAGGATGCCAAGATCACCCGTCAGCTGGCTGAGGCCGCTGACAACGCCGGCGTCAATGTCGTCGTGCTGAACGTCGAGGGCAAGAAGGTCAAGGTCATCACCAATGGCTGTGTTGACGCTCAGGGCTTCTTCTCCTTCGACGTCAAGGAGTGCGGCATCAACGAGCGCTGCTCCTTTGAGGAGATCAAGAAGATCCTCGACACCACTTCGGATGTGGAAGAGCAGAAGGAGCTGCTGCGCCGCAACCACGACCAGCTCATCGGCCGCACTGTCACCGTGACCGACATCCTGTCTTCCATCAACTATCTGAACGGCCTGGGCCACGGCATCGGCACCACCGATGACATCGACCATCTGGGCAACCGCCGCATCCGCAGCGTCGGTGAGCTGCTGCAGAACCAGTTCCGCATCGGCTTCTCCCGCATGGAGCGCGTCATCCGTGAGCGGATGACCCTGCAGAGCCAGGACCAGAGCGTCATCACTCCGCAGGCTCTCATCAATATCCGCCCTGTGGTCGCCGCTATCAAGGAGTTCTTCGGTTCTTCTCCGCTGTCCCAGTTCATGGACCAGAATAACCCTCTGGCTGAGCTGACCCACAAGCGCCGTCTGTCTGCTCTGGGCCCCGGCGGTCTGAGCCGTGACCGCGCAGGCTTCGAAGTCCGCGACGTCCACTACAGCCACTATGGCCGTATGTGCCCCATCGAGACTCCTGAAGGCCCCAACATCGGTCTGATCTCCTATCTGGCATCCTACGCCAAGATCAATGAGTACGGCTTCGTTGAGGCTCCTTACCGCAAGGTCAAGAAGACCTACGACGAGAAGGGCCGCCTCATCGACCAGGTCGTCACCGACGAGGTCGAGTATATGACCGCTGACGTCGAGGACGAGTACGTCGTTGCTCAGGCCAACGAGCCTCTGGACGAGACCAAGCACTTCAAGCGCGCCCGCGTTTCTGCCCGCCGCCGCGACGACATCCTGGAGATCGACGCCGAGAAGGTCGATTATATGGACGTCTCGCCCCGAATGATGGTCTCTGTCGCTACCGCCTGCATCCCCTTCCTGGAGAACGATGACTGTAACCGTGCTCTGATGGGCTCCAACATGCAGCGTCAGGCAGTGCCTCTGATGGTCACCCAGCAGCCCATCGTTGCTACCGGTATGGAGTACAAGGCTGCTACCGACTCCGGCACCGCGGTTCTGGCAAAGAACGACGGTATCGTTGAGAAGGTGGACGCTGACCATGTCGAGGTGCGCAACGCTCAGGGCGCCGTGGACAACTATTCTCTGGTCAAGTTTGCCCGCTCCAACGCAGGCACCTGCATCAACCAGCGCCCCATCGTCGAGGTGGGCGAGAACGTCAAGGCCGGTCAGGTGCTGGCCGACGGCCCCGCAATGCGCAACGGCGAGATCTCTCTGGGCAAGAACGCCCTCATCGGCTTCATGACCTGGGAGGGCTACAACTACGAGGACGCCGTCCTGCTGAACGAGAAGATCGTCCGTGAGGACGTTTACACCTCGATCCACATTGAGGAATATGAGACCGAGTCCCGCGACACCAAGCTGGGACCCGAAGAGATCACCCGCGACATCCCCAACGTCTCTGAGGATGCTCTGAAGGACCTGGACGAGCGCGGCATCATCCGCATCGGCGCCGAGGTCAAGAGCGGTGATATTCTGGTCGGTAAAGTCACCCCGAAGGGTGAGACCGAGCTGACCGCTGAGGAGCGCCTGCTCCGTGCCATCTTCGGCGAGAAGGCCCGCGAGGTGCGTGACACCTCTCTGCGTGTGCCTCACGGCGAGTACGGCATCATCGTGGACGTCAAGGTCTTCACCCCGGAGAACAGCGACGAGCTGCAGCCCGGTGTGCGCGAGGTCGTCCGCTGCTACATCGCTCAGAAGCGCAAGATCAGCGTCGGCGATAAGATGGCAGGCCGTCACGGCAACAAGGGTGTCGTTTCCCGCATCCTGCCGCAGGAGGATATGCCCTACCTGCCCGACGGCACCCCGCTGGACATCGTGCTGAACCCCCTGGGCGTTCCTTCCCGTATGAACATCGGTCAGGTGCTGGAAGTCAACCTGGGCTACGCTGCCAAGGCCTGCGGCATCAAGGTCATGACCCCCGTCTTCGACTCCGCCCGCGAGGCTGACATCGGCGATACCTTCGATACCGCCCGCGAGATGTGGCACGGCGAGAATGCTCCTGCATATCCCACCAAGCTCCCCAAGCTGATGGGCGAGAAGGGCCACATCATCGACTTCTCCAAGATCGAGCTGGACCGCGACGGCAAGACCACCGTTTACGATGGCCGTACCGGTGAGAAGTTCGATAACCGCGTTACCGTCGGTTATATGTACTACCTCAAGCTGCATCACCTCGTTGACGATAAGATCCATGCCCGTTCCACCGGCCCCTACTCTCTGGTCACCCAGCAGCCTCTGGGCGGCAAGGCCCAGTTCGGCGGCCAGCGCTTCGGCGAGATGGAGGTCTGGGCTCTGGAAGCTTACGGTGCTGCTTACACCCTGCAGGAGATCCTGACCGTCAAGTCCGATGACGTCGAGGGCCGTGTCAAGACCTACGAGGCCATCGTCAAGGGCGAGCCCATCCCGCAGCCGGGCATCCCCGAGTCCTTCCGCGTCATGCTCAAGGAACTGCAGTCTCTGGGTCTGGACGTCGTGGTCCAGGACAAGGAAGGCAACGAGATCGACATGCGCCAGAACTTCGACGACGAAGAGACCGGCTTCGATATGCGTGATGTTGCCGGCACCGAGACTGTCGCCAACGAGAACGAGCTGCTGAACGATTACACCATCAAGGACGCCGATGCTGGTTTCGATGATCCCTCCGTGCTGGAGGATGACAACTCTGCCGCTGCAGAGTCCGCTTCTGACGAAGTGAACATCGACGAATAATAAGGCCCCTTTGAAAAAGCTGTGTTTCCCTGCGCGGTGCGCGTGCTGCCGCCGCAAGGCAGGGGAGGGCAGCGGGTCTTCCAACGTCAACTGTTATCATCGAGACTATAAAGATTAAGAAAGGGTTCGTTTCATGGAAAACAACGTCTTCGATTCGATCAAAATCGGCCTTGCCTCTCCTGACCAGATCCGCAACTGGAGCTATGGCGAGGTGAAGAAGCCTGAGACCATCAACTACCGCACCCTGAAGCCGGAGCGCGACGGTCTGTACTGCGAGCGCATTTTTGGACCTACCAAGGACTGGGAGTGCCACTGCGGCAAGTATAAGCGCATCCGTTATAAGGGCAAGATCTGCGACCGCTGCGGCGTCGAAGTGACCAAGGCCAAGGTCCGCCGTGAGCGTATGGGCCACATCGAGCTGGCCGCTCCTGTGAGCCACATCTGGTACTTCAAGGGCATCCCCAGCCGCATCGGCCTGATGCTGGACATCAGCCCCCGCCTGCTGGAGAAGGTCCTCTACTTTGCAAGCTATATCGTCACCGATCCCGGTCTGACCCCGCTGGAAAAGAAGCAGCTGCTGACCGAGAAAGAGTACCGCGAGATGCGCGAGCGCTACGGCGACGAGTTCGAGGCTGCGATGGGTGCTGAGGCCGTTCAGGACCTGCTGAAGGAGATCGACCTCGACCAGCTCAGCGCTGAGCTGACTGCCGAGGTGGAGAAGTCCTCCGGCCAGAAGAAGGTGCGTATCCTGAAGCGTCTGGAAGTCGTCGAGGCTTTCCGCGTTTCCGGCAACCGCCCCGAGTGGATGGTCATGGACGTGCTGCCCGTGCTGCCGCCTGACCTGCGCCCCATGGTCCAGCTGGACGGCGGCCGCTTCGCCACCTCCGACCTGAATGACCTGTACCGCCGCGTCATCAACCGCAACAACCGTCTGCGCCGCCTGCTGGAGCTGGGCGCTCCTGACATCATCGTGCGCAACGAGAAGCGTATGCTGCAGGAAGCAGTTGACAGCCTCATCGACAACGGCCGCCGCGGCCGTCCCGTCACCGGCCCCAACAACCGCGCACTGAAGAGCCTTTCCGATCTGCTGAAGGGCAAGCAGGGCCGCTTCCGTCAGAACCTGCTGGGCAAGCGTGTTGACTACTCTGGCCGTTCCGTTATCGTCGTCGGCCCTGAGCTGAAGATGGACCAGTGCGGTCTGCCCAAGGAGATGGCTCTGGAGCTGTTCAAGCCCTTCGTCATGAAGGACCTGGTCGAGAAGGGTGTTGCCAACAACATCAAGTCTGCCCGCAAGATGGTCGAGCGCGCAAAGCCCGAGGTCTGGGACAGCCTTGAGACTGTCATCAAGGGCCACCCCGTCCTGCTGAACCGCGCACCTACCCTGCACCGTCTGGGCATCCAGGCCTTCAACCCCGTGCTGGTCGAGGGCCGTGCCATCAAGCTGCACCCCCTGGCCTGTACCGCATTCAACGCCGACTTCGACGGCGACCAGATGGCAGTCCATCTGCCCCTGGGCGAGGATGCCTGCCGCGAGGCCAAGATGCTGATGCTGGCTTCCGGCAACCTGCTGAAGCCCTCTGACGGCGCACCTGTCACCGTTCCTACGCAGGATATGATCCTGGGCAGCTACTACCTGACCACCGTTCGTGAGAACGAAGAGGGCGCAGGCAAGGTGTTCCGCGATGAGAACGAGGCCCTGATGGCTTACGCTGAGCACATCGTCACCCTGCACGCACCCATCAAGGTGCGCCGCACCATGGTCATCGACGGCGTGGAGCGCACCGGTCTGGTGGACGCCACCGTCGGCCGCATCATCTTCAACAACCCCGTGCCTCAGAATCTGGGCTATATCGACCGCACCGACCCTGAGCACTGGCTGGAGTACGAGGTCAGCTTCCGCGTGACCAAGAAGACCCTGCCCGACATCATCTCCCGCTGCATGACCCGCAACGGCAGCCGCAAATGTGCAAAGATGCTGGACGCCATCAAGGCACAGGGCTACAAGTACTCTACGCTGTCTGCGATCTCCGTCGCTGTCTGTGACGCTGTCATCCCGCCCCAGAAGGACGAGCTGATCGCCGACGCCGACAAGCAGGTCTCTCAGGTCAGCAAGCTGTTCAACCGCGGCCTGATCTCCGAGAACGAGCGCTACTCCCAGACCATCAACATCTGGCAGGCTACCACCGATAAGGTCTCCAAGGCTCTGGCTGCAAACCTGCCCGAGGACAACGAGATCTTCATGATGGCAGACTCCGGTGCGCGTGGTTCTATGAACCAGATCAAGCAGCTGGCCGGTATGCGCGGCCTGCTGGCAAACACCGCCGGTAAGACCATCGAGATGCCCATTCGTGCGAACTACCGCGAAGGTCTGAATATCCTGGAATACTTCGTTTCCGCTCGTGGCGCTCGTAAGGGTCTGGCCGATACCGCTCTGCGTACCGCGGACTCCGGCTACCTGACCCGTCGAATGGTCGATGTCTCTCAGGAAGTCATCGTCCGCGAGATCGACTGCGGCACCACCGACGGCCTGTGGGTCTCCGAGATCCACGAGGGCAAGGAGAAGATTGAGAGCTTCCGTGAGCGTATCATCGGCCGTTATGCCGTGGGCGATGTCCTCGACCCCGTCACCGGCAAGGTCATCGTTCCCGAAGGCAAGATGATCGACCTCTACGATGCAAACGACATCGAGGCCGCAGGCATCACCAAGCTGAAGATCCGCAGCCTGCTGACCTGCCGCGCCAAGATCGGCGTCTGCGCACACTGCTACGGCAGCGATATGGCAAACGGTGAGCCCGTCCAGCTGGGCGAGTCCATCGGCGTCATCGCTGCAGAGTCCATCGGCGAGCCCGGTACTCAGCTGACCATGCGTACCTTCCATACCGGCGGTATCGCATCTGCTGAAGATATTACTCAGGGTCTTCCCCGTGTCGAGGAGCTGTTCGAGAGCCGCCGTCCCAAGAGCATGGCCATCATGAGCGAGATCTCCGGTGTCGTCTCTCACGACGATACCAAGAAGAACGTCGTCGTCAAGGTCACCGGCAAGGACGAGAACGGCGCTGAGGTCGTCAAGAGCTACTCCATCCCGTTCACCCAGCACGCACGTGTGATGCCGGGTGACCGCGTGGAGAAGGGCGACATCATCACCCGTGAAGGCGTCCTGTATCCTCAGGACATCCTGGCCATCAAGGGTCTGAGCGATGTTCAGAACTACCTCATCAGCGAGGTCCAGAAGGTCTACCGTCTGCAGGGCGTTGAGATCAACGATAAGCATATCGAGGTCATCGTCCGTCAGATGTGCCGCAAGGTCCGCGTGACCGACTCCGGTTCTTCCGACCTCATCGGCGGTGCTCTGGCAAATCGTCTGGAAGTCGAGAACATCAACGCCGAGCTGCAGAAGCGCATCGACGCCGGTGAGCAGGGCATCAAGCTGGTCGAGTATCAGCAGGTGCTGCTGGGCATCACCAAGGCTGCTCTGGCAAACGAGTCCTTCCTGTCTGCCGCCTCCTTCCAGGAGACCACCCGCGTGCTGACCGAGGCCGCCATCAAGGGCAAGGTCGATCCGCTGGCCGGTCTGAAGGAGAACGTCATCATCGGTAAGCTCATCCCCGCAGGTACCGGTCTCCCGGAGGTGCGTGAGGATCTGAAGCGCCGTGAGGAAGAGCGCGACGCCGAGATCGCCGCTGAGCTGGCAGCTGCCGCACGGCAGTAAGCCCTCTCAGTCACCTACGGTGACAGCTCTCCCAGAGGGAGAGCCCTTGGCAGGCCGGTCAACTCTGAGCTGACCGCCGGAAGCCTAATATAACGTAAAAAATAGTGCCCTGCTACAGAGATTCACAGCAGCTTGACAAGGGATATTGTCCCGAAGCTGCTGCCCTCTGTAGCAGGGCACTACTGTTTTCAATAAAATCAAACTTTGCTCGTCCCGCGTGGGCCTGACCGGCACGCCAGTGGCTCCCCCTTTGGGGGAGCTGTCACCGTAGGTGACTGAGAGGGCATGTCGTTACGGAAGAGCTGTCTGCGAAGCAGACGGAGAGGGCATGTCGTTGCGGAAGAGCTGTCTGCGAAGCAGACTGAGAGGTTATAACCGACTGCTTTGCCCTAAAAGACAGCAAAAAACCTTTCGGCGAATAAAACAAAAAAATATTGGAAAAACTGTTGACATTCCTGATGAAAACGGGTATTATATAACTGTTGCGCGTCCCACACAGGGATAGTGCGGCAAAAAAGTCGGAAAACATCCGATGTTCATCATTAAGAAAGGAGAAAACCAATGCCTACTTTTAACCAGCTTGTACGCAAAGGCCGTCAGGTCCTGGCTACGAAGAGCACTGCTCCCGCACTGCTGAAGACTTACAACTCTCAGAAGAAACAGTATTCTGATCTGAACAGCCCCCAGAAGCGCGGTGTCTGCACTGCAGTCCGTACCATGACCCCCAAGAAGCCTAACTCTGCTCTGCGTAAGGTCGCCCGTGTCCGCCTCACGAATGGTATCGAGGTCACCTCTTACATTCCCGGTATCGGCCATAACCTGCAGGAGCACTCCGTCGTGCTGATCCGTGGCGGTCGTGTTAAGGACCTGCCCGGTGTGCGTTACCACATCATCCGTGGTACCCTGGATACTCAGGGTGTGGCAGGCCGTAATCAGGCCCGCTCCAAGTACGGCGCAAAGCGTCCTAAGGCCGGTGCTGCAAAGAAGTAATTGAGGACAACCGCCATAAACGGCTTTCCATTATATAAATAACAAGTCCGCATTGTGCGGAGGGTAACGGTTTATGTAAGGTCAGCTCTTTGTGACACAACGGGAGTTTTATTACTTTCGAGTACCGATGATATCATTCTGTGAAGGAGGGAAGAAAGATGCCTAGAAGAGGTAACATTGCTAAGCGCGATGTCTTAGCTGATCCTATTTACAATTCCAAGATGGTCACCCGTCTGGTCAACAGCGTCATGCTGGACGGCAAGAAGGGCGTCGCTCAGAAGATCGTTTACGAGGCTTTCTCCATGATTCAGGAGAAGACCGGCAACGATCCTCTGGAGACTTTCGAGAAGGCGATGGAGAACATCATGCCCAGCCTCGAGTGCAAGACCCGCCGTGTTGGCGGCGCTAACTACCAGGTCCCCCTGGAGGTCAGCCCCGCTCGCCGCGAGACTCTGGGCCTGCGCTGGCTGACTGCTTACAGCCGCAGCCGTGGTGAGAAGACCATGGCCCAGCGCCTGGCTGCTGAGATCATGGATGCTGCCAACAACACCGGCAACGCCGTGAAGAAGCGCGAGGATACCCACAAGATGGCCGAGGCCAACAAGGCTTTCGCTCATTTCCGTTATTGATCTGTTCTGTAGGAGGTTAATTTCATGGCTACTCCCAGAGAAGTTTCTCTTCAGATGACGAGAAATATCGGCATTATGGCCCACATCGATGCTGGTAAGACCACCACTACCGAGCGTATTCTGTACTACACCGGCATCAACCACAAGATCGGCGAGGTTCACGACGGCGGCGCTACCATGGACTGGATGGTCCAGGAGCAGGAGCGTGGTATCACCATCACCTCCGCAGCTACCACTTGCTACTGGAGCCACTCTGAGACTCAGAAGGACCCTGTTGCATTCAAGAAGAATCGTCACCGCATCAACATCATCGACACCCCGGGCCACGTTGACTTCACTGTTGAGGTCCAGCGTTCTCTGCGCGTCCTGGACGGTTCTGTGACCGTTCTGGCTGCTAAGGGCGGTGTCGAGCCTCAGTCTGAGACCGTCTGGCGTCAGGCTGATGAGTACAAAGTCCCCCGTATGGTGTACGTCAACAAGATGGACACCATGGGTGCTGACTTCTTCCGCTGCATCAAGATGCTGCACGATCGTCTGCACGCCAACGGCGTGGCCATCCAGTTGCCTATCGGTCAGGAGGATACCTTCCGTGGTATCGTTGACCTGGTCGATATGAACGCTGAGGTCTACTACGACGATATGGGCAACGATATGCGCACCGAGCCTATTCCTGAGGATATGAAGGAGCAGGCTGAGGAGTATCGCAACATCCTCGTTGAGGCTGTTGCCGAGAACGACGAGGCTCTGATGGAGAAGTACCTCGAGGGTGAGGAGATCACCCGTGAGGAACTGAAGGCTGCTATCCGCAAAGAGACCATTGCGAACACTCTGGTCCCCGTTGTCTGTGGTTCTTCCTACAAGAACCGCGGCGTGCAGAAGCTGCTGGACGCTATCGTTGACTATATGCCCGCACCTACCGATGTCGAGGACATCAAGGGTGTGAATCCTGAGACCGAAGAGCAGGAGACCCGTCCGTCTTCCGACGACGCTCCATTCGCAGCTCTGGCCTTCAAGATCGCTACCGACCCCTTCGTTGGTAAGCTGGCATACTTCCGTGTCTACTCCGGTAAGGTCGAGGCAGGTACTACTGTCTACAACTCCGTGAAGGACAACAAGGAGCGTATGGGCCGCATCCTGCAGATGCACTCCAACCACCGCAAGGATATCGACTGCTGCTACGCAGGTGATATTGCTGCTGTCGTTGGTCTGAAGAACACCACCACCGGTGATACTCTGTGTGATGAGAATCATCCCATCATTCTGGAGTCCATGAAGTTCCCCGAGCCCGTTATCCGCGTCGCCATCGAGCCTAAGACCAAGGCCGGCAACGAGAAGATGGGCATCGCGCTGGCAAAGCTGGCCGAAGAGGATCCTACCTTCAAGACCTACACCGACGAAGAGACTGGTCAGACCATCATCGCCGGCATGGGCGAGCTCCATCTGGAGATCATCGTCGACCGTCTGCTCCGTGAGTTCAAGGTCGAGGCTAACGTCGGCGCACCTCAGGTCGCTTACCGTGAGACCATCCGCAAGGAGGCCAACCAGGAGACCAAGTACGCACGTCAGTCCGGTGGTAAGGGCCAGTACGGTCATGTTAAGATCAAGATCGAGCCCAACGAGCCCGGCAAGGGTTACGAGTTCGTCAACGCCATCGTTGGCGGTGCCATCCCGAAGGAATACATCCCGGCTATCGACAACGGTATCCAGGGTGCTATGAAGTCCGGCGTTCTGGCAGGCTATCCTGTCGTTGACGTCAAGGTCACCCTGTGGGATGGTTCTTATCATGAGGTCGACTCCTCTGAGATGGCCTTCTCCATTGCAGGTTCTATGGCCTTCAAGGATGCTATGCGCAAGGCTGATCCTATCATCACCGAGCCCATCATGAAGGTCGCTGTCATCGTTCCCGATGAGTATCTGGGCGATGTCATCGGCGATCTGAATGCTCGCCGTGGTCAGATCCAGGGCATGGAGGCAATGGCTGGCACCCAGCGTGTCAACGCATTCGTTCCTCTGGCTCAGATGTTCGGCTACGCCACCGACCTGCGTTCCAAGACTCAGGGCCGTGGCCAGTATGTCATGGAGCCGTCTCACTACGAGCCGGTGCCTAAGAACATCGCTGATCAGATCATCGCAGGCCGCACCAAGGGCTGATCGTTGAAAAACGGATAAAGATTTTGCCGGGGTAGTGTAGCTCCGGCAAAATTTCCTGTAAAACACTTGATTTTACAGGTGGAATCTAGTAGAATAGTTTTGCAATGCAATTCTGTATTAGCAGGACTGTTGTAACCAATATCAAAACCTAATTTAAGGGAGGATATTCCAATGGCTGAAAAGGCAAAGTTCGACCGTTCTAAGCCGCATGTTAACATCGGCACCATCGGTCACGTTGACCACGGCAAGACCACTCTGACCGCCGCTATCACCAAGTACCTGGCTCTGAAGGGCGACGCAGACTTCATGGACTATGCCAACATCGATAAGGCTCCTGAGGAGCGTGCTCGTGGTATCACGATCAACTCCGCTCACGTTGAGTATCAGACCGACGCTCGTCACTACGCTCACGTTGACTGCCCGGGCCATGCTGACTACGTTAAGAACATGATCACCGGTGCTGCTCAGATGGACGGCGCTATCCTGGTCGTTGCTGCTACCGATGGTCCCATGCCCCAGACCCGTGAGCACATCCTGCTGGCTCGTCAGGTCGGCGTGCCCTATATCGTTGTCTTCATGAACAAGTGCGATATGGTCGACGACGAGGAGCTGCTGGATCTGGTCGAGATGGAGATCCGTGAGCTGCTGAGCGAGTACGACTTCCCGGGCGACGACACCCCGATCATTCGTGGTTCCGCTCTGAAGGCTCTGGAGTCTGACTCTAAGGATCCCGAGGCTCCCGAGTATGCTTGCATCAAGGAGCTGATGGACGCTGTCGATACCTATATCCCCAACCCCGATCGTGAGGAGGACAAGCCCTTCCTGATGCCCATCGAGGATGTCATGACCATCTCTGGCCGTGGTACTGTTGCTACCGGTCGTGTTGAGCGTGGTATGGCCAAGGTTGGCGATGCAATGGAGATCGTCGGCATCAAGCCCGATCGTCTGAGCACCACCATCACCGGTCTGGAGATGTTCCGTAAGTCTCTGGACTTCGCTGAGGCTGGCGATAACATCGGCGCTCTGCTGCGTGGTGTTGATCGTACCCAGATCGAGCGTGGCCAGGTTCTGGCTAAGCCCGGTTCTGTCCATCCCCACAAGGTCTTCGAGTCTCAGGTCTACGTTCTGACCAAGGACGAAGGCGGCCGTCACACCCCGTTCTTCTCCAACTATCGTCCTCAGTTCTACTTCCGCACCACCGACGTGACCGGTATCATCACTCTGCCCGAAGGCACTGAGATGTGCATGCCCGGCGATAACGTCATGATGCACGTTGAGCTGCTGACCCCTGTTGCTATGGAAGAGGGCCTGCGTTTCGCTATCCGTGAGGGTGGCCGTACCGTTGGTTCCGGCGTCGTCGGCAAGATCATTGAGTGATCATGTCCTTGAACGTCAGTTCTAAGGCGAACTAAGCACTTATAAAGACCTTCCCATTCCGGAGAGTGGGAAGGTCTTTTTTGTTTGCTCTTGTGCTGCGGGGGCCGGGCCGCTATAATAGAAGAAAAAAGCCGCTGTCCGGCGGCGGAAAACGAGGAATGGATATGAAGCTTCCCGAGAAGAAACAGCGCTGGGTCTATCATGCAGAGGCTCTGCCGCAGGCGGCAGGCGAGGGCGTCACCCGCCGGGTGCTGGCCTACACCGACGGCCTGATGTGTGTGGAGAACACCTTTGAAAAGGGGGCCGTGGGCGCACTGCATCACCACCCCCACACCCAGATCACCTATGTGGTGTCGGGTGCCTTCGAGTTCACGGTGGACGGCGTGACCCACACCGTGCGGGCTGGTGACACCATCCTGAAGGAGGACGGCGTGGAGCACGGCTGTGTCTGCACCGAGGCCGGCATCCTGCTGGACATCTTCACCCCCATGCGGGAGGATTTTGTCTGAGAGGCTGCCCGCCGCGCCCATCACGGGGCATAAAAACACCCTTTCTTTGCCTTGACCGGCAGGGGAAGGGTGTTTTTGCATCTCCGGCCCGACAAAAAGTAAACAAATAAAATGGCGAAATTTTGTAGATTATTACCATTGAAAAAGTAGGGGGGGGGGGGGGTAAAATGATGAAAAGACCTGTGCCGAGTTGGTGCAAAAAGCGGGAACGACACCCCGGGATGCCCGCCATGCGGAGGCGAACGAGGTATCCTTTTTGCTGCGGGACAGGCTTTGAATGTACAACAGGGAGGATTTTGTATGCAGCGAAAAGATTTGGCTCTGCGGGTGCTGTCTACGGCAGCCATCATGTCTATTGTTACGTCCATTGCAGCCCCGGCCTTTGCGGATATTTACTATATCGGCAACGGCAGCATCGACGTGGTGACCAAAGAGGATGCGGACGGCAAGAAGTATGTGGAGGTGAAACAGGGCGATAAGACCTACACCGACACCAGCGACGAGATCGTGATCAAGGACGGCACCAGCGAAGATAATGCCACCCTGACGGAGGCTAAGCGTGCTGAGGGTACCCAGGCAAAGCCTGCGGTAGCCCCTGCCGCCGGTGCCGCCACGCAGGAGCTGGAAGCAGCCGGGTCTGCGGACGCTGCCGGGGAGAGCCAGCCTGACCCGGACACAGGCTTTACCCTGAACGAGACCGGGGAGGACTCTGCCCAGACCCAGGAGGGCAAGGACACCACCAAGAAGGATGAGGACACCACGGAGCCCTCCACAGACAATCCCAAGAAGGATGTGGTGTACCAGCTCGATCCGGCAGACCCGGAGCCGGAACAGCAGGCCACGAAACCCACCCTCAGCACCTCTGCAGACCCTACGGCAGAGACCCGGGAGGCCACTCAGGCCAACGCCCCTGCGGCTGCTCCCACCGCCCCCACCGCCACCCCGGCGGCTGATCCTCCGGCAGAGGGCAGCGCCGGAAACCCCACCACGAATGTCATCAAGGTCGTCAATAACTGGGTGGGCGAAGCGGCCAAGGAACTCAAGATCCGGCTCAGTAATGTGAACATTAAGGTGGAGAAGAAAGTTAATAAAGCTGCAATGGATGTCTCCGGCGACGGAAAGACAAAAGTTGAGCTGGACGGCCAGAATGTTTTGGATAGTTCTGGAACCGATTATCCGGCAAGCTATCAGGCAGGACTGCGCAAGCAGGGAGAGGGAACGCTGATCATCACAGACGAGACCAATGACGAGGGAAAGAAAATCACCACCCCCAAATCAGAATCAGACACCTCCGGCAGCCTGACCGCAAAAGGTGCAGGTGGGAAAGGAGCGGCAGGCATCGGGGGAAGTGCTGCCGAAGGCACAAAAAACATCATCATTGAGGGCTATGCAACGGTTCACGCAGCAGGCGGCGGGTATGGCGCAGGCATTGGCGGCGGCGGCTACTATGGAGAGGAAAAACCTGGAAATGCAGAAAACATCATCATCCAGGGCTATGCAACTGTTGACGCAGAAAGCGGCGGGGGTGGCGCAGGCATTGGCGGCGGCTTTGCAGGAAATGCAAAAAACATCATCATCCGGGGGCATTCCAAGGTGAAGGCAACCGCCAGCGATGGCGCTGCCATCGGCGGCGGCAGTGCTGGGTGGGGCAGCTATTACGGTGGCTCGGCAAAGGGCATCGTGATCTGTGACCATGCAACGGTCGCTGCAAGGAGTGACATGGGCCATGGGGCCGCCATCGGCGCTGCCGGAGATAATGGCAAGGACACCGAAGCAGAGGTGACCATTGGTACGGCCGGGGCTACCGCAGAGCAGGAAGATGTCCATGTCACGGCAACCGGGTTCCGCGGCTCTGCCATTGGCAATGGCGCAAAAGATACCAAGGTCACCATTCAGGGCCATTCGACCATCCGGATGGAGAGCATAAGAGGAAATTCCACTGCGATCGGAAGTAAGGATGGAAATGTGGAGGTCAATATAAAGGACAATGTTACCATTGATGCCAAGGATGAGGGCACTTCAATCCGATATGAAGGAGGAGGCTCCGGTATCGGCGGCGAGGATATTCGCGGAGATTCGAACAGAAAAGTTGTAGTGAACATTGACGGCGGAACAAACGGAAAAGTTAAGATCGGCGATGGGGTTCAAATATTTGGAAAATATGGTGCGATTTCCGGTACCGAGGTCAAGATCGGCAACAATGTGCTGCTTAAAATGAAACCATGGGAATCGCCGGATGATAAGTATATCAATGTGAAAGGTGCTGAGGCTGCGGTAGGCACAAGAAATAACCCCACAGCCGGCGGCCTTGTAAACACCATTGGCGATAATACGGAGCTGTGGTATTATAAGCGGGGTGTACAGCATAAGATCGTCCATGGCAAAAATGTTTGCACCAAAAACGAGATCAACCGCCAAGAGCCCACCTGCACGGAAGAGGGCTGGGTGAAGTACGGATGCACCTATGAGAGCGATAGGCATGCCACTGCCCCGGAGCATATCGACGAGTGGACGGAGACTATCCCCGCTCTGGGCCATGACTGGAAGGACAACGGTGACGCCAACCATATCTGTGACAGAGACCATCTGACTGCGGCCCACACCTACGGCGACTGGGTCGTCGTTACCCCGGCCACCTGCACCACTGCAGGCCAAAAGCAGCATACCTGCACGGAGTGCGGCCACGTCGAGACGCAGGAGATCCCCGCCACCGGCCACCACTGGAAGGACAACGGCGACGGCACCCACACCTGCCCCGACTGCGGTGCCACCGAGGGCCAGCCTGTCAACACCAACAGCGCCCTTGAGCTGCGGGTGGTGGACGCCGAGGGCATGGACCAGCCCTTTACCGTGAGCCAGAACGGCACCCTGCGCACCTACACCGGTGCCTACGACACTGCCACCCTTACCGGCGACCTGAACACCCTGCGCTACCTGCAGGACCACGGCGCACAGACCATCCAGTTCGTCACCAATGGCCAGACCAGCAGCTTTGCCATCAACGACCTGCTGGCACAGGGCAGCGGCAGCGAGGTGTTCTACCTCACCCACCGTGGGGCCGAAGAGCCCACCCTGTTGTTGGTGGAGGCAGACCACAGCGAACTGGTGAAAGACTAACCATCCCCGGAGGCGGGGCTTCCGCATGACCCCGCCCCCCTCCATATTGCAAGACCCCCGGCACCTTCCGCAGGGTGCCGGGGGTCTTTTTGCGCCGCAGGGCAAAAAAAGGCCCCGGCCTGCCCGGTGGGGGCGAGGCCGGAGCCTTTGCTCATGCTTTGGGGGGTGCTGCCAGACGATCTCAGGCGGCAGTGGAAGAAGCGACCTCAGAGGAAGCAGCCTCAGAAGATGCAGCCTCGCTGGAGACCTCAGAAGCAGCCTCAGAGTTCACCTCAGATGCGGCCTCGGAGGAAGCGCTGTTCTCCTCGGCCACGGCAGAGGTGGAAGCAGCCTCAGACTGAGCGGCAGCAGAAGCAGCCTCAGAGGTGGAAGCGGCGGTAGAAGAAGAGCTGCCGCAGGCAGTCATGCTGACAGCCAGAACCAGAGCAGCAACGGTAACAGCAACATTCTTGAGTTTCATATCGAAAATCTCCTTACTTTTGAAAAAACAGTTTCGCGGAAGGCTGTACAGGTGAAACCTTTCCGCAAGAAGATATTCTAGTCCGTTTTCGAAAAAAATCAAGCCCTTTTTTGGCAAAGATTCTATTTGCCAGAGAGATTCTACACTTTTGTTATAACTTTTCGATAAAAGTCAAAGATTTTTGACGTCCAAAAATGAAACACTCCGGGCTTTTCCGGAAGAGGAAAGCATGGTATAATAGCTTCATGATAAAGGCTGGAAAACGACAGTGAGGTAGAAGGTCATGGACATCAGAAAAGTTGCAGTTCTGGGAGCCGGTGCGGTCGGCTCCTATGTCATCTGGGGGCTTTCGGCCCGCAGGGACATTGAGCTTGGCGTGGTGGCCGATGGCCCGCGGGGCGAGCGTCTGGCAAAAGAAGGCTGTGCCATCAACGGCAAAGTCTACCGTCCGGCGGTCTGGACGCCGCAGGAGGCCCATGACGCCGACCTTCTCATCGTCTGTCTGAAATACGGCGCGCTGCCCGGCGCACTGGACAGCATCCGGGCCATTACCGGCCCCCGCACCACCATCATGAGCCTGATGAACGGCGTGGACAGCGAGGACATCATTGCCTCTGCCGTGGGTGGGGAGCATCTGCTTTACTCCCTCATCAAAGTGGCGTCCCACAAGGAGGCTGACGGCGTCCATTTCGACCCTGCGACCACCGTTGGCATCATCTTCGGGGAGAAGGAGCCGCCCTGCGACAGCCCCCGCGTCAAGGCCGTGGAGGCTTTGTTCGGCGGCACAGAGCTGCACTTCCGGGCCACCGACTGCATCCGGGAAGAGATGTGGAGCAAGTTCCGCCTCAACGTCTGCAACAATCTGCCCCAGGCCATCCTCGGCGCAGGCGTAGGCTGCTACCGTGACAGCGTCCATATGAAGGCCATCAGCGACGGTCTCCGCCGTGAGCTGGAAGTCATTGCCGCAGCCAAAGGCATCGATATGCAGAAGGTGGATGCCGTGTCCGGCAAGGGCTGCGCCGTCAAGCCCTCGGCCCGCTACTCGACGCTGCAAGACCTCGACGCCGGACGCCATACCGAGATCGATATGTTCTCGGGTGCGCTCATCCGGATGGGCAAAGAGCTGGGCATCCCGACGCCCTACAATGAGTTTGCGTATCACATGATAAAAGCGCTGGAAGAGAAGAACGACGGTAAGTTTGATTATACAGGCCCGAATCAGGAAATGACATGGGCAAGATAACGGAGGGAATACCGATGAATATTACGGTCTATCTGGGGGCCAATGAGGGCAGCGACCCGGCCCTGAAACAGGCGGTGGAGGAGCTGGGCCGCTGGATCGGCGAGAGCGGGAACGCTCTGGTCTACGGCGGCTCCCGCAGCGGCCTGATGGGCCGTCTGGCCCACAGCGTCCTGACGGCGGGCGGCGAAGTGACCGGCGTAGAGCCGCAGTTTTTCATCGACTCCGAGGTGCAGTATGACGGCCTGACCAGGCTCATCGTCACCCAGGACATGACCGAGCGCAAGACCAGGATGATCGAGCTGGGCGACGCCTTTATCGCATTTCCCGGCGGCACCGGCACGCTGGAAGAGATCACGGAGGTGATGTCCAAGGTCTCGCTGGGCCATCTGGACGCGCCCTGCATCCTCTATGACCTCGATGGCTACTACGCCGGCCTGAAAGCTCTGCTGGCCCACATGGTCGAGATGGGGCTGTCCAGCCCCGAGCGGCAGAGCGGCATTTATTTTGTAAAGAATCTGGACGAGATAAAGAGCATCCTGAAACGGGCATAAAAAAGCGCTGGAAGCGGTGTAAAGGCTTCCAGCGCTTTTTGTTGTCTGCTTACATGGAGATGACGCCCAGCGCGTTTGCCACCGAGCTGATGAGGATGACGGCCGCGAAGATGGGGCAGAGGTACTTTATCATAAAGTTGAAGATGCGCTTGCGGCGGAAGGGCTTGCCTTCCAGCGTGACCTCTTCCTCGATCTTCTCCACACCGATGACCCGGGAGACCAGCAGGCAGATGGTGATGGCCGCAATGGGCATCATGACCGAGTTGGTAAGGAAATCGAAGAAGTCAAGGAACTGCATCCCGAAGACCGTGAACTGGGCCAGCGGGCCGTAGCCCAGAGCCGACAGACTGCCCAGCACCAGCATGATGATGCCGATGAGGACGGTGGCCTGCTTACGGTCCCAGCCCAGCTCGTCCTCGAAGGTGGAGACAGCGCTTTCCGTCAGGGCGATAGAACTGGTGACGGCGGCAAACAGTACCAGCGTAAAGAAGAGGATGCCCACCACGGTGCCGAGACCCATGCTCTCAAAGACCTTCGGGATGGTGATGAACATGAGGGCCGGGCCGGCCTGCAGGGTGTCCGGGTCGCCGCCCGAGAAGGAGAAGACCGCCGGAATGATCATCAGGCCCGCCATGATGGCAATGGCCGTGTCGAAGATCTCCACGTTCTCGGTGGACTCCTCGATGGAGACATCCTTCTTCATGTAGGAGCCGAAGGTGACGAGGATGCCCATTGCGATGGAGAGGGAGTAGAACATCTGCCCCATGGCGGTCACGACGGTCATCCAGGAGAAGTTGGAGAGATTCGGCACGAGGAAATACTTCACGCCCTCCAGTGCACCCGGGCGGGTGACGGAGTAGCCCGCGATGATGACGGACAGCACCACGAGAATGGGCATCATCACTTTGGAGACCCGCTCCACGCCGTTGCGCACGCCTGCAAAGATGATGGCGAGGGTGAAGATGGTAAAGATGACAAAGCAGATCTCCGCCGAAGCGCCGCTGGAAATGAAGGCGGAGAAGTAGCCGTCCGCCGCCAGCTCACTGCCGTGGCCGCTGACGTAGTCGGCCAGATACCGGATGACCCAGCCGCCGATGACCGAGTAATAAGGCACGATGAGGATGGGGATGATGGCATTGATCCAGCCACCGAAGGAGCGCTCGCCCTTGCGGACGGCGGCGAATGCGCCCACCGGGCTTTTCCTGGTCATCCGGCCCAGCGCCGTCTCGGCTACGATCATGGTGTAGCCGAAGGTGAAGGCGAGGATGATGTAGATGAGCAGGAAGATGCCGCCGCCGTACTTGGCCGCAAGATAGGGGAAGCGCCAGATGTTGCCGAGGCCCACCGACGCGCCTGCTGCGGAGAGAACGAAGCCGATCTTGCCCGAAAAGGCGCTTCGCTTGTGCTGTTTTTGATTCATTGGATTTTCCTCTTTTCACAAATTCAATACCCCCAGTGTATCACAGCCGGGGAGGGGATTCAACCGATTTTTTGATAAGAAGCAGAAGCTCCTGTGCTCAGAGGGAGGCAGCGTCAATCCACCACCGGCACATCCAGCCCGAATTCCAGCGGGCGGAAGCGGGGGCAGACATTCTCGGTGATGCAGATGACCGACGCGGCCAGGCGGCTGCCGATCTCACAGGACTGGGCCAGATTCTTGCCGTAGGTCAGGCCGATGACCGTGCCGGCAAAGAAGGCGTCGCCTGCGCCGGTGGTGTCGATGACGTCCACCTTCTTGGCGGGTACGACGCCGCACTCGCCGGTGTGCTTGGCGTACACGGCACCCTGACCGCCCATGGTCACCACCATGCTGGTCATGTTGGCGCTGTGGACGTTCCGGGCCAGTACCTGAGCCATCTGGCTGGGGGCGAGATGCTCGTAGTCGTCCGAGAAGAGCAGACCGGCCTCCTGCTGGTTGCAGACGAAGCAGTCGATCTGCTGCAGATAGTCGCGGCGCTCCATGGCGATGCTCATGTTGGAGACTGCGGCAAAGACCTTCTTGTTGTATTTCCTGGCATAGCGGAGCACCTGCTTGACCGTGTCTTTCTCCAGGTCCAGCTCGATGGCGATGGCGTCGCAGTCCTTGAAGATCTCGTCGCCCTTCTCCTCCAGCAGGGTGGTCAGCGGGGTGGTGTCAGGGCGCTTGGAGATGGCGGCGTGGACGTCGCCGTCGTTGTCAAAGATGGCCAGCCAGGTGCCCATGCCATCGGGGACCTTCTGGATGTATCTGGTGTTGACCTTGTGGTTGTCCAGCTTGTCGATGACGTCCTGACCCATGCCGGTGTCGTCCACCAGACCCACGAAGGTGGGGCGCAGCTCCACATTGGCGATGTCCTCCGCCACGTTCCGGCTCACACCGCCATGCACCTGTTCAATGCGGCCGGCGTTCCGTCCGCCGGGGATATAGGTGGAGAGGGGATAGCCCTTGATGTCCACGAAAACTGCGCCGATGACTACGATTCCCATATTTGAAATTCCTTTCCTGAAGAAGAACTCTCGTTGACTTCTATCCTGTTTACGCTTCTTCTGCCTTTTGCGCCCGAATATCGTCGCCCATAAAGAGGAAGGGGACAAAAGAAGAGAGGCGGCTGGAGATCTTTTCGGTGTAGAGCTTTTCCAGCAGAGCGCCGTCGGTGATGTTGGTGGTGACGATGGTGGGCAGCTTCGCGCCCAGACGGTTGTTCAGCAGGCTGTAAAGGGTGCTGATGAGGAAGCCGGAGTTGAACTCGGAACCCAGGTCGTCGAGGATGAGCAGGTCGGCCCCGGCGGCGGTGCGCAGGAGCATCTCTTCCTCCCCGGCGGGGTCGGAGCCGAAGTGCAGGGCCTCGAGCTTCGAGAAGAAGTCGGGGCTGGACACATAGATGACGTCGAAGCCTTTTTCCAGCACCTCTCCGGCAATGGCCAGAGCGGCATGGGTCTTGCCCAGACCGGCGTTGCCGAGGAGCATCAGGCTCTCGCTGGCGGTATCGAATTCGTCGGCGTAGCCGCGCAGGTCGTCCAGAAGGGTGGACATATAACTCCGCACCGGCTCGCCGAGGGAGGCGTCCATCCGGGCGGGATAGTAGCGCAGCTCCATGGTATCGAAGCTGGAAATGGAGAGGCTGGACAGAGCCTCGATCTCCGACCGGCGGAGTTGCTGCATCACCTTGTGGACGCAGCTGCAGGTGTGGCCGTCCACAATGCCGGTGTCTTCGCAGAGCCTGCAGGTGAAGTGCGGCTCCAGTGCGTCGGCGGGACGGCCGCTGGAGGCCAGCAGGTCGGCCAGCTTTTTGCGGGCATCGGTGAGGGCCGCAGCGGCATCGGTGCGGTCCTTGCCCGCCGCCCCGGCCAGTGCGCAGCGGATGCCCCGCACCCGCACCTCTTCTTCGGCGTGGCGCAGCCCGGGGACAGCAGCCTCGGCCTCAGCGCGGGCGTCCTCCGCCTTGGCCCGTGCGGTCTGACGACGGCGGGCGACGGTGCGCAGGGCTTCCTGATACAGTTCGTTTTTGGTACGCATAGTGTCTCCTTATGCCGGGGGTCACTCGGACTTTTTCTTGAGGGGGCGGCGGCGGGCAGCGTTCTTGAGGAAGTCGTTGCCGCTGGGGGTCTCGCGGTCTACCCGAATGTTCCGGCTGGCACCGGCAGCAGCCACCGGAGTGCGCACATCGTGGATATTGCGCAGGCCCTTGGCGTTCCAGGTCTTGAGGATGCTGTTCCAGTACCACAGGTCGCGCTTCGGCCCGGCCTGCACAGCGGCCTCCTGCACCATGGCATCGTCGTAGCCGTAGACCTCATACCACCGGGCGATGGCTTTCCGCCCGCCGAGGGTGAGCTCGCTGTCCGGGATGCCCAGCAGGGAGGCAACATACTGCTCCCGGGTCTGGCGGAGGGCCAGCAGCTTGAGGTGGGCGTCGGCCTGTTCGCCGGTCTCCACGCCCTCGGCCCGCCAGACTTTCAGCTCGTGGAGGACGGCGGCCATCGTCCGCTTGCCCCGGCTGGCCACATAGGCCACGCAGAGCATGACGGTCTCGGGGGCAAAGCCCTCCTGTACGTAGAGGTTGACCAGCTTTTCCATCTCGCTGTGGGTCAGCGGGCGGGCAAAGCCGGTCTGAGCGCAGTCGATGAGGCTCGAGATCATGGGGTCGGTGCGGCTTGCGGCGGCGATCTCCGCCCAGGTCATGGGGGCAGGAGCAGAGGGCTCTGCTCCCGGCGCGGCGTTCTCGTCGTAGCGCTCGAGAAGCCCCGCACCGGCCCAGAAGGAGAGGGCGCTTTCGGCAGAGATGCGGCTGCGCAGTTTGAGGTCGGCACAAATTTTTTCGGGGTCGGTGACGCCGGTAGCCAGCACATACAGCGCCACCCGGACGTTGTATTCCTCGGCGATGCCCAGCTTGGAAAAGATGAGCTGCGGCACCGGGATGGTGTCGCCCTTGAGCTCTTTGAGACGGTATATCATTGGCTTTCCCCGCTTTCTGCGTCCTCGTCCTTCGGCGGCGGTGACCAGGGCTCACAGTCCAGGATGGAGGGCCGCTGCTTCCAGAGCGCCAGGTCAGCGCTGTAAGCAGAGGACAGATACTCTGCCGCTGCGGCCCGGCCCTCGTCCGTCAGCGGAAAGACCATCTGCCGGCGCAGGGCGGGGTCTGTGCGGTCCAGCGCCCAGGGGTCGGGCCAGATGTCCACCGTGAGGATGGCTTCCTCTTTCTGTGCGCCCTCGCCGCCGTCCGGGTCAGGCACGCTGCGCTTGCCGGGCGAGAGCAGATAGCGCATCCCGTCTTCGCTGCCGCTGTATTGATTCTTGCACTTGAAATAGTGCAGAAGGGGTACAAAAATCATGACGTCCCTCTCAGTTTTAGACTTGCTGAAATGATAAAAGCGCCAATTCTTGACGAATCAGCGCTCTTTTTGTGGAGCAGGATACGGGACTCGAACCCGCCGCCTACTGCTTGGGAAGCAGTCGCTCTACCGGATGAGCTAACCCTGCGTTTACTCATTTATTGTAGCAAAGGACACGGGTTTTGTCAACCGCTTTTTGGCTCGATTTTGGTCGGTAGCAATTCAACTTTTTAATGCAGCAGCAACAGCGTTGAATTGCCTATCGCAAAGATGCCGTTTCGATCGGCACTATTTTTGAAAAGTGCGATAAACAAAAAGGCCGCCGTTCTGCCCGCAGGAAATAAGGGCAGGACGGTGGTCTTTTGAACGGACGGTAAATTACAGCTCAGCCAGAGCGCGCTTGAGGTTCTGTGCGATCTGGTCAGGGCAGCTGGTGGGGCGGGGGCCGCAGGTGGTGCCTTCCATCCGGGCGATGGCGTCCTCAGCCTTCATGCCCTTGAGCAGGCGGCTGATGCCCTTCAGGTTGCCGTTGCAGCCGCCGATGACCTCGATGGACTCGATGGTGTGGTCATCGTTCAGCACGATGTGGGTCTCCTTGGAGCAGGTACCCTTGTTGGGGTAGCTGAAAGACTTGCTCATATTCAAACTTCCTCTCTTTATATCCGACTGACAGGCGAGCAGACTCGCGCAGTATCTTTATTATATCCTTGTCAGGTGGGGAAGTCAATGTGACCCTGTCACAGAGCGCCGCCCCGGCGCTTGCGGGCCAGTGCCTCGATGCGCGCGATCTGGTCGTCCTCGGTGACGCAGGCACCCACCGGGTGGGGTTTGCCGTGGTTCGCGCCGTGGAAGTCGCTGCCGCCGGTGACGATGAGGTCGTGCTTCTTGCAGAGCTCAGCGCATTCGGTCCTGTCCTCGGGGCTGTTGCGGGGGTGATGCACCTCGATGCCGTCGATGGCCCCTTCGGCCACCAGCTCCCGCAGCAGGGGCATACTCTTGTACACCGTCGGGTGGGCGAACACCACCACCGCCCCGGAGGCTCTGGCCGTGGCCAGCACCTCCCGCACCGGCGGGTAGGCGGGGGAGTGGAGGCACTTGCCCCGCGGCTCCCAGCCGAACAGTTCGTGATAAAGCCCGGTGTAGATGCCGTCGCACAGGCCCAGCTGCTGCAGCGCCTGCATGATGCCGCTCTTGAAGAGGACGCCGCTGTCCTGAGCGTACTCCAGCGCCTGCTCGGTGCGGAACTGGGGGTACAGCGCCTCGATCTCCCGGCAGCTCTGCAGAGCGCACTCGTTGCGGCGCTGGCGCATGATGTCGCAGTGCCGCCGCAGGGCAGGGCAGTCCAGGTCGGGCCAGAAGGTCAGCAGGTGGACGCGGTGGCTCCGCTGGAAGTCGTAGCCGGTGAGCTCGGCGGCGGGGATGAGCCGCACGCCGTCCTGCACCGGGTGGTCGTAGGCGTACTGTGCGCTGAGGGTGGTGTCGTGGTCAGAAAGGGCCAGAGCGCTCAGCCCCAGCCGCGCTGCCATCAGGGGCAGGCGGTGGATGGGAACAGAGCCGTCAGAACAGGTGGAATGAGTATGAAGGTCGCCAGCCATAAGTTACTTTCCCTCGATTTTTATAGATTTCTGCGCCTAGTGTACCACAAAAATCATCGGGGAACAAGGGAGCCTTACACGGCCTTGCCGTTCACCGTGAGCGTGGAAGAACGGATGTGGTGGGTGAGAACGACTTCGGTATCCTCGCCGCCCATGGCCAGCAGTTCGTCCACCGAGAGGGTGGTGGAGCAGAGGATGGTCTGGAAGGTGATGGTCTCGATGCCCTCAGCCCGCAGCTGGCGCAGCGTGGACAGCGAAGCGCGGAGAGAGGCCGTGAACCGTCCGACGCAGACGGTGAGGGTATTGCCGCTCTGGGTGCTCGTGTAGGAGATGCGCTGGCCGTCCTTGTCGGTGACGACGAGGCCCGGGAAGACCGACTCCTGCACAGAGGCGTCCGCAGAGCCGCCGCCGGAAGAGGAAGAAGAGTCCCCGGGGATAACAGGCTTTTCCGGCTCCACAGGGCGGGGGATAGAGACCTGCTGGATGACCTTGCCGTCGGCATCGGTGGTGGTGACTTTTGCGCCCGGGTCCAGCTTGTCCTTGATGGTGTCGAGGTCGAACTCATGGCCGGCCCGCGAGAGGGCCTTGCCGTTGGGACTGCCGGCCTTGGCGGTCAGCTCGAGGCTGCCCGACAGATCGATGTCGTTGCTGATGATGCCGTAGCCGCCGGAGTTGGTACCGCTTCCGCCATTGGACTTGACCGTACCGCCGGAGATGGCGACATGGTCTAAGCTGCGGATGCCGTCGCCGCCGGAGATGGTGCCGCTTCCGCCATTGGACTTGACCGTACCGCCGGAGATGGCGACAGGGTTGAAGCTGAGGATGCCGTCGCCGCCGTTGCCGTTTTTGCCGCTGCCGCCCTTGGCGTTGACCGTACCACCGGAGACGGTGACGCCGCCGTTACTGGTGATGCCGCGGCCGCCGGAGCCGTCTTCGCCGCTGCCGCCGTTGGCAGTGACCGTACTACCGCTGGAGATGGTGACGCCGCCGCTGCTGCAGATGCCGTCGCCGCCGGAGATGGTGCCGCCGTTGCCGCCATTGGCGTTGACCGTACCGCCGGAGATGGTGACGTCGCCGCTGTCGCTGTAGATGCCGCTGCCGCCGGAGGTGGAGTTGTTTTTACTGCCCTCACCGCCAGTGGCGTTGACCGTACCGCCGGAGATGGTGACGCTGCCGCTGACGCTGTAGATGCCGCTGCCGCCGGAGCCATCACTGCCCGTGTTATTGCCTCCGGTGGCAGTGACCGTACCGCCGGAAATGGTGAGGCTGCCGCTGCTGGTGATGCCGTCGCCGCCGTAGGTGTCGCCGTTACCACCGGTGAGATGGTTTTCGCCCTTCAGGGTCAGCGTCACGTCGCCGTTCGAAGTGAGAGCGGAGCCGGAGTCGGCCTTGATGTTCACATTGTCCAGCGTGACCTCGACCTTATCGTTCCCGGCGTCGATGGTCACGGTGTGGGAAGAAGCGGTGTCCCTGTTATTATTTGTGATGACGGTGTCGGTGTCTTCCTCGTCGGTGGTCGAGCCCTGTGAGACCTTGTTCGTCCCTTCGGTCTTGCCTGCCGAAATCGTAATGTCACCATTCTCGATGTACCATGTCTTTGCAAAGGCCGGGGCGGCAAGGGTGGTGAGCATTGCAGCGGTCAGGACAAGCGCCGCTGCCCGCTGAGAGGCCGGACGGGGTGAATCGATACCCCCCCCCGTATGGAGGGGGGCGACCCAGAACACGCATCGCAAGCTTACGATAAGACAACATACAAAAACCTCCTTTGAACGGTGAAAAGAAATGGTGAGACCATAGAATATCAGGTTGCTTTGAATATACCGAATCTGCGGGAAAAAATCAATAAAACCTGCGCGAATCGCCCTGTTTCCTGCGTGAATGGAGAAAAACCGTCAGATTTTGGCTCTGCCAAAGGGCCAGCTTATCGCTGTGCGGCGGCTCTCGGGAGACGGGCTTGCCCTCTCAGTCTCGCTCCGCTCGCCAGCTCTCCCATAGGGAGAGCCCTTGGCAGGCCGGGCCACTTCCTACTGGACGCCTGAGATCCGATATGGCGCAAAAGGGCGGGCCTTGCTACAGAGGGCAGCGGCTTCTGGACAAGCGCACCTTGTCAAGCTGCCGTGAATCTTGGCAGCGGAGCACTACTGTTTCCGATAAAATCAGACTTTGCTCGTCCCGCGTGGGCCTGACCGGCACGCCAGTGGCTCCCCCTTTGGGGGAGCTGTCACCGAAGGTGACTGAGAGGGCAAGGATGCTGGCCAGGAGGCTTTTGCTTTTCTGCACAAGGCATGGTATACTGAAAAAGAAAAACCCGCCGACTGGGCGGGAAAAAGGAGAAACGGAAACATGAAAACGAAATTTGGCATCGTGGGCTGTGGTTTCCTCGGCAATATCGTGGCCGACGCATGGAAGAAGGGCCTGCTGGAAGACTACGAGCTGGTGGGCGTCACCAGCCGCACCTTCGCTTCGGCAGAGAAGACGGCGGCAAGCGTGGGTTGTGCGGCCTGCGCGGACGTGGACGCTCTATTGGCACTTGAGCCGGAGTACATCGTGGAAGCGGCTTCGGTGGAAGCGGTGCGGGCCATGGCGGTGCCGGTGCTGCGCCGGGGCGTGAACCTCGTGGTGCTGTCCATCGGTGCATTCGCCGACCTCGCGTTCTACGAAGAGGTCAAGCAGGCGGCCCGGGAGGGCGGCGCAAAGGTGCATCTGGCCAGCGGCGCCATCGGCGGCTTCGACGTATTGCAGACCGTCACCCTCATGGCCGAGGCCCTGAAGCTGGACGAGAAGGCCGGCATCGAGACCCACACCGGTGCGAAGGGCTTCCGCAACACCCCCGTCTGGGCCGACCATCTGCTGACCGACACCGAGAAGACCACCGTCTTCACCGGCAGCGCCAAGGAAGCCATCGCAACCTTCCCGCGCCGGGTCAACGTCGCTGTGGCCACCTCGCTGGCCACCACCGGCCCCGACATCACCGGCGTGACCATGCACTCCGTACCCGGCTGGGTGGGCGACGACCACTGCATCACTGCCGAGATCGAGGGCGTGAAGGCCGTGGTAGACATCTGCTCGTCCACCAGCGCCATCGCCGGTTGGAGCGCCGTGGCGCTTCTGCGCAACCTCGCCTCGCCGGTCTGCTTCTATTAAGATAAGGAGGGAAAGCGCTATGTTCCAGAAACTGGTGGCCATCGAGCCGGTCAGCCTCATCCCCACAGCAGAGGAAGCGCTGCATCAGTATGCCGAGCAGGTCGAGCTTTACCGCGATATTCCCGCCGACGACGAAGAGATCGTTCGCCGCATCGGAGACGCCGACGCGGTGCTGTTGAGCTATACCTCCCGCATGGGCAAAAACGTCATCGAGCGCTGCCCGAACCTGCGCTACATCGGGATGTGCTGCAGCCTCTACTCGGAGGAAAGCGCCAATGTGGACATCGCCTTTGCCCGGGAAAAGGGCATCAAGGTGCTGGGCATCCGGGACTACGGCGACCGCGGCGTGGTGGAGTACGTCCTCCACGAGCTGACCGGCCTGCTCCACGGCTTCGGGATGCCGATGCTCCACGACGAGCCAGTGGAAATTTACGGCCTCAAGGTGGGCATCGTGGGTCTGGGCGTCTCGGGCCGGATGATCGCCGATGCACTGGCCTTCCTCGGCGCGGACATCTCCTACTACAGCCGCAGCCATAAGCCTGACGCCGAGGCCGCAGGCATGAAGTATAAGCCGTTGGACGCTCTGCTCCGGGAGAGCGAAGTGGTCTTTACCTGTCTGAACAAGAATGTTCTGCTCCTGGGCGAGCCGGAGTTCGAGGCGCTGGGGGAGGGAAAAGTCCTTTTCAATACCTCCATCGGCCCCGGCTTTGACTCCGCCGCGCTGGAAAAGTGGCTGGATAAGCCCGGCACCCACTTCTTCTGTGACACCTACGCCGCCGCAGGCCCCGTCAGCGAGGGCTTCTTCCGGCGGCCCAATGTCCACAGCCCGGGTGTCTCGGCAGGCCGCACCAGGCAGGCTTTCGTTCTGCTGAGCCAGAAGGTGCTGGCGAACATCGAGACGGCGCTGGGAGAATAAGCTGTAATTTCTCTGATGTGTTACACGCCGGGAGCGACCACCGCAACCATTGCCCCAACTGCCTGTCCAGCCTTCATGTGGACGAAGAACCCGGCGACCGTGCCTCCGACTGCGGCGGCATCATGGAGCCGGTGGCGGTCTGGGTACGCAAAGGCGGCGAGTGGGCCATCATCCACCGCTGCAAACGCTGCGGAAAGCTTAGTTCCAACCGGGTGGCGGCAGACGACAACCCCATGAAGCTCATGAGCATTGCCATGAAGCCGCTGTGTTCTCCGCCGTTCCCGCTGGACTATCTTGAGGAAATGACCGCCTTGATGGGCGGCGATGGACGGATGCGGTAAGCCGCAGCCAAAAACGAAAAGGTCGCTGTGTCGGAGAAGGCATGAAAAAGTACAAAGATAGGGGAGAGCGCTTCGATGGACTATATCAGAGTTACCAAAGAAAACATCGACAGGGAACACATCTGTTGTGCCATGTCCGGCAAACAGAGCCTTGCCAAGAAAGAATGGCTCAAGCAGCGCTTTGAGGAGGGACTTGTTTTTTACCGCAGTGCAGAGCGCGGCAAATGCTTTATCGAGTACATCCCGGCAGAAAACGCATGGGTACCCATTGATGCGGCAGGCTGGCTTTATATCAACTGCCTGTGGGTCTCCGGTTCTTTGAAAGGTCACGGCTATTCCAGCGATCTGCTGGAAGAATGCCTTCGGGATGCCAAGGCGCAGGGAAAAAACGGCGTTTGCATTCTGTGTGCAGAGGGACGCAAACGGGAATTTCTCGCAGACCCCAAGTTTTTGACCCATAAGGGCTTTAAGGTCTCAGACATCTCCGATTGCGGGATCAACCTCATGTATCTGCCCCTTGCAGAGAATGCCCGGCCGCCAAAATTCAAGGACTGTGCCAAGCATCCCAAGGTGGAGGAAAACGGCTTTGTCCTCTACTATACCGACCAGTGCCCCTACACCTATTATTGGGTGCCAAAGGTGCAGGAGGTCGCAAAGGAACATGGGGTCCCGTTCAAAGCCGTTCACATCACTGAGAAAGAGACGGCCCAGAATGTGCCTGCACCTGTCACAACCTATGCGTTGTTCCGGGATGGGAAGTTTGTGACCCAGAGCATCCAGTCGGACAAGAAATTTTTGAAATTGGCGGCAGAATAATTGAATCAGGCCAGACGCCAGACGCTCAGACGCAGTGCAGCCCATAGAATTGGGGTGCGCTGCGTTTTTTGGAGGATTTTATATGGAAGAAATTGTTGTATATGTTCACGGAAAGGGCGGTTCGGCACAAGAGGCCGAGCATTATAAAGCCCTATTCCCTAATTGTGAAGTAATTGGTTTCGACTACCACGCACAATCTCCATGGGAAGCCACGGAGGAATTTTCCGGATTTTTTACGGCAGTGCGGAAACGCTGCAAGAAGCTCACACTGGTGGCAAATAGCATTGGTGCGTTTTTATCTTTGTCCTCGTTGAATGAGAAATTGGTGGATACCGCTTATTTTATTTCTCCAGTAGTCGATATGGAGCAACTGATTTGCAACATGATGCAATGGGCTGACGTCTCCGAAGCAGAACTTGCAGAGAAACTGGAAATTTCCACAACATTTGGAGAAACGCTGTCGTGGAAATATCTCTGCTATGTTCGGGAGCATCCGGTTTCATGGAAAATCCCTACCCGCATTTTGTATGGGGAAAAGGATGCTCTGACCTCCATGGAAACCATAAAAGCCTTTGCGGAAAAGAACAACGCAGAGCTGACCGTTATGCCGGGCGGAGAGCACTGGTTTCATACGAAAGAGCAGATGCAATTTTTAGATCACTGGATAAAGAATAGGAGACCCTGCAATGAAACAGAAAATAAGGACGGCCTCGCTTCTCCTGCTTATAGTTCTGGGAACCGGGCTGGTAGCTTGCCCTGCCTGCAGCAGGGCAGTGCTGTTCGAATCCGTCCAGGTCCCAAAGCCAGCGTGTGACTTATATGTACGCAAAAGAAAAGCAGCAGCGTTAAAATTACGCTGCTGCTAAAAGTGGACCTAGAGGGATTCGAACCCTTGACCTCTCGGATGCGAACCGAACGCTCTCCCAACAGTCTCGCTTTTGTGCACACCTTATGCACCGTGAGAAAAGAAAAATCAACGTATATTCGTCCATATAAAACGACCTGCCAGCCCAATGGACTTTCCTGACTGTAAGTACGACCACCAAGCCTCTGATTTTCAGGATGAAGCGATTTGGGATGTAATGTGGTTGGCGGACAAGTGAGCTACAGGCCCCTGAGATGTAATTCACATGGGGTTCAGATGTATCGCATCCCGATTCAAAAGAAAACACGATGTACCGTAAAAGCGCGACTTCTGCTCTCAATGAATGGAAGCTGCGCTTTTTACATTTGGCATCAAGTTATAGATTGACAAGAGGACGCATACACGATAAACTTTATATAGTATTATGTAAATCAGAAGGAGGTCAAACCATGAGCATTAAATACACTACCCCTGCCCAGCATAAGAGCAACCTCCGCAATGTATATGGCACCTTTGCCATTGAGGGTATGACCATCAGCAAAGATACACGCAGCAACCTTGACCGCATTGGCAGCGGTCAGGCCAGCTATCAGCAGGTCGTGAATGAACTGCGCGCAAAGTACGCGAAGAAGGGCTGATTATGTTCTCAAAGTATGATGTCTACACCACAGTGCAGTCCGTGTACTGCTACCCGGATACGGATGTTCTGATCAACAAGTTGAACATTCATGATAAAGCCGAACTCAAACAGGCCGAAGAAGAATTTACGGCAGTCAAGCAGATGGCTCTGTTACAGGAGCCAATCAAGGGACGTTTTACCAAAACTCACCTATTTCGGATTCACCGCTTCCTTTTTGAGGATGTGTACCCGTTTGCAGGGCACATCCGCAAGGAGCAAATCAGCAAGGGCGACACGATGTTCTACCCGCCAGACCTGATTGACCGAGAATTAGAGCGGGTGTTCAAAACCATTCACTCCAAGAAGCTGCTTGCCGAACAGGATAAAGAAAAGCAGATTCGAAATCTGTCGCAGACAATGGCGGAGTTAAATATTATCCATCCATTCCGTGAGGGAAATGGCCGTAGCACCCGTGAATTGATTCGCTGCATGGCGTTGGAATATGGTTTGCACATTAACTGGGGCAATACTGACCGTGAAACTTTGATCAACGCTGCAATCGCTGCCGTAGATGATGATATGGCATTCTGCGATGTTCTGCGGCAGTGCACAGAACAATAAATTCTTTCCCGATATCCAAATGAAAAAGCACAACATCTATTCTAGTCGATTTGACCAAATAGATGCTGTGTTTTTCACTTTTTTACAGTAATTCAATTAAAATAGTCGTTTAATCTGGCCTGAATCATTTTAGGAGCGAAGCCTGCAAGCGTGGAATCTTTGACAGTAGAAGCATTGATTATGTAAACCAGATTTTCCAGAGTTAATGGAATGGTTTTCTTAAGATCAAACACCATAAAAAGCAAAACTTGTTCTCTGTCTGCCCTATAAAGTTTCTTCCCAACATCTGGATTTTCATTCAAAAAACCGGTGATACGCTCTGAAAAACATTCATCTTGCAAATGAATCCGCATTTTTGTTTTTATCATTTGTGCCCATTGATTGCGTTTATATTGCCGATAAGCCAGATCATTTATAAGAGAGAGAATTGCCCAGTCACAAGTTTCAAGAGTGGCAAACACACCGTTCAAATTTCTTGACAATTCAGGATATTCTTTCCAATCTGCGAGACTTTTATATCGAATATCATGTTCTACTTCATGCCATCCCTCCGAAAAAATTGTCCTTATTTGTATTTCGAAAGTCCTGTCAATAGGATATTCATCCCATAGAAACGAATCAAACTGGTCAGCAACATCATCTGGCATATGACATACAAGGTTAAGTCTTTCTGGAGAAAACTTATCGGGTTCAATATCTGTTTTTGAAATATTGTCAACTGTGTAATATTTCTTTATGATTTTTTGACAAAGAGAAACGTCATCCGAAAAATACAAAGCAATGCGAATACCGATGAGGTCTTGCATATGACCTCCAGACTTACAATATCCTTTTCGCTTGATTTTTTCGGCAATAGAAGCAGAAGATTTAATTCTCCCAAAGATTCTAAAATACAAACCAGCCTTTTGAAGATACATTTCAAGCCCGCTAATGAGGTCGTTCATAGGTCTACTGGGTAAATCGAGTATAGCATTATCCATTCGTTTTTATCTCCCGAGAATTTCTCTGATTTCCGACATCTTTTCAAAGTTCAACTCAATGCAATTACTTTTATGCAACAGTATATCCTTTCCGTAAAGACGGTCTATTGCTTCTGATATTCCATCGTAATCTTGCTGCGAATAACCTTTAAACAAAGTGGAGAAGAGTCTTCTTCTATCAGCATGATCACTACCCGGACGCCAATATTGTTCAAGAACCTTTTTTTCGTATTCGGTTTCAGTATTCACGGAAGGAAGGATCGGCTCTCTACAAGAAATCTTTCGAAGCTCTGATTCTCCACAGCAATTTGAAAAAATGAGATTGCAATTTTTTTGATTATTGGCGGGAACAATTTCCACTTCATAAAAGTGACATCCATAGAATTTACAATCTTCGAACGCATCAGAGGAAATAGAGCAGGAATTAAATGTGCAACACGAAAAAACGCAGTCTTTGAAATTTGACGATGTAAGTGAAACGTTTTCTCCAAAGTACACAGATTCGTAGTAGCATCGAACATATTCATGAGACGTCTTATGGAGAAGGGCAAGATCGGTATGCAGCTCTTCATAAGGTGTAAACTCTATCTTATTATCAGTAATGATACGATATAATGCATCTCGTTTCTTTTGACTACAGATTCCATAAGAGGTCACCATAAGATTCCAATATTTTTCTTCGATCTCTGTAGGTGACAAATCCAGAAATTGATGGATGGTAATTGCTTCGGCGATTAAATATCCAAATATAAAATCATTTATAAATCCGATAGAGTTAGATGTGTTTGGAATACGATCTAAAAGCGCATGATGAGAAAGCTTTTGTAGAAATTCATCTTCGGTCGGAACATCTTCTTTAGAAAAATCACTATAACGATCCAAATACTCAAGAATATTTTCACCGAGAGACATGCGAATTATATCCTTTATTTCAGAACTCGTGCAAGTTGATTGCTTAAACGAGGCCATCGTTCCAGCAACACTCTCCATAAGAGAGAGCTGCTCATCAACTTTTAATGTGAGAGACTGGCGTTCTTGCTCTCGTTTAAGAAGAATTTTAAAATATTGCTGTAAAATTGAATCAACAGAGGTGAATTTAGAAGCAATATCTTCATTGCTTTGGGATGAAAGGAATGTTAAAAGGGTCGGATTTGAAATATCATCAAATACAATACCTCTGGAACGCAACAGCTTAATCTTGGATTCATCTAGCCAATCAGACACAACCGGTGGAATAATCTGAATTCGGGTGATTTGACAATGTGGAAGGTGTTTATCAGACCATTCCTCAAACAACTCACCAGCAAAAATCGAACTTTTTCTTGATGTCAAAACGATTTTTGCATGGGAGTTTTCATCGAGCAGTTGAGCGATTGTAGATAGCATGGTTTGAGCAGTTTTTTCGTCAGAATCAGATAAATCCGATGGAACATCATCATGTGATTTTGAAAGCAACTCGTCAAATCCATCAATAATCAATGGAACTTTACCTTGTTTTATTTCGTAGGTAACTAACTCTGAACTAAGGTTTGAAAATTTACTGTCAATTTCAGTTAGCAAAACATATTTGAAAATAGAAGCGGTTCGATTTTTTGACAATTCAGTAATAATGGGAACAGTTCCTTTTGAGTCTGCAGATAATTCCTTTATTAATTCGTAAGAAATACTTGTTTTTCCAAAACCTGCCGCAGCTTCAACGATAATCAGCTGTGGCCCATTTTCAAAAAGTCGTTGGTAAATATATTCGATAAGATTTCTTCGAGATTCATTATTATCATCAACAAACCGACAGGGAATAAATTTATATTCACAAAAACCGATTTTTTCAGTTTGTTTTCTGGCATAACACTCATATTCTTGTCTTAATTTTTTACAATTATTTGGTGGCAAAAAGAATCCAGAAAATAATTGTGAGTGAATTTCATCTAGGCTAGAATATTTGTTGATTTTAACAGCAAATCCGGACGCTTTATATTCTGCTTCTAAATTGTGAAAATCAAAATCGAGATCTATCAAAAGAATTTCTGCATTTTGAAAATATCCTTTTCTATAAGAAAACACAAGATATTTCTCTGGATTTTGATTGTCTTCTAGTTCGAATCCATATTTTTCATAAAGAAAAATAATTTCGTCGCTATTACTCATTGAAAAGCCTCCTTTATTGACTCAATAAAGATTACAACAAATTCAAGATATTAGATGCACACTCAAAAATCCATAATTCAAGAGAAAATAATGGTCGATGAAATCAATAGCGTAGAGAAATTCACAAAGGACATACTCATACATAACCTATTTAAAACAAGTATAGCATTACAGAAGATTCATTTCAAGCAGAATTCCTAACACTCACTTGCTACTGATGAGCAAGTGAGTGCTGCAGGCCCTTGAAGCATAACTCACATGAGACGCAGATACATCGCATTCTAATTTGCATTAAAATACGATGTACCGTAAAAGCGCAACTTCTACTCTCAATGAATGGAAGATGCGCTTTTATTTTTAACCACAAAACATTTCAAAAGGAGGATGCCTATGGATAAAGACTTTATGCTGAACTACTATGACAAAATGGTGCGTCCGACATGGACGGAGCTGATGAAGACACCTCGCTACCAGCGGGCTGCTTGTGAGCGCGACAAAATCGAACGTGAGTTCCGGCGGCTGCTGGATGAAAAGCTGGGGCGGAAGTATCTTGAACTGGACGATGCACTGTTCCGGGTGATGGATGACATCGCGGAAGCCATGTATATGAAAGGTGCCGCAGACCGTGAGATGATGATTCGTTAATACCATGAGCTACGACTACTTCTACGGGCAGTCGAGCGAACAGTTTTCCTACTTCCGTATTCCGAAAGCACTCTTTCAGGATAGCCGTTTCCGGCAGCTCTCCACCGATGCCCGGACGCTGTACGGCATCCTGCTGGACCGCATGAGCCTGTCGGTCAAGAACGGCTGGCTGGATGAGCAGGGGCGGGTGTATATCATTTACACCGTCTGGGAAGTGCAGGAAGCCCTCTGTTGCGCCGAGCACAAGGCGGTCAAGCTGTTCCGGGAGTTGGAGGACATCGACCTCATCGAGCGTAAACGCCGTGGTCTGGGCAGACCCAGCCTTGTCTACGTCAAGGACTTTTCCTCCGGCTTGCCAAAAGCGCAAGTACAGAATTGCCCAAACAGCAATTCAGGCGCTGCCGAAAGCGCAATTCTGGAGCAGCCAAAACCGCAAGCAAATAAGACTGATAAGAATAAGACAGAGTGGAACGATCCTGACCCTATCTATTCCGGGGACATTCGTGAACAGCTTGAGGATTATTTTTATCAGTCTTTGGAGGTAGACCTCCTGCTTCGGCTCTGCCCGGACGATGAGGACACCATCTACCAGATCGTAGACTTGCTTGTGGACACCTGTTCCATCAAACGCAAGATGTTGCGGATCGCCGGAGATGACAAGCCTATCGAGGTGGTACGCAGCCGGCTGAAAAAGCTGAATGCCGACCACATCCGCTTTGTGCTGGATTCTCTGGCAGAAAACACCGCCCCGGTACGGAACATGAAGCAGTATCTGCTGGCGATGCTCTACAATGCGCCCACCACCATGAACCTCTACTATCAGAACAAGACGAACCACGACTTTGCGCGCGGTTCTCCGAAGGCGGGGTGATGTTATCGCAAAGAAAGCTACGATTATCGCAGTCACCAATCAAAAGGGCGGTGTGGGGAAAAGCACCACCTGTGAAAATCTGGGCATTGGGCTGGCGATGGAGGGCAAAAAAGTCCTGTTGGTGGACACTGACCCACAGGGGTCTTTGACCATCAGCATGGGCTGGAAACAGCCGGACGAACTGCCCACCACTCTTTCCACCCTGATGGCAAAAGCCGTGAACGACCAGCCCATCCATCCCGGAGAGGGCGTTCTGCACCATGCAGAGGGCGTTGATCTGATTCCGGCAAACATTGAACTGGCTGGACTGGAAGTTGCCCTTGTGAACAGCATGAACCGGGAAAAGATGCTGAAACAGGTGCTGGACAGTGCCAAGCGAGAGTACGATTTTATTCTGCTGGACTGTATGCCCTCGCTGGGGATGCTGACGATCAACGCACTAGCGGCGGCAGACGCTGCCCTGATTCCGGTGCAGGCGCAGTATCTTTCGGCTAAAGGTCTGGAACAGCTTTTGCAGACGGTGCAGAAAGTCCGGCGGCAAATCAACCCGAAGCTGAAAATCGAGGGCATCTTGCTGACCATGACCGACAGCCGCACCAATTATGGAAAGCAGATCAGCAATCTGATTCGGCAGGCATACGGAAGGCACCTGAAGGTGTTTGAACAGACCATCCCTCGCTCCGTTCGTGCGGCTGAAACCAGTGCGGCAGGCAAAAGCATCTTTGCCTATGACCCCAAGGGCAAGGTGGCAGAAGCCTACAAATCTCTTGCAAAGGAGGTGCTGGCGGATGTCGATCGACAGCGGAAACTTAGCTCTGAAAGGGCTAGATGACCTGTTCTCCACCGAGGAAAACCGACAGGAGGAACAGCGGGAGCAGGTACGGCAGATTCCTATTGATGATCTGCATCCCTTCACCAACCACCCCTTTAAGGTTCTGGACGATGAAGCCATGGCCCGGACGGTGGAGAGTATTGCACAGTACGGTGTGCTGGCTCCGCTGATCGCCCGACCTCGCCCGGACGGTGACGGCTACGAGATCATCTCCGGGCACCGCCGTCAGTATGCGGCGAAACTTGCCGGGCTGGACACGCTGCCGGTCATTGTGCGGCAGATGTCAGACGATGCCGCTGTGATATTGATGGTGGATTCCAACCTTCAACGTGAACACATCCTGCCCAGTGAACGGGCTTTCGCCTACAAAATGAAGCTGGAAGCTCTAAAAAATCAAGGTGCTAGGTCAGATTTAACTTCGTCCCAAATTGGGACGAAGTTGCGAGCTGATGAAAAGGTGGCGCAGGATTCAGGTGAAAGCCGCAATCAAGTCCAGCGTTTCATCCGCTTGACAAACCTTATCCCTGAACTGCTGGACATGGTGGACGAAAAGAAGATGGCCTTTAATCCCGCTGTGGAATTGTCCTATCTGGACGAAAGCCAACAGCGGGATTTTTTAGAAGCCATGGAGGACACCCAGAATGCGCCGTCCTTATCGCAGGCGCAGCAACTGAAAAAGATGGCGCAGCAGGGCGAGTTCAGCTACGAAAAAGCCTTTGATGTGATGGGACAGGAGAAAAAGAGCGAGAAAGACACCGTGACCATCAAAAACGAAACCCTGCGGAAGTATTTCCCCCGCAGCTACACCCCCAAACAGATGGAGGAGAAGATCATCCAGCTTTTGGATGCGTGGCAGAAAAAACAGCAGCGCCGCAACGAACGCTGATTCGTAACGCAAGACCCGATTGGGTCTTTTTTGTTTGCAAAAATTTGGAGGTAACGCCTATGAACAATACGATTCCTTTTCACTCCGCACCCCATGCTCCGCAGATTACTGTGGATGTGAACATCCTGACCATGCTGAAACAGGCGGCATCCTGTTTGAGCGAAATGGCAAGCGAGAATGTCTACCTTGCCGCCATCGGCCCGGACATGGAACTGACCATTATCATGGAGGAGGATGCCCCTTCCATTCTGCCTTGTTTTGACGAGGACGATGCCCTGATTTCCGTGAAGGGTGCGCCGCTGTTTATCAGCTACAATCCGGCGCAGGTCCTCAAGCTGGCAGGCAAGCGATACCTGACCGGCCCGGTCATTTTCTACCGCACCGATGGGCACAGCGCCATCGTATCCCTGACGGTGGAGGATATTTACCGCTTTCAGATCTATCTGGAAAGCCACAGCACCACCCTGATGGCAGACGACCAGAAGCTGACCTGCATCTGCATCGACTGAGGTGTGCCATACTGAACTTTTTTATCGGTTTCGCTTTTTTTTGAAGCGGGTGCCTTTTTCGGATTCTTCGTGGCGGCTCTGATGCAGGCGGCACGGAGCGGTGAGATCGGACTGAACGGAAAGGAGGATTCGCATGGCTGAAAACACCTTGTCGGTGCTGAAAATTGCGCCGGGACAGTATCCGAAGCAGGTCGAGATTGATAACGACCTGAAGGCTTTGCAGCAGGCGGTGGGCGGTTCCATCGGCGCAAGCTATCCCTTTGCCGACCCGGTTGCCATCGTCTACAACGACAACGGAAAGCTCATGGGTCTGCCGCTGAACCGCGCCCTGCGGGACGAGGGCGGGCAGATGTACGATGCCGTTGCCGGAACCTTTTTGGTGGTGGGGCTGGGCGAGGAGGATTTTGCATCGCTTTCCCCGGAGATGGCGCAGAAGTACGAGCAGCTTTTCCATCAGCCGGAAGCCTTTCTGAAGCTGGGCAACCGTCTGCTGGTGTTGCCGGTGCCCGATGAACCTCCGGCGGAAAAGCCCCGCACCAAGCCTCCGGCAGAGCATGACCGCTAAAATCACCCTGTTGCACGGGAGGTGATGGCAGTGCAGGAAGAAATCGAACAGAAGTCATTCAACACTATGATCTCCACCACAAAGCTGTCCGCCCGGACCGTCCTGCGGGCAGTAAAGGCAGCGTTTCGGCTGTACCAGTCCAAGGCATCCCAAGGCAAGCAGAGCGTCCGCACTCTGTTGCGGCAGAACCGGGGCGTGTCCAGCGTGGAGATCAGCAAAACCGGCATCCGTGGCTTGGAACGCTACGCCAAAAAGTACGGCATCGACTACGCCATCCGCAAGGACACCTCCGAGGTGCCGCCCCGGTATCTGGTCTTTTTCAAAGCCCCGGACGCTGAAGCCTTTCACTCTGCGTTCAAGGAGTATTCGGCGTCCCTGCTGAACAAGGACAAACGCCCCTCGGTGCTGGCACGATTGCAGGAACTGGTGCAGGCGGCGGCAGAACTCCCCGGCAAAGTCCGGCATAAGGAACAGGAGCGTGGACTGTGACCACGAAAAAACTGACAAAGCTGCTGGCGCTGTATCTGCCCTATATTTTGCTGGGGCTTGTGGCAACCAACTTTGGTGAAGCGTGGCGGCTTGCCGAGGGCAAGGAACTGGGCGATAAGATCATGTCCATGATGGGCACCGTTCCGCTGGCGTTTGCGAACCCTCTGCCCAGCCTGCATCCGCTTGATATTCTGGTGGGTTTGTGCTGCGGCGCAGGGCTGCGGCTGGCGGTTTATTTGCGTGGTAAAAACGCCAAGAAGTACCGCCACGGCATGGAGTATGGCTCTGCCCGGCGGGGTACACCCAAGGACATTGAGCCGTTCATGGCTCCGAAGTTTGAGGACAATATCATCCTTACCAAAACGGAACGGCTGATGATGTCCAACCGCCCGCCTGACCCGAAGAATGCCCGGAACAAAAACGTGCTGGTGGTGGGCGGCTCCGGCAGCGGTAAGACCCGGTTTTGGCTCAAGCCCAACCTTTTACAATGTCATAGTTCCTATGTGGTCACTGACCCGAAAGGAACTATCGTGCTTGAATGTGGCAACGCGATGTTGAAGAACGGCTACAAGGTCAGGATTCTGAACACCATCAACTTCAAAAAGTCCATGCACTATAACCCCTTCGCCTATGTCCACAGCGAAAAGGACATTCTGAAACTGGTTACGACCCTGATGACCAACACCAAGGGTGAAGGGTCCGGCGGGGACCCATTCTGGGAAAAATCGGAGCGTCTTTTGCTCACCGCCCTGATCGCCTATCTGCATTATGAAGCCCCGGTAGAGGAACAAAACTTCGCTACTTTGCTGGAAATGCTGAACACCATGCAGGTACTGGAGGATGACGAGGAATACCAGAACCCGGTGGATCTGCTGTTTGAAGAACTGGCAAAAAAGAAGCCCAACAGCTTTGCCGGGCGGCAGTACAAACTTTACAAGCTGGCTGCCGGCAAGACCGCAAAATCCATCCTCATTTCCTGCGGTGCCCGGCTTGCGCCCTTCGACATCCAAGAGCTGCGTGACCTTACCATGTACGATGAACTGCAACTGGACACGCTGGGCGATAAGAAAACGGCTTTATTCCTCATCATATCAGACACGGACAGCACCTTCAATTTTCTCATCAGCATGGTGTACACCCAGCTTTTTAACCTCTTGTGCGATAAAGCGGACGATGTGTACGGCGGTAAGCTGCCCATTCATGTGCGCTGCTTAATTGACGAAGCAGCCAACATCGGGCAGATTCCCAATCTGGAAAAGCTGGTGGCGACCATTCGCAGCCGTGAGATCTCCGCCTGCCTTGTTTTGCAGGCGAGAAGTCAGTTGAAAGCCATCTACAAGGACAACGCAGATACCATCGTGGGCAACATGGACAGCCAGATATTTCTGGGCGGCAGTGAGCCGACCACCCTGAAAGACCTATCTGAAATGCTGGGCAAAGAAACGATTGATGCGTTCAACACCTCGGACACCCGTGGCAACAGCCCCAGCTACGGCACTACGTTCCAGAAGATGGGGCACGAGTTATTGAGCCGGGACGAGCTGGCGGTGCTGGACGGTGGAAAGTGTATTTTGCAGCTGCGAGGTGTGCGCCCCTTCCTTTCGGACAAATACGACCTGACCCAGCATCCCAATTACAAGCTCACCTCGGACTACGACCCCAAAAACACCTTCGATATTGAAAAATATCTGAACCGAAAAGAAAAAATCAATCCCAATGATGAATTTGTTGTGATTGATGCTGATTCGCTCCCGCCTGCCTGACCCGGTAGGCGGTTTTATTTTACCCCGGTCAGAAAGGTGCACCAGAAAATCAGCCTTGCTGCGGTTATGCAGCGTAAAACTACAAGATTTCGGGTGTGTACAAATGACCGGAAACGCTTTATAATAAAGGAGAAAACACTATGGAATTCTTCAACTCTGCGATCGAAGTTCTTCAGACTCTGGTTGTTGCTCTGGGTGCCGGTCTCGGCGTTTGGGGTGCCATCAACCTGCTGGAAGGTTACGGTAACGACAACCCCGGCAGCAATGCTCATGTACGGTAAGGAAGCAAGCAACCGAAAACAAGAGATAGACCGCCAG
>ERZ1673746.548-NODE-548-length-40620-cov-13.443584_pt1 | contig 40620 bp, 56 predicted proteins | sample MGYA00580205_ERZ1673746 | MGnify/ENA primary metagenome ERZ1673746 (study PRJEB41218, sample SAMN15661771) | gut metagenome | host: Homo sapiens | place: Canada: London | collected 2015-08-20/2019-03-30 | study: EMG produced TPA metagenomics assembly of...
CGCCGAACGGGGCCATGGGTCAAAATCTCGTGTCCATTTTCTTGGGTACAGTTTAATTCGGTATGTGGGTCACGATGTGGGTCAGGCAGTTGACCCACATTTTGACCCACACATTTTTCAGCATTTTTGCAACAAAAAGCATCGAAAACCGAAGTTTTCGATGCTTTTTTGGAGCTGGTGGGGTGACTCGAACACCTGACCTGCTGATTACGAATGAGGAATTATTTGTTTTGCCGAGTTTCGTGCATTTCCGCAAACCCTTGCGCCGCAAGGCCTGCGGCGCTTTTATTGTTTGCCTGGTTTTCCAGAGAAATGCACATTACGGGCAAAATAAACCCCAAATAAACCCCCAGACGAACGGCAAAAACGCTCCTCATCTGAACACAGTACAATGACCTAAATGCACTGGGCATTATACCCACAACATGTGGAAAAGTCAACCCTTCCCCGGTTACCCAGGGAAGGGTTATTTCAGATTGCTGGACTGTTGATAGAACCTTCTGGCTCTTTTGGCACATTGAAGTTGGCTGCTTTCGCGGCCTCGAATGTAATACCGCCCTCGCTGTGATCGCTCTTGCTCATGTTTAAGTAAAAACTGCACACGACTCCATGGGCAGTCCACGGTAATCCAACCATGGCACTGATCCACGGCAAAGAACCGGTGTATCCAACGCGGATGCAGTAGGCTGCCAGGGCAAGTCCACCCAGGGTGACAACCCATAAGAGGGCTCGAATGTCCATGACCAACCGCTTGGAGAACTCGGGCTTTGCAGACCTTTCAAATCGCACTTTCATCACGCTTTGTCAATCAGGTTCTTGACAGCCTCCATGATGATGTCGTAGAGCCGCTTGCTGACAACAGCATACTGCTCCCGGGTTACGCCGTCCTCCCACATCATGTTGGGATCTCCGTTGTCCGTGGTGCCGTTTCCGACGAAAAGACCGTTTTCCACGGCCCACTCTCTTGCCGCTTTGGACCACTCGCCGCTGTCGTTGTCCTGGAGTTCCTTGCGGTACCCCGTCATTGCAGTCTTGAACATCTCGTTGAACTTAGTCTGATCCATATCGTCGTCCTCCTCATTGAACTCCCTGGCGTCAATCAGCCAGTAATATTTGGCCTGGCTCCTGAAGGTGCGGATATCGCCGTTCACCCGGGCGTCCTTGGTGCTGGCCGGATCATTGATCCGCACCTTATCGTCCTGCCACCACAGAACAACGAAGTGGCCGCTGGAGGTCCACAGGCCCTTGTTCATCAGGGCGATGGCATAGTAGCCTTCCTTCAGTTTTTCCACCACAGCCTCATGGTTGGCGTGGTCAGGCTTGCCATAGGTGTTGATCCAGTTCAGCATCTGGCAATCGATGCCGAACTCCGCAAACTGCGGCGTGAAGTAGGCGTAGTAGGTTCCCTGATTCAGCGCCTTATACCCATGGGCCATACTCCAGTTGCAGGCGTCCTCCGGAGTGAAGGTCTTTCCAGTGATGGTCTCGATCAGCATGGCTGCCGCCGTAGGCCCGCAGCCAGAGTCACCGATGGTGGCGTTTTCGCCCTTCACCCGGTAGGGCTTGTTTTTCCACCGGGGGTCAGTCTGGAGATAGGATACCGGCTTCTTATTCATGTACGGCCTCCTCTGCGCCACCGGATACGAAGGCGGCCACTGCGGTGTTGGTATCCAGCATCTTCCGCATCTCCTCCAGGGCCTCGTCAACCATGGTCGAAAACAGCTCAAACGAAATCATTTTGGCCAGCCAGGGGAAGCGGGTGACGAACAGGTCGTAGACCTGCCGTAACTTCAACTGACCAGTTCCCCCGCCGAGATCCTTCTCGGCCTCCGTCACGGCCCACAGCAGCCACTCCTTGACCTTCGCCAGCTGAGAGGCGGTGGGAAGGCCGACAAACCGGACGATAGCGATGATGACCACCGCCAGGACAGCGAGAGCCGCCACGAATACGGCCCAGTTTTCCACGATGAAGTCCACGATTATTCCTCCTTATCCAAAAACGAGTGTTACAAAAAGTCATGCTTCTGGAGTCGCTCATCATAGACCCGGCTGATATTAGCCACGGCATGTACCGCTCGGCTGTTCGGATAATCAGGGTGCTCGCGGCAGAACCGCTCGTATCCGTCTATTTCGGCCAGGATCTCAATGAACTCCTCTCTGGTGTGAGGGATGTTCCGGATCAACTCATTGTTGAACTGAAGAATACGGGCCCGGTGCATATCGGCAGCCCGCTCATCGTCCACCTTGATGTGGGCGTCAAGCCGGCGCTGGGTGTTCTGCTGCACCTGGCCCATTTCCTCCAGTTTCCCCATTACCTCCCCGTTGATTGCCCGGCCAAGCGCCTTAGCGATGGACGACCACGGATTGATTTTGACGGGGGCGATCTGCACGAGGGTCATCAAAACCAGGAGCACTCCGCCCCCGCCAGCCAAAATTTCTTGAATGCTCATTACTTCCTCCCTCGGATGGAATTAACCCTGTACCTCCTCGAAGTACTGGGCCACCAGTTCATGCGGGAGGAACTGGAGGGTGACTTTGCCGCCCTCCTCTTCACCGGTTCTCTTGCACAGGTAGAGTTTTCCATCCTCCGGATCACGGTAGTACTTTCCGTAGACATACTCCATCCCGCGGGCAGCAGTGATGGGATTCTCCAGGGTACCATCTTCGCCTTCCTTGGATACCGCTGCCCACATAGCCGGGGTGGCCGGGGGAGTCCAATCAGGATTGTCAGTGGCATCATGAGGCTGGATCAGTTTATACACCATATCCTCGAACTTGTAGGGAGTACCAACGGGCATCTGCGAGAAGTCCCTGGCCCGCCAGGTGGGAACCTTGGCCTTCTGCTCCAGCAGTTCCTGGTCGGTAATGCTTCCGGCTACTACCTGGGCAGCCAGTTCGGCCGCGTCCGCCTTACCCCGCTTACGCAGTTCCTCCTCAGCCATGGTTACGATTTCAGCCATTGCTCTCTACTCCTTCCTGATAGGCAGCCTCCAGCTGCTGTGTGATAACCGCTCCGCCGCCGGAGCTCTCCAGTTCCTCAATGGTGGCCGCCTGATCCTGGATAGTAGCGGCCTGCTCCGTAATAGTAGCCTCCTTTTCCTGAAGGGCGGCCGTCTGCTCCTGGATCTGGGAGGCCTGAGCAGAAATCGTATCGTCCTTTTCCGCCGAGGCAGCCTCCAGCTGGTCGATCTGATCCTGGTAGCCGGTCACGTCGCCCAGATACTGACTGGCCGTCTTCAGAATAACATCAAAGGACTTTGTGCTGCTCCGGTACCGGATGTCCTCCACCTCAAAGCCGTATCCTTCTGGAAGGCCGTCTTCACTACCATGAGGCCCGATATACTCCACAGTAGGCTTGTCCCAGTTCACCGCTTCGATCTGCTCCAAAGAGGCGAACTCCCGCTCAAAGACCACAGTATACCGACCATTGGCCGGATTGCTGCGCATGATAATGCCCGCGGGCAATCCGTCAATGAGCCACTTTTTTCCATATAAACTCATGTTATCCCTCCGTATTCTTTATGTTTCAGGTTTTTTGTGGACGCAGAACATAGATTCAAATTCGCCCCAGGTTGTGGGGTTTTCATCAAAATATCCCCATGTCAACTCCAAACTCTCCAGATCTCCCCAAGTGATTCCGGAGATCACAAAGCGCAGATGAGCCGGCTTGATTTGTTCCACGACAGTTTTGAGTTCATCCACATCGATGGCCGCCAGTTTTGTCTGCTCCCCCCAGAAACTCAAAGAGAAACTGTAGTCGTCATTGACCTCCACCTTAGCCTCATAGCCGGTGATGGTTTCGGCCAGCCCGCGGATCATCTCCGCAGTGGTATTGCCGCTGGCCACCAGTTTCTGCAGAATTGCAGATCTGCGCGACTCCAGGGAAAGAGAATTATCCGTCTCGATGCCAACCTGCTGCTCCCACAGAGCCAAGCCCCAGGTCGCCGTATTGATGAAAAACTGGGCCATCACATCTTCAAGTGCGGCCTTTGCCTCCAGACTGGCATCCTCCAGGGCTTCTATCAGCGCTTTACTTTGTTCTGAGGCATAATGATAATCGGGGACACGTTCTCGCTTGGACAAGGATTCACTCACGGGTATCGCTCCTCTCAATTGATGGTGACAGTACCAACAACCGGTGCATTTTCTGCCTGCAGGGTGACTGCAGAGGTTCCTCCATCCACGGTGAAGGAACTGTAATCTGCCACACCGGGGCACTGCAGCAGGCAGGCCAAAAAGCGGCTGAAGGGCACCGTTACCACTTCGCCGAAGGGCTGGTTGAGCAGCAACTCACTCACAGCGGCCGTCAGTTGATTCTTCACCTGCTCCCTGGTGTAGCCTTCCACCGTGGTCACTGTGGCCGTCAGAGGAATATCCCGCTGCACTACGCTCACCACGGTGACAGTAGCACCGATCGGCCGTTCCTCCTCAATGTGCGCCGCGCAGCTGCTGCGGATCTGCTCGTCCACCGGCCCGCGATTTGCTCCGGCAATGACCACCTTTACCGTCCCGTTCCCATTCCAAAGTGGGATGCAGCTGGCATAAGACACGCCGGTAACCTCGGTAGCCCAGGTAATGTAGTGGTTCTTATTTCCTGATGTAATGGGCAGCGTCCGGCGCAGATGGTACCGGGCAAAAAAATCCACATCGCTCTCTACATCCACGCCGCCGGCGGCCGCTTTCTCGTTGGTCACGCTGATCACGCCGGCGACATTGACATACATTGCCGTGATACTGCCCGCCGGCAGATTATAGTCCGCTCCAACCTCTGCGGCTTCGGCGGCCGCCGTGGCTGCTCCTTCTGTAATGGTGGCGGCCTGAGTCGTCCGAAACTTCAGACCGCTCTCCGGGGCATACAGGGCTGTATCCGCAGGGATATAGGTTCCATCGCTCCCGGTAAAGGAGATCTGAACGGTTGCCTTCTTACCGGCAGCGCGGGTCATGCCAACCTGGGCTGCGTTTTTATCGATATACTCTCCGGAGGTCTCATCCGGAAATACCATGTGGAGCAGGCTGGGAAACTGCTGGTACATCTTGAACAGCTGGTAGGCCGCCACGCTGACCAGCGTATTGGTATAGGATCCCTCCCGGGTGCTGATGTCAACTCCCTTGGCCGCCAGATCAGACAGCATACTTTCCTTGATGGCCTCCGGCGTCAGTTCGTCATAAGGCGATGTCGCAGTCATCAATGGTCACCTCCCCATAAATTGTTGTCAATTTGAAGCCCAGATGAAGAGCCGAGCCCTCAAAACTCACGCTCACCTGAGATACGCCGGTGATGTATGGGTTCACCTGCAAAGTCTCACGCACAACCCGAATGGCCTCCGACTGCCGCACCTCTTCCGAGTATGCCTGCCCAAGCAGCGAGTTCCCGTCAAGGCCATAATCGGTGCTGAAAACATCGTGAGCAAACCGAGTCGTATGCAAGGCGTTCCAGGCCCACACAAGGACTGCTCTTGCACCCGTTACAAGCACTGGATTTCCGCCTCTCCATACCGGTTTATTGGTACGAAAGTCCCAATCCACCTCTTGATACAGCGGGAGCCCTTCAGCAGAAATCAGTTCCCCAGTATTCGGCTCGTTAATCAGAGGAAATAAGCTCACAGGTTCACCTCCACCAATTTCTCTACCATGAAATAGGTCTGGCCATCATTGCTTGGAACCAGAAGCACCCGGTCACCTACAGCAAGGGGCCGATCATGGGTAACCGTTTCCTGATCCGGAGTGTAACCCTCTACCGTTTCCTCTGGTCGGTCTACCCAAGCAGTACCACGGTAAACCGACGTTCCGATAACAACCTCACATTCTCCATGAAATCGTTTCTTCGGTAGTTTGGTATCCACCTTCCATTTCAGGTCTGACAGATGCTCTGTCCAGCCAGCCAACAAATGCTGGGCAATCAGAATGTCACTCTTGTCCAAGTTCATTCCATCAGCCCGAACCAGGAGAGGCGACAGCGAGATCACCTTGCCAATGGTATAGTAGGCAGGGATTTGTTCCTTCGCCTGCTGCCGAATATGATTGTTCAGCCCCAGGTAGGGGTCCCTTGCATCCCTTTCACTCATGTGACCTCGCTTCCCGCATTGGCCGTTGCCATCACATTCCGGCAATTCAGCGTCAGCTTTGTGTAATAATTTTTGTTCTTCCAAGTATGGACATCGGCGTCAATCCAGAAGATACCAGTCAGACCGGTCTTAGCCTCCCGAACCTCGACGGTTTCACCGGTAAGCAATGTGGTATCACCAAGGACATTAACTGTGACCGTCTTCTTCAGTTTGCCGTCCTCCAGAGCCTTCTTAGCCGTTGCATCGGCGTCCGCTTCCTTTCCCTCGGACTGAGTGACATGCTGCTCCATAACACCACAGAGTTTCTGCGCCTCGCTATCACCAATTCGGCGAAGGAAGTTTCCGTTGGTATCATAGATGGCTACGCTGTTGACCATCTGTGTGGCGTCTTCTTTGGTGGTGGCGTTCATCAGGTTAGACGAAGCCTTCAGTACCAGGCTGGACTTGCTGACACTGCGTTCTTTCACCAGAAGTCCTTCTGGTGTGTAACGGATGGCGTATGCTGTTCCATTTTTCTCACTGGCCATTGTCCAGGCTGTAGTGATCAGCTGATTCAACTTCACACCGGCAAACTTCCTCCAGAGCTGAATGCCGGTGGACGGCAACTGCGCTACCGGAATGCTCCGATCTCCACAGACCAGCCTGGTCATCTCCTCCGGAGAAGCCCCGGTAAATTTGTAGGTGCCGTCGTTGCGCTGGAGATAATACCCATAGTCAAAGGCTGTGAAGTCCATCGTGCTGTCCTCCGAGCCGAGACTGCGCTGAAGGATGATCCCAACGAACTTTTTCTCGCTTCCCTCCAGCATGGTGACCAGATCCCCAATCTCTGGAACCGGGAGTCGGCTGTTCTCGATATAGACTATCGTACCGGAGAGCTGCCGGCTGATGGTGGCCTTATCACCTGACCATGTCCACATGGTCAGGATGGTGGTAATGTCCCGCGTGCCAGCGGATTTCGTTAGGTACAGCGTCATGCCGACACCCCCAGCAGCGTGGACTCCGGCGGGATCTGGATGGTGGTCCCGGGGTAGATCAGGTGGGGATTTTTAATCCCATTGTACTTGGCCAGGGCATTATAGTATTTCGCTGTGGACTTTCCGTAGTAGCGCCGACAGATGACGGAAAGTGTATCGCCAGCGACAATGGTATAGGACTGGGTCTTTCCAGAGGATGTCTCCGGCGCCCGGCCATTGTTCTGGGTGCCGTTGTTCACAGCAACCTCCACAGCCTCCAGGTCGCTGTGCTCCCGGACAGACACCGTTACATACCGATCACCTGTTCCGTCCTGCTCTCCCTGGGTCACATCCTCTATGTAGACCAGCGCATTGATTTCCGTCCCCGTGATGACCATGCGCACCGTCTGCTCATCACAGGCCCAGGCGTTCAAGTAATCCAGGTAGTACTGTGGCTCCGCTCGGGATCCTGCCTCCATCCAAGGGTAATACTGGGCGGGGAGCAGGAAGGTAAAGTTTCCGGAAAAACGGGTACGGCCGCCCGGTCGGTATACATCGCCCATTTCATTGATGTTGATGGTCTCCATGCGCTTGCCTACGCTCCACTGGTAGGTACCAGGCGTCACTGGCATAATCAGGGATACCTGATCCCGAATGAAACAGAACTGCATCCCATCACCCCCTCATCGAAGCCAGTTCCACCTTCCGGAGCAGGGCCTCCGCCACACGATCCACATCGGCATCCTCCCGGATGGTGGTTCCATACATAGAAATCTGAATGCCGCTGAAGCCCGCCCGCTCGCTCCGGGCCTCCACCGCTGTCTGTACCCGCTCGCCCTGATGGAGCAGAGCGGGGAAATTATCATAGGGAACATAGTCAATGCCGGTGGCGTAGCCGCTTGCAGCCGCATAGGTTGGAATATTACTGTTCTGCCTATAGGTCTGGTCATATTCGGGGCCATAATAACTGTAGGTCACACTGGAACTGGCGCGCCTGGCCGCCGCCATACCCTTGGTAAACTCCTGTCCCTTCTCGTAGCCGGCGTCCCAGTAGTTCTGGTTCAGCACCGTATCATTTCGGATTGACTCCACCAAGGCCATTTCGGATTCCAGGGCCAGCTGGGCACCGTCGCTGGCGTTGTACTCATTCATGCCCTGAACCTTGGCCTCCATGATGAGCCGCCCCATCTCCGCAGCGTCGCCTTCCGCCTTGGCCGTCTGGTACTCATCCGAGGCCATCATGGCGTCCATGGCATCCCGGATATACTGTTCCTTCTGGTTCTCAAGTTCGGCTTTCCAGGCGCCGATGGCCCGGTTGGCCTCCTCCACGGCCTCGCCGCTTTCTCCGCTCATCCAGTCCATCTGGGCCTGCAGGCCTTCCTTGCGGGCCTCATTGTATCCCTCACCCATGGCAGCATCCATATCGGCCTGGAAGTCGCTCAGGTTGTCAACCATGGCATCATAGGTGGTGGCCAGTTTCTCGGACAGGCCACCGTAGGTTTCATTGATGTAAGTGAGGATGGCCTCAGCCGCATCCGCGCCGGCGATCTCCCCGTCAGTCACCATCTGAGCGATCTGGGACTTGTCCGCCCCTGTAGAATTGGCCAGGGCTTGGTAGACATCCACTCCACGCTCCGAAAAGTAGTTCAGGTACTCCTGAGTGGTCTTTCCGGTGGTCCGCATACGGGAGAGACCGGAGATGAACATATTCACATCTGAGGTATCCAGATTGAGTCCAGCAGAAGCGTCGGACAGGGTCTGAAGAACGCTCAGAGTCTTCTCCGTGTCATATGTGTTCAGGAGCAGTTTGGAATATCCGGTGATTTCGTCGTAGGTATAGTTGGTGTCCCGGGCCATGGTCTTGACCCGCTCCAGGTAGGCGTCGGCGGCCTCATCGCTCCCCAGTTTCTGGGCAAAGGCCATCTGGGTCTGCTCCCGGCTCCCGGCAATCGCGCTGCCGGAGGAAAGACTTTCCGCCTGCTCCTGAGTAACCGTCTCATAGGATTCCTGGACATAGGACTTGAAGGCGTCGTCCTTCTTCTCGAAGATCTGAAGGCCGCCGCTGATCGCACCAACCGCAGCGCCCGCAACCGCACCGATGGCCGTACCTACGCCGGGAAGAATGGATCCAAGCGCAGCTCCAGTGGCCGCCGAGGACAATACTGAGGATGCCATTGTGCCGACATTGTCGCCGCCCAGGCTGCCGGCCACACTGGTACCAGCTGTAATGGCCAGTTCCTTGGCCATATCGCCGATCCCGCTGGCAGCAATAGCCGTAGCGACATTGCTGAATGTAGACTTTCTTCCTCCGGACTGGTTCTCGACTTTAGAGATTGCCTTCTCCGTATCCCGGGCAGCGGTGGTCACGGCCTTCAGATTGCGGACCATGCCGTCATAATTGGCCTGGGCCAGTTCCACTTTCAGGCCGTCGGCAGCGGAGTGAGTTCGTTCAAACTGTTTTTCCGCTTCCTTCAACTCTGTCTTGGCCTTGCTCAGGTCCATCTTCAGGGCGTACTTATTCTTGTTGAGGGCGTACAGGGTATTCTCCAGCTGGTCAACATCCTTGCTGAAGGATTTGGTCACTGTCGCCATCTTCTTGACCGTATCGGAATATCGGTCAGTGGATTTGATTACGATGGAAGCCTCAGGCACAGCTCCGCCCCCTCTCTTGACAAGTGTTCAGGCCCATGGTATAAAACTGGTGTGAGGTGATCGACATGAAGGAGATGTGGAACTCCCTTACACCCGGTCTGAAAACCCTTCTGAAATTCTACGGTGTATTTGTGGTCATCTGCGGCGTGCTCGCCATCTGGGTCCATACACTTTGATCCGCAGCCCGCTTCCCGTCTGGGAGGCGGGTTTACTTTTTCTTTGTCAGCTTCACCTTTTTCGCCGGTGTTTTGCCCGGCGCCGGCTTTCTCAAATTGACCTCATAGGACGACATGGCCAGGATCAGGTCGTGCCACCCAGTGCCGCCCTCCCACAGGGCCCGGAGGTCTGCCAGGCCCCAATGGTGGGCGGAGAACAGGTAGTACAAAAATCCCAGTTCCGGGTCGCTGCCGTCCCTCAGCCGTTTTTTACTTCTGTGATGGTCAGGCGCCGGTACCCGCTCAGTTTCTCAATGACCTGGGAGAGGTCGGCAATCTCGCCCGGCAGCAGCATCCGCTTCACCACATCGGCGGGGGTGGCACCACCAAACTTTTCCTGCAGACGTTCATCCTTCAGGTTGGGCTCCACGCAGCCGGCCAGCAGGATATTCACATCCACATCCTGGGTAAAGCGCTCGATGTCGTGGGCCTTGCCATAGGGCAGCGCCTTCAGTTTGAAGATCACATCGTGCCCTGCGATGGCGCTCAGGCGATCCACCTTGTAGGACGCGGTGGGCAGATCTTTCTCCACATTGGGAATGGTGCCGCCCAGGAGCAGATCCAGCACAGAGGGCTGGAGATTGTTTTCGGCTTTGGTCATTTCATTGGCCATAATCTTTACCTCCATATGAAAGCGGCCTCGTCCTCATCTTTTTGAGGACGAGGCCTATTTTTCAGGAATCCAAAATATCGAAGTCCTCGGCGGTGAACGGGGCCTCAATCTGCCCCAGCTGCGCCGCCTGCCAGTCTGCCAGCGTCAGGTCGTCAAAGGACACGCCCTTGACGGCAATGCGCTGGTTGCTGGGGTTGTCGGGATCGTCCAGGTTGCTGATGATGGTATGCCGCAGGTCAATTCCCTGCTTGAGGGCCTCTCCCTCCAACTGAATCAGCCTACTGGTGGCATTGTAGATGCGGACCGTTCCGGTGATGGCCACAGCGGTCATCTTCTTGCCGTTGATCAGCGTCCGGCACCGAGCCACATCCTCCTTGGTCTTATTGACCTTGATTTGACAGCCGTATGCCTCGGCCACCTGGTCCCCGTCGAGCCAGAGCTGGCCCCAGGTACCGCTTCGTACTTCCGCAGCATTCAGAATATCAGACATTGCTCACCCTCCTTACTGCGCCTCAAGCGTGATATGGAAGTCCTCCATGGCGTCCAGTACATGGCCATACAGGTGGAGGAACACGTGGCTGCCGGTATCCTCCTTGCGGAGGGCGTCATCCGACAGTGCCTTTATCCGGGATACCTCCGCAGTATTGCCCGCCTCTTCTGCTTCAGTCAGAAGGAACTCCCGGATGGCCTCTGCGTCCAGTTCCGCACCGGAAGTGCCAGACTGAACCACATTCTGGGCCTCCAGAGAGGTAAAGAAATCGGAGAAGGCGACCAGCAGAATGCACTTGTTATCATAGGTGTTGGCGCACTTGCCAAGGTATTCGTCCTCGACCGTGGTGATAGCATAATACCGAATCAGATCCACCGCAGCCACCAGTTTGATCTTCTTCAGCATCTCCGGATCCTCATCCCCCAGCGTGGTCTTGGAGGTGACGGCTCTACTCAGTTTTACCTGCCGGCCGTCATCAATGAGGAACAGTTTCCCGGCGTCTACCGCGGCATCCGGGGAATCCATGGCTGTCACCTCGGTCAGTTCCTCCAGCGGTGCATAGGTGGCACTGCAATCGGAAGGTGTGCCGGCCAGTACGCCGGCGATACGGCTGGAATAGGAGGCCGTGGTAAAGGATGTGTCCCCCGCTTTCATGCCGGTGGCCACAAAGTTGATCACGCCCTCGTCATCCGCAGTCACATTGGGCAAAACGGCCTTTCCGATATATCGCTTTACCCGCTGCGCCTTGACCAGGTCAGACAGGGTCTCTGCGTCATCGGCCTCCATGTCCACTGGGCCGACCAGATAATCATAACTGTGGGCCGCCAGCGCCTGGAATCCGGTGGAAATGTCTGCCTCCGCGCTGATCACACTGACATAGATCACAGCAGGCTTGGTGATGTAACCCACCATGGCCCGTTTGATGGCGTTAATGTTGTCCACGCCCAATTCACTGGGGATATCACTCTCCCGGTTAATGGTATGCAGACCGTTGGCTTTGGCGTCGCGCAGGATCATGGCCACAATTCCGGCGGAGACACGGGTAGCCACATTATCAGCCGCCTTTTTCAATGCAAAAGTAAGTTCAGGAAGTCCCATCTTATCGCTCCTCTCATTTGGTGGATGCGGTCACCCGAATCGAGTACTTCTCGGCAATGGGCGCCTCGGTGCCGGTACCCTGCTCGGGGCGATTATCCAACCAGGATGTGTTGATCTGTATATAAGCCCGGTCCGGATCCCGGGGCAGTGTCTTCAGCTGTAGCTTCAGGTGGCGCTCTCCCACAGTCAGCACACGGCTGAGCAGGGACTGCGCGGTGTCTGTCTCCTGGGAAAGCCGATACCAGGAAGCCTCATAGTGCTCATCCAGCTGGTCATAGAGGGTGAGCCGGAGCTGCAGGTCGTGGCGGATCAGCACGCGGTTGGCGTCAGTCTGGTCGTCCTTCTCCACAGCCAGCCAAAAAGACGGCCGCTCGAAGTCCACCGGGCAGACATCCACATAGACGGTGCGGGTGGGCCACTGCTCAACCAAAAGTCGGTTGATAGCGTCCAAAATATCTGTCTTGGTCATCCGGAACCTCCGTTCAATTTCTGGAGCGCGGCATCTTCAATGCGCTGCGCCGCCGTTTCTGCCAGCCGCTCTGCCTCAAACTGGCCCGTGTCCCGGTACATGTACTTTCCCGGCACCCGGTCTGTTTTTGCTCTGGAGCGGGAACCGGCCGCGGAAGGCTGGCGCACTTTGTGTCCGCCTTCCAGGGCATTGGTGATATACCCTGCCGCATAGCCGCCCAAGTAGGTCTTTGCCTTGGCCCGGACGGCAACATAGCCTTTTCCGCTGCCCACCTGGTACTCCTGGACGCCGGCAACACGGCCGCTCCCACCGATTCGCTGTTGGACTGCCCCCAACAGTTCCCCGCCCATCTCCTCGAACACCACGGCCCGAGCCTCCCGGACGGCCCCCGGCATATCCTCAAGCGCCTTCGTAACCTTGTCCAGGCCCTGGATCTCCACCGACTGCATCAGACATCCTCCTGACGCTCCAGCACATATTCGTTCTTATAGAACTCCAGATCCATCACCTGCCGCACCGTGTAAGGAGCCTCGTCCCCTCGCTGCACCAGGTCACCGGTGCGCAGAACAACAGTCTTCGGAGTGACGAGAACCCGGCGCAGCGTCTCCATCCGGAATACCTCGTCAGCCTCGTTTTGATGGTACAGTTCGGACAGGATCCCCGGGAAGGTGTAGGAAGACTGCTGCTCTACAATCGGCCGGTTCAGCTCGTTTTTGCCGGTCCTGGCCTGGGGTTTTGCCGTCATCGTCACAGGCGTACAGATGGCTGCCTTGATCTCCTGCCGGTCCCGCTCCTGGCTCAGGGTGATCGAGGTAAGATGGAGGAATTCTCCCTGCCAACGAATGGCCTGGTGTAGCGTCAGCCGCATATCCGGCCGGATGACCACTGTGGCGCCGCGGGTACCTACGCCAACAACCGAGAAGATATTCCTCCTGGTGTCGAGTTCCACCGAGGCCCAGCAATTCCTGGATTGTACCCAGGCGATGTCTCCGGTCTCATCATCCTGCACCAGTGTGAGAATCTCGATTTTCTCGGTCAATCGAGATGAAAGATGGTCATGCATCACATTACACCTCCACGCTGGGGAGTAGGTTCGTGCTGTGGAGATCCAGGATCTGCATCACCACCGGATTTTTCCCGGTGTACTGACTTGTGATCTGATGGTTGTCAATCATCTCCGCGGCCAGGACCTTGATGGCATAGGTGATGTCCTCATGCTCCGTGGTGGCCATGTCAAGGCCGGTATAGGCTCCTGCCACGGCTCTCGCGCATGCCAGAGCGTCCTCACACTCCTGCTTTTCCAGGTCTGTCAGGCTCTCGTAGTCCTCTATGGAACAGATCATCCGAGAAAACAGAGCGATGTTTACACCTGTCAGATCACAAGGTTTCATATCAGCCCTCCGTTTTGGCCTTGGCAGACTTTTTCTTGGAAGTTCCCGCAGCCTTCTCCGGCTCCTCGGCCTTCTCCGGCTCCTCGACCTTCTCCGGCTCCGCAGCTTTCTCCGGCTCCTCGACCTTCTCCGGCTCCGCAGCTTTCTCCGGCTCTGCCAGTTCCAGATAGCCGCATTTCAACAGGGGCGCCGCGATGTTCTCAGGAACATCGCGGACCTCCCCAGTGGCCATGCAGACCTCACCGGCGAAATTTGTCGTCGCTTTCACTTTCATGGCCTACCTCCAGTTAGCCGCCAGCGCCCATAGCGAGGACGGCGATCTTCTGCTTGTTCTCCACCTTGGAATCCACTTCCATCCAGCAGATGACGCCCACTGCGTGCTCATCGGCGAACTTCTCCCGGAGTACCTGCACACTGGGATTCTCGGCGACCTTCACAGCCAGGCCGGTGGGATCAAGATAGAGAATGGCCCGCTTGCCGGCAGCCATATCAGGCATGTTCTGAGAGACATAAACATCGTGGCTGAACAGGCTATAGCCCCACTTGGAAGTAGCGTCCTTGTTCAGCAGGTAGTTGCCGTCCCCATCCTTCAGCTTCCGGATGGCCTTGCGGGTGGCCCGGCTCATAACCCAGATACAGCCGGGCTGCAGCTTGTCGGGGATGCTCTCCTGCAGGTCGATCAGCTCATCGGCGGTAATGGCGGTGTCGGCCGCAGCCGTCACCGCAGCTTCGACCTTGGAAAGACCCTCGATCTTGCTTTCGGTACCGTTGATCAGCTCGTTCTCAATCCACTCGGATACGGCCTCCGCCATCTTGCGGATGACATAGGACACAATATCGAACTTGGAGTTATTCACCAGGGACATGGACACCTTGGTCAGGGCACCGGCCAGGAAGCCGCCCAGGGAAATGCTGGTGAACTTGCCAGAGGTGGAGGTCAGAGCCGTGAACTCAGTGGCATAGGCCATGGTGATCTTCTGAGAGGACTCATCGTAGCTGGGAATGGTCAGCGTGCCGCCGACATCATAGTGGGTGGCCAGCTGGTACAGGGGAGAAATCTCCTTGACCATCTCAATGATCTTGTTGGCAATGGAGGTGGGGATCACGGCGCCGTTATCACCCACGGTCATGTTGACAGCGGCTCTGGTTTCCACATCAGCGGAGACGCCGCGGATATAGCACTCAAAGGCCCGGGTCTCCAGCTCCTCCTGGGAGGGATTCTCCTCCTGGCCGCCAGCAGCGCGGCGCTCCACTTTCTGCAGCGCGGCGCCCTGATCCGCAGCGTCCAGGGTTGCGTCGATGGAGCGCACCTCGGCCAGAATATCACCGTACTGCTTCTGCTCCTCCTCGTTGAAGGCGCGGGTTTCGGTCTCACAGGTCTTTACCAGGTTCTCCAGCTGATTCATCAGCTCCACCCGGCGCTCGGACAGTTTCTTCAGGTTGAACGGCATAATCACATTCTCCTTTTCAGCTTATAGATTTCGATGGTCTTCTGGGCGCAGAACATGGTGCTCTCATCGCCCGGGGTCAGTGTCGTGGTCTTGGTTTCCGTGGTGGTCTCCGTCTGCCGGATGTAATCCACCCCGTCCTCCAGCGGCTGATCAGCCCGGAACTCCACCAGGATTTCCTCTTCCCCCCGGGTCTCAATGCTGGTGGCGATATAGGCCGGCGTCTTATCCAGGATGGATATCTCCCGCAGTTCCAGTTCATCCACGAACCGGTGCCGGGTACCGTCCTCATCGGTCTTCCAGTGATCCTTCTGTTTTACGAAACCGAAGGACCATCCGCGCAGTTCCTTGCGTTCGGCCGCAGCGATGACATCGTTGTCGGTCACGACCACGCTGGCCTTCAGGCCAATGTTGTCCTCCCGGAGCTCCATGTCCTCATTGTCCAGAACCTTCCGGTGGTTGAAACGGAGCTCCACATTGCTGTTGGCGGCCAGGGCTTTGGCGAAGGCGCCGGGCATGATCTGCTCCACATACGGCCCGGTTTTGTCGTGGAGTACCCGGGAGTCCCGCCCAACTACATTGACATAGCCCCGGACTGCCATGCTCTTCTTGTCTGCCCGGATCTCAATCTGCAATCGGCTCACCTCCTCCTTTCTGCTCAATGGTTGCCCATTCCTTGGTATTGGGCGTATAGATCATTTTGGATGCCGGATCATAGATGACGGTATCCAATCCAAGGCGAATAAATTTCAGGCCCAGCGGATTCCGGCCCTCATCATAGCGAACCTCGTCCAGCTGCATCCAGCCGTTTCTCACGGCAATCTCATAGGCCTGGTAACGGGACAGCATATCGGTGCCGTCCAGAGCGTCCATATCCACCTCAAATGTCAGAGACCCCTTCTCGTTCTCCAGCAGGCAGAACCGGTTGATTGCCAGCTGCAGGGCCTTGACCACCGGCTGAATGGCAAAGCGCACTGTATTCTTCAGATCTTCCGCACTGGCACCGCCCTCCAGGACAGTGGGCACAATGGAAAAAATCTTGTAGATCTCATGACCGTTGGTTTCCTTGTTCTCGTTGAGTTGGGTCTCCACAGCGGTCTGCCCGGCGTCTTTGAAATCCACGCCGTCGTTCAAAATGACCGTGGTTTCCTCGGAATCGGAGCCGTACATCTTCCTCCAGCTGCTCCGGAGCTGATCCAGGATAGCCTGGGTCACCTTTTTCCCCGGTTCCACCTTCAGAAAGCCCTTTTTTGCCCCTGTGCGCACCATCCGGTTCTCATATTTCAGGGCGTTGAACATGGTTTCCAGCTGGATCTGGCTCTCAGCCACCACGCCAACGCCGGTCACGCCGTCCCTGGTGTTCCGCAGCACCCGCATGATCTCATAATCTCGGTAGGAATTTCCCCCGATAAAGAAGCGGGCCGTCTTGAAAATGGGGTCTGCGCCGATTTCCACGCTGACCTGCAGGGGATCCACATAGTACAGGCCCTGGATCATGTTGCCCGCCCAGTCCACATAGGTATATCCGTTGCCGGGAAGCAGGTAATCCCGCACGAGGGTGCATTTCCACTGGAAAGCGTCCAGCAGATCGCCGGTCTCCTCGTTCAAAAGCCGCAGCCGGTAGTCGTCTACGACCTCTTCCGACTGGCCGTTCTCCGTCCGGTAGAGCCGGATTGGGAGCGAGGCAACCGTTCCGGCAATAAACGAGACGCTGCTGCTTACCGCCGGGATATTCAGGGCCGAGCTGACCGTGATGGCGCGGCTGCCCATGGCAGTGCGCAGAGCGGTGTCCAGGTTTGCCTCGTCTACCACCTGTTCCTGCTGCCGGGTTTCCACCCGAAACAAATCAAAAAGCCCTATTTTTCTCACCTCAAATCACCTGGATACCCCAGCTCAGTTCCGTATTGGAAAGCATGTCTGCCTGCATCAGATACAGGGCGATGATGATGGAGATCACCATGTCCACCTTGCCGGCAGACCGCTTTTTGTTCACATACTTGTTCAAATTCGTGTCTTCTGTGCAGCGGGCATTCTGGAAGTTGATCTCCAAAAGCCGATTTTCGTCATAGGCGAACTCCCGTTTCAGGATGGCTTCACGCAGGAGTTTGGTTGGCGGGTGCAGCACAGACGAGTGTTGCTTGACCTCCACGCACTCCATGCCATTGGCCTCCAGTTTCTGGACGGTGGAGATAGCGTTGTAGCGGTCGTAGCCCACCTGTACCACCTCGACGCCGAACCGCTCGGCCATGCCGAGAATCCATCGCTCCACGAAATCGTAGTCGATGACCTCTTCTCCTTCAGCAAAGCAGGCGCCTTCGGCGATCAGCTTCTTGTAGTCCACATTCTCCCGCTTGCTCTTGACCTCCAGGCGCTCCTTGGGAAGAATGCCCCAGACTTTGGCGTGGATCACGCCGTCCGCTTCGGTGACCATGGCCACGGAAGTATTATCATCTGTCTGGGACAGGTCAAAGCCGACCCACACCCGGCGCCCCTTCCAGAACTCCAGATCCTCCGTCACCCGACACCGCTTGACCTTCTGGACATCCACATAGCCCTCGACGCCCAGGCCCTTATACATGATGTTGCAGTGCTTACACAGGAAATTTTCCCGCTTGTTCTCATAGAGGATTGCCGCCGCCCGCAGTTCTTTGATGGACTCAAAGACCTCCCGGTTGTTCACGGCCACGGGATTGGCCTGGAAGATGACCAGGTCATCCTTCTCCCAGCGCTTTCGGAGTGCATCGTCCGGCTCATACAGGAGGGCAAAGATGTTCTCCTTGTCCAGAACCTCATCCAGAACCTTCTTGGCCATGTCGATCTCATCGATCATGACATTGTTGTCGTTGGGGTACTGGGTGGAAATGATGATGCCCAGCTTATTGACCAGAGTGATCTGGGAGGAGCGCATGGCCTCCACAGGGTAGCTGTCCAGAGCACCGGCCTCATCGGCCAGGAAGATGTTGGCCAGGCGGCCGTCCATGCCGTCATTGGAGTAGGCCAGGGGCGTGTACTCAATCTCGTTGATCAGGCAGGTGATCATATCCCGGTTGACCTTGAAGTGGTCTCGCAGCGCCGGTGACACCTTGATGATCTTCCGGACGGCCAGCCGCAGTTCGGAGGACAGCTTATAGTCCGGAGCCACGGAGAAGAACCGGGAAAAGCGCGGCTCCGTCAACATCCCGAGGATGAAAATGACTGCGGAGTTGAAGGTCTTGAAGTTCTTACGGGCGATCTCAAGAATGGCGGTCTGATAAAACCGCCGGTCATCCTCCCGACATCTGGTGCAGAATACAGCCACGATCAGAAACCAGGCGTAATCCTCCAGTCCGTCGTACATTGAGCAGTGAAGATCCGGGTGAACCATGAGTTTGAGCAGCTTGCAGATCTTCCGATAGGACTTTTCACTGATATAGGCCTTCTTGTGGCGGCCGTCTGCGATTTTCAGCCACTTCCTGGCCTGGAGTTTGACATATTTGCCGACCTTCCGGTTGCCCCGCGACACACACCACTTGGCATACCGATAGGCGCGGCTTTCTTTAATCATCGTCCCTCAGGACCTCCAGGAGCGGATCCTTGCTCTCTTTCTGCTTCTGGGCTGCCAGGCCGCCGATCTTTGCCCTGGCCTGGGGCGACAGGCACAGTTCATTGCACCCCCGCCACAAGTCGCTCTGATATTTGGCCCGGCTGTTCTGAAGCGCCGTGTTGATGATGAGCTGCGGGTTCGTGTCAATCATATTGTTGATGGCGCGGAGCCGATCCACGGCGATGGCCGTACTCTCCAGGACAAAAACATCCATCTTGCCCAGGATCTCGCTCTCCACCAGGCCGTCCACGATAAAACCGAAGATCTCCCGCTGCTGTTCCGTCAGGCCTGACGGCGCCTCAGGCTTTCCGGCCCCTTTCAGCTGATCCTCAACCCATTGCCTGGCTACTTTTTCGCCTTCGCCAATTTTTCCGCTGCTCACCGTAACCGACTTGGCTGGTCTTCCCATGCTCATCACCTCCGCCCGTATTTTCATTTCTGGCATCTATCGTGTCCAGAGGGCCGCTGTTGGTCTTGACACGCTCCCGGGCAGCAGGCCTACCCCCACCGGGGGGATGTCACAGCCAGGTCGTGCAAGTAGTCCCGTGGAATGTCCCCATCCTCAGCCATCCGATGGTGCATGCTGCAGAGTGTCACGAGGTTACCATCATCCAGACGCAGGTCAAATCGTTCTTCCAACGGCTCGATGTGGTGTACCTGCAATTCCTGATCAAGGCCAGGAACTCCAAACACCTCGTAACTTCCCTCATTACAGGCTCGACACAGATGGAAATCTCTACGGACTATCCGCTCTCTTTTTTTCTGCCAGGCATAGGTCTTACGGAATGCGGCCGTCTTACTGTTCCGGTGCTTCGCCGGTTTAGGTTTCTTGGGACACACATATCCCTTCGGATGAATCCGGCCGCAATATTTACATGACTTCAGCATTCAATCCCTCCTACCTGGAAAGAGCCCAGGCCCAACTTTTATGGGCCCGGGCTCTGTATCTGATGCACCGATACTCCGCCCGCCTCGGTGCTACGGCGGGTAGAAAGGAGGTGAAAAGAAAACCCGTACATCCATGCCCCGATAAAACGATAGCATAGATTTTCGGGTGCGTGCCCACCGTGGGTGGGCACTCTAAAAATTTTTTCTTCCAAGGAGATAGTCTGTAGACACCCCAAAAAAGTCAGCCAGGTTGATAAGCGCATCGACAGACGGTGCCTTTTCTCCTCTCTCATACAAACTGATCATGTTCTTGCTTAATCCACACAATTCGGCCAAGGTGCGCCGGCTCAGGCGCCGTTTCTCGCGCAAGGTCTGAAGCCTTTGAGGAAATGCAGCATTCTGTTCCACACCTGCATCCCTCCCTACAGTGGTCTTTTGGGCCTACTGATGACCTGAAATATTGCCACAAGCCACCGAGCAATAGGATGTTTCCAACGATTACGCTTAACACGGCCGGCCAGTTTCACCTCTCGGTACTGTTCCTGCAGCATCTGATACAGGCGGCCATGCTGCTCATACTGCAGCGTGCCCCTCGGTTGCTTTCGGTTCGTGCGGATCTGAAGTTTTGGCTTGCGTATGGAACCATGTTCATCACTATGTGAAGTTCTATCATGAGCCATGTACTCAGCGGAAGGAGTCCTTTTGATATGATCCTGCACAACCGGCGGAAGATCCTCATATCTATCCCGCAGGTTACAGTAGATCAAAAACACCAAGTCATCCAAATCTTCCACATTCTCCAAGATGTTGATACTATCTCCAAGGACATCGCTGATTCTCGCCAGAGCCCGCTGTATCGTCCGAACAATGGTTGAATGATCAATCTGCAGCAGTTGTCCAACCTCCCGTACTGACATCCGCTCGGAGTAGTACAGATAAAAGCAAACAGCCTGGTGAGGCGTCAGCGCCGATATGATGACTTTCCCCACTTCTGGATCCGACACATCCAACTTGTTATCGTCCCGCAACCGCTCTACTGTCATCCTGGCTTCAGTGAGTTGTTTCACATTATACTGCGCACGTTTCAGCGTTCTGCAAACAGTGGAATGGTCAATTCCCAACCGTTCAGCAATGGCAGTTTGCTTCAGGCCATCACTCCACAGAAGCAGAATCTCCCTTTGCCGCCCAGTAATAGAGGCAATACCAGTTCGGAGCATATCACGCATCATCAGCCTGGCCTCGTCAAGTTCCTGAACCGCATCCTCGCGTGTCCAGTCGATAAATTGTTGCTTGTCCGATGAAAATTCCGAATGGGTAACCCGGCCACTCCGTCCAACTCCACGAGCTGGGGAAAGGGCCCGGATCTTGGCGTTAACGTCCAGCAATTCCTCGTTCACCATAAACAGCGCAAAATTGTCACCTTGTCCCTGCTCCTGCAATTCCATCTCATATTTTTTTCGGGCCAGCAGCTCCTGCTTCCGGGCCCGCAGTTCGTTAATGGTCATCCCGCGTTCTCCTGGGCTTCAGCCCCTGCAGCGTAATACTGCACTCCGGCCTGGGAGCGTCATAGTAGCCAGACAGAAGGTGAGCAGCCTCCCTGGTTTCCCGCAGGGCCTGCCTCAGTGACTTCAATTCTGCTTCCGATAGATCTCCGGCAACTTTGTGTCGCTCAATAGCCATGGCCAGTTTTGCCGCAGCCTGCTTATATTCAAAAGCCATCTCCTTCAAGGTGCTCATAACAGTGCTCCATTTCCATACCAAAATCTACAAAAAAACCGTGAAGAAAAATGGTATCAAATTTCTGTCTTTTCTATACCGGCTCCAGGGGCCTCGGATTTCGGTATCAAATTGATTTGAATTTTTTACGGGGTGTTTTTGATATGATGGAGCGCCGAAACCACAAGCGGTTTCGGCGTCCATTTAGTCAATCATCGGATTTGGCTTTTTCCGAAAATAGTTGCAAAAATTCAAATCGTGGATCAGGCTTTCTACCGTACCTGTCTATAACTTGGGTAAAAAATCCGGTTTCCAGCCATTAAAAAACCCTTTATTTTCAATGGGTTGAGGCCTATCATTCCATATCCCATTTTCAGCCTCTCAAAAAGGGTCAAAATGGGATATTACAACTTGGGCGAAAAAGTTGCAGATTTTGCATATCGCCCAGGAAGTTGCCGTGGCTCGAAACGCCACTTTCGGGCGTCATCGCCAATCTTCTGATACAGTCTGGCTTCGGCCAGCATTGGGGTGTCCTCACTGATACTGAACTGGAAACACTTCCGCTGGCAATTCCAGATTCCCCACTTGACGCCGGGCAGGCCCCGCTGATATGTTTCACGTTTCATACTGCACCTCCGGTATGTTCATCCATTTTTTCACCACAGCATCCTCCCACTTTGGATAGGCCTCCAAGAACCAGCCCTCGTCTTTGGAATAGGATGCAAATTCATAGGCATTATCCAAAGTCAGATTAGGGCCCGGTTTACCGTCCACAACCACGAGCACAACGACATCTTCAGGTGGCAGTTCCACCTTTGGGTCAATCCACTCAAATCCACTCAGGGTATCAATGGCCTCCCGCAGGATGGCACAGCCATGGGTGCTGCAGTTGTGCTCATGGCCACACCCTATGCAGGCCAGGCTACCTGTTTCTACCTTCAGGCCGTTGAGGGCCTGGATCAATTTTGAAATTGTCATGGCCACTCTCCTCACTTTTTCTTTTTAGCCCGGCCGTGTTTCTGCGTGTGGCCAACAGGGACATAGCAGTCTTTCCCTCGATGATAAGTCACGGTGTTGGGCGATCCGCAGGTGGCACAGGGAATGTCAAAAGTAAAATCTGGGATGTTGGTCAGGTAACGCCCGGCCTGGCCACACTCACAGCGGGTATAGGCCAAATAGGGCTTCCCAAGATCCATCTTGTGATTGCAGTTCCGACAGGTGTACTGTGTGGTTGGTGCGCGCAGGCAGAAAGTCGCCTCTTTGTGGCAGGCCTCGCAACGGATATGCACAAAGCCTCTCCACTCCGCAGGTTTGTCCACTTTCTTTTTGTCCGCCTTCAGAGGCTGTACCGGCTTCGGCTCCGATATAGGTACTGGCAACGGCTCGGGCTCCGGATCCGGCTCGACTTTCTCATCAGAGATCGGTTCAGGATCAGGTTCTTCGTCAGCTGGTACCTCTACCTCCGGAGCCTGTCCGGCTACGACCCCTTCCTGCACCTCCACATACCAGCCACAACTGCAGGTCCGCCGGAACGAGCCGGCAGCCGTATCACACTCAAGGGTACCTTTCCCATTCCCGATTACCTCGCAACCGCACCTGGGGCACACAGCGTACAGTTCCATAAGTTTGATTGAGTCCTTAATGTTCACCGACTTGTTCCTCCTTCATCCACGGCCACGCGGGCACCATGGAGGCGTAGTTCCTGTCCAGGATGCAATAGTTCCTATTTTCTTAATCCGGGGAGTGGCCATGCAATAGAAGCAGTACTGCTGCAGAACCTTTCTGCTTGATACCACGGTATCCCCATCTGTGGTGCACTTATAGAAGTCCGGGCATTGCTCACCATTTTTTCTGCATTCAGCCATCGGCGTTCCCCTTTCCAGATGATTCCTGCTGATACAGTTTGTCAGCGGTTTCCGCAAGCAGGACTGCAGCGTCATAATAAGAGATTTCCTTTGGGCCTCCCTGTTTTCCACGGAAGTCCCAGACATATATCGCTCCCTCCAGACGCCTATTGTTCACGATGGCCCTTGCTCCGGCTCTCATAGCCAGAACAGCATCTTGGGGTTCAACCTGCAGGTAATGGGCAGTCATGCTCAACATGAGATCCGCGTTAAAATTCCTCTGGAGTACCTCCACGAGCTCCTGTGGCTCCATCTCGACTCGTTCAAGCAGATCCTCAAAGGTCGCAATGCGGTCAAGAACCTTCTGGACCAACTCATAGTCGTCCGGATCAATGTGGAAGTCCCAACCTGGCGCCATGTATACTCCATGGTCACCCCGTATGGTCATTCTTTCCATGGTTTTTCCTTCTTTCGTAGTGGTTAGTGGATAATCAGCGCTGTCCCCTGGCTCGGAGCACAGCATATTTTTTCTGAGCCTGCTTCTTCCGGGCTGCTCTGCACTTTGGGCAAAAGTCCTGGCGCCGGCGATCGATAAATTCTACGCCACACCTTCTGCAGTACTGTGGCTGTATCCGCTGGAACTCGGAGCAGCTGTCACAGTCCGAGCATTTCATCAGGCAGCCGCGGACATTGTCCCAATGCTGGCAGTTGTCCTTTTGCCAATACTCACCCCATTCTTGGGAGTTTCGACAGGCAAGCAAGGCATTGCATAAGCGGAGTCCCAGCAGTTTTCGCTCCGAGGCCGCTTTCTTTTCACGGCGCGCAGCCCATGGATCCTGCCCGATGTACTTACCGGTACCCCAGACATCCAGGCGGGCCACTCTCCGCTCCACGGCATCTGGACTGCGCCCGAGTTCTGCCCCCATTTCTGCGTATGTTCTATCACCACGCCGAAACATGGTCACAAGCCTGGAATCTTCATCCGGAGTCCACTTCAGTGCCCGTCTGGCCGGCCGCGTCAGATCCGCCTTTCGTTTCTCCTTCAGCCATTCCGGTTCAGATCCAAGAGCGAACAGTTCCACCCTTCGACTGTCCCAGCGATCTGGGTTCTCTCTAAGCCATTCCAGCAGGTCATCCATGCGGATATAGCGGAACTTCCGCTTTCCCTGCGGTGCCTTCCAGGTGAAGCGAAGTCCGGCTGGGATCCACACGTCCGTCACAGTATGGATGTCCACCTGCAGAAGGACTGCCGCTTGGTTTGCAGTAATGTACTGGCTGCTATTCACATAGCGCCCCAATCCAAGCCTGCCCGATTTAACCTTTACCGCCAGAACAGACCGATTCAGCCGCTTGGCAATCTGCGGGATGGTGTATGTTCCCCAGAGTTCCTGCATGAGTTCGACTTCTTCCCGTGACCAATCCGGCCCTTTGAAACTCTCCCGGTGCTTCAGGCCCAGTTTCTGCCGGCGCACATTTACTGACGCCGCCGTGTGGCCAACCATCTCAGCGAGTTCGCTGTCACTCTGGGACTGCCAGTGGTCTATGAGATATTGATCCTGTTCTGCTGTCCAGCGATTTTGGCTCATGGCCCCTTTTCCTCCAACTCCTTTCATAGCCATGTGTTACATTGCCCCACAAGAACCTCGCTTCCTTTGCGCTACAATTTAGGGACATTTTACACAGCGCATCTGGTTACATCGGTACACTCTTGTATCCATTGGCGATAAACTGTTCTCCTTCCGCGAGAACGGTTTTTCCCCCTGGCACATCGGCTACATCGAAAAAATGTGAGTGTCCTATGTCACCTTCGGTTACATCATGTGACAATCTGGTTTGCGGCATGGGTATTACTCTCTTTGCCGCAAAAACCTTTCCATGTCGGCGTGTAAGGCTTGGCACAGCCGCTTTTCAGGCAGAGGCCATATATGTGAATTCCGAACGCTCCCACGTGGCTTTTCGCACGTATCTTTTCGGGAGTCATAGATCCTCCAGAGGAGGCAGCTGAATGCCGTCCAACACCTGGCACAGCCGCAACCCGGCCTCGATGGAAGGAGCCTTTCTGAATGCACTCTTGGCGACCTCGGTCGCCTTGATTACCCTGACATGGTGGTCGCAGAGTTTCCTATCAAAATTCATTTGCCGCACCGCCCGCTCATACTGGTATTTCAGCCGCCCTTTCTCGGCCGCTGCCGCCTCCCGAGAGATAATTTTGCTGTAGTACGCCTGGTACACATTCCGCAGGGTCGTATATGCCATCTGGTCCGGAAAGGACAGCCCCTCCGGCATTTCTTCTCCCCGCATAGCCTCTCGCTCCCAGGGGAACGCAAGTTCGCCACTCATAGCGTTTCCCTCAAACCAATAGCCGGCATTGCCAGGTACCACTGGATGGTGCTGATCGCTTCTTCATATCCATGGCAAACTGACCAGGCATACCCATAGGACTGGAGTTTTTCTCCCCACCACTTCTGATCTTCAGATGGAGTCCCATCTTCCCGCTTCATTTCGATGTAGAGACCATGGTACCTTCCATGTGGCACTGGAAGACAGAGATCCGGCACACCGTTTTTGACACCCTGCTGTTTCAGGTGTTTGGCTTCCACCGGATCCCGGGTTCCTCCATTAGGGATGTGGTGCAGCAATGCCAGCTCCGGCCACTGCCGGCGGATTCCCGGTTGCTGTGTCCATTTGATCACAGCGGCCTGATGCTGGGCCTCACTCATTTTTCTTGCCATGTTCGACCACCTCCACAAAGTAGCTGTATGTCTTGTCCCCGGGTTTCTTTTCTTTCACCTGCCGGACGGTATAGCCGTTTCTCGCCAAAATAACCACCATGGTATCCCGGTCCTCAGCCTTTGACACTAAGATTTTCATTGGCGACGCCTCTTCTTTCCTGGATCATTGAACAGCCGGTTAAGTATTTGGCTGGCGTCCCCCTTAGAGAGCCCTGTGACATCAAATCCCCTACAGCGTGTTTTGATGATCTGCAGCTGCTTGGCTGTTGCTGGTGCCTTGCCCCACTTTTTGACTTGTGCAAGATCCCACAGATGCCGGCAGTCCAGGTGGTTTCTGATCAAAGCCCGGTACACCTCGTCAATGGCCTCCTGCATTCCAACCCGGCGGCCGTCTGGAAGATTGACCATACCCAAGGCGTCCGGGCAGGGAATCACAATGCTCTTGGATTTTTCCAGTGAGCATACCAGGCAGCCATCCGGCATCTTGAAGAAGTTGATGTCGTGGGTGTTGTAACTCTGCTCCTTTGCCCATAGGTCTACCAGTCTGATGTTCTTGATCCAGCTCTCCGGGCAGTCGCCGGCGGACAAGATCTTCTCCGGCAGTTCAAAGAGATCTCCCTGGATCTCATCGGCTCTTCTGGGCGGGACATTCTCCATGTCCAGACCGAGCAGCGAGGGCGCCGTACAGAGATTTGACCTCCCAGTGATCCCAACACAATCCACCAAGACCAGTTTCTCCTTGCCCGGATAGAGACGCAGCCCGCGGCCCACCATCTGGGCATAGAGGCTTTCCGATTGGGTCGGGCGGGCGATGATGACCGTCTCCACCCTGGGAATATCCGTTCCCTCGGTGAACACCATGCAGTTGACGATGCATGGGATCTCACCGGCAGTGAAGGCCCGGATGATGGCGGCCCGGTCTTTTGTCTCCCCGGTAACCACCACGGCACCCGGGATCCTCCGGGCGATTTCCTCACACTGATGGACAGACACTGCGAAAATAAGCGTGGCGCCTACGGCCAGTTCCCGGTAGGCCTGAGCAATGGCGTCCGCAGTACCGTCCATCGCCTCCTCCAGTTCGCCGGGAGCGTAGTCCCCACGCCTGGTCTTGACAGCGGATAGGTCAAAGCCAATGTCTACCCGCCGGCAGGTAATGTCACACAGGTACCCATTCTGGATTCCCCAGCGCAGGTCTCGCTGGAAGATGATTTTCGAGAAGACATTGTCCAGGCGAACCTTGTCCCCTCTGTTTGGGGTAGCGGTGAAACCGATCAGTTTCTCCGGCCGGAAGTAGGTGAATATATCCCGGTAGGTTCTTGCCGCTGCGTGGTGGGCCTCGTCGCAGATGATCAACCCGAAATCCTCAGGCTCAAACCGATCCAGCCGGCGTACCATGGTCTGCACGCTGGCGGACACGACTTCTTCCCCGTGGCTGCGCTGGGTGGCGCGTTCGATACCATAGGAGCAGTCAAAGTACTTACGCGGCTGCTCCACCAGTTCCTCTCGATGGGATAGGATAAGCATTCTCTCACCGTGGCGCGGGAGATTGGCAAAGGTCACCGTCTTGCCAAGCCCCGTGGCCATCTGAGATAGGTATGCTCCTGGCGGCTGCGCCTCGATGGTGCTGATGCATTCTTTCTGATATGGTCTTAACTCCATATACTTCCTCCAAAATTGTGGGACTGTGGGACAGCGTGGGACTTTTGTCCCACGGGCAAAACCATTGCGCCGCAAGGGTTTGCGGGTGGGTGTGGGACCGTGGGACAAACTTTTCAATTTTTACCACGGGTTTTGCGTATATACAAAAAGACCAATACACACATGCAAATCTCTATATAGCGTGTATTTTGTGTCCCACAGTCCCACGGTCGGGAAAATTTCCTCTGTAACCATTGTGCCGCAAGGGTTTCAAGGCGTGGGACACAAGTCCCACACTTATCCACATGTCCCACGGTCACAGGGGCAGTTCGTCGAGTTCTTCCTCCGTATCAACTGCGGGGAGAAGCAGGCAAAAGCACTCTGTCGGAATGCCATTGATCCGCTTCCCCTTTGTGTTGTTCCGCCCCCTGGTTTCAATCAAGTGTTCCTGCTTCAGGTAGGAAATCATAGCCGCGGTGGAGTATCCTGCGTCCTGAAGGATGCGCTCAAATACCGAGCGGATGATATAGGCCCGATTTCCGTCCAATGCTCCAAGGACTTCTATGGTGTCAGAGCGTCCAACCAGCTGATTACTGTGCTGTGTGACCCAGTCGCATAGGTATTGATACCCGCGGTCACCGGCTGACACAGCAGCTCTGGAGGCCAGAAACTCTGAAATCTGCTCAATCGTCAGCGGCCGCTCAGTCCCCTGGAAGATCCACCTGCAGGCCAATTCATCGGCCAGTATAATGGCCGCCGCTGCCATAGCCTGCTTCTCCGTCGTGTCCACATCATTCAGCTGCTGAAAAAGTTGGCGATATCTTTCTGTTACCTGCTCCAGGACACCAGGTTGATACAGTTCCTCCACAAATATTCTGCCGGCAAAGCCATAGTTCCGCTTGACGATGCTGGAGATCCTCATACCGTCCCGGATCACCGCCTGGGCGCTCCGGCACTCAATGTCCAGCACACGGTTCACCGCACCGGCACCGGCGGCCTGCCCGGTCAGTGGGCTCTCCCCCGTGGTCAGGATGCAGTTCCTCCAGGTCGGTGTGAGATCCACTCCTCCAGACCGGTTACCACGGGTGCGCCCTACGCCCTGGGCAAGTTTGTAGACATCGAAGTTGGTGCGCCCCTTCAGATCCTTAGCCAATTGGAGCTCATCCAGGCAGAGCGGCAGGTTGTTCAGGAAGGCTGCCGTCTTCTCCAGGCCAACCGTTGTGCCGTCAAAGGTCTTCACATAGGATCCTATTGTGGGATCTCCCCACACGCTGGCAGCCACCATCAGAGCCACGGTCTTGCCGGTACCGGAGTCCACGCCCCATAGGTGAACGAAGAAAGGCAGGCAGTTCAGCGGCTCCAGCAGAGGGGAGGCAAAGGAGGCTGCCAACAGGATCCGCGCCGTGAGGGACATCCCACGGACTTCTTTGGCTGTCTCCAGCCATTTTTCCACGGAGCCGCGGGAGCGGATGGCTTCAAACATCCCCTTGAAGTTGGCGTCACCATCAAAAATCAGGCCGTCCACAAACGGTGAAAAGCCCTCGTCCGCGATATACCCGCAGCGGCCGATGGATTTGCGTTCCGGGATGATGTCATAGTTCAGATTCTCCAGATCGGATATGTAACTGACGAATGCGCGGGCCGTCTGGCTGGTGACGGCGATCCCGCTCCCGGCCAGTTCTGTCACTTTGTTGGAGTTGGCCAGGACTATCTTGCTCACGATGATTTTCCGCCAGATCGCTCCTTTCCGGAACGCCAGCTTCAACTTCTCCTCTCCTGTGTCGATGTTTACCAGCCTCTCAATCGGCATGATAGGATGGGGACAGGCCATTTCGTCATTGAATCCGTTCTTTTTGAAGATGCCGGTATCCTCAGCCTCCCAATCGCCGGCGTTGAGTTCCATGGGCTGCCCGGTAAAATTGGTGACATTGTCGATATATACAGTCCCACTCTGCACCTTCAGGCTCTCCACATACCGCTTATACATGGCCTTGAAACCACGGAACTTCATGCGTTCGGCGTAGGCGGACAGCTCCGCCATCTTAGTGGCGTGGACGAATGGCTCTTTATGAAATTTATATAAGGCCTCATAGGGGGCCGGCGTCAGAAAATCCTCTTTTTCAAATGTCCATTCGTCCACACGGTTATCCTCCTAAATGTTCATCCAGCCAGTATTCAAGATACGGCAGTCTTTTCAATGCTTCTGCATATAGCGGGTGAATATACCCCGCCTCTGCATCCTTCTGATCCGGGCAGAAATATTTTGTGACTTCCCACCAGTATCGGTGTTCTTCAGCCTTCTCACGGATCTCCCGCTCCAAGACTTCCTGTTTTTCTGCCGCCCGGCGTCTGGCCTCCAGGAGAGCCGACCGTTCTGCATGAGACGGCCGCTCTCCCGTGAGGCCAAGTGAAAAATCTGTGTTGATCCGGACACAGGCCTGGCGGAAATCGATGTCGAACAGTTTCATTACGAAGTCGATCACCGAACCGCCGGCGCCGCATCCAAAGCAGTGCCATCCAGTCTTATTTCCGGAATAGACCTTCAGACTGGCGTGCCGGTCTCCCTGGTGGAAGGGGCACTTGATAAATCCGGAGCGGTCAGGGTGGAATCCATAAAACTCCACAACTTCTTGGGCAGTCAGTCGCTCCTTGATCTGGCTGGCCAGATCATACCCAGTCATCTGCGTTCAGATCCTTGTAATTTACGATGGAATCCAGGTGCTTGGTCGCCCGGCAGTACGCACAGTGCTCACAGCGCACAGGCTGGACACGCCCCTCCTTGATGGCCTGGTACCGGGGTGCAAGGTCCTCCACCTCATGGAGTTTCGCCGTCAAATCCTCATCCGCAATATACAGTGCGGCCAGATCCGGCGAGTCTTCCTTGGTTCCGACCGCCAGTACGAAGGGCAGCATATTCCCTTCGACTGCCTGGTAGATGGCCCCCTGGAGGTCATATCCCCACGCCTCTACAAACGGCAGCCGGCAGTGCTCCTCTTCAGACCATACGGTGGCCATATCCTTCATGGCTTTCTGATCCACGATGGCGCCGTCGCAAAAACCGAGGGCTGCTTGGGTTTTGGGAAACTTCTCCACAATCCTCCTGCAGGCGCCGCCATCCAGCAGGCTGTCGATTTTGACCTTGAATGGAACGCCGGCAATCAGACCCGTCCGGACCACCTGTTTCTGCCCGGACATCAGCATGGAGTAGAGTTCATCGGACTCCATCCGGGCAATGACCTCCTGGGCTTTGAGGTATTCAGCCTTCAGGGTTCCATCCCGCTTGAACAGTTCCGGGTGCTGGGCCTGATAGACCGGCAGTTCTCCGGAGAACCAGGCATCGATGTAACCGCCCACCAGCAAGGCCTGGGTGGAGGGCTGTACCCACTCACCCCTCAGTTCCGCCAGGGTCGCCGCCTCGCATTTGGTAAAGGCTTTGAACTGAGTGGAGCCCATATAGGCCATGTTGATTTCCGGATCGTAATAGTTCTCTCTGGTAACCACAGGAAGGCCCATTACAGCACCTCCTCGCCCTCGGCCTCCATATTAGGAGCACCGGCCTCATAATCAGGGGGCTGGATGTCACTCTCCTGCAGACTGTCCACGGACTGCTGCGCTTCCGCAGCGCCTTCCTGTTCCCGCTGCATTTCCGCAGCGACCGCCGCATCCTTCCGTTTCTGGGCGCAGGCAGCACAGAGGGAAACGCCGTAGTGCTTTGCCGTGTAGGCCGCCAGCCACCGGGCGTCCTTGCCCATGGCTGGGGCGATTTCCTTCTCACAGTCCGCACAGACAGGGGGCGGCTCCTGTTTCTGAACACGGGGCTTATACGGCCGGATGCGGATTCCGTCCGTCAGGCCGCCATCCTGCGGATCCCGAACATTGTGATCCACATAGAGCTGGATTTGCTTTCCCATCAGTGTGGATGCCTTGGCGTCACCAAACAATTTCCGCAGCGTCTTCCGGTTGGTGGAGTTGACAATCAGGGGCCGTACCTGCATGATGCCGGGCACCCGCTCTTCGGCGAAGGAAAGTACATCCTTGTTCTCCTTACCTCTCTGGAGGGTCACGGTACCGTTCCACAGACCGGCGATGGTAAGCACCGGCTCCACACCGTCATCGATGTCTTCAGCGCCCAAGTACTCGGACTCCCGCATCTGGCCAAGGCGCTCATCGCCCTTCAGCTGGCGAAGTTTATCTTTGGTCATCATAGTTCTGTCACCTCCAGTTCGTCGGAATCCGTGACTCTGGTTGCGATCAGCTGCAGGCCTTTGTCTTTGCACTTGGCATACAGCCGCTCCCGGCTTCCCTGATCCAACCGCTCGGCGCCATCCACCAGGATGATACCCAACTGACCGGGCTTGCTGACGGTAATGTCCACGCACAACTCCAGCAGTTCACCGTCTGACAGGTTGGAAATGGGCAGGCCATGGATAAGAGGAATGCCGTTTTCTACCGTCAGGCCATCCACGGGAATGGTGGCGGTCTCCAGGATCCGCGCCGGCAGCTCCCTGGCCAGTTCGATCTTCTCTGTCAGTTCGGTGGAACGGGCGGAGAGATCTTCCAACTCTTTCTGCATGGCAACCATACGCTGGTATTCATTCAGGTGCTTACGCATCTGCTCGGCGGTGTCCACCTCGGCCGACAGTGCCGAGGTGTCTACGGGCTGCCGATCGGCATAGTCGTTAGCCACACCCATATCCTTCTCCAGTTTGGCCACAGCAGTCTCATAGTTGGCCTGGGCCACTGCCTCCCGTTCCTGCCGGCGCTGCTCCAGGCCGGCCATCTTGTCCTCTGCTGCCTGGATCTCCGCCCGCAGCCGCTCAATGGTCCCAATGAGGTCTGTTCTCTGGTTGGAGATCTCCCGGGCAATGGCAGCCAGTTCCACATCCCGCTGTGCCTCCAGCCCCCGGAGCTTTGCCTCATAGCCGGACCGGAAGGCCTTGGCCCGTTCAATGACACTGTTCTGCTCCCGCAGGTGCTCCAACTCCCGGTACTTTTCCCCCATGGGGTAACTGTTCCACTTGTCATAGTCGTAGCCGGCAGGGATGTCCTTGGCGATGTCGGCGATAAATGCCTGCTTATTTCGGATGTCCCGGTTCAGGTTCTGACGAGACTGGAAGTACACTCCGTTCTCGGCCTGGATATCTGCCAGAACCTCCAGAATGTGCTTGGAGTAGTCAACGCCCTGGGGAATTTCCCCAAACTGCTCCCGAATCCAGTTCATATCCCAGGAGAATTCAATGAGATTGAGGATAACCCGGTTCTTCTCCTGCCGGCTCAGTTGAGTAAACTGCACCGGGTTCAACTGCAGCGGGGTAAATATCCCAGACAGGAACTCTGCCGGGCGAGTCTGGAGCATCGTGCCGTCCTTCACCTTGATGGTGTCTGCCCGTGTAGCCCTGGTCTTGCGGTCAATGGTAAGGCCGGTGTCGGTCTCGATGATGATCTCACCCTCATCGGCGCCCCGGTGGATGATATAGTCCCGGTCAGAGCGGTTGGTGAGGGCGTATCGGATGGCGTCCAGCACCGAGGTCTTACCGCTACCCTTAGGCCCGGTAATCTCCACCGAGCGGCCGTCGAGGGTGGTTTCTTTGATGCCGAACAGGTTCCTAATGGTGATTTTCGTCGTTTTCATTGACAAAACTCGCTTTCTCCCCTATGATGGGGGTGCAATCGATTGGTTATCGGCCAATCGTGCCCAGGCGGGGCTCCTACACCCGCCTGGGCTTTTTTATTTACAGAGCAATGATGACAGAGCCCTCACTGACCTCCTGCGGCAGCTGCTCCTCCAGGAACTTCTTGATAGTCTCCCGGGCAGACAGTTTCCACATTCCGCCATCGGCTTCGATGAAGGAGATGCCGCGGTCGCTGACCCGGATCAGGAAGATGCTCTCCGGCTGCTCCACCTCCTGGAAGGTGCGATAGGGCCGGAGTTTCACGATAGGCCGGATTTGCTCATTGGTCTGCAGGGCAACGCCCTTCTGTGTGGTGATGGTGGTAGCGATGCCATTGTCGTTGTAAATGACCTTGGCGCCCAGGGAGATGTCACTGACCAGTTTCATGGTGTAAAGGGTATCCTGGGTCTCCTGGAAGCGGGTCCGCAGGGCGATCTGCGCTTCCTCAAAGCCCAGGGTATTCTTCTCTCCCCAGCCGGGCACATCGGTGGCGTGGGCCTCGTAGTAGACCTGCCGGAAATAACGCTCATCCGCGCTGGGCTGACCAAAACAGCGGACGGTCATGTGGTCGGGGATTGTGATGTAAAGCGGGGTATCCATTTCAGAGGCCTCGGTCTTGACCAACTTCACCAAGGCGTCCAGGCTGTTCAGAGAAAGGGTATCGGGGTGGAAAATGGTCGGAAGCATTTCCTGATATTCACCTTCCGCGTTGATCACAAAGGTGGAGCCTTCAGCCTCGTGGATGAGCGGCTGGGTGGTTTTCTGGATGTGTGCAATAAATTCTTTCAGCATGTGGATTCTCCTTATCCTGCGGTTTTAATGAGTTTGAGCAGCGGCGGGGCTTCCTGATCCGGACTGTCCATAGCCATCTGGCCAGGAATCTGCGGTACCATCTCAACGATGGTTTCCTCATCAGCCACATAGAGCGAGGTGGTTACGGGGTTGGTGGCCGCCAGCGTAGACTTGGCCACGCAGCTGACCGCGATGTTCTGCCTGGTGTCATCCGGTTTCAGCTTCAGAGTGATGGTGAGGGTGCGCTGGGCGGTGGCGGCCGTGTTGGGATCCAGGATGTTGTCCAGCAGGCGGGACATCTCATAGTCGGCCCGCTCCTGGATTGCACCACGGGCCATCTGAAGGATCGACTTCTGGGTGCGCTCATTCACGGAGCATTCCTCCTTTCCTGATTAAGTAGGGCTCCTGCCCTCTGCCGGACGCCCGCCGCAAATCGCTGTCAAAATCGGCGGGGCCGGCTCAAAGAGAGAGTGTCGAGCGCCCGGGAAGACGCCCGGCAGGGGGCAGGATATTTGGCGAGATGTATATAAACGTGGCGGCGATCTCCCACGGAGCCGATGGGTACCCACGACGCCCCTGAGGGCGTTTCGGCCAGTTCCCAGCTGGCCATCATCAGGTGGGATGTAGATATTCAACTCACTTTTTCTCGATACAAGTCCACTTCCTGGACACCAAATGCTACTGCAGCCTCATGGCTTTCAAAGAAGATGTCAATCGCATTTCCTTTAACGGCGCCTCCGGTATCCTCCACGACGTAGGTGTGGCCGTTGAGGATCACTTCGCTCCCTTCCGGCAGGACATCCCAGTCAGCGGCGATGGTGCGGCCCTCCTGCGGGATCGTGCCGGAGCTTGTCCGCTGCACATAATCCTCACCTCGATCTGGATGTTCCTCAGACCATATCCCGCAACACTTCACGCAGGGGCAGTAAGCAGTGGCCCTGAAGGTTCCAATCAGTTCCAGCCCATCGAGGCTTGAATAGTCTTCTGCGGGGCGCTCTGTGGCCTCCAGCGGCGTTTCAGGTGGCAGGGTATCCGTGGACACCTCCGAACCTGTGCGCGGCTCCTGCGTAGCCTGTGCTCTTCCAGCGGCATATCCGATGGTGGCGCCGATGGCCAGCAGAACCAGGATAAAGGCAACAAAGCGGATGTTGGCCGACCGACGTTGGAGCCGGCGGCGTTCTTCTCTTGTCAGCCGTTTCATGGCTTCACCCTCCTTATCTGTCCAAAGCAAGGGAACGGCTCGGTGGTAGACGGCCGCTGGTTCCCTGCAGCAATATAGGCGATGACCTGGTCTGCATCGACCAGTTTCTTCCGGCCAACATGGGTGACCGGGACGGCCTCAGTGGCGATGAGATGGCGTATGTAGTGCAGGGTGACTTCGCTGGCAGGATCCTGCTCCATGATGATCTCATGCACCTTGGCAGCAGTTCTCATTCGTGGCATAGTCAATCTCCTTTCGTAGTGGTCAGTGGTAACTTATGAAGTTACTTTTTGGCGAAAAAAATTTCTACCGGGTTTTCAATTTTGAGAATAGCAATCATCTGATCGACCTCGTCAGTTCCAAAAACACCCTTCTTCATCTTGGTGTAGAAGGTTTTTTCGGTCATGCCAAGCTTTTTAGCGACTTGTCTTTGAGAAAGTCCCTGCTCTGCAATGATTCCGCGCAGTTTTTCCGTAGCAACCATAGTTACCCTCCTTTCTATCGGCGCAAGTAACTCACCAAGTTACAAAAATCATAGCACCGCAGAAGTCGCTTGTCAAGTTATTTTTTTCTTGACTTAGGGAAAAAAAGTTATATAATTAAGTTACTACTTTTGATAGGAGAGCGTGGATATGGATAAGGGTAGCCGCATTAAGGCCTCCAGAGAGGCGAAGAACCTCACCCAAGAAGAACTTGGTGCTCTTTGTGGAACAACAAAGCAGACTATTTTTAAATATGAAAATAATATCGTGACCAATATCCCTACAGACCGGCTGGAAAAAATAGCGGAAGTTCTTGAAGTTACACCAGCGTACTTGATGGGGTGGGAGGGTTCCATGCTTAACGCTATGGCTGAAGATAATCGGAGCGGCCGCACCCAGGCCAAGGAAGATATGTTCCGACTTTTTGGTTCTGAGCACACAGCGTCTGATCTCCGTATCCAGGGCGACAAAGTAGCCCTCCTGTATTACAAAGCCATGGATCGGAACAGCACGCCGGAACTACTGACTCTTATTGGATTGGTTGATAATCTGGGTGCGTCTGAGCTGGAGAATATCCGCATCCTGGTTCAGTCTTATCTGCGCGCTGACTCCCCGATCCGTGAGATCGTGGACACTGCCCTAAAGCCTTACCGGCAAGAAGAATCACTCAGCGAGGAGATCGGGTGATCTTCGTCGATTTCAGGAAAAAATAAAATCCGCACATTTCTGTGCGGAGAGGGAGGTTTCAATGTTCTGTTTTAAATGCGGTGCGCAGCTTCCTGATGAAAGCATATTCTGTCCCAAATGCGGTACCAGGGTCCAAGGTGATCCGGCCCCGACCGCGCAGACTTATACTCTGACTCTTGACCGAGCCAGCCAAGTATATGTGGCAAATCCACCTATCAAGGTTGTCATTGACGGCAGCATTCGCCTCTCCGTGGACAATGGCAAAACCGAACAGGTAAAATTGGCCCCTGGATCCCACAAGATTGAACTGGCTGCCTCGTTCCGCTCTGCGAAGGTGGATGTAGATCTCCAGCGTGACACGCTCATCCGCATTGGCTTTAGCCGGCTCACTGGAAAGCTGACAACAGAAGTTATCTAAATAAAAAGCCGCCCGGGAGCTACCACACACCCGGACGGCGATGCAAAGTCGTTTATCCACTAACCACTACGAAAGAAGATTCCAACTCTGTGCAAACACAAGTCGGCCAACTCTGCTTTTCCATTCTACCACAGGAAATGCAGGGTGGCAAGAATGGAAAGGACGGTTCAATAAATTATGGCCACAATTGAAAAGCGAGGGAATAGTTACCGGATCATCGTATCCAACGGGTATGATATCAACGGCCGGCAGATCCGGGAGAAGATGACCTGGACGCCGGAGCCGGGGATGACTAAGCGCCAGATCGAGAAGGCCCTGAACCGAGAGGCTACGCTCTTTGAGGAGCGGGTGCGGCATCAGGTGACCCAGAACGGCAACATCCGGCTGGTGGACTTCACGAAGATCTTCCTGGAACAATACGCCAGACCCAACCTGAAGAAAAAGACCGCATTCGGGTATGAGGAGAAGATGGCCGTGATCAACCAGGCCCTTGGCCATATCCGCCTGAAGGATCTGAAGCCAGGCCATATCGCCGCCTTCTATGCCAACCTGCAGGAGGCCGGGATGCGATCCCGTTGCATGGCCAAGCCAAAAGTAGAGTTTGGCCAGTGGATGAAAGAGCGCGGCGTCTCCATGGCGGAACTCTCCCGGCAAACCGGTCTCTCTGTTTGGAGCTTCAAGCAGCTGAAGGAGGGGCACAGCATCGCCCAGGCCAGCGCCCTGACGATTTCCGAAAAACTGTCCATCCCCTATGATGCCCTATTTGTCCGCCAGCACGATGACACTCCACTGAAGCCCGGCACCATCCACACCTACCACCGGGTCCTATCCGCCGTCCTGTTCAGGGCGGTGAAGTGGAAGTATATCGAGCGGAATCCGGCAGAGCGCGCCGACCTTCCCAGCATCGCCTACCGGCGGGCTGCCTACCTGGACGAGCCCGATGCTCGGCGCCTTCTGGAACTGCTGCAGGAGGAGCGCATCCTCTGGCGGGCAGTTATCACATTCGACCTGCTCTCCGGATTGCGAAGGGCAGAGTTTCTGGGGCTGCGCTGGTGCGATGTGGATCTGGATGAGCAGCTGCTCTATATCCGGCAGACCTGGAACTACCTACCGACCGTTGGCTGCTATGCCGATACTCCAAAGACCGCCAGCAGTGAGCGGTCGCTCCGGATCTCCCGCACCGCGGTTCTGCTCCTGTTGGAGTATAAGCGCTGGCAGGATGCGCAGCGTGAGGCCCTGGGGGACGCATGGAAGGATAAGGATGGCCGAGTATTCACCAACGAGGAAGGAAGCCCCCTATTTCCAGACTCCGTGAGCCAGTGGTTCACAAAATTTGTGAAGCGGACGGGACTACCAAAGGTGACTGTCCATTCCCTCCGGCACACATACGCCAGTCTAATGATCGCTGACGGAACGCCGCTGGTGGTAGTCTCCCACAAATTGGGACATGCCCAAGCCAGCACCACCAGCAATATCTATGCCCATGTCATCGCAGAAGCAGAGGCCAAGGCCGACCAGGTCTTTGACCGCTTCAGCGACCTGGTAACTCCGGAAAGTGAACACACAAGTGAAGTGAAATCTCAAGAAGTAAAGAAGAAGGCCGCAGGAAGTTAAGTTTCCTGCGGCCTTTCCTATGGAGCTGGTGGTGGGAATCGAACCCACAACCCCGTCATTACGAGTGACGTGCTCTGCCATTGAGCCACACCAGCATTTGTGTATTGTCGTGTGCTTCTGTTGAAAATAAACCCCAAATAAACCCCATTTGTGGAAAACTTCTGGCAACCGAAATTTCGTGTCCGTTGTGCCACAAGGCTTTCCGGGTTTCAGACCCGTTTTGACCTCATCATTACGAGTCAGCTGCTCTACCGACTGAGCTACACCAGCGACTTTCTCAAAGACGAATGATATTTTAGCACACTTTTTTGCCCGCGTCAAGACAGAAACCATTGTTTTTTCCCGGCCTGTTTTCTTCTCATTTTTGAATGTGCATTTCGGTGAATAATACCATTTGTATTTGCGCTCGCTCTCTTGCATTTCGGACGGCCCGCCGACGGCGGCTGCGCCCCGCAAACCGCGCTGGCATCCCAAACCGCTGCCCGACGCGCTTCGTCAAAAATCGGGAAAACCCGTACTTTGCCTTCCTTTTCCCGACTTTTTCCGGCACGCTCTCTGCCCTCGCGCGGTTGTTCGACGAGTTCACATAAGTTTTTCAATAATGCTTTTCTACAAATAGTTATCCACAGTTTCCACAGACTTATCCCCAGACTTAGAACGCCCTATATTTCTTGGGTCTCCTGAAATTCTCAGACACTCTGCACAGCCGCAGCGTCAAATGTCCCGTCCCTCTCCGGTACATGACTCGTTTGACATAACGCACGATATTTCTTCTCCCTTTTGCAAATAACGTCCGCTTGTTTCCATAACGCCTTTATTTTGCAGGATTTCATTTTGCTCCGTCAAAAAGGAAAGCCGCAGACCTTGACAGGTCTGCGGCTTTTATTCATCTCAGGCGAATATGTCGCGCACCTGCGCACGGTAGGCGACCACCGCGTCGTCAATGTCGCGGGTGGCGTAGGCGTTGAGTGACAGGTCCGCGCGAGCGCCGGCCAAATACTCATAGTAGCCCTGCGCGCCGATCATCGCGCCGTTATCGCCGCACAGCCGGAGCGGCGGGAGGTACAGCTTCACGCCCTCGCGCGCACATGCCGCCATCAGGTCGGCACGGAGGATGGTGTTCGCGGCCACACCGCCGGCGGCGACCAGCGTTTTGCGTCCGCACGTGCGCACGGCCAGCATGGCGCGCGGCACCAGCTCATCGGACACCGCGCGGGTAAAGTCCCGCGCGAGCGCCGCGCGGTCGAGCGGCTCGCCCTTCTGCTCGGCGTTGTGGGCGAGGTTGACCACCGCCGTCTTGAGGCCGGAAAAGCTCATGTCGAGCGGGTGCCCCTCGATGCTCGCGCGCGGCAGGTCGTACACGCCGCCCGCGCTCTGCTGCGCCAGCTCGTCCATCGGCTTGCCGCCGGGATAGGGCATCCCGAGCACTCGCGCGGCCTTGTCGAAGCATTCGCCCGCCGCGTCGTCGCGCGTCGCGCCGACGAGAACAAGGTCGGTATAATCCCGCACGTCCACGAGCAGCGTGTTGCCGCCGGACATGCACAGCGCCAGGAACGGCGGCTCCAGCTCCGGGAACGCCAGATAATTCGCGGCGATGTGGCCGCGGATATGATGCACCGGAATGAGCGGTACGCCCAGCGCGTAGGCGACGGACTTGGCGAAGCTCAGCCCCACCAGCACCGCGCCGATCAGGCCCGGCGCGTAGGTGACCGCCACCGCGTCGATATCCCGCTTCGTCACGCCCGCGTCCGCGAGCGCCTTGTCCGTCAGCGCGGCGATGGCCTCGACGTGCTTGCGCGAAGCGATCTCCGGCACCACGCCGCCGTAGAGCGCGTGCATATCCGCCTGCGACGCGATGGCGTCCGAGAGCACACGCCGCCCGTCCTCGACGACCGCCACCGCGGTCTCGTCGCAGGAGGATTCAAAAGCCAGTATTTTCATCTTATCTGCTTCTTTCTA
>ERZ1673746.586-NODE-586-length-38830-cov-7.056248_pt1 | contig 38830 bp, 33 predicted proteins | sample MGYA00580205_ERZ1673746 | MGnify/ENA primary metagenome ERZ1673746 (study PRJEB41218, sample SAMN15661771) | gut metagenome | host: Homo sapiens | place: Canada: London | collected 2015-08-20/2019-03-30 | study: EMG produced TPA metagenomics assembly of...
GTGTGTTCGATGCCACCCAGAGCGTTGTCAACCAAAGTTCCGGCGTTATCATCGGCGAAACATGCGTCTTGAAGATACCATTGACAAGGAGACCTACGACCGAAAGTATTTAGACCTGTCCAGCCAGATTGAGCAGTTGCAGAAAGAGTGTGAAAGCCTGCAAGATGCAGCCGAAACCGAAACTACCATGCGCAAGCGTGTCGCCATGTTCCGACAGACACTTGAACAGAATGAGGTTCTGGACACCTTTGACCGACATATTTTTGAAAGTATAGTTGAAAAAGTAATCGTGGGCGGTTATGATAGTGATGGGAACAAAGACCCCTACATGATTGTCTTTGTCTACAAGACCGGGTTCAAGAACAGCGTGGACGGCAAGAATTTCAAGCCGCTTCGCAAGAATAGCAAGGAGAACCACTCCCCTGCTGTTTTGTGTTCCCATGCTTCTAACGAGGCTGAATCCATGTGTTCCGATTCTAGCGACGACACATTGCGAGTGTATCACGGCATTAACCCGCATGAATCCTTGATTTCTAGCACTTTCAAGGTTTGAAGAGCAGTAATTTTCCACCTTTGAACCGGCTCCAGATCTGCCAGAATAATCTTCACCATCTCATAGAACTGCAAACAAGAAAACCGCCCTGCCGTATTGCTGCGACAGAGCGGTTTTCTATTGTATGGACTCGAAGGGAGTCGAACCCTCGACCTTTCGGATGCGAACCGAACGCTCATCCCAACTGAGCTACGAGCCCTCAACTGTCCTCTGACCACTAGAGCCAGAGGACATCGTTCATTTTGACTTTATTATTTTACTGCTTCTGGAATCATTTGTCAAGAGTTTCTACCTTCCGGCGAAGCAGACTCATGGGGGGCAGCTCCGGGGTGGGGATGGTGTACTTTTCCATGGCGTGGGGGGTGGATTCCACGCTCTCCCCTGCCTCGTTTTTGATCCACTCCGGGTGCAACGGGATGCTGCGGCCATCCGGGCAGAGCACCTCCAACGTATCCCCAAGGCTCCATTTGCCGCGCTGCTGGCAGGAGGCAACACCATTCTCCCAGCTTTCCACAGTGCCCACAAACTCCCACTCACGGATATAAGTAGCGCTGTCGGTTGCCTGACGGGCCTGCTCGCGGCCAAAGTAGAAGCCCGGGGAGTAGTGCCGGTGGCTGGTACGGGTCAGCTCGGCCAGAACGTCATCGCTCAGCTCAAAGTTATCGTTGAGAGGGTCGGCCAGATACTGATCCAGAGCCTTGCGGTAGGCGGCGGTGACGCTGGCGACATAGTAGAACGTCTTGGCGCGGCCCTCGATCTTCAGGCTGTCCACACCTGCCTTGCAGATGAGGTCGATGAAGGGAGCGGTGCACAGATCGTTTGCATTGAGGATATAGCTGCCGTTCTCATTTTCGCCGATCTCATACAGCTGGCCCGGGCGGGTCTCCTCGCTGAGGTAATACTTCCAGCGGCAGGGCTGAGCGCACTGGCCCCGGTTGGCATCCCGGCCTGCCATGTAATTGGAGAGCAGGCACCGGCCCGAAATGCTCATGCACATGGCTCCGTGAACAAACGCCTCGATCTCCAGCTCCGGCGGGGTCTTATCGCGCAGGGTGGCGATATCCTGCAGGCTCATCTCACGGGCCAGCACCACACGCTTTGCACCCATGTTGTAAGCGGCACGCGCAGCGGCCCAGTTGGTGATGCCGGTCTGGGTGGACATGTGGACATCGATCTCCGGGGCGAACTGCTTACAGGCTTCCAGCACACCCAGATCGGCCACGATAAAGGCATCCACACCGGCGGCAGCAGCAGCCTTGATGGCTTCGGGCAGACGGTCAGCTTCCTCATTGGTGGGCAGCGTGTTCATGGTCAGATAGACCTTGCGGCCGCGGGCATGGGCATAGATCACACCCTCGGTCAGCTGCTCCGGCGTAAAATTGGCAGGAGCCGACCGCATACCGAACTCCGGCAGGCTGCAATAAACAGCGTCTGCTCCATAGTTGATGGCATAACGCAGGCGCTCCAAGTCGCCTGCCGGGGCCAGCAGTTCCGGGATCTGTAACATAAAATCGTCCTCTCTTTTTAACACCCTCTCTGTCATCGCTGACGCGATGCCGCCTCACCGGATCGGTTTCTGCAAACCTGACTCCGGAGCCGCAGTTGGCACTCCCCTTGGGAGAGCTGTCAGCGAAGCCGACTGAGAGAGACTTACTTCTTCAAACTCTGATTGACTTCAGCCGCTTTCCGGCAGTTGGCCTGATGTTCAGCATAGGTCTTGGCGTAATAGTAGTGACCGGAAAGATCCGTAACAAAGAAATAGCAGTCCTTGACTTCCTCATCACACTGAGGTGCCAGAGCAGCCTGGATTGCGGCAAGGCCCGGGTTCGAGATGGGCCCGGCGGGCAGGCCGGTGCAGGTGTAGGTATCGTAGGCATTCCGGATGTTCTCGGGGATCTTCTCCCAGCCGCCATAATACGGAGCCACCCAGTTCCAGAGGTAGTTGTTGTCCTCATCGCTCTGGACATAGCTGGAGGTATTGCTCTGGAGCTTGGGGTAGGGCGAACCCTCGGCCAGACGGTTGCGGAACACCTGCGCCACATTGGAATCCTGATCGTTGCCCGCTTCCTCTTGCACAAAAGAGGCCAGTGTAATGACCTCGGGCAGGGTCAGCTCCTGCTTTTCCAGTTCCCTGTACATCTCGTCCGTAAACTGCTTATCGAAGTGTGCATAGAACGTTGCAACATAATGATGCACGGTATCGTCCGTCAAAAACTCATAGGTGTCCGGAAAGAGGTAGCCCTCACACTTCATAAAGCGATTGGGGGCATCGGCATCGTCTGGGACATACTGCCAGAAGGTGTACTCACTGAAATCTCCGGTGTTGGCTTCTTCCAGAAACTCCTCGGCAGTACACAGACCGGCTTCCTCCATTTTCCGGGCAATGGCAATGGCAGTGGTTCCCTCCGGGAAGGTCAGACGCACCGAATCCGCCTTGGCATACGTGGACAGCTCTGTGATCAGGCCATCGTAGGAATATCCGCCGGTTTGCAGCGTAAAATCACCGTACTGCAGTTTTCCGGCGGCACCCTTGTGCCCCACATACCAGCGGAACAGATAGGCCGAACGGATCACTCCAGCCTCCTTCAGCTCCTTTGCGATGGCAGCAACGCCGCTGCCCTGGGGGATGCTGACGGTCACCTCAGCACCCGGCTTTCCTCCATTGCCGCTGATCTCGTTATACGCAAACACGCCTGCCGCACCGGCTGTCAGTGCCAGCAGCAACAGCACGGCCAACAAGATCTTCAGCGCACTGCCTTTTTTCTTTTTCTGGTGTTTCTCTGCCATATCCACGTTCCTTTCAATCCATCATCAGGCGCATGTAGCTCTCCGAAACATCAAAAGGTTCTCCTTCAAAGCGGATGAGGCCATACTCCTGCCGGGTTCCCTCGCCCAGGAACAGATTCTGGGCAGCTCCCACCGTGATGACAGCCTTTTCCACAATGACCTCTTTCTCCCGGGCGGCTTCCATCAGCACCTCGGCGGCACGGTCATTTTCCGCCATCATCTCCACAAAGTAAAGGGTATCCTCCCTGCGGAAATAGATGCCGTAGCCCTGCTCACTGGACACGATGGTCGCACCACGGGAATACAGGTCCCGCAGAACTCCCCCCATCTGCTCCGGCGGCAGCTGAACGGTGTCAGGCCAGTATTTTGCCCGCAGCTCGCAGAGTTTTTTTGCCGTCACGGAATCGAATTCCGCCTGGCTCCACAGGTTGCGCTCCACCTCCCGGGGCAGGCAGCGCAGGGCAAAGGCTTTCTGGAAGCCTTTATCCTGCAGCAGCGTTGATTGTTCCGGGCTGGTGGGCACTGCCACCACAAAGCCTGCGCCCCGCAGTTTCTGCTGGGCGCACAGGGTATCCACCAGGCCCGCAAGGAGCAGGCTGCCCTGCCCGCACAGACCGAACAGATAGCTGCCCGGGCGGCCCTGCAGGGTCACCGGCACAGCCAGTGCCACAGCCTCAATGTGGTCGTTTTCCTCCGCGACGTAGACATTCTGCACCCCGGCAAAGCGTTCCACAGCGCCGCGGACAAACTCCTCCGTGTCGCCGCGCTGGGCCTGCCACAGGGCCAGCACCTCCGCCCAATCGGACGGCTGCATCAAACGGTACATGATATAGGATGCCTCCTTTTGTTTCAAATAACAGCGAGAGCAAGAGTTCTGACCTCTTCCTGAATATCCTCAATGCTCCGCATTTTCTCCCCTGCCGTGCAGTGGACGGTATCCCAGCCGAGGTGAGCAGCGCAGTATTCTGCCGCCCGGCGGCTGCGGGCCAGATATTCGGTGTCCTTTTCATGGACATCCTTCCTGGTCTCGTCGCCATGGTAGCGGGCAGTCATCAGCCGCTGGCTCACCGCCGGGTCAACCTGCAGATAGATCACCTTATCGGGCGCGGGCAGGCCCAGCAGGTGGTATTCATAGTCAAAGAGCCACTGCAGGAATGTGTCCCACTGCTCCGGCGGGAGTTTCGAGCACTGATGCACGGCATTGGAGGTGGTGTAGCGGTCAGCGATCAGGATGCCGCCTTCCTCGTAGAACTTGCCCCAGTCCGACTTATACCCCGCATAGCGGTCCACCGCATAAAAGCTGGATGCCGCGTAGGCGTTGACATCGTCAGGCTTGTCACCAAACTGCCCGGCCAGATACATCTTGACCAGCGCACTGGAATCACTGTCATAATCCGGGAAGGTGATCTCTCTTACCAGATGATCCGTCACCGTCAGGTGCTTTGCCAGCAGCTTAGCCTGCGTGCCCTTGCCGCTGCCGTCCAGCCCTTCCAGAACGATCAGCTTACCTTTGCTCATACACCAGCCTCCTGCTTGATGGCCTCATACTTTGCGCGGACTTCGGCAGTTCTGCCGCAGCACATCTTGCCCTCGGGGCAGGGGCCGCTGACACAGGCCGGGCCGGCCTTGGCAAAGATATGGGGTGCCACCGGGTAGACCAGCCGGAACATCTCCTCAGCCAGCTGACGGATCTCCCACTGAGCGCGGGAGCAGCAGCGCAGATGGAAGAAATTCTGCAGGCTGCGGGCGTTCATGGTCACGACCATCTTCGTCTCGCAGGCGTTGGGCAGCACAAAGCGGGCATCCTCGTTGGCCTGTTTGGAGGCCTTGGCACGGGCCTGCTTTTCCGGCATTCCCTCCGCCATCAGGCGGGCAGTGTGGCCGTCCTCCAGCTTTTTTGCAAGGTCCAGGTAGCGCTTCGCGTCCTCATCCATGCTCTCAAGAAAGGCTGCCTTTGCCTCAGGGATGGCCTCGATCTCCGGCGGGATGACATAGTGGAAGTCGTCCAGCCGGACATACCGCTGGCTCTGGACACTGAAGGATGCGATGCGATGCCGGGTGATCTGGGCCAGCAGCGTGCGGCTCACACCCTCAATGCCAAAGGTGAAGCTGGCATGTTCAATGGGGCTGGCATGGCCCAGGTCGCTGAGCATGGTCAGGAACTTGGCCGTCTTCTCCTCAGTCAGGCCGTCCAGCAGGTCGGTGATATGGGCATCGGAGTAGCAGAGCTTGGCCGCTGCTGCCACCACCTTTTCCGGTTCAGGGGTATATGCGATCAATCGAACGGTCATCATAGTTTTCTCATTCCTCCGTGATTTTCGTCAGCGGCGCAAAATTTGCCATGGTTTTCTTCACGCCGACCTTTTCAAAGTTGATCTCCACGATCTGGTCTCCGGCAGCGGCCTTGACCGCCAGCACCTTGCCCCGGCCAAAGACCTTGTGCTCCACAATGTCGCCCACCTCGTAATGTTTTGGGCCGGTGGATGCCGGGCGGGAAGCTGCCGGGCTCCCCGGAAAGCTCACGGGTTTGGATGCTGCCTTGGGGGCCGCGGGGCGGCCATAGCCCGCGCCAAAACCGGAGGAGCCGGACGCGCGCGGGGCGCTGCTTCCGCTGCCAAACCCGGAAGCACTGCTGCCACGGCCTGCATAACCGGAGCCGAAGCCGCCGCGCTCAGAGGCATTGTATTCATGGTTGAGGTAGCTGCCGCCGGTGCGGCCGCCGAAGCTGCTGGAATTGCGGCCCCAGCCGGACGCGCCGGAGTAGCCCGAGGCCCCGCCAGGAACGGTATCACTATAACTGGAACCCCAGCCCATGGAAGAACGGCGTTCCAACGCCGGGCTGCGGGTCTCTTCTATATACTCAGGCTCGATCTCGCGCAGGAAGCGGCTGGGTTCGTTGCGCTGGGTGCGGCCGTAGAGCATCCGGGAGACGCTGTTGGAGATATACAGCTCCTTCTTGGCGCGGGTGATGCCGACATAGGCCAGACGGCGCTCTTCCTCCAGATCTGCCTCGGAGTATTTGCTCATCTCGCTGGGGAACACCCCCTCCTCCATGCCGATGAGGAACACATAGGGGAATTCCAGACCCTTAGCGGAATGGATGGTCATCAGGACCACCTGATCGGCGCTCTCGTTGTAGCTGTCAATGTCGCTGATGAGGGCGATATCCTCCAGGTAGCCTTCCAATGAGGCATCCTCGCCGTGCTGGTCGCAGTAGTTTTTGACGTTGTTGACCAGCTGGCTCAGGTTCTGCAGGCGGTCTGCCGCATCCTCGTGGCCCTTGGCCGCATCGGCTTCCAGCATGGCCTTGTAGCCGGTCACCTCAATGACATCCTGGGCAAATTCGTCCAGTGTCCTGGTTTCCAGCGATTCCTGCAGTTTTTCGTAGATCTGCCAGAATTTCAGCAGCGGCATCATGGCGCGGCTGAGTTTGGCGTATGCATCCGCGTGGGAGATGACTTCCAGCATACTGATTCCCTGCTGGGCGGCAAGGTCAGCGATCACATCGACGGTGGTGTTGCCGATCTTCCGGGCAGGCTCGTTGATGATGCGGCGCAGGCGCACATCATCCCGGGCGTTCGCCACGATGGACATATAGGAGTGAATGTCCTTGACCTCTTTGCGGTCGTTGAAGCGCTGGCCGCCCACGATCTTATGGGGAATGCCCGCGCGGGTAAAGTAGCTTTCGATGGGGGCCGACTGGGCATTCATGCGGTAGAGCACCGCATGGTCCGCCAGATGCCCGCCCTCTTTCAGGTGCTCACCGATGACATCTGCAATGTGCATGGCTTCGTCCTGCTCATTCTCTGCAGTGTAGACCTGCACCTTGTCGCCCTCGTCGTTCCGGGTCCACAGGGTCTTGCCCTTGCGCTCGGTGTTGTGCTGGATGACGCAGTTGGCAGCATTCAGGATATTTGAGGTGGAGCGGTAATTCTGCTCCAGACGGATGGTCTTGGTGCCGGGGAAGATGCGCTCAAAGTTCAGAATGTTCTCAATGGTGGCACCGCGGAAACGGTAGATGCTCTGGTCATCGTCACCGACAACGCAGATGTTCTTTTCCGGGCCGGTGAGCAGGCTGACCAGCCGGAACTGGGCCACGCTGGTATCCTGATACTCGTCCACCAGCAGGTAGCGGTACTTGTTCTGGTAGAACTCCCGCACATCCTCGTGCTCCGCCAGCAGCTGCACGGTCTGGTAGATCAGGTCGTCGAAGTCGAAGGCTCCTGCCTCCCTGAGCTTTTTCTCGTAGGCGGCGTAGACTTTGGCGGCAATGGCTCCCTTGGTGTCCCGGGCCGGGGTGCGCAGCGCCTCCTCCGGGCTGACCAGCTGGTCCTTCCAGCGGCTCATCTGGTTGATGGCGCTCTTGATCGGGAAGAACTTATCGTCGATGCTCAGTTCCTTATAGACCGCCTTCATCACACGCTGGGAATCATCGGTATCATAGATGGTAAAGCTGCGGGGGTAGCCGATGGATTCTGCCCAGCGGCGCAAGATGCGCACACAGGCCGAGTGGAAGGTGGAGGCAAACACCTCGTCCCCCTCTTCGCCGCCCAGCATATTGCGCAGGCGCTCCTTGAGCTCCCCTGCCGCCTTGTTGGTAAAGGTGATGGCCATCACGTTCCAGCTGCGGACAGCGTTCTGCCGCAGCATCCCGTCCAGCCAGGCGGGCGCATCGGTGCCGGTCATAATTGCCGTTTTCAGAGCCTTGACATCATCCTCGGTCACCTCACGGGGGGTCCAGCTGGAACCGTGGGCCGAGCCAAACCGGATCAGGTTTGCGATGCGGTTGACCAGAACAGTGGTCTTGCCGCTGCCTGCACCGGCCAGAATGAGCAGCGGGCCGTCGGTGGTAAATACCGCCTGCCGCTGCATATCGTTCAGGCGGCCAAACTGCTTTTCAATATAGGTATCGCGCAGAGCGCAGAATTCCTGTTGGAGACTTGCTGCCATTGTTTCACCTGTTCTTCTATAAAATCACTTACTTTATAAGTATATCACAATTCAAGAGGGTTGTACATAAAAACCGCCCTTCCTGTACAGCACAGGAGGGGCGGCAGTGTTCAGATAAAGCTTAGCCGAAGATGTTGATCAGGATACCGGCAGCAACAGCGGAGCCGATAACGCCAGCGACGTTGGGGCCCATGGCGTGCATCAGCAGGAAGTTGGAGGGGTTCTCGCTCTGGCCGACCTTCTGAGAAACACGGGCAGCCATAGGCACAGCGGAAACGCCAGCGGAACCGATCAGGGGGTTGACCTGACCGCCGGTCAGGATATACATGACCTTGCCGCAGAGAACACCGGCAGCAGTGCCGAAGGAGAATGCGATGAGGCCCAGCACGATGATGAACAGGGTGCGGCTGTTCAGGAAGGTGTTTGCAGAGGTGGTGCAGCCAACAGACAGAGCCAGGAAAATGGTGATGATGTTCATCAGTTCATTGCCGGCAGTCTTCTGGATACGATCCACAACACCGGACTCTTTCATCAGGTTGCCCAGCATCAGCATACCGACCAGAACGGCAGCATCGGGAACGATCAGAGAAACAATGATGGTGACCATGATGGGGAAGATGATCCTCTCGGTCTTGGACACGGTGCGCAGCTGCTTCATCACGACTGTGCGCTCTTTCTTGGTGGTGAGCGCCTTCATAATGGGCGGCTGGATCACGGGCACCAGAGCCATGTAGCTGTACGCCGCAACGGCAATGCTGCCCAGCAGCTCAGGTGCCAGACGGGAGGTAACAAAGATGGCAGTAGGGCCGTCTGCACCGCCGATGATGGAGATTGCAGCGGACTGCTTCTGGGTGAAGTCCACAATGCCGGTAGCAGCCAGCAGACGAGCGCCCATGTAAGTACCAAAGATACCGAACTGAGCGGCAGCGCCCAGCAGCAGGCTCTTGGGGTTGGAGATCAGGGGGGCGAAGTCGGTCATGGTGCCGATGCCCAGGAAGATCAGCGGGGGGTAAATGCCCAGCTTGACACCCATGTAAAGCATATCGGCCAGACCGCCGTTGTTCAGGATCTCGACCCACATCGGGTGCTCAAGACCATCACCAACGAAGTACTGCATATGGATAATGCCGCTGCCGGGCAGGTTGGCAAGGATCATGCCGAATGCCATGGGCAGCAGGATCAGGGGCTCAAATTCCTTCACGATGGCCAGGTACAGCAGGAAGCAGCCCACGCAGATCATGATCGCGTAGAGGTAGCCGCCCGGCTCACCGAACCGTGCAAAGCCGGAACTCTGGAAAATACCGACCAGAGTATCGATAAACTGTGTCATGTTTTTCCTCCTGTGTTAAAAAGGTGCGGTGGTGTCGTTGACACCAGCCTTGCTCCAGCCATTTGCAGCACGGCGCACGGCCTTCAGGGTGTACTTGCCATTGCCCATGGCATGGATGGCAGCCATAATTGCGGCAACCACATCGCCGGGGATGCCTTCCTCCACCACAGGGGCGGGAGCAGCCTGCTGTACGGGGGCAGCAGGCTTTGCGGCAGCCTTGGGAGCAGCAGGCTCCTTGGCTGCCTTCTTCTTGGCGGCCATACCGTCGAAGATCTTGCCTTCCAGCATGATGATGAGCATCAGCAGGACGAGGATGGCAAACACCAGCACGATACCGGTAATGGTGATAACTACATCAGAACCCAGATTCATGGTCTTCCTCCTAATAATAATTTACTCCGCACTCCGGAGCAGGCCCCGGCGCGCAAAAAGCGATTTGAAAATATTATACAATATTTCCCGACCTGATTCAACAAGTATGAACAAAATTTTGTTGCAACTTTTCCAATTTCTTAACAAGCCGGGTCAGGGCCCCGGTTAACGGCGGCCCATGCGGGGGGTCGCATCCAGGAAGCCGGTCTCCAGCTTATCGTTCAGGCCCAGGCTCATAGCAGTGCCCAATGCCACGCAGTTCACGGGATCGGGCGAGACGGTCACATCCACCTTGAGCTCCTGGCTCAGGTATTCGGGCAGGCCGTGCAGCTGTGCGCCGCCGCCGGTCAGCACCACACCATTGCGGAAGATATCGCCTGCCAGCTCGGGCGGGGTCTTTTCCAGCACCTGATGGGCAGCAGTGCCGATCTGCTCACTCAACAGCATCACAGGCTCGTAGAGGTCGCTGGTGGAAACATTCACCTTGATGGGCAGGCCGGTCAGCAGGCTGCGGCCCTTGACCTCCATCGTCTCGTCAAAATCAGCCTTCTGGGGGCAGCAGGCGACGTTCTTTTTCAGCTGCTCTGCGGTACGCTGGCCGATGGCAATGCTGAACTTGTTGCGGACATGCTTCAGGATCTCGTCATCATAGTGGTTGCCCGCCACACGGACACTGGTGGCCTTGACCTTGCCGCCCAGAGACAGGACAGCGATATCGGTGGTGCCGCCGCCGATATCAATGATCATCCGGCCATCGGGCTGGGTGATGTCGATGCCGGAACCCAGTGCAGCGGCAATGGGCTCATCGATCAGGTAGACCTGACGGGCACCGGCGGCCATCACGGCCTCCACCACGGCATCACTCTCAATGCCGGTGATGGCAGCGGGCACGCAGACAGCCACCCGGGGCTTGACCATGTGGGAGCTGTACACCTGATTCACAAACCGGCAGATCAGCTCCCGGGTCATGGTGTGGTCGCTGATGACACCGTCCTTCAGCGGGAAAATGGCGGAAATATAGTTGGGGGTGCGGCCTACCATGGCCAGGGCCTTGTCGCCCACCTCCAGCACGGAGTTCTTGCGGGTATCCATTGCCACCACGCTGGGCTGGTTGAGCACGACCCCCTGCCCTGCCTGTGCAATGATAATGGTCGTTGTGCCCAGATCGATGCCGATGTCATTCTGTGCCATAATGAAACGTTCCTTTCTCTGCTCCCCTGTTTTCTATCGTAAATGCCCGTTCGGGCGGGAAATCAAATCAATTTATATTGTAGCATAAGCCAGTAAAAAAGTATAGACCAAACCTCGCCGTCCTCCCTGTGGGATGCCGTCCTTCAATCTGCCGCCATCTGTTCCGGCGGCAGATTCTCTTTCAGCAATTCGCACAGGCCGCTGTACCGCAGGTTCTGCCGGACATTGGACATCATCCGGTTCACCACATCCCGCCGCCCGGCCACGATGCACAATTTGCGGGCGCGGGTCACGCCGGTGTAGAAGAGGTTGCGGTAGCAGAGCCTTGGCGGCACCTGCGCCACCGGCAGCACCACCGCCGGGAACTCGCTGCCCTGGCTCTTGTGCACCGTGATGGCGTAGGCGATCTCCAGCTCGTTCAGGTTTTCCGCCGGGTAGAGCAGGCGGCGGTCATCCATCCGCACCACCATGGAGCGGTCGCGCATGTTGATGGATTCCACAATGCCGATATCGCCGTTATAGGCTCCCACGCCCTGCTCCCCGCCAATGCGGTTCCAGACGATCTCGTAGTTGTTCCGCACCTGCATCACCTTATCGCCCACCCGGAACACCCGGGAGGCGCTCTGGAGCTGGGGCTTTCCCTTCTGCTCCGGGTTGAGCAGGTTCTGCAGCTCCACATTCAGCGCCTGGGTGCCGGTGGGTCCCAGCTTGGTGGGGCAGAGCACCTGAATATCCCGGACAGGGTCAAAGCCATAGCTCCGGGGCAGACGGGTGGTGACAAGATCGCACACCAGTTTCTGCGCCGCATCGCCGTCCGATTCCAGAAAGAAGAAATCGTCTGTCTTACCGCCCTTCTGCAGCGGCTCACTGCTGATGATGTGGTGGGCGTTCTCCACAATGAGGCTGCGTCTGGCCTGCCGGAAGATCTCGTTCAGGCACACGGTGGGCACCAGCCCGGAGCGGATGACCTCGCCCAGAATATTGCCGGGCCCCACGCTGGGCAGCTGGTCGGCATCGCCCACCATAATAATGCGGCAGCTGTACCGCAGGGCTGCAATGAGCGCCTGAAACAGCTTCACATCCACCATACTCATCTCATCCAGAATGACCACATCGCATTTGAGCAGATTCTTGTCATTGTGGATAAAGCTGACCACGCCGCCGGAGTAGTCCACCTCCAGCAGGCGGTGGATGGTAGAGGCCTTGCGGCCGGTCAGTTCACTCAGCCGTTTGGCCGCACGGCCCGTGGGAGCGCAAAGCGCCACCCGGTCTGCCTGATGCTCCAGCAGCTGCAGGATGGCGTTGACCGTAGTGGTCTTACCGGTGCCGGGGCCGCCGGTCAGCACAAGGCAGTTTTCGGTCATGGCCTTGCGGATGGCTTCCCGCTGCAGAGGCGCGTAGGCAAAGCCCTGGGTCAGCTCCAGCACCTGAATGTTTTTATCAAGGTCCCGCACCGTCTGCTTTTCCCGCTTCGCCAGCAGGGCCAGCCGGTCGGCAATGGCCTGTTCTGCTTCCAGCAGGTCAGGCAGATAGATATACGGCACCGCCTCCAGCATCTTTACACCAAGCTGCCCGGTCTCAATGCAGTGGTCCAGCGCACGGGCCAGCTTTTCGGGCGGCTGCTGGATGAAGTGGGATGCCGTGTCCAGCAGCTGCGCACGGGGCAGGCAGGTGTGGCCGTTGCCCGCGTTGTGGCGCAGGGTGCGCAGAAGCGCTGCTTCCAGCCGCTGGGTGCAGTCCCCTTCCATGTGGTAATACTGTGCAATGCTGTCCGCATGACGGAAATCCAGCTGCAGGGGTTCCCCACAGAGCAGATAAGGGTTCTGGGAGATGGCCTGCATGGCACTGGGACCAAAGACGCGGAACACCTCCATGGCGCGGCGGGGGCTGATCTCGAACTGCGCCAGATAGGCGATCAGTTCCCGCATTCCGAACATCCGCTTGAACTCCTGCTGGATGCGGTCAGCTTTGTCTGCCGAGATGCCGGGGATCAGGGTGAGCTGGGCGGGGTCGTTGGCGATCACCTCCAGCGCCGCCGCGCCGAATTTGTCGATGATCTTATTGGCCGTGCGCGCCCCGATATAAGGCAGGGAGCCGCTGGCAAGGAAGGCGTATACCGCTTCCAGATCCTTCGGCATATCGGTCTCGCACTCCTGGGCGTGGAACTGGCGGCCATAGGTGGCGTGGTTCTCATATTTACCGCGGCAGACCACGCTCTCGCCCGCATGGAGCTCGCCCACGATCCCGCACACCACGGTGACCGTGCCGCCGCCGGAAATTTCAAACACCGTGTAACCGTTATCCGGGTTCTCGTAGATAATGTCCTCCACCGTTCCCTCGATCTGTTCCAGCTCCATGCTCCTCACCCCCTTGTGACATAATTATTTATAGTATAATCGTTTTGGTGTTATTTGTAAAGGAATTGGGCAGGCCCTGCTCTATACAGCCTCTCAGCTTTGGCGTTGCATGAGGCTTTCCCTCTTCGCCAAGGTCTCCCCTACTAGGCAACAAAAGAGCCGCCCTTCTGCGGTTTCGCAAAAGAGCGGCTCAATTTTTACAAGTTTGCGTGCGGTCTTGCTTTTTCCTGTTTCAGCTTCCGGAACACAACGATATACGCCGGGATCAGGAAGAAGCAGGCAAAGAACCAGGCCACCGGGTTTGCAATGCAGGCGGCAAAATAGCCCCACAGCGGCACGAACAGGAAACCCACCATCGCACGGGCGATCATCTCTGCCACACCGGCAAACATGGCCAGGCTGGAATAACCCAGACCCTGAATGGTGTAGCGGTAAATGATAAGGACCGCCAGCGGGATATAGAACACGCTGTTCCAGAAGATAAAGCTCTGGGCGTTGGCCATGATCTCGGTCTGGCTGCTCTCAAGGAACAGGCCGATCAATGCCTTATCCAGCACGCGCAGGATCAGGAAGGATGCCACACTGTACACGCAGCCGATGCCCAAGGCAGTGTTCACGCCCTTGTTCACACGGTTCAGGTCGTGGGCACCCATATTCTGGCTGGCGTAGGTGGTCATGGCCGTGCCAATACTCTCCAGCGGGACGGACAGGAACTGTGCCGCCTTGCCGCCTGCAGTCTGTGCTGCCACGATGTCACTGCCCAGACCATTGACTGCACCCTGCAGCACAACGGAACCGATGGCCGTGATGCTGCACTGCAGACCCATGGGGATGCCCATGCCGCACAGCTTGACACAGTGCTGTCTGCTCAGGCGGCTTTCTTCTTTGTTCCAGCGCAGCTCATTATAATGCTTGAGGATGTACCACAGGCTGCCCAGACCGGCCACTGCCTGGCTGAACACGGTGGCGAATGCCGCACCGAACACACCCATCTTGAAGACGATGATACAGAGCAGATCCAGCCCGATGTTCAGAAAGCTTGCCACCAGCAGGAAGTACAGAGGCCGCTTGCTGTCGCCCAGAGCGCGCATCAGGGCGCTGGTCATGTTATACAGCAGCGTAAACGGGATGCCGATAAAGATGGTGCGGATGTAGATGTCCGCCAGATCGATGATGTTGTCCGGGGTATTGGTCCAGACCAGAATGGAACGGGTCATGGCCACCGTGACCACGGTAAGCACTGCGGCAAAAAAGACACTCAGCCAGACGGCATTGGCGGTGTAGCGGCGCATCTCCACATAGTCTTTCGCACCGAATGTCCATGAGATGGGGATGGAGAAGCCGCAGGCAATGCCATTGACAAAGCCCAGCACCAGATAGTTCAGACCGCCCACACTGCCGACTGCCGCCAGCGCTTCCACGCCCACAAAGCGGCCCACGATGATGGTATCCGCCAGATTATAGAACTGCTGGAACAGGCTGCCCAGCATCAACGGCACCGCAAAGGCAAGGATCAGCTTGAGCGGGCTGCCCTGCGTCATATCTTTCGTCATACGCACGTTCCTCCTTGGGAAAGCATCACAGACCTTATCACACGAATTTTTTCCGACAAAAACGCCCTGCCGCGCAATGGGCAGGACGTTTTTGTTCATGTGGGTATTATATCAGGTTGTGATGAATTTTCAAGAGGTTTTTTCAAATTTTTCAGTGCTTCCCGGCCAGATGCTTCAGCAGCTGGAACAGAATGCTCCAGAACCCCGTTCCGGCATTGCCCGAAGGCGGGGTCTCCTCATCCGGAATGCTCAGCGGCGTATCATCCTCCGTGATGTCCATAGCAGCCGACACACCAGATTCGTCCTGAGCAGCCCCCTCATCCGAAGGGGAAGCCACCTGAACCACTGCCACACTTTCGGTTTTCGCAGTCTCTACGCCGCTGGCAGCCAGTGCGGGCAGACCCGCCGTAAGGACAACCCCTGCGATCAGTGCTGATGCAACACCACGTTGGAATGCATATTTCAACTTCATTTTTTGTTAAGCCTCCTCAAATCGGGAATGGGTCTGATTCGTGTTTCAATTATAGCACAAAATCCAAAATGATTATCACTGGTTTTTGCATAAAGCGTTATTTTTTCGCAGATGTGAAAAAGTTTCAGATTTCTATTCACAAAATGCAATGTAGTTATGCAGCCCAAACCTGCTCTGTACAGCAAAACTGCTCCGGCGTGCATCTCTGCACTCTGGGGCGGGTCATTCCACATTTTGGATGATTTTCTCAAACGCCTGTTGCAGCGGCGCTTCGATTCCCTGCGCCGCATAAATCGTTGCGATCATCAACTCGTCCGGATCTACCGCAGTGAAATCCAAATCATACCCCGCATTTTCTGCTAACTGTGACAAAAAGACGCGCTGTGTCCGCCCATTGCCCTCCCGAAATGGGTGCAGCTCGTTGGTTCGTTGATAAAGATCCACCAATGCAGCGATAAAATCATTTCTTGCAAGCCCACAAAGAAGATTATTCTGCGCAAGACGCTTAAAAATCGCCGCACTCACCCGTGGGATTTCCTCCACCGGGCAGAACTGCGTTCCTTTTTTGGACAAGTTGACCATCCGCACCTGTCCTGCCCAATCATACAACTCACCGAATAAATGTCGATGGATCACTTTATAGTGTTCAAAATCAAATGCTGCACATCCAGGGTTCTCTGCCCATTGTATCATTTTGGCCGTTACCAGAACCGATTCTACTGCATTCAACTCTCTTTGCGTGTGCAGATCAAATTTATTGACCAGGACTGTCGTTCCCGGATAGCAGCCGTCCTGAGCCGCTTCGATGGTATAAGGCATTCGTCACCTCCGGGATAGCTCCTGCTTTTTCTGACGTTTCAATGCTTCTCTTACAAGGGTCGCAGTGTCGATTTTTCCATCCAGATAACGCAGGCAATCTCTCTTTTCCTGCTCTGAGATCTCCAGCCCCTCCATCCGGGCCGATGCCACTGCGTTTGCAAGTGCTCGTTTCCGTGCTACTGTCATTTTTCCGCCCCCCTGTTTTTATCAGTATACCAAAAGACACCCACAGAGTGCAAGAGATAAAACCGCCCCGGCGTGCGTCTCTGCATTCCGGGGCGGTTCGGGTCATTCTGAATAATGTGCGAGGAACTGTCTGGTACGCTCTTCCCGGGGGTGGTCGATGAGCTGTTTGGCCGGGCCCTCCTCCACAACCACGCCGCCATCCATGAACAGGATGCGGTCGGCCACATCGCGGGCAAAGTGCATCTCATGGGTGACAATGATCATCGTGGTCTTGCGGTCAGCAAGATCACGCAGGACCTTCAGCACCTCGCCGGTCAGCTCCGGGTCAAGGGCGCTGGTGGGCTCATCAAAGCAGAGGATATCCGGGTGAAGCGCCAGCGCGCGGGCAATGGCCACGCGCTGCTGCTGGCCGCCGGAGAGCTGATGCGGGTAGTGGCCGGCCCGCTCCGAAAGGCCCATCTGCGCCAGCAGTTCTCTCGCCTGCTGTTCCAGCTCCGCGTGGATGGCCTTTTTATTTGCCTGATACTCCGGGCGTTCCTTTGCCAGCAGTTCCCCTGCCAGCATCACGTTCTGTAAGGCCGTGTACTGCGGGAACAGGTTGAAGTTCTGGAACACCAGACCAAAATGGAGCCGCTTTTTGCGGATCTCGCTTTCCTTCTGAGTGGCAGGGTCGGCGGCATCCCACATGGTCTCGCCGTTCACCTTGATCACACCCGTGTCAGGCCGTTCCAGAAAGTTCAGGCAGCGCAGCAGAGTTGTTTTGCCGGAACCGGACGAGCCGATGATCGCCAGCGCTTCCCCCTGCTCCAGATCCAGGGAGATGTCCTTCAACACATGGGTCTCGCCAAAATTTTTCCCGATACCGGAAGCTTCGAGCAACGCCATAATCTATCTGCCTCCTTAGCAGCGGAAATAATCGAGCTTTTTTTCAGCCCAGTCGAACAGGATGGTCAGTGCGCCCACAAACACCAGGAAGAAGAGCGCGGTGGAGAACAGCGGCCAGATCAGGCCCTTTGCGCTATACTCCTTGGCCATCATAATGATTTCCTTGTTGGCAATGGTGTTTGCCAGCGAGGTATCCTTGACCAGCGTGATGATCTCGTTGCCCATGGGAGGCAGGATGCGCTTGACGACCTGAAGCAAGGTCACCTTGAAAAAGATCTGTGTTTTGGTCATGCCAAGCACCTGCCCGGCCTCAGTCTGCCCCTTGGGCACTGCTTCAATGCCGCCGCGGTAGATCTCAGAAAAATAGCAGGCATAGTTGATGGCAAAAGCCACCACCGCCGCCACCATCCGTCCGCCGGAGCCGGAGGGCCAGGGGTTGTTCATGCCCAGCAGGCCGGGGCCCAGATAGATCACGATAATCTGCAGCATCAGCGGGGTGCCGCGGATGATCCAGACAAAGGTCTTGACCAGCCCGGCCAGCGGCTTGCAGCGGCTCATGGAGCCAAACGAGACCACCAACCCCAGCGGCAGTGCAAACAGCAGTGTCAGGGCAAAGAGCTCACAATTGAGCAGGAACGCGCCGGACAGGCGCATAAGAATCACAGACACAAAAACACACCTTTTTTATTCAGAATCCATATTCTCCTTCCATCACAGCCGGTGAACGTTCCCTCTGCTCGGGAGCCTTTCACGCATCGGCAACAAAAAGCCTCCCTCACCGAGGGAGGTTGCATCGCATCGCGATGACGGAAGGAGTTTTTCAACAAATTCAGTCAGCCAGTGCCAGATCGTACTGATCGGCCAGTGCCTGCATGGTGCCATCGGCCTTCAGTGCATCAAAGGCCTCATCCACAGCGGCGGCAGCATCACTGCCCTTGCGGAATGCCACGCCGTACTCCTCGGCGTTCAGCTCGTCCACGATCTTCAGGTCGGCATAGTCAGTGCCCTCACCGATCATGGCGTTTGCCAGAGTCAGATCAAGTACAGCGGCATCGGCAGTGCCTGCGGCAACTTCCATCAGGCAGTCGGTCTGAACGCTCTTGGAAACGTAATCAGCCTGTGCCAGGTTCTCGTCCCCCTCAATGGCGGCCTCACCGGCGGAACCAGCCTCGGCGACCACGGTCTTGCCCACCAGGTCAGCGGTAGAGGTATACTCGGTGCCATCTTTCACAACGACCACCTGTGCATTCTTTGCATAAGCCTTGGTGGTAGCGGTGTTCTGCATAATGTCATCGGTCAGGGTCATACCGTTCCAGATGCAGTCGATGCTCTTGGCATCCAGCTCCACGACCTTGGTATCCCAGTTGATCTCCACAAACTCCGGCTCCACGCCCAGCTTTTCGCAGACAGCAGTGGCCAGCTCGGTATCAAAACCGGTGAAGTCGCCATCGGCATCGGTGTAGTTCATGGGCTCGTAAACAGTGTAGCCGATGACCAGCTTGCCCTTGCCCTTGATGTAATCCAGGTCGCTGCCTGCAGCCTGGGATGCGGCAGCACTGCCGGAAGCAGAGTCCGAAGCAGATGCGGCAGTGGAAGTGGAAGCGGCACCGCCGCAGGCGGCAAGGCTCAGTGCCATGGCACCGGCCAGGAATGCGGATACAAGACGTTTCATATACGGTTCCTCCCTCAGTGGCAAGCAGCTTTGTTTTATTGCTTTACCATGCTAAATTGCTAAACTGTGGTTATAGAATAGCGCGTTTTCTGCCATTTTGCAAGGGGGAAAACTGATTTTTCGCAGTTTGCTCAAATCTTTACCGCTTTACCACGGCAAAGCGGGCAATTTGACAAAACAAAAACGCCGCGTCGGCAGCTGCCACACGCGGCGAGATGGTTTCTCTCTGAAAACGCAGCGGAATGCCACCGCCCCCCCCCCCTATCCGGGAGAGCCGGTGCACGATTGCGAGACCGAAAAGGGCTTTCCCCTCAGCCCAGGGCATCCAGCGCCGCCTTTTGCAGATCGGTGATGTCAATGGTGCACAGAGCCTTCAGGTCGGCATCGCCGCCGGAAAGCCCAGCGATCTCGGTGCGGGTCTTGCCCTTGAGGGCATCACAGAAGCCTTCGCTGTGCTCATACCACTCCTTGCCCAGCGCCGATGCGCCGCGCATCCCGTAGTCCTCACCCAGCTCCAGCTTGGTCTTGACGAGGTCCGGAGCTGTCACACCGCCGTCTGACACCACTGTCAGGGCCGGCTCAGCCATATCCGCAATGGCACTGGTCACACGGCGGTCCGCATCGGTGGTCAGTGCCACGATGCTCACATCCACCTGCGCATTCACATCCTTGTCATCGGTGGCGGTGATGTCCGAAGTCCCGTTCACCGCTTCGATGCCCAGCGCGGCCCTGTCGCCCTTGGCGGCACCCAGTGCCCTGGCATTGGCGCAGGCCCGGGTCACGGCATCCCGGTAGCGATCCACAGCAATGGTGCAACCGCTCAGCAGGTCGGCACCCGTGGGCTTGCCATCCTTATCCACTTTGAGCATGGAGACCTGTTCCGGGGTCATGCCGATCAGGTAACTGGCAAAGGCATCCGCCTGTTCCGCCCATCCCTTTTTCAGGGAAGAGACCTCGGCCAGCGGGTAATCGTCCCCCTTCTGACGCTTGGTGCGCCAGTCGGTGGGCAGGGTCACATGGCCGGTGCTGTCCGCCGAAACAGACACTTCCAGCTCGTCCAGCAGAACACTCTCCAGTTTCCCCTCGCCATCCAGCAGGGCAGCGGCCGCTGCCAGCTCAATTTTCCCTGCCCTGTCCTGATCGGTGGCCTCCGTCACCACACCCAGACCGGTTTTCCATGCCGATGTCTGGGTCTGTGCGGAGGATGTGCCGCTGCTTCCGCTCATGCTGCCGGAGCTGCCCGACCCGGCGTTCGTTTTGCCGCAGGCGGTCAGCAGCAGCGCCGCCGCCATGGCACAGCTCCAAAGAGCCCGATGGTTCTGATTCATAGATACGCTCCCTTTCCACACGGCCCGTTGGGCCTTTGCCCCATAGTATGTCCAGAAGAGCGTAAGATTACGCAGCCGACGGGAGTTTTCCAAAGCAAATGTCCGCTGGGGTGGTACCCTGTTGCCGCAGGCAATAGGGCGGGCGATGGAATGGCCCGTTTCACTTGCGTGGAAAAGCTCCCCGCGTGCTGCGCGCAGCCGCTTACATCAACGGACTCAGCAGCCGCAGCACGCTGTCCAGCGCTGTACCAAGCAGATTGGTGTGGCAGTCGGAACGCTGGATCTCCCGGCACTGCGGCAGGGTGCGTTCCACATCCTTCCGCAGGGCGGCGATCTGGCTGTTATGGAAGAGCAGTGTTCCGCACTCAAAATGGAGAAACAGGCTCCGATAATCCATATTGATGCTGCCCACCACGGCGACACGGTCATCACTGACATAGCACTTGGCGTGGAGGAAACCGGGCGTGAATTCATAAATGCGCACACCCGCCCTGAGCAGGGGCAGATAGTAGGAACGGCTGAGCCGGAACACCAGCTTCTTATCCGGGATCCCGGGCAGGATGAGCCGCACGTCCACCCCGCGCTTGGCCGCATTTTTCAGAGCATCCAGCATCTCCTCGCCCACGGCCAGGTAGGGCGTGTAGATATAAACATATCTCTGGGCCTGAGAGAGGATGTCCAGATAGACCGTCTCGGCCAGCGGTTCCTCGTCCAGCGGGCTGTCCGCGTAGGGCTGCACCACGCCATCCTGCACTGCGGGCAGGCGGGTGGGCGCAAAGGCGGTGTAATCGGTCTCCTGCAGGCGGAAGGCGTTCCATACATTGAGGAACATCACGGTAAAGTTCCAGACAGCGGCTCCTTCCAACCGGATGGCCGCATCCTTCCAGTAGCCGAAGCGCTGCTCGGCATTGATATACTCATCCGCCAGATTCACGCCGCCGGTGTAGGCCACATTGCCGTCAACCACCACGATCTTGCGGTGGTCGCGGTGGTTCATCACCAGCGAGACCAGCGGCACCACCGGGTTGAAAGGGATGCAGCGGATATGCGCCTTCTCCATGCGGATGACAAAATCACTGGGCAGGCCCAGCAGGCTGCCAAAATCATCGTAGATCAGCCGCACATCCACGCCCTGAGCGGCCTTGCGGCGGAGGATCTGCTCCACACCGTCCCACATTTTGCCGGAACGGAGGATAAAAAATTCCAGAAAGATAAATTTTTCCGCCTTGTCCAGATCCGTCAGCAGCTGGGGATACATCTCCTCCCCGCAGGAAAAGTAGTGAGCAGCGGTATTCCTCCAGGCCGGATACGGCCCGAACTTTGCCACATAGCGGCTCAGGTTCCGGCTGGAGATATCCAGCGCATCGGTCTGGCCCTCGGGCTGGGCAAGCTCAGTCTGATGGGCCTGTTCCACCTTCTGCATCCGCTCCCGCAGATACTTGGCGGGGGCCTTGTTGCCAAAAGCCAGATAAAGCGCGCCGCCCAGCAGGGGCAGAAGGCCGATCAGAACGATCCAGCCGATCTTATAAGCACTGTTTTCATCCTTGCGCACCAGATACAGCACGATCAGGATGCTCAGCGCCTTCAGGGCACCGTTCAGCCAGACCCGCCCCGCCGTGAACGACCAGAACGCCCAGAGCAGCCAGAGCACCTGTAAAGCCACCAACACCACTGTGATCGTGACACGGTTGAAGATGCGGTTGAAAAACTTGACAATGGGCAATCTGAACATGTGGTATCCCTCCCCTGCCGCCCACGGCGATTTTTGATGCTGTTAGTATAGCGCAGAGCGGAAGATTTTGCAAACAAAAAAGCGCCCACAACGGCTTCCCCCGCTATGAGCGCCTATTCGATCGTGGGCAGAATTTTTCCGAGGGCCGTTCGCTTATGCTTCCGCGTCCTCATAACCAACCAGCAGACCGCCCAGTTCTGCATAATAGCTGCACAGACCGCCGCATTCGCTGATGTCCACCTTTGCTCCATCAAACACAGCCTTTACCATGTGCTTCAGGCGCTCGGCGGCGGCGGGATTGCCGCAGTGAGAGATATGGAGCCTGCCGTTGGTGTAGCCGTGCTCCTTGAGTTCCAGCACGATGCGTTCCAGCGCACCATGCTCACCACGGGTCTTGCAGAGAACATCCAGCTCCCCGGCCTCACTTGCCTGTCCGATGACCCGGATGCCCAGCATCCGCGCCACAGCAGCAACGGCAGGCTTCACACGGCCATTGCGGGCCAGATTGGCCAGCGACTCCAGCGAGAAGAGCAGATGGGTGTGCTTGTGGTAACGGAGCATCTCTTCACAGATCTCGTCAAACTCCTTGCCCTCAGCCAGCAGATCCTGCAGATGCTCGGCCAGCAGGCGCTGCTCCGGGCCGGTAGAAAGGCTGTCCAGCACAAACACCCGCTTGCCGGGATTCTCCTGCTGGTATTCCTCGGCGGCCAGCTGGGCGGCATTGTAGCTGCCGGACAGAGTGCCCGTGATGGTGATGGCATACACCTCGTCGGCTCCCTCGTAGGCGGCCAGCCAATCGCTGACGTTGGGGCAGGAAGTCGAGGTCTTGCCCTTATAGGTGCGCAGGGTCTGGGCCATGCCCAGGGCATCCATCGTGCCGTTGTCCAGATATTCGGCATCGTCGGTGATGATCTTCAGGGGAACGCATTCAAAATCCACGCCCTGCAAGGTGTACAGGCTGGCGGAGGAATCCACAACGATCTTGGTGTTCATAAGCATTTATCTCCATTCCGGCGGCAGAGGATGCCGCAGTTTTTCCTGTTGTTTGAATCACTATATCAGTTTTTCAAAAACCTGTCAACTGTTTTCTCAAATTATTTCAAAAGTTTTTAATTTCCTGTTGACCACATTTCCAAAACATGGTATACTGTCCGCATGAAATTAGAATCAAACCGCCGCGTTGCGGCCTGCGCCGCAGGGTTTGCCCTGCCCCGGTATGCAGAACTCCCCACCGTAGGGCTTTATCTGGATCAGAGTGTACAGTTTGTCAACGGGTGTTTCCGCACATTTCAGGGGGTGGAGCTCACCGCTTCCATGGTGAGCAACTACGTTAAGAAAGGGATCATCAGCCACCCCATCAAAAAGAAGTATACCCGGGATCAGCTGGCCTGCCTGATCTACATCGTAGTTTCTAAAAACGTCCTGTCCATGGAAAATATCGACAGCCTGTTCAAGATGCAGCAGGCGCATTATACCTCCGCGCAGGCGTATGATACCTTTTGCGATGAGCTGGAGAATTACCTGCCCTATGTGTTCGGCCTGACCAAAAGCTTTTCCGAGCTGGAGCCGGATGTTGATGATGCACGCAAGCTCCTGCGCAGCACCATCATCTCGGCTGTGAACAAGATTTATCTTGACTGCGTTTTCACCGACCTGCGGCAGGAGCAGGCCCTCTGGCCCGATATCCTGCCGGATCTGGCATAACAACAAAAAACGACCCTCTCTGTCACGCTTTGCGAAGCATTGACGGAGAGGGCCTTTTTCTTAAAATGTAAGCGCGGGGCTGATTTCATTGCGGCGCTGGGCCTGCACGATGCAGTCCTTTTCCGGCACGACACCTGCCGCACCCAGGGTGTTGAACATGGTCTGCAAAGCAAGCGCCGGGGTGTTGTTCTCCTGCGAGAGATGGCAGAGGGCAAACTTCTTGCATCCCTCCTGGATCAGCTCCAGCAGCTTTGCCGAGCACTCATCGTTGGAGAGGTGACCCCGGTTGGACTCGATGCGGGAGCGCAGGTAGTAGGGATACCGCCCGCTGCGGAGCATGTGGAGGTCGTAGTTGCTTTCCAATGCCACCAGGTCACAGCCGCTCAGGGCCTGATGCACCGGCGGGGTCAGAACTCCCAGGTCGGTGGCAATGGTCATGGTCTTGTTGTCCGGGGTGTGGATGCGGTAGCCCACGCAGGGCACGTCGTGGCTGGTGGGGAACATCGTCACACCGAAATCTCCCACATCCTCTTCCCCGCCGGACAGGGTGCGCAGCTCACAGCTGGCGGGCACAATGCCGTTTGCATCCAGAAAATCCAGCGTATCGTCTGCACCGTATACCGGCAGCGGATTCTTTTTGAGGAAGGTGGCCAGCCCCTTGACGTGGTCAGAGTGCTCATGGGTGACTAGAATGCCTGCACAATCGCTGATGTTCAGGCCCAGCTCCTTGAGCGCCGCCGAGGTGGTGCGCACGCCCTTTCCCATATCGATGATGATGTACTTCTCCCCCGTGCGCACCACGCTGCAGTTGCCAGAGGAACCAGAGTATAACGAGATGAATTCAGACATTTCAAACCTCAAGAAACGAACCTCTCCGTCATGGCTTCACAAAAGCTCCCTGTCAGGGGAACTTCTGCAAAACAGACTGAGAGGTTCTGAATGATCACATTGCCGATTCCAGTGCAGCGGGCATCCGCTCCACCTTGCTGATCTCAGCGCCCAGGCCGCGCAGCTTTTCCACGATGTTCTCGTAGCCGCGCTCAATGTGGCCGATCTCCTCGATCTCGCTGGTGCCGTCTGCCATCAGGGCAGCAACGACCATGGCCGCACCGGCACGCAGGTCAGAAGCACGCAGGGGGGCGGGGTTCAGTTTGTCCACACCCTCAAACACGGCCACCTGACCGTCCACCTGCACCACTGCGCCCATCTTGCGCAGCTCGTCCACATAGCGGAAGCGGTTATCCCACACGCTCTCGGTGATGGTGGAGGTGCCCTTTGCCACGCTGAGCAGCACACCCATCAGGGGCTGCATATCGGTGGGGAAGCCCGGGTGAGGCATGGTGTTGATCTTCAGCGGCAGGATATCGCCCTTGCGGGAGACGCGGACGGAATCATCGAATTCCTCCACATCCACACCGGCACGGCGGAGCTTTGCCGTGATGGGTTCCAGATGCTTGGGGGTGACATTTTTGATCAGAACGTCGCCGCCGGTGGCAGCAGCGGCAACCATGTAGCTGCCCGCCTCGATCTGGTCAGGGATGATGCTGTAAGTGCAGCCGTGCATCTTTTCCACGCCACGCACCTTGATCACATCGGTGCCGGCACCGCGCACATCCGCGCCGCACATATTCAAAAAGTTTGCCAAATCAACGACATGGGGCTCCTTGGCGCAGTTTTCCAGAATGGTCTGGCCCTGTGCCATCACAGCGGAGAGCATACCGTTCATGGTAGCGCCCACGCTGACCTTATCAAAGAAGATATGGGCACCGTTCAGTTCCTTGGTACGCACGGTGATCATGCCATAGTCCACGCTGTCCTCTGCACCCAGTGCGCTGAACACCTTGAGGTGCTGGTCGATGGGGCGGGGGCCCAGATTGCAGCCGCCGGGCATGGCCACCTGTGCCTTGCCAAAGCGGGAGAGCAGTGCACCCAGGAAGTAGTAGCTGGCACGCATCTGGCGGGACAGATCGTCCGGGACGTTGGTGCTGTTCAGGTGGGTGGTGTCGATCTCGTAGGTATTGCGGTTCAGCATCTTGATGCTGGCACCCAGGGTGCTCAGGATCTTCAGGCTGACTGCCACATCACTGATGTCCGGCAGGTTTTCGATCACACAGACATCTGCCGCCAGAATGGTGGCAGGCAGAATGCCCACAGCCGCATTTTTTGCACCGGAAATGGTAACTTCGCCATGCAGGGGCTTGCCGCCCGTAATAACAAACTTTTCCAATTTTATAATCTCCTTGTCGCAGGCCCGCCAGCGGCAGGGCCACTCAGGGTTCTTGCTTGATCTCTCCGCGCACCGCCGGGCACACACCCTCACGATACAACTATCTTATTATACACAACTTCGGGCAAAAAGCAAAGCCCCCTTTTTCCCTGCCGGATTATTTTCTGTTTTGCCCAGAATCTGCGGAGATATTCGATATTTTTGTTTCTTATTTCAAAAATTTTACAATCAGCGCCCCTTACCAGACGCAATCCTCGCTGCAGGTCTCCTTGATCCAGCCCAGCTGATATGCCTTGACCAGCTGCTTCAGGTCGTGTACCCGCTCCCGCAGGATCTCTCCCTCGTCCGTCTCTTCCACCAGAATGCGGTGGTTCTCCGTTTCCAGTATGTTCTTCTGCGACACGATGTCGATGTTTTCGTTCACGGCCTTTTCGGCACTGACAAAGGGCTGATGGGTCCGCAGAGACATGGTGCGGCTGGAGTACACCAGCGTGTACCCTGCAATGCCGGTCTTTTCATGGTAGGCGCGGCAGAACCCGCCGTCAATGACGACCAGACGGCCCCCGCCCTTGATGGGGCTCTCGCCGCTCTTCTCCCGCACCGGCACATGGCCGTTGACGATGTGGCTGGTGCCGGGCAGACCGAATTCCGCCAGGATGCGGCGGCAGGCGGCCTCTTCATTGTACCATGTATAATAGGGGTCCTTGACTTCCTCGTGGGTGGCGGGGTCGGCAATATACAGCCGCTCAAAGGTGGTCATGGCGCTGCGGCCGAACAACGGCGACAGCTTGCCGCACCACAGATACCACAAAAAGTCCTGACCGCTCCGCCGGGCAGCGCTGCCCTCGGGGGCAAAGTAGCCGCGGCGTGCCCGCTCGTCACAGTAGTCCATCAAACCGCGGCCCGAGTAGTTGTGTCCCTCGAACCGCTCCACGGCAAAGCTGCCGTTTTTGGTCATGGGCACCACACCGTGGTAGAGCAGGTTGCCGTTCTCGATGTGGTAAACGCTGCCCTTGGCATACAAAAATTCCACATGCTGCTGCAAACGCTCGCTCTGCCGGAAGGATTCCACCAGCTTGCGAAGCACCAGCCGCTCATCATCATTCAGGGCGGCGGGGTCTGCCGGATCTACGGTGGGGAAGCTGGTGTCCCGCAGGGGGTATGCCTGCCCGTTCAGGGTCACTGTTCCCTTTTCCCAATCGATGTGCTGCAGGAAATCCCGACCCTGCATCTTGAAATCCGGGTTGCGGTCGATGACCTTGCACTCCATCTTGAGCATCAGAATGGTCACGGCCTTGTGCATCACGGCACAGCGGTGGAGCATGCCCTCGGTGTAAGGGCCGCGCGCCGCGTCGGTGTGGGGCATCCAGAGGGTCAGGTCGTCATTTCCGTAGAACTGCTCGGCCATCCGCTGCAGATGCCGCAGGTTGATGCCGTAGCAGTCCTCAAGCATGGCATGGTTGTGGTAGGCCAGTGTCGTTTTGAGCACGGTGCAGACGCAGATGGGACTTCCGGCGGCGGCACCCATCCAGACCACGTCATGGTTGCCCCACTGGATATCCACATGGTGGTGGCGCATGAGCCGGTCCAGAATGATGTCAGGCCGGGGGCCGCGGTCAAACAGGTCCCCCACAATGTGAAGCTTGTCCACAGCCAGCCGCTTGATGAGCTCACACAGCCGGACAATGAACCGGTCAGCGCGGCCATTTTCGATGATGCTGCCCACGATCTGCCCATAATAAAGGTCCTTGTCGTGGTCCTCAAAGTGGGCATGGAGCAGCTCATCCAGAATATACCCGCAGCTGGACGGCAGGCAGGAGCGCACATGCTGCCGGGTATGCTTGGAGGACACCAACCGGCAGATATCAATGAGCTGAAGCAGGGTCTCTGTGTACCAGTGGTCAAGCGCTTCCTCATCCGCGCACCCAGCTTTGAGCTGGGGCAGCTTCTCGTTGGGATAATAGATGAGCGTTGCCAGCTCTGCACGGGTCTGTTCCGGCACACTCTCCCCCAGCACGATGTCCACCTTTTCCCGGATGACACCCGAAGCCGAGTTCAGGATGTGGACAAAGGCCTCGTTTTCACCGTGCAGGTCGCTCATAAAATGTTCGGTGCCCTTGGGCAGCTTGAGCAGGGCCTGGGTGCTGATGATCTCACTGGCGGCGGCCGCCTGCGAGGGGTAATCCCGTGCCAGCAGGGAGAGATATTTCAAATGATCCCGGATCTCCTCGTTTTCGGTGCGCATGACATCCTCCGTCTGATATGTAGTATTTTTGCATGATATATAATATTCTATCATAGTATACCACATTCCATGTCATAAATGGTATAATAAACGAAAGGAATTCTGTCAAATCTTTTGCAAAGGACTTGGATATTATGCCCAAAACCATTTCTGTTGCCGTGCCGGAAGCCTGCACTCTCTGCCCCCGGCAGTGCAAAGCCGACCGGGCCGCCGGGCAGACGGGCTTCTGCGGGGCGGGCCGCACCCTGAAAGCGGCCCGCGCTGCCTTGCACTTCTGGGAGGAGCCCTGCATCAGCGGCACCCGGGGCAGCGGCACGGTGTTTTTCTCCGGCTGCACCCTCAAGTGCTGCTTCTGCCAGAACTACCCCATCAGCGCCGAGGGACTGGGCAAGGAGATCACCGTGGAGCGCCTGGCCGAGATCTTTCTGGACCTGCAGGCGCAGGGAGCCCACAACATCAACCTTGTCACGCCTGGGCAGTGGCGGCCCTGGATCATCGCCGCCCTCGACCTGGCCCGGGCGCAGGGGCTGCATCTGCCCATCGTCTGCAACACTGGCGGCTACGAGACCGTGGAGAGCGTGCACGCCTGGCGCGGCTTCATCGACATCTGGCTGGCCGACCTGAAATATGTTTCTCCTGCCCTTTCGGCAGAGCTTTCCGCCGCGCCGGACTATTTTGCACAGGCCAGGCCCGCCATTGAAGCCATGATGGCTCAGGCCGGACACCCTGTTTTTGACAGCGAGGGCATCCTGCAGCGGGGCGTGATCCTGCGCCACCTTGCCCTGCCCGGCCATGTGGACGACAGCTTTGCCGTGCTCGATCAGATGGCGGCTTGGAACAAGGCCGACCCCGGGTGCTTCCTGCCCAGCGTGATGAGCCAGTACACCCCCTTCTATCAGGCGGCAGACCACGGTATCGGGCGGCGCATCACCACCTACGAATACCGCCGGGTGGTCAACTACGCCATGGATCTGGGCCTCAGCTCTGGCTATATGCAGCAGAAGAGCAGTGCAAAGGAAGAGTATACGCCCAGCTTTGACCTGACAGGGGTGTGAGCCCCACCGTCATCCCTGCGGGATGCCACCGCCCCTAGTAGGGGCGGCCTTGGCAAAACCATAAGGCTTTACGCAATGCCAAGGGCCCCACTATTAGGGGGGCTGTCACCGCAGGTGACTGAGGGGTTCTTTCGTCAAAACAACCAAAATTTCTCTTTCTTTTTCTCTCGGCCGAAACAGCATTTGCTTGCTATCCGGTGCGCAGTGCGGTATAATGGATACAACAATGTGTTCTCACATGAAATGGATCCCAGAAACGACTTTTTAGGAGGAGCGTTATGGAACACTACAATCCCATCCTCGGCAGCGAGCCCAACGGCCAGAAATTTATCACCTGCGGCGAGATCATGCTCCGTCTGACCCCGCCGAACTACGAAAAGATCCGCATGGCATCCAGCTTTGAAGCCAGCTACGGCGGCAGCGAGGCCAACATTGCACTGGCCCTGGCCAACCTGGGTGTGGACAGCACCTTCTTCAGCGTAGTGCCCAACAACAGCCTGGGCAAGAGCGCGGTGCGCTGGCTGCGCTCCAACGATGTGCATTGCACCCCCATGATCCTGACCGAGCCCAACGAGACCCCCTCCAACCGGCTGGGTACTTATTATCTGGAGACTGGCTACGGCATCCGCGCTTCCAAGGTCATCTACGACCGCAAGCACAGTGCCATTACCGAGTATGACTTCTCCCAGGTCGATCTGGACGCTCTGCTGGACGGCTACGACTGGCTGCACCTGAGCGGCATTACCCCGGCACTGGGCCCCAACTGCCGCGGCCTCATCATCGATATGCTCAAGGTGGCCAAAAAGAAGGGCCTGACCGTCAGCTTTGACGGCAACTTCCGCTCTACCCTGTGGAGCTGGGAGGAAGCCCGCGATTTCTGCACCGAGTGCCTGCCTTACGTTGACGTTCTGCTGGGCATTGAGCCCTACCACCTGTGGAAGGACGACAACGATCACAGCAAGGGCGACTGGAAGGACGGCGTGCCCCTGCAGCCCAGCTATGAGCAGCAGGACGAGATCTTCCAGCATTTCATTGCCCGCTATCCCAACCTCAAGTGCATTGCCCGCCATGTGCGCTATGCCCACAGCGGCAGCGAGAACAGCCTCAAGGCCTTTATGTGGTACGACGGCCACACCTTTGAGAGCAAGCTCTACACCTTTAATATTCTGGACCGCGTGGGCGGCGGCGATGCCTTTGCCAGCGGCCTGATCTACGCCATGCTCCACGACTACCGCGCCATGGACATGATCAACTTTGCCGTGGCAAGCAGCGCCATCAAGCACACCATCCACGGCGATGCCAACATCACCGATGATGTCAGCTCCATCCGCAACCTGATGAACATGAACTACGACATCAAGCGGTAACATTCCTTTATACGCAAAGATCCCCTCCGGTACGCGCACACCGGAGGGGATTTTCTTATTATGCTTCAATCTTACAGAAACACATCCAGCATCTTTTCCAGCGGGGTGCGGGTGTCAAGCTCCAACCCGGCTTTCTGTTTCAGCATCAGGATGCGGCGGACGCTCTCGTTGAGGCGTTCCTCACTGATGGTTCCATTCTGCACAGCCTCCAGTACACCGTCAAAGGCTTCCGGCAGGTCGGGCGGCATCAGCAGAAGATCTGCCCCGGCGTTCAGCGCCGCTACAGCCGCTTCTGCTGCAGAATAGTGGTCACGAATGGCTTGCATGGACAGCGAATCGGTGCAGATGACCCCAGTAAAGCCCAGCTCCCCCCGCAGACGCTCGGTCAGCATAGTGTAGGAGAGCGACGCAGGCAGGCCGTCCTGCGTTGCATTGGGGGTGGTGATGTGGGCGGTCATTACTACGTCGGCCCCAGCTGCGATTCCAGCCGCAAAAGGCTTCAGCTCCGTCTCCCGCATCTCTGCCCAAGTCTTGGTGCTGCTGGCCGTGCCGTAGTGGCTGTCCTCTGCGGTATCTCCGTGGCCCGGGAAATGCTTGAGTGTGCAGAGTATGCCCGCATCGTGAAACCCTTGTACAGCGGAGGCCACCATCTGTGCCGCCACTGCCGGGTCCGACGAAAATGCTCGGTTCCCGATCACGGTATTGGCCGGATTGGTGTTCACATCTGCCACTGGAGCAAAGTCAAGATTCAGGCCGTAGGTTTTGAGGTAGCCTCCGATGATCTGCCCCATGGCACGGGCATTGGCCGGGTCCCCTGTTGTACCTACTGCCTGGGCACTCTGGTATTGGGGCAGATCAAAGCCGGAAGCATTGGCCAACCGGGCCACGCTGCCGCCCTCCTCGTCCACGGCGGTCAACAGACCGGTTCCGGATGCTGCCTGAAAATCTGCCAGAAGCTTTTTCAACTGCTCCGGGCTTTTCACATTCTGCCGAAACACCACAATGCCGCCCACCGGATACTTTTTCAGCCCCTGCCGTTCTGCCCAGGTCAGCCTTGTGCTATCAGACTGTCCACTGGGGTCCAGTGCCTCGACCCGCACCACGAACAGCTGCCCCACCTTTTCCTGCAGAGGCATGGCAGCAAGCCGTTCCTCTACCGGGTCAATCTGGGCTGCTGCCGAAGCCGTTCCCGTCAGCAGCAGAGCCGCAGACAACAGCACAGCAGCTGCCTGCCGGATGATTTTTCGCACGAGAGACACCTCCTCTTTCTCTCAGTGTAGCACACCCTGCAAAGGTGCACAAGATGCAAAGATCCCCTCCGATACTCACACACCGGAGGGGATTTTCCATATCAGAAATGCATCAGGAAAGGATCATGCGGTCGTTGGCGAACTCGCCGCCGGACGCGATCTGGAACTTGGCCAGCAGGTCGGAGACGTGCAGGTTCTTTTTCTCTTCCCCGGAGACATCATAGATGATGTGGCCCTCGTGCATCATGATCAGGCGGTTGCCGTACTTGATGGCATCCTTCATGTTGTGGGTGATCATCATGGTGGTCAGGTGGTTCTCCTCCACGATCTTGGCCGAGAGGGTCAGCACCTTGAGCGCCGTCTTGGGGTCCAGAGCGGCGGTGTGCTCATCCAGCAGCAGGAGCTTGGGCTTGTTCATGGTAGCCATAAGCAAGGTCAGTGCCTGACGCTGACCGCCGGACAGCAGGCCCACGCGGGCGGTCAGGCGATCCTCCAGGCCCAGATCCAGGCTCTTGAGCAGTTCACGGTAGCGCTCCCGTTCGGCCTTGGTGATGCCGATCCTCAGGCCGCGCCGCTTGCCGCGCCGGGCGGCCAGGGCAAGGTTCTCCTCGATCTGCATGGTGGCGGCGGTGCCGGTCATGGGGTCCTGGAACACGCGGCCGATGTAGGCGGCGCGCTGGTGCTCCCCCAGTTTGGTCACGTCGGTGCCGTCAATGATGATCTTGCCGCTGTCCACAGGCCACACACCGGCCACAGCGTTCAGCATGGTGGATTTGCCCGCGCCGTTGCCGCCGATGACGGTGACAAAATCACCTTCGTTCAATTTCAGGTTCAGACCGTTCAGGGCCGTTTTCTCGTTGACGGTACCGGCGTTGAAGGTCTTGGAAACATTCTGGATCTCAAGCATTTTTTGCATCCTCCTTCTGTGCCTTCTTTGCCGCGGGCTTTGCGAAGTACTTGCTCTTCCAATAGGGCACGGCCAGGAACACGGCCACTACGGAGGCGCTCAGCAGCTTGAGCAGGTTTGCATCAAAGCCGAGGGTCAGCACCAGCTGGATGACGATGTAGTAGATGATGGCACCCAGCGAGACGGACACCAGCTTGAGGGCAAAGTTGTGGAAAATGCGGCTGAACAGGGCTTCGCCGATGATGACAGCAGCCAGACCGATGACGATGGCACCACGGCCCATGCTGACATCAGCAAAGCCCTGATACTGGCTCAGCAGTGCGCCGGACAGGGCCACCAGACCGTTGGAGACAGCCAGACCCAGCACCACATTGAAGCTGGTGTTGATACCCTGGGCACGGCTCATGGCGGGGTTGGAACCGGTGGCGCGGATGCCGCAGCCCAGCTCGGTGCCAAAGAACCAATACAGCACACCGACGACCACAGCGCTGACCAGAATGACCATGATGATGGGGTTGTGCAGGGCAAGCTCCTTGACCCAGCGCAGGGAGATCAGCAGGTCGTACTTATCCACGTTGATGGACTGGTTGGCCTTGCCCATGATCTTCAGGTTGATGGAGTAGAGGGCCAGCTGGGTCAGAATACCAGCCAGAATGGCCGGGATGCCCATAAAGGTGTGGAGCAGACCGGTGACAAGGCCGGTGGCCAGACCGGCCAGCAGGGCGATGAAAAGCGCTGCCCAGACGTTCATGCCGGAGAGCAGGCACATAACGCAGACCGCGCCGCCGGTGCCAAAGGAACCGTCTACGGTCAGGTCAGCCACATCCAGGATGCGGTAGGTCAGGTACACACCAATGGCCATGATGCCCCAGATGAGGCCCTGCGCACAGGCACCGGGCAAGGCACCGGGCAGGTTGGCAAGTCTTGCAAGAATATCCAAAACGTTTTCCTCCTGTAACTACACTTTTTTCTGATACGGGAAAGCGGAGAAGAACAAAAATTCGCTCTTCTCCGCTGATTTTATTGTAGAGTCTCTTCGTTACTGCAGCGTGAACCCAGCGCCCCTATCAGGGGAGCTTTCTGCAAAACAGACTGAGCGCCTGTTATTCCTCAATGGCCTCGTAACCCTCGGGAACGGTCATGCCCAGGTCATCGCAGATGGTCTTGTTGTACTTCTTGGTCACGTTGGTGTACTCAACGGGCATGGTGGAGATATCGGCCTCACCGGTCAGGACCTTGGCAGCCATCTCACCGGTGGTGTAGCCCAGATCGTAGTAGCTGATGGACAGGGTCGCCACGCCGCAGCCGGAGCAGATGCCCTCCTCACCGGCGAACACGGGCTTCTTGGCCGGGCGGCAGATGCCGTCGATGATGCCGGTGTTGGCAGCGCAGGTGTTGTCGGTGGGGACATACACTGCGTCGTTCTCGTCGGCAGCCTTCTGGCAGACAGAGGCCAGATCGTTGGAATCAGAGAAAGCGTACTGGGTGGCGGTAACGCCCTTGGCCTCAAGGTACTTCTGGACCTCGTCCACCTGATACTGGCTGTTTGCCTCGGCAGAGCAGTAGAGCAGGCCCACCTTGGTGGCCTCGGGCAGCCACTCGGTGATCATATCCGCCTGCTGATCCAGCGGAGCCAGATCAGAGGTGCCGGAGACATTGCCGCCCACGGTGCCATCGAAATCGGTCAGGCCCAGAGCAACACCGTACTCGGTGACGGAGGTGCCCAGAATGGGGATGCCGTCGGTGGCAGCCTGTGCGGCCTGCAGGGCGGGGGTAGCGTTTGCCATGATCAGGTCAACGCCTGCGGAAACAAAGCCGTTGGCGATGGTGGCGCAGGTTGCGGAATCGTTCTGGGCGTTCTGGAAGTCAAAGGTGACATTCTCGCCGAACTGTGCGGTCAGGGCATCCTCAAAGCCCTGGGTGGCAGCGTCCAGAGCGGCGTGCTCCACCAGCTGGCAGATGCCAACGGTATACTTCTGGCCGTCAGCCGCTGCGGAAGAAGCCGCAGCAGAGGAGGCGGTGGAAGAAGCAGCCGTGGAGCTGGAGGAACCGCCGCAGGCAGTCAGGGCAGCAGCTGCGCCGCAGACAGCGGCGGCAGACAGGAACGAACGACGAGAAATTTTACGCATGATATTACTCCCTCAATTCTACTTTCGCGGCAGCAGGACACCGCATGAAAGTCAGTATTCAAGCGGCCTGTCGCATCGCGCTGCCGCTTTACACTCGTGAAGTATATCACACTTTCCGCTCCAAAACAACCGGGGAACAGCCCGAATTATCAATCAAAGTAATTTTATCTATCACTTTTTTCGATGGTTCTGTGCCGCATCTGCATCCCTTCGAGCTTTTTCAGCTCACCGTCCAGCCAGAGCAGATTTTCCTCCAGCTGGGGGCGGTACTCTTTTGCAAAGTCGTACCGGTAATACAGCGCCTGCCACAGCTTTTCCTGCATCCGCCGGGCAAACACCGGCTCAAACAGAGCGTCCAGCCGCTCCACGGTATCTTCCAGTTCCATGCACACCTGCGCCCAGCGCACATCGGTGGCCTCCCGGGCGGGCACATCGTAACGGGCCAGATAATCCCCCACCCTTGCCGCAATGACCTGCCCGCCGCACTGGGTGGGCTGCAAAAAGTAGGATACCTGCCCGTCCTTCGTGATCTCCTGCGCCAGCGGGTAAAGGGCGCAGACCAGCGGCTCGGCATCGCGGATGGCGCAGTGGTTCCCGGTGAGGAAGGGACAGTTGCCGCGCTCCTCCTTCAGCGGGGCCAGCCGCAGCACCGGCAGGCGGCTGACCCGCCCGATGCTTCCCCGGCAGAACGCCCGGGCCACGGTGCGGGGCGGCAGGCGCAGGCGGGCCGCGATGCGCCACAGGTCAAAGCCCGACAGCACGATATCCTCCCGCCCCCGGCAGCAGCCGCCGCAGCCCGCGCAGGCAAACGAAAACGCCTCGTCCCGGGCAAGCAGGGGCGCGGTGCGGGTAAAATCGGTGCGGCCGCAGAGATCGACCTGTGAATCCTTGAGCATGATGGTTCTCCTGTTCTGTGAATGGTTTTGTTCCATTGTACCACAAAGCCGGGCACAGAAAAAGGGAGCGCATCCGCTCCCCTGTTCAGGCCCCCCGGCTCACACGGCGGTAGACCGTTACGGCATCCTCGATGTGGTAGGGCGCGGTGCTGTGGTTTCCCCCTGCCCCGGCCGTGACCAGAATGTATTCCCTGCCCTTCACCTCGGCCAGACTGGCAAGGCAGAGCCCTGCTTCCCCGGTGTAACCGGTCTTACCGCCCAGGATCCGGCCACTGTGCAGCTCTGTGCCGCCCAGCTGGCTCAGCAGGGTGCTGTGCATCGTGAACCCCTGCGGGTGGCAGTTGGTGGCCGGAACGGTATACCGCTCCGTGGTAAACAGCTTGCGGAAGGTCTCGTTTTGCAGGGCTGCTTCTGTTAGCCGGGCCATATCCCGCACGGTGGAAACATGTTCCGGGTCGTGCAGGCCCGTGGGGTTGCAGAAATGCGTGGCGGTCATCCCCAGCTCTGCCGCTTTCTGGTTCATCCGGGCCACAAAGGCTTCCTCGCTGCCACTCACCTCCCGGGCCAGCGCTTCGCAGCACTCGGCCCCTGAGGGCAGCATGGCACCGTACAGCAGATCCCGCACCGTGGCCGTTTCCCCGGCCTGAAACCCTGCCAGCGAGGCATTCTGGGCCTGCAGAGCCGGAAAGATCTCCTCGGGCAGGGTCACGGGCGTGTCGAGGTCCGGGTTTGCTTCTATGGCCAGCAACGCCGTCATCATCTTGGTCATGGAAGCCGGATAGATCGTGCTGTCGGCATCCTTTTCGGCCAGCACCTCTCCGCTGTCGGCCCGCAGTAAAATGGCATGTGGACTGTTCAGCCCATCCAGCGTGACCCGCCGGGGCCACAACAGCAGAAGCAGGGTCGCCAGCACCAGCAGCCAGAACAGCCGCCGGAAGGCTCTGCGCCGGTGCTTCCGGCGGCGCGGTGAAGTTTTCATTCTCGTTCTCATCCTTTTTTGCAAAATCAAAAGCGCTTTCATCCCCTAATACGGGACGAGAGCGCCTTTTTCTGCAAAAAGTGGGGCCGCCCCACAAAAATTTGTGCAGCGGCCCCAAGCCAGTTCAATATTTTACCTTTTTACGTCATCTACAAGAACGTGTTCAGTGCTGTGCCTTATGGAACATGCTCTTACGTTTACGCTCCAGCAGATAACCGGCAGCCAGCAGAACACCGCCTGCACGCACCAGAACATCTGCCATCCAGTTGGTGGTACCGGTCTGGATCAGCTTGCCGCTCTCCGGGCGGGCATCCTGTACCGGCGGGTTCACGGGGGTCTCCGGGGCGGGCGTGGTCTTAGCGACTGCCTGCTCCACGGCGGGAGTGGTGGGCCGTGCATCCTGCACTGCCGGGGTAGTCGGCGTAGTGGGAGCCGGAGGAGTCGGATCGGAGCCCTCGGGCGTTTCCGGTTTCGGGTTCGTGGGGATCACAGGGTCGGTCACTTCCCGCAGAGCGCCGTAAATGGTCACGGTGTACTGTGCGGAGTCGGTGCCATCGATGTTCTCGCCGGTGACCTTCACGTTGGAATCCGGGCCAAAGGCATCCAGCACACCCGCTGCTGCGGTGGTGTTGGGGTTGTTCTGGCTCTCATAGCCCCAGACGATGGTATAGGTCTTGCCCTCATACTCGTACTCGGTGCCATAAACCATATCATAAGCGCTGGGAGCACCCTCTGCCTGCTTTTCGTAGTTGCCCCAGATGAGCTTGGTGTTGCCCTCTGCATCGGTGGTCTTGGTGAAGTTCAGGCTCTTACCGTTCACCACCATATCCCGCAGAATAACGACCTGATCGCCATTCTCAGCGGTCTGGTAGGCAGTGTCGAAATTGTATCCGGCCTGCTTCAGCTCTTCCAGCGCCTTGCCGATGATCTCCGGGTCGTGGGAACCGTCCACATCCAGCATATAGTTCAGTGCGGCGGCGGGCACCCACACGGAGAGATACTGTTTCCCGGTCTCCTTGTTCAGGTCAGAGAGGTAGGTGTAGGTCTGGCCGTTATAGGAAAGGGCATCGAAGTTTGCGTGGGTATCATCCTTGGTCAGCAGGAAGTTGGTCAGCTTGTCGCCCTGCTCGTTCTCCGGCCACAGGGTGTTGTCGGCCTTGTAATCATAGGTCAGCGTACCACCGGTAACGATGAGGTTCTGGCCCTTGTCACTCTTAGTACCCACGATAGAGTTTACATCCACATGGGAGCCATTCCGAATGGTAGTGGTGGAGTTGCTGCCCAGAGAATAGATACCTTTGAGGAAATTGCCCTCAGTGATAAGGGTGCCGTTATCCATGGTAAGGGTTGCACCGTTGCCGAGAACAATAGCGCTTGCGCCTTTTGTAGCCTGCGAAAGGTGCAACTTGCTATTTTGATCAACCAGAATACTGCTTGGATTCTTGCTTAGGTTAACACGCAGAGCATGAGCATAACCCTTCATTTGCAGATTATATTCGCTCTCTCCGGTAACATGCAGTTTGGTCGCACCACTCTGACCGCCAACAAACATCATACCAACACTGCCTATGGAGGTTACCTTGCTCTTGCCGCCGATTTCTACTTCATCAAAACCAGCGTAGATGCCTGTGGGAGCTTCCAATTTCTTCTGCTCCTTTCCAGTTCATGCTCACATGATCGAAAAGTGGTGGTCAAACAGCAGGCCGATCCTTTGTCAACTGTTTTTTGCATTGGAACGCGTTTCTCCCAAAAGCATTTCCAACCTTATGATAGCACATTGTACGAAAAAAATCAAGCAAAAATAGAAACTTTTGGCAATTTCTTTGCCGGTGAAAGAAAGTACCGTGCAAAAAAACAAACCCCCAAGGAATTTCTTCCTCAGGG
>ERZ1673746.602-NODE-602-length-37748-cov-105.954872_pt1 | contig 37748 bp, 44 predicted proteins | sample MGYA00580205_ERZ1673746 | MGnify/ENA primary metagenome ERZ1673746 (study PRJEB41218, sample SAMN15661771) | gut metagenome | host: Homo sapiens | place: Canada: London | collected 2015-08-20/2019-03-30 | study: EMG produced TPA metagenomics assembly of...
GCATTTGAAAACCTACCATAGTAATATGGCAAGGCGTTGGGTGCTTAGCCTACATAATGCCGAGCTTTTCCCGGTGGTGACAATAATCATCATGGAGGCATTCATCAACAAGATGCGGCGGCTCAAAGGCGTCAGGAAGCTCCTGATTGTGGAAGAGGCTTGGAAGGCCCTTTCCTCGGCAAACATGGCTGATTATCTGAGGTATATGTACAAGACGGTCAGAAAGTATTTCGGTGAGGCGATTGTGGTGACACAGGAGGTGGACGACATCATTTCGTCGCCGATTGTGAAGGAAAGCATCATCAACAACTCGGACTGCAAGATACTGCTCGACCAGCGGAAGTTCATGAACCGCTTTGACCAGATACAGTCCCTCTTAGGGCTGACGGAAAAGGAGAAGTCGCAGATACTCTCCATCAACCAGTCCAACGACCCGTCACGACGGTACAAGGAGGTATGGATAGGCTTGGGCGGCACACAGTCGGCGGTGTACGCCACGGAGGTGTCCATGCAGGAATATCTGGCCTACACGACGGAGGAAACGGAGAAAATGGAAGTGCGCGAACTGGCGGAAAAACTGGGCGGCGACATGGAAGCCGCCATCCGGCAGATTGCGGAGAAACGAAAAGAAGAAGAACAATAAACCGATTATTCATCATTAAAAATTAAAACAGGAAATGAACATTGAACTGACAAAGACACAACGGCTGCTGCTTTGCGGCGGTCTGATAGGCCTGGCATCGCTGATGCTGCAAGCCTGCGAGACGGTAATGAAAGAAAACGAAGATGTACGCGAGAAGATATGCGGCAACTGGGAAAGCGTGGAGGGAAAGCCCGACATACTGGTGTACAAGGAGGGCGCACTCTACAAGGTGACGCTGTTCCGCAGGGCGGGCGTGCGGCGCAGGCTGAAGCCGGAAACCTACCTGCTCAACCGGGAAGAGAACGGCAACCTCTACATGAACACGGGCTTCCGCATTGACGTGGCGTACAACGAGGAAACGGACGTGCTGACCTTCTCACCGAACGGCGACTATATCCGGGTGGTCACGGATGCGGATGACGAAAAGAAAGAAGAACAATAATAGAATGAACCACTAAATCCAATGTAAATGAAACAGAAATTGAAAGTAACAATGATTGTCGCCTGCCTGTGCCTTACGGGTGCGGGCACGGCAAATGCCCAATGGGTGGTGTCCGACCCCGGCAACCTCGCCCAGAGCATCATCAACTCCGCCAAGGAGATGGTGGAAACTGCGGGCACGAAGGCGAACACGCTCAACGGCTTTCTGGAAACACAGAAGATTTTCCAGCAGGGAAAGAAGTATTACGATGCCTTGAAATCCGTGCATGACGTGGTGAAGGGCGGCGTGAAGGTGTCGAAAAGCATCTCTCTGGTGATGGAAATCTCCGAAATCTATGTGGACAACTACCGGCGTATGTTGTCTGACGAAAACTACACACCGGAGGAGCTTGCCGCCATCTCGTCGGGCTACGCCATGCTGATAGACGAAAGCTCGGACGTGCTTCAGGATTTGAAGAACGTGGTGAATGTCACGGGGATGTCGCTCTCGGACGCGGAACGCCTCGCCATCATCGAGAATGCCTACCGAAGCCTGATGAATTACCGCAACCTCGTGCGCTACTACACGAACAAGACCATCTCGGTAAGCTACCTCCGGGCGAGGAAGAAGAACGACATGGACCGGGTGATGTCGCTGTACGGGACGGCCAACGAAAGATACTGGTAGGCTATGGGAGAGTTCGACAACCTTCACCAGATACTCCTTTCGCTCTACGACGAGATGATGCCGCTGTGCGCGGACATGGCGGGCGTGGCGAAAGGGCTTGCCGGGCTGGGCGCGTTGTTCTATGTGGCGATGCGCGTGTGGCAGTCGCTGGCAAGGGCGGAAGCCATCGACGTGTACCCGCTGCTGAGACCTTTTGCATTAGGCCTGTGCATCCTGTTCTTCCCGACCATCGTGCTGGGCACGATGAACAGCGTGCTGAGCCCCATTGTGCAGGGCGTACACGGGATACTCGAAACGCAGACCTTTGACATGAACGAGTACCGCGAACAGAAGGACAAGCTGGAGTACGAGGCGCTGATGCGCAATCCGGAAACCGCCTACCTCGCCTCGGATGAGGAGTTCGACCGGCAGCTGGACGAGCTGGGCTGGTCGCCCTCCGACCTCGTGACGATGACGGGGATGTACATGGACCGGGCGTCATACAACATCAAGAAAAGCGTGCGCGAATGGTTCCGCGAGCTACTGGAGCTGATGTTCGCCGCAGCTGCGCTGATTATCGACACGCTCCGGACGTTCTTCCTCGTGGTGCTTAGCATCCTGGGGCCGATAGCCTTCGCCTTCGCCGTTTGGGACGGCTTCCACTCGACGCTCTCGGCATGGTTCAGCCGCTACATACAGATTTACCTGTGGCTTCCGGTGTCCGACCTGTTCAGCACCATACTGGCGAAAATCCAGATACTGATGCTCCGGCAGGACATCGAGCGTATGCAGGCTGACCCGAACTTCTCGCTGGACGCGAGCGACGGGGTGTACATCGTGTTCCTCATCATCGGCATCGTGGGCTATTTCACCATCCCGACGGTGGCAGGGTGGATTATCCAGGCTGGAGGTGGTATAGGAAACTACAACAAGAACATCAACACCGCCGGAGCTTTGGGCGGCAGCGTGGCGGGTGCAGCCGCAGGAAACGTGACGGGACGCGCGGGCAAGCTCATCAAGGGAACGGCCGGAAAGATATTCAGGAAGTAGTATGTCATGCCTTTCACGAGTCGCTGACTTGTGTCCCTCTTGTCGCTGACTTGACGCTCTCAAGTCGGCGACAAGGGAAAAAGAGTTACGTAAAGAGAAAGTATTTATGAACTAAAAAGACGAAAAGAAGAAAATGGAATTCAAATCACTAAAGAACATCGAGACGAGCTTCCGGCAGATACGTCTGTTCGGCATTGTCTATACGGCGGCGTGCGCTCTCGTGGTGGTCTGCTCGGTGGTGTGCGCCTTCCGCTTCGCCGAGGCGCAGCGTCAGAAGATATACGTCCTCGACGGGGGCAAGAGCCTGATGCTTGCGCTCTCGCAGGACCTGTCGCAGAACCGCCCGGCGGAGGCCAGGGAACACGTGCGCCGCTTCCACGAGCTGTTTTTCACCCTCTCGCCGGAGAAAAGCGCCATCGAGCACAACGTGAAGCGTGCCCTGCTGCTGGCGGACAAGAGCGCGTACAACTACTACGCCGACTTCGCCGAAAAGGGCTTCTACAACCGCATCATCGCCGGGAACATCAACCAGGTGTTGCAGGTGGACAGCGTGGTGTGCGACTTCGACCGCTACCCCTACGAGGCGCGGACATACGCAAGGCAGATGATCATCCGCGAGAGCAACGTGACGGAACGCACGCTCGTGACCGCTTGCCGCCTGCTCAACGCAAGTCGGTCGGACGATAACCCTAACGGTTTCACCATCGAGGGTTTCACGGTGCTGGAAAATAAGGACATCCGAACCATAGAAAGGTAATGCGCATGGAAAAGATGAAAACATTGATTGAAGGATTGAAAGGCAAATTGCGTGGAAAGCTGGATGCCCTGCCGCCGAAAGCACGGCTGGGGATGGTCCTCACTGCGTTTGCCGCTTTCGCCGTCCTTTGCCTCTACATGACCGCCACCGCCATTATCGGCTTCGGCAAGGGAAGCAGGGAAATGGAGATACGGCATATCGAGAAATTAGACCTGCCCATGCAGGACAGTATGAACCTATATAATAATGTATATGGAAAAGGAACAGAAGAAGAATGAAACAAAAGAGAAGAAGCCACTGACGGAACAGCAGCGTCAGCAAAGGAAGAAGATGCTGGTCTATCCGCTGATGGTGCTGCTGTTCGCCGGATGTATGTGGCTCATCTTCGCGCCCTCGCAGGAGGACAAGGAAAAGGAGCAACAGGGACAGGGCTTCAATACGGACATGCCTCTGCCCGAAGACTCCAAAATCATCGGCGACAAGACCAAGGCCTACGAGCAGCTGGAACTGGAGAAACGCCGCAAGGAACGCCGGGGTATGGTGGGCGACCTGTCCTCGTTCTGGAACAACGGAAACGGGAATGAAAGCGATACCGTATCGGACGACTACCGCCTGACACGGACGGAAACGCCCGAAGACAAGTCCGACGAGGAAAGGCAAGCCGGTATCCGCACTTCCGCTGCCGCCTATGAGCGGCTGAACACCTCGCTCGGCACGTTCTACGAGCCGCCGAAGGAGGACACGGAAAAGGAGGAGCTGCGGGAGCGTATCGACGAACTGGAAGCCATGCTGATGGCGCAGGAGGGCAAGCCTTCTACTATGGAGGAACAGGTCACCTTGTTGGAGAAGTCCTATGAGCTGGCGGCAAAATACCAAAATGGAGGCAACAGCACCGGACAGGCGACTCAGCCAAAAGAAGAAATTGCCGTACCTGAAACCAACGGAAAGGGTATGAAAGCCGAACCGGTGAGCGATGTGCGGCGGACGGTGGTGTCCGCCCTGCCGCAGCCCATGACAGACTCGGCATTCATCGCGGACTATTCGGGAGAGCGCAACTACGGTTTCCATACCGCTATCGGCACGGCGGAAGCGCAGGAAAAGAACACCATTGCCGCCTGCGTGCAGGGCGACCAGACCGTTACGGACGGGCAGACGGTGAAGCTACGCCTATTGGAGCCGATGCGCGTGTCGGGTCGGATTATCCCACGGAACACGCCCCTTGTTGGCGCGGCACGGTTGCAGGGCGAAAGGCTCGGTATCAATATCACCTCGCTGGAACACGGGGGAAGCATCATCCCGGTGGAACTGGAGGTGTATGACAGCGACGGGCAGGCGGGCATCTTCATCCCCGGCTCAATGGAGATAGACGCGGCGAAGGAAATCGGAGCCAACATGGGCAGCTCGCTCGGAAGCAGCATCAACATCTCCACCGATGCTGGGGCACAGCTCGCCTCCGACCTGGGGCGTGGGGCGATACAGGGCATTTCGCAGTACATCTCGAAAAGGATGCGCACCGTCAAGGTGCATCTGAAATCGGGGTACAGGGTGTTGCTCTATCAGGAAAAGGAATGACAACCAATAAACATAAAGGCGAAAAGAAAAAGAACAACAAACCAATTTTAATCAACCACTAAATCCAACGTAAAATGAGTATCAAGAAAGTAATGACAATGTTTGCCCTGCTGATGGGCATCGCCTGTGCCACCTACGCGCAGGGAGTGACGAACGACAGCACCGCCACCGCCAAATCGGACGGGCTGAAACTGATAAAGGATGTCTATCCGCAGACGGAGGAAAACGGCGACCTGTACCACGGTCTGACGAAGAAACTGATGTTCGACCGCATGATACCGCCGCACGGTCTGGAGGTGACGTATGACAAGACCGTCCACATCCTGTTTCCGGCGGCTGTACGCTACGTGGACCTGGGTTCGCCCAACCTGATAGCGGGCAAGGCGGACGGAGCGGAGAACGTCATCCGCGTGAAGGCGACGGTCAAGGACTTCAAGAACGAGACGAACATGAGCGTCATCACGGAGGACGGCAGCTTCTATACCTTCAACGTGAAGTACGCCGAAGAGCCGCTTATTCTGAACGTGGAGATGAAGGACTTTATCCATGACGGCAGCACGGTGAACCGTCCGAACAACGCGCAGGAAATCTACCTGAAGGAGCTGGGCAGCGAAAGCCCGATGCTGGTACACCTTATCATGAAGTCGCTGCACAAGGAGAACAAGCGCAGGGTGAAGCACATCGGCTGCAAGCGTTTCGGCATCCAGTACATCCTGAAGGGCATCTATGTGCATAATGACCTGCTGTATTTCCACACGGAGATAAAGAACCAGAGTAATGTGCCTTTCGATGTGGATTACATCACGTTCAAGATTGTGGACAAGAAAGTGGCGAAGCGCACCGCCATGCAGGAACAGGTGCTGTTTCCGCTCCGCGCCTACAACTACGCCGTGCGCGTAGCCGGGAAGCAGTCCGAACGCACGGTGTTCTGCCTTCCGAAGTTCACCATCCCCGACGGCAAGCGGCTCGTGGTGGAGATGAACGAGAAGGACGGCGGGCGCCACCAGACGTTCACCGTGGAGAACGAGGATTTGGTACAGGCTGAAACCATCAACGAGCTGCGTGTGCGATGAAAGGAAAGGTATTGTTTATTGTAACGCTTCTGTCCGTCCTTTTGGCAGGACGGGCGGAAGCCCAGCGGTGCCTGCCGAAGATGCGGGGCATCGAGTTGAAGGCCGGGCTGAACGAGGCGGACGGCTATGTGCTGGGAGCCACGCTGTCAAGCTACGCGAAAGGCGGCGACAAGTGGGTGTATGGGGTGGAATATCTGCGAACCAACCATGATTATAGGAGCACGACCATCCCTGCGGTGCAGTTCACGGCGGAGGGAGGCTACTATTACAACTTCCTTTCGGACGCGAAAAAGGTAGTGTTCTTCTATGCGGGCGTGTCAGCCCTTGCCGGGTACGAGACGGTGAACTGGGGCGAAAAGACGCTGTACGACGGGGCGAGGCTGAACAACGGGGACGCCTTTGTCTATGGCTGCGCCGCCACGCTGGAAATGGAACTGTATCTCGCGGACTTCATCGCGCTGACGGCCTCGCTCAGGGAGCGTTTCCTGTGGGGCGGCAGCATGGGCGTGTGTCATACAGAGTACGGGATTGGCGTGAAATTCATCATCAACTGACGGATGCCTATGGACATAGAAGCGATGAAGCGGTTTCCGATAGAGGACTTCCTCGCCCGGCTGGGTCATCATCCCGTCCAAAGGCGTGCCAATGCCGTATGGTACAGGTCGCCTTGCCGTGAGGAACATACGCCGTCCTTCAAGGTGAACCCGGAGAAAAACCTCTGGTTCGATTTTGGTGAGGGAAAAGGCGGCAACATCTTCGCCCTTGCGGGGGAGTTCATCAAGAGCAGCGACTTCCTCACGCAAGCGAAGTATGTGGCGGAGGTAGCGGGTATGCCGGTGCAGGACTATGAGCCGCGAAATATAGTTGATACGCACCGTTCAGACGGGCACAGCTTTGAGGATGTGGAAGTGCTGCCCTTGCAGAACCGGGCGCTGCTCCATTACCTGCAAGAGCGGGGCATACCGTCCGCCGTCGCTATTGCGAACTGCAAGGAGATACACTACACCACGCACGGCAAACGGTATTTCGCGGTGGCTTTCGGCAACGAAGGCGGCGGCTACGAGATACGCAACCCGTTCTTCAAAGGCTGTGTGCCGCCGAAGGACGTCACCCTGCTGTCTGTCGGCTCGGATGCCTGCAACGTGTACGAGGGTTTCATGGACTACCTTTCCGCCCGTGCGCTGGGCATCGGCGGCAGGGAGGACCATCTTGTGCTCAATTCGGTGTCCAACGTGGCGAGGGCGTACAGGTTTCTGGACGGGTACGGAAAGGTGCAATGCTATCTTGACAACGACGAAGCCGGGCGGCGGACATTGGAAACCATGCGCACACGCTACGGAGAAAAGGTATCAGATTGCTCCGGCATATATAACGGATGCAAGGACCTGAACGAGTACCTGCAAAGCCGCCTGAAACAAAACGAGAAAAATAACAGGAACATCAGACTTAAAATGTAACGATTATGAACATGAATAAATTGGACAACAGACAAAAAGCGAAAAGAAACATAGTGAGAACCCTTGCTGCCCTCTGTGTGGGTATGCTCTCCATTGGCTTCACCGCCTGCGACGACGAATTGGACGTGACGCAAGCCTACCCGTTCACGGTGGAGACCATGCCCGTGCCGAAGGAACTGGCGCAGGGCGAGACGGCGGAGATACGCTGCGAGCTGGTACGTGAGGGCGAGTTTGACGGGGCGGTCTATACCATCCGCTATTTCCAATATGACGGCAAGGGTACGCTGAAGCTCGACAACGGCTTGGTATTCCGGCCCAACGACCGATACCTGCTGGAGAATGAAAAGTTCCGCCTGTACTACACTTCGGAGTGCGACGAGTCGCAGAGCCTGACCATCACGGTGGAGGACAACTTCGGCAATGCCTTCGAGTGGGAAGTCGAGTTCAACAACGACACGGATGAGGACGTGGCAGTATCGGACACCTTGAACGTCAGCCGATGATGCGCATGGCGTTGCTCCTGCTGCTGGCGGTTGCCCTCTGTGGCAGCCTGCCGGCACAGAATACGGAGGAAACGGCACGGCTGCTGGCTCTGTTCAACAGCCACCCGAAAGCGGACATTGCCGTTGAGCTGGTAAAGAAATACGAGGGGCTTCATGACCGTTCGGATTTTCCTTACTATGGTTACGGGCATAAAAGGTTGCCAAAGGAAAAGCTGTCATACGACATGACGGAAGCGGAAGCCGAAACCCTGCTCCGCAAGGACCTGGCGGTGCGTTACAAGTTGTTCCGCAAGTATAAGAAGGACGCCTTGCTCCTGACTGTCCTAAGCTACAATGTCGGTCAAGGGGTATTGCTCGGTCATGGCGGACACCCGAAAAGCAGGCTCATCCGCAAGCTGGAAGCCGGGGACAGGAACATTTACCGTGAATACGTCGCTTACTGCCGGTACAAGGGCAAAACCGTCCGCTCGATAGAGCGGCGGCGCAAAATGGAGTTCCTGCTGCTGTATGAGCAGTAAAACTGACAAAATGGCATAAATGACAGTTGCTTTTCCGTTGGCACTATATTTGCCATCTTTTTGTAAAGATTTCAGGTGTGTAAGCCACTAAATACCTGAGTATAGATTAGTGGTACGGAGAAGTCCGGAGAAACATAACCTTAACATACTTATGATTATGAAAGTTGAAATTTCAGAAAGTGAGTTTGCCAAGGTAATAGAGATAGTCTTGGCTTTCATAGCAGGACTGCTCTGCTAACAATAACAAAGGTGTGTCTGTTGTGGACACACCTTTTTGTTTATCGAAAAATGTAAAGCAACGGTTTCTTTGCTACTTTCTTATCCGCCCTGTCCTGCTCATGAAAGAAAGTAGCGGGCAGCAAGACTGCCACCCGCCAAAGGGTCATTTTGTCATCATCATCCGTTGCTGTACGTGTTCAAGGGTGCGCTCGGCAATGGGGCGCGTATCTTTTGTCCAAAGGTCATAATCATGCACGGATATTCCCACGCTCCGCAAGTCACGGATATAGCCGGACACATAATCTCCCGTGGGGAGGTAAACGAACTGTATCCATGCGTCCTTGCCGTCTGTCAGTATAAAATAGTATTTCATAACGTTTTCTCTTTTAATGGTGTTGGAAGTGTGGGCGGTGGTTTCCACCGCCACGCACTCAAAATTCTCTCATTTCGGCGATAGCCGTGTACCGCATGAGCCACTCCTTGACGTATGGCATATTGTATTCGGAGGTGATGACTACCGTATGCCCGTTTATCGGGGTCATGCGTGTGCTTTCGTACCCTTCAATCCAACCTTTAAGGGAGTCTGTTCCCCATGCGGACGCATCGGAAAACATATTGTCCAATACCTTGACTGGGTCGCTGAACGTAACTATCAGCGTATCATAGCCTGCCGTCATAGCCTGTCCTCCTTCGTTTTAATCCATTCGTCACGCAACCGCCTGCACTCGTCCAGCGTGGGCTTTACGCAGGAAAACAATTCTCCCGATGCGCTATCCCGATAGTCGTATTGGTACATTGTGCGGACTTTGCGCCCGATTTTCAGTTGGAATTTCTCGTACTTCTCGCCTGCCGTGCAGGTCGATACTCCGTTAACGGTCATTCTCGTTGCCATAGCCTTATCCATTAAAATTCAACAATCAGTAATCTGTTCTCCAAACATTGGTCGGGGTCGGATGCCTTCTTCTGCGTTACCCACAGATGGTGTGCGCCATACCCGAATGCGAAAAGGGCATTGAAAAGTTCCTTTCGGGCGAATACTTCCATTACACCCCTTACATCCTGCTCGTTCTTTGTCAGTACAAGCGTGTTCAACAATTCGATGAACATTTCGGGCAGTTTCTCGTGCCACCCGAAAATCATGTTTTCTATTCTCACTTCCATATTGCTAAGTATTAAGTCGTTATACAATCATGCCGCATTCATCCGCTGCCGTATCTGCTCGGCATTGTCCTCCACCAGCTTGATGATGCGGTCGTGGTATTCGGTGTTGGAGTTGCATACGCCACGGCTCTGCACCACTTTCAGCGTCCGCAAGTCCACTTCCACGGTTTCAATGCGCTCTCCGTCAATCGTGGCGGAAAGGATAAGGGAGTCCTCCCTCTTGTGGTATTGCCCCACGCAATGGTGCATCGCCCTGCCTTCGGCAAACATTTCAGCCACACTCTCTATCACCTTGACAAGGATGAGGTTGTCGGTGAACGTCAGTCCGAAGAACATCCCTTTGGCTTTCAGATAGTCCTTCTCGTTTTCCAATGCCTCCTGCCGTTCCTTTTCCGTCTTTTCACGTTCCCTTTGCCGTTCACTTTTCCACACCAACTTGTCGTGTTCGGTTTTGAGGTTTTGCGGACAGACATACTTCGGGCTGTTGATATCCTTTCCTAAGTAGCGCAGCAAGTCCACCATGTCACGCCATGTGGAGCCGTCGGGAATGGTGTAGCCGTTGCGGATGCAGATTTTCACCGACTGCCAATACTCCGACATGTTAAAGCGGTTGCGCAGATAGTAAGAAAGCATCGGGTATTGCCCCGACTTCAGCAATGTTTCCGCTCGGCTGTCCGAAAGGATTGCCTTGAAGAAGTCGTAAGGCAGTATGCCGTGAAAATTGCCGTCAAATCCGTTGCGCTTGATTTCGGGGATAATCCGCTGCCGTGGGTAGGTGCAGACGGGGGCTATGTCGTACACTCTGTGTCCATTGTTCTTGCGGATTTCCATCGGGCTGTCCTCTATCCACAAGTCATAGTAGAGGATTGACATGCCACGCAACCGCGCCACCGTTTCCGACCTGCCGTCGGGCGCAATCCACCGCTGTGCCACCTCGCAGATGGAATACTTCGCCTTCTGCCCGACTTTCTGACGGCTCTTGGCGAGAAAGAAACGTATTACCTGGTAGCCTTTGCAGGTGGTGATGATGGAGAAATACTCGCAGTCGGTGAACACCCTCTTTCGGGTGTCCACGATTTCAAGTTCCGTTCCGCAGTTCGGGCAGGTGCATCCGCAAATGGTATCGGCAAGGCTGTGCCCGCTCTTCCATGCGTGTCCGCACTCCGTGCAGGTGATGACGCCTTTTGCGTTGCGTTTCCCGTAGTGCTTGAAGCAATGGCGGAAAGCGTAGGTGCGCTGTGCGCTTGTCAGTTCGGGCAGGGTTGTGCCCAAACGGATGATTTCTTTCTGTAAGGTCGTTTTCGGTTTCATGGGTTTAGAATAATGAAAGTTCAACTTGTTGTGCGTTTGTCTTTTGGCTCGCCTTAGCCTTGTTCCGGTTCTGCAACTTGCGCAGTTCCTCGGCTTGGTATTGGCGGATGGCATTTTGCCGTGCCTCCGCCTTTTCCTCGTCAGTCAGTTCTACCGTATGGTTCACCATCACTTGGCATTGCAGGGGCTTGCCGACTTCGATGTCGTCCTCGTCATAGTAATGGACGGCTTGTGAATAGATTTCCCCGTCCGTGAAGCCGTTGCATCCGCTGTTCTTCACCCAATTGAGGATATAGGTCACGCACTCGTCTATGTTCTTGTACGGCTTGTTGTAACTGGCTGCAAACAGCTTGTCCTCCGTTGCACGGCTGTCCAGATAGGCTTGGATTGTCCGCTTGAAATGGTCTGTTGTCTTGCTCATATCGTCAGATTTTAGATGTTGTCATTCGTGTAAAGTATCTCGCAGTCCTCCACTTCGGCAGGAAGTCCGAAAAGGGGGTAATGTGAAAAGTAGGGCTGTGCGTTGCCTTCCTCGTCCGTGAGGAGTGAAACAACCTGCACGTTCCACTCGCTTTGCCACTCGTCAATCATACGGATTTCCTTGTCCGTCAGTCCCGTTGTATCTCCGTTGATGATGTAGCCCAAACTCCATGTGGGTATCTTTTCCGTTGTCTTGTTCATATCCCGTCCTCCATATTGTCATATAACAACTCGTCTGCTTCACCATAGATTTCCATTGTCGGATTATTGCCGTTCTCTGATGGGGAAAGTCCTTCCACCGTTTCGGGGTTCAACTCGTAGTCGGAATAAACGATGTCCTTGTCAATGCCGATACGGCTGTTCACGTCCTTGTCTTTCCACGAAAGGATTATGGCTTTCGCTTCTTCGTAGCTGTTCGCTTTGATGGAGAAACGGGTACGTTCCCAACAGGTAACCTTGCAGTCCTGATAAAAGTTGAATGTGTCCATACGCTTAGTGTTGAATGATTAAACGGTCTGTTGCAAAATCTCGATGTGGTATCGGGGCGGACATTCCACGATGAGGAAATAGATGAAGTCCTTTCTCGTTTCCTTGTCCAACTCGTGGTAAAGCCTTCTGAATGAAGTGAAATTGCCGTTGATGTAGGTCTCCACCATGTACTCGAAGATGTTGTCCACCTCGTAATACCTGCACTGCTGCGCTGCCGTCTTGCTGTGTCTTTTCGCCATGTCCGTATGAATTAAAGGGTTAATAGCCAAATGAAAAATGCGATAGTCGCCACGATTGAAAGCATGGCGGTCAGTATGCTGAATATGAAGTTCAATACGCCAAGCAGGATTTCCCCTGCGATGCCTACCGCCAAGCCTCCTGCGCAAAGGGTGATGCCCGATGCCGTCCTTATGATTGCGGATAATGCCCTCCACAATGCCTTTCCGATGTCGTTCAATGTCATTCTCATATCTTCCAAATTTTAAGTTGTTGTTACTTGTCTTGTTCGGTTGGTGAGGTCGGGTCGAGTCCTTTTTCTTTTCGCCTCTCCGTATGTCCGATGTTCTCTTGTGACGTTTTCCGACCGCGCATCGGTCGTTTTCGTTTCAGGGGAAAAAGCAAAGGTCAGGGGAGTAGGTTCAGCAAATTTTTTCGACAGAATACTACCTGAGCCTGCGAAGTGTGGAGATTGTGGCTAAAAAATTTGTGTTCCTAATCCCGTCTTTACCTTTGCCCCTGCAACGAAAATGACCACTGATGCCGTCTGGAATGGCGGCATGGGAACATTGGCATACCTGCTGGAGAGGCGGGAAGGAAAAGGGAAAGAGTGTGGGATGGCGCGATGCGCCACGGGGAAAGACAAAAAGGCGGTGCTACGGACAAGAGGAAAGCAACGCTTTCGTGCCGCCGTGACAGAAGTCCTGCAAACGTCATTGTCATGCGTGCATGGCTTGCGTTTGCAGGTGTCCTTCCGGCGGCATTTGTCTTCAAACGGTCTTGCCTGCCATTGCCCGGTCCGGCAAAAGTGGGACAAGACGGTTTGGGGACAGGAAAGACACAACAGCCGGAAATAGTCGCAGGTGCAGATTCACGTTTACGTGTCCTGTATCCGGCGGCATTTCCATGCCAAATGGAGACGAAAAAAGAAAATGGATGAAAACGGACTTGTCCGTTCTGCACAAGCACATAAAAGAAGTGCCCGCGACGATGGCAGTGTCACTTGTGACATTGTGGTCGTCGTGGGCTTTTCTTCGCTTGTGCCGTTTCTGAAATGGGCTTGCGCACATCAAGCCGGAAGCCGTTTTCAGAACAGGGTATAAAAATACCAAGGGAATGGACTCGTATATAAAAAAAAGTTGTAGGAAATTCGTGAAAACGGCTAAAGTTTTGTACCTTTGCAGGAGTAAGAAAGTTCTTTCGCTTAATGCAAAATGAGGAAGAATATAGAAGTTCGCTGGTTTCTAAACCGTTAACAAACCCACCTCGTTTCTTTGTTAATTATCTCATATTTAGATAGATATAATTTTTATTATGTCTTGCCTTGTGAAATGTCAGGTTCTTTTTAATACCGCACACATCGGCAATCTCTTTCAGGTACGCATTTAGTTTCTGATTGCTGATTACGGGAAGTATCTTGCCGTTCGGTAACTTGCCCTTGTACTTCTTCAAAATCATCTTGGGAATATCCAGCAGGGGAACATTAACGTCCGTATTCGTCTTTTGCCGCTTTGTCATTATCCAAAGGTTGCCGTCAAAGGATTTGCATATATTATCTTGCGTAAGCCCGGCTACATCTATATAGGCAAGCCCGGTGAAGCAGGCAAAGACGAACAAGTCCCTGACGTGTTCCAGCCGCTCGGAAACCATTTTCTTTTTAAGGATGATTTTTATTTCGTCCTCTGTCAGATAACCCCTGTCCACTTTCTCCAGCCGGATTTTGTAGCTGGCGAACGGGTCGCCCACCAGTATGCCGTTGTTGCGGGCAATGATGATGATGCGCTTGAAGAACTGCATGAACTTGGCGGTGGTGTTGTAGCCGCACTTGCAGGCTGTACGCAAATACAACTCAAAATCGGTAATGAACATCGGGCTTATCTCCTTTATGGATATGTCCGATACGTTGTACTTGCTGCGGATGAACTCGGCGAGGTGGCGGCGGGTCACTTCATACTTGCGGTAGGTCGCTATCGTCTTGGATATGCCCACAAGCTGCTTCACATCGTCATTGTGCTTTTGGAACAATGAAAGGATTGTTTCGTGGCTCTCGCTGTGTCCCAAGAACTCGTTCTTCACTTTCTCGGCGGTCACGTAGTTGTCACGCCGCTGCATTTCGTGGTAAATGGTATTCAGGGAAGAACGTATGTCGTCCAAAAGGGCGTTTATCCTCCCGGCATCCCTGCCTTTGGCTTTGCCCGCAGCCGTGTTCCAGTTGTCGGGCTGGATGCTCTGTTTCGTGCTGAACTGGCAAAGTTTGCCGTCTATGGTGATGCGTGCCATAATCATAACCTCGCCGTTTTTCTTTTCAGAACCTTTCTTCAAATAAAAAAGAACCTTGAATGTCGATTTCATAACTCACTTTTTTTAGTTGCAAAATTAATTTTTACCTCTCGTTTTCGAGTTATGCAGACTATGGACTAATCAAGTCATTATCAGGTCATTTGAGGACAAATCGTTACCGTTTTTGTCCGGTAGGGAATAGGTAACGATTTAGTAACGAAACTTTGTCTTTTACCGTACTTTTGAAGTCTTGGAAGCAGGACTTTCGGGCAATAAAAAAAGCCACAAATCATTGATTTGTAGCTTTTTGTCCGTTTACTGACCATTTCTGTCCAGTAAGTTCAGCGGAGAGACAGGGATTCGAACCCCGGGTACCTCGCGGTACAACGGTTTTCAAGACCGCCGCAATCGACCACTCTGCCACCTCTCCAAAACTTCTTTTCAGAAGTGCTTTTTGTTAAAAGCGGTGCAAAGGTACGAAGATATTTTAAACATGCAAGAGTTTTCACAAAAAAAACAATCGAAGGTTTCCAAAAGATAGCAATATCCAGGTATTTTATGTTGAAAAGCATAAAATAGGGCATATTTATGCCGATTATATGAAAAATGATTGTAACTTTGTGCGCTCTAAAGAAAAGGATAACTACAACCTCTAATTTTATCATTTATGGAATTAAACAAGATCTTTAAAGACGGTCTTTGGAGCAACGAAATCAACGTCAGAGATTTCGTAAGTCATAACATCACTCCGTACTACGGAGATGCTTCTTTCCTTGAAGGACCTACCGAACGTACAAAAGCCGTATGGAACCGTTGCCTTGAAGCACTGGCAGAAGAAAGAAAAAACAACGGTGTCCGCTCGCTTGATAACGCTACTGTATCTACCATTTCATCACACAAAGCCGGATATATCGACAAAGAAAACGAACTAATCGTCGGTCTGCAAACAGACGAGCTTCTGAAACGTGCTATCAAACCTTTCGGAGGTATCAACGTAGTAAGCAAGGCTTGCCACGAAAACGGCGTGGAAGTGGACGACCGTGTGAAAGATATCTTCACCCACTACCGCAAGACACACAACGATGGAGTGTTCGACGTATATACCGAAGAAATCCGTTCGTTCCGTTCTCTGGGATTCCTCACCGGACTGCCCGACAACTACGCTCGCGGACGTATCATCGGTGACTACCGCCGTATGGCTCTCTACGGTATCGACCGACTGATTGAAGCTAAAAAAGAAGATCTGCGCAACCTCACCGGTCCGATGACTGACGCCCGTATCCGCTTGCGCGAAGAGGTGGCAGAACAAATCAAAGCCTTGAAAGAGATGAAAGTAATGGGTGAATACTATGGACTCGATTTGAGCCGTCCCGCATATACCGCCCAAGAAGCTGTTCAATGGGTATACATGGCTTATCTTGCTGCCGTAAAAGAGCAAGACGGTGCTGCAATGTCACTGGGTAACGTTTCTTCTTTTCTTGACATCTACATGGAATATGAATTGAGCAAGGGAACGATCACCGAATCTTTCGCACAGGAACTAATTGACCAGTTTGTTATCAAACTACGCATGGTACGCCATCTGCGTATGCAATCATACAACGATATCTTTGCCGGTGATCCTACTTGGGTAACCGAATCTCTGGGCGGACGCTTCAACGACGGACGTACCAAAGTGACAAAGACTTCTTTCCGTTTCCTGCAAACCTTGTACAACCTCGGCCCTTCACCAGAACCAAACTTGACCGTACTGTGGAGTCCCGAACTGCCGGAAGGATTCAAAGAGTTCTGTGCTAAAGTATCCATCGACACTTCTTCTATTCAGTACGAAAATGATGATCTGATGCGTGAAGTACGTCAATCTGACGACTACGGAATCGCCTGCTGTGTATCTTACCAAGAGATAGGCAAGCAAATCCAGTTCTTCGGTGCACGCTGTAATCTGGCAAAAGCTCTGTTGCTTGCTATCAACGGTGGACGTTGCGAAAACACAGGTACAGTCATGGTGAAGAATATTCCCGTACTGACCAGCGACACACTGAAATTTGAAGAAGTAATGGACAACTACAAGAAGGTTCTGATCGAAATTGCCCGTGTTTATAACGAAGCGATGAACATCATCCACTATATGCACGATAAGTATTACTACGAAAAGGCTCAAATGGCACTCGTAGATACTAACCCGCGCATTAACCTTGCCTACGGCGTAGCCGGACTTTCTATTGCGCTCGATTCATTGTCAGCTATCAAATACGCAAAGGTTACCGCCCGCCGCAACGATATAGGTCTGACAGAAGGTTTCGACATTGAAGGCGAATTCCCTTGTTTCGGAAACGATAACGACAAGGTAGACCACCTTGGCGTTGACCTCGTATATTTCTTCAGCGAAGAATTGAAGAAACTCCCGGTTTACAAGAATGCCCGTCCTACCCTCTCCCTGCTGACCATCACTTCCAACGTGATGTACGGAAAGAAGACAGGTGCTACTCCGGACGGACGTGCCAAAGGCGTTGCCTTCGCTCCGGGTGCTAACCCGATGCACGGACGAGATAAGAACGGTGCTATCGCTTCTTTGAGTTCCGTAGCAAAACTTCGTTACCGCGACTCACAAGACGGTATCAGTAACACCTTCTCTATCGTTCCGAAATCATTGGGAGCTACCGAAGAAGACCGCGTTGAAAATCTCGTTACAATGATGGACGGTTACTTCACCAAAGGCGCTCACCACCTGAACGTAAATGTTCTGAACCGCGAGATGCTTTATGATGCGATGGAACATCCCGAGAAATATCCGCAGCTTACAATCCGTGTTTCCGGCTATGCTGTAAACTTCGTGAAGTTGAGTCGTGAACACCAACTGGAAGTAATCAGCCGTAGCTTCCACGAACGTATGTAATCTTATCTACTCTTATATGACAATAAACGTACATTCATACGAAAGTATGGGAACATTCGACGGGCCGGGTTTACGGCTCGTCGTTTTTCTTCAAGGTTGCAATTTCCGCTGCCTGTATTGCGCCAATCCCGACACGATAGCCGGAAAAGGAGGTACACCTACTCCCCCGGAAGAAATCATCCGCATGGCAATGAGTCAACGTCCCTTTTTCGGAAAACGCGGCGGTATCACTTTCTCCGGTGGAGAACCTACGTTCCAGGCAAAAGCGCTTGTTCCGTTGGTTCGCGAACTGAAAGAGAAAGGGATTCATGTATGTATAGACAGCAACGGCGGTCTTTGGAATGAAGACGTAGAGAAACTTTTCCAACTAACAGACCTCGTATTGCTGGATATTAAGGAATTCAATCCTGCCCGCCACCAAATGCTGACCGGAAGAAGCAACGAGCAGACAATCCGCACGGCAACCTGGTTGGAAGAGAACGGAAAACCTTTCTGGCTCCGCTATGTGCTAGTACCCGGATACAGCGATTTTGAAGAAGACATCCGACAATTGGGAGAAGCTCTCGGAAAGTATAAGATGATTCAACGGGTGGAGATCCTTCCTTATCATACTCTGGGCGTACACAAGTACGAAGCAATGGAACAGGAATACAAGCTGAAAGACGTAAAAGAAAATACCCCCGAACAACTTGAAAAAGCTACGGAGGTATTCAAAAAGTATTTCACTACGGTAGTAGTCAATTAATACGCTTTTTCATCCATTCAATAGATTTACGGTTGGTTTCCTCAAAACGCCAATGAGCGGAAACAGGAGTTACCACAATCGTTTTCGGGGCTGTAATTACATTCAACGCAGCCGTCACCGTGGTAGGCGGGCAAGTGTTGTCATTATAGCCATACGAATAAAATCCCGGTACTTTAATCTTTTGGGCAAAATTAGCCACATCATAATAAGCCAGTGTCCGACAGGCAATGTCAATAGATACTGGCATTTTTTTCGTTCAGAAGCAGACAAAAGTCTCGGCCACCCTCCGGCACGTCCATGAAGAAATCCCGTCATATCACATAATGCGGGATAGAATGAATGCAGAAAGAAATGTAATACGTTCGTCAAAAGCAACAGTCACAAAACTCAGCGTCCCATCTCAACTTCCGCCCGAACTACGCTTATCTTTCCACTGGTCGGACCCACCCGAATAATAAAGACGACTTAGCGAGAGTAACCCAAGCAATATCCACCAATGTCGACAAGTTTATAGAAAAGATTTTCATTAATATGTAAATCGGATACCTGCCTGTATATTGAAATTAAACGGATTTTCCTTGCGGATAGTCTGTACGCTCGAACCATCATCAAAGAAATAAGCAACACCGGGTTCCATGTAGATACCTATACGTTTCGTCGCATTTAACTGTACGCCGACTGCACCGGATACGGAGAATTGTAAAGGTTTAACAGTTTCCTTCTCGGAGCCGAGTTTTCCATACACACATTTTTCTATCATACCGCCCCCGGAAACGTAGAGAGTGACCAGTTTTTTATCCAAAAAGTTCCAGTTGGCACGCAACGGAATGCCGACATAATGTAGTTTCTGCTCCACTTCCTGATTGCCATCCGCCAGTTTTACATCCGAAGAAAGCAGTGTATAGGTCAATCCACTTTCAACAGAAAACCCTTTACCCAAGCTTTTACGAACAGACACTCCCACAGAAATAGGCTGATGATGCTTAATGTCAATCACCTGCTTTGCCTGGCGCAGATAAGGTATACCGTCTTCAAACACCAATGTCTTATCTTCCGGTATATTCATCAAGCCGTTAGAAACAGCAGCCATACTTACTCGAGACAGATATTGGGTACCTCCCCCTACCTCCGTCGAAGCACCTCCGGAATTTCCGACGGCAAACCCCATTGACCAAGTTCCCTTTTGAGAAGATTTCTTTTCTGTCGGGATATGATATTTATCTCTGCTCGAAGGACGGCGAGGTCTGTTGTTTCTAGGTTCTTCCGTTTCCAACGCTTGCTTTTTTTGACCAGCATTCGCGTCTTTCACTAGCTTTGTCTCCTCTTTTTCTCCATTATCAATCTTATCATCTGTTGCCGGAAACTCATCTTCATTCTGAATAACAGGTTGATCGGTATACGTATTTTGTTCGGAAATATTGTGTTCTGTTTTCGCCAGTCTATCTGTCTTTAGCATAGGACGCGACACAGGATCTGCCGTTGCACCTTGCGCATCCGGCTGTTGCACCGCAGGCAATGCGTCCGGTACGGAAGCCAATGCAGGGGTTTGCGTATGACGTATTTCGTCAGCGGCAGGCGTACCCAGAAAATACAGGCTTACAGAAGAAACCAAAGCCAGTAATATAACAGCCGCAGCCGCCATCATCCATTTCCGATAAGGATATATCTTCCTCTCCACAGGAGGCATAAGCTCTTTCTCCAGTTGTTCCCAACCGGAAGCCGGTATCGGCTCCGAATAATCTTCGAGCTTCTCCTTCAACTTATTCATCCATAATTCTTTCTCTTCCATATCTATCCATTATTCATTATCCATTCTTTTACTCTTTTTGCTAACACGCTTTTCGCACGAAACAGTTGCGAAGCCGACGATTTTTCATTAATGCCTAATACCTGAGCGATTTCTTTGTGTGATTTATCTTCAAACGTATAAAGGTTAACACTGTACGATATCCTGCGGGAAGTTCTTCGATAAACTGCATCAATACTCTTTGTGGTATCGCTTCTACATCCGAAACATCCGGTTCTTCGTACTTCTCGGGCAATTCTTCCAAAGGCGCCGACTGATTCATTACATCATTTTTCCGAAGATATTGCAAAGCCGTATTGACTATTACCCGCTCCATCCAAGCTCGTAAGGAGCCTTCACCTCGCCAGGTGAACTTGTCGAAAGAATCGAATATCTTTATAAAGCCGTCGTGAAGCAGATCCTGGGCCGTATCACGGTCGCCGGTATAACGAAGACAGATGCCAAGCATGCGCCCCGCATACTGCTCATACAGTTCCTTGCGGGCCTGATTGTTTCCCAGCCTGCATTGTTCCGACAACTCTAATTCTTCCATTCTCTTATACACGTGTTTATCTTATAAATGCAGCAAAGATAGAAATACTGCATAGAGAGAACAACTCTTTTAGTACTTTTGTTTCTTTAACAGATTCGAATGCAATATTTTCTGCCTCCCCGCATTTTCAAAATAAAAAGCAATTATATTATTAAAATCCATAACCTATTATGTATATGAAGAAATTAAAATTCATTACCTTAACTTTAGCTATCATAATCACCTTACCGATGCTGCAATCGTGCCTGGACGACAATGATCATCAATCGCGTTCATTGGTTATCAGCACTATCAACCAAATCAGTGAGGATAGCAAAGAATTTTATTTCACTTTGGATAATGGAGAGACGATGTTCCCGAGTAATTCGCAGGCATGGGGAGGCGAGAAATTTGAAAACGGACAACGTGCCTTTGTTATATTCAACGAGCTGGAACAACCCGTAAACGGATATGACTACAATATCCAAGTGAGAGATATTACGAAAGTGTTAACAAAAGAGATCGTCACCATGGACGATGAAGAAAATACAGAAGAAAAGATCGGGGATGATAAAATAAACGCTACTTATATGTGGATTAGTAAAGATAAGAAGTATCTGACTATCGAATTCCAGTACTATGGTACCCATAGTGAAGGCAAGAAGCATTTCCTGAATCTGGTTATCAACAATAAGGAAGCTGATTCCGCTGCCGAAAACGAAGATAATACCGATGACGAATATATCAATCTGGAATTCCGTCACAACAGTGAAAGAGATTCTCCCGACCATTTAGGCGAGGGATATGTATCTTTCAAACTGGATAAGATAGAAGAACAGATAGAGGGAAAGAAGGGACTGAATATCCGTGTCAGAACTTTATATGACGGAATAAAGAATTATAAAGTACAATTTCCCTGATTTATTAATTCTGCGTGAAAAACACTCTTTTTTAATATAATATATTAATTACGCAAAAAGAGGGCGGTAGTTGTGAAACTGTCGCCCTCTTACTTTTATTATATAAACAAGTTATTTCTTATCTCCAAAATAATTCCACACCACCGCACTCAAAGCAGCTCCCACAAAAGGTGCAATGATAAACAACCACAACTGTGACAACGCTTCGCCGCCCTGGAACAATGCCGGAGCAATGCTACGTGCCGGATTTACAGAGGTTCCTGTGATAGGAATACATACGATATGTACCAATACGAGAGACAAACCAATAGCCAGTCCGGCTAAATTGCCCGCCCCCTTCTTAGGATCGGTAGAACCCAGTACCACCAATACAAAAATAAAAGTAAACACAGCTTCTGCTATGAATGCCTGCAACATCTCTCCTTCGCCAAAGCCGTTCGAACCCGTAGCCGTAGGTCCATCATGCGCACCGGTAGACACCAAAGCAAAAAGAACAGCCGAACCGATAATGGCTCCAATCACCTGGAAAATCATATACATTCCTGCATCTTTTCCGTTCATACGCCCGGTAAGGAACACTCCCAATGTGATGGCAGGATTAATGTGACATCCCGAAATTCCTCCGATAGCATACGCCATCGCTACCACTGAAAGACCGAATGCCAAAGCTACGCCGACCGTTCCCACGCCAGCACCTACTGTACCTGTCACACTACCGGCAAAAACAGCACTTCCGCATCCCATAAGAACGAGTACCATCGTTCCAATCATTTCTGCAATGTACTTTTTCATAACTATTATATAAATGGTTGATTTGCCAAATATAAAGAATTATCCCAAAGAAACAAAACGCATCTACCTAATTATTTGTATCTTTGCAGCATTTTTGAATAAAAGACTAGCAAATAAAATGAAGAAAGGACTTTTTTACGCCATATTGGCTTCTATCCTATGGGCTATTGTAAACCCGTTTATCAAACAAGGATTGAGCTATGACTTCACCCCTATGAACTTCGCCGGTATCCGCTTTACCACTGTTGGGATTATTCTTTTCGCTTATACCTGGCACAAGGGTATGTGGCGGGAAATCCGTCAACACAGTAAACTGTTCCTGAATCTGATTCTTATCAATATGTTTATGGGATATACTGCTTTTTACTTCGGTGTAGACTTTGTAAGCGGAGCTATCTCGTCCATTATTATGGGAATGACACCTTTGATTAATGTCCTGTTAGCGCACTTGCTCGCAAGTAATGACAGACTGAACACTCATAAGATTATCAGTCTTATTGTCAGCCTCATCGGCCTGTTCCTGATTATCGGAATGGGAAGCAACGGTGCACCACTCGACTGGAAAGGAATTACGGGAATCGTACTTTTACTGCTAAGTATTATCTTTCAAGGGTATTCTGCTATCTCCGTTTCAGAAGACAAAGGAAAGGTGAATCCTATTTTCCTGAATGCGGTGCAGATGTTCTTCGGAGGTCTGCTTATATATATGGTGGGCTTGGGCACGGAAGGTTATCATTCTTTTATCGGAAAACCCGGCGGATTTTATGCCAGCCTTGCGATACTGGTATTCATATCTGTATTCGCCTTCAGCTTCTGGTTTATCGCTTTACAAAGCAAAGGCGCCAAAGTCAGCGACATCAATATGTGCCGGTTGATCAATCCGATTCTGGGTGCAGTCCTTAGCTGGATCATGCTCCCTGACGAATATCCGACTTTTAGTACCGTTGCAGGAATGGTCGTGATCGTCAGCTCCCTGATTATCTATTTCAAAGGGACCGAAATAAGTGAATGGTTCAAGAAAACAAAAGCCGGAGCATAGAACAAACTCCGGCAAACATAATAGTCCGACAAGTATCAGTATCAGCTCACAACAAACATTGAATAGATTGTAATGACAACATTTCTTTAGGAACTGCCGCCTTTATTTCTTCTTTCAAAACAGATAAAAGGCTGTGGCGAATAAAATCTTTATTTGTAGCCAGCACCACTTGCCTCGTAGGCCGAGGAATGGCAAACGGACGGACGAGTTGCCGTTGTTCCTCTGTCAACTGTGTCACTGCCAGTTCGGGAATAAAGGTAATCCCCTTCCCGCTTTCCACCATTCGCATAAACGTTTCCATACTTCCCAGCCGATAAGCCATTTGGCTGACTTTCACCGCTTCCATTTGGCAAAAACGAACAAGCTGGTCACGGAAGCAATGCCCTTCATCCAAAAGCCAGAGACGTTCGCCCGTTATATCGGAAGTACGGATTACTTCATGCTTGAACGACGGTTCTTTGCGGGATACATAAGCATAGAATTGCTCATAAAAAAGAGTTTCTTCGGTCAGAAATGAGTCTTCCAATTTGCTGGCTATAATTCCCGCATCCAGATCTCCGGCATGTAATGCCTGCTGAATATCCTGCGTTTTCATCTCTGTGACGCGAATATCCAGTTCGGGATATTTCTCCATTAATTGAGGAAAGAAACGCGGAAGTAGGTATGGAGCAATAGTAGGTAATACCCCCAAACGAAAGACACCTGACAACGACTGCTTATCTTCACTGATAATATCTTTCACTTGGGCCGCCTGCGCCAGAATCACACGAGCCTGGTCTATTACTTTCTGTCCGATAGTTGTCGGGCAAACAGGTTGCACTGTCCGGTCGAATAGCTTTACGCCCAGTTCATCTTCCAGCTTCTGAATCATTGCACTCAAAGTCGGTTGTGTCACACGGCAATATTCGGCTGCCCGTGCAAAATGTCTGAACTGATCAACAGCCAATATATACTCCAATTGTTGTATTGTCATCTATCAAATCATATTAAGTCATAGATTTCTTCTATGCAAAGATAGAAATTTTCAGTTTGACAACAAGCATTTTCCGCCTTATCTTTGCAATACAGAAAAAAGGAAACAAGTATAAATCATTAAAAATAAAAAGAATATGAAAACTTTAGAACTTATCAAATTGAATGAATCAGGAGCAAACAACGTAGTAGCATCTTTGCAACAACTCTTAGCTGACTTCCAAGTGTATTACACTAATCTCCGTGGTTTCCACTGGAACATCAAAGGACACGACTTCTTTATTCTCCACAGCCAATTCGAAAAAATGTATGATGACACTGCTGAAAAAGTAGATGAAATAGCAGAACGTATCCTCATGCTGGGTGGCACTCCTGCCAATAAGTTCAGCGACTACCTGAAGGTTGCCAACATCAACGAAGTAGATAAAATAAGCAACGGCGAACAGGCACTAAACAACATCCTTCAGTCTATCAGCTATCTGATCGGTGAAGAACGAAAAATTCTTTCTATTGCATCACAATCCGGAGACGAAGTTACCGTTTCGATGATGAGCGATTATCTGAAAGAACAGGAAAAATTAGTTTGGATGTTGACGGCTTACAATAGCAAGTAACTTGATAATAAGGATTTAAGTTTTAGGTAAGAAAGAGAGAAAACCTCCATAACAAGAGGCATTCTCCCTTTCTTTATTATAAGAAATATTCAAATAAAAACACACGCAGAGATCGCAGAAGGTATAAATCTCAGCGTGAAATCTATCAACCGGTACAAACAAAAAACTATGGAACTTTTGCGAAATGAACTGAAAGACTACTTACCGTTGTTCCTCCTGTTGTTATTACGTGCATGATTTCTCCTCACTCCAGATATATGCTTATCTTCTGAGAAACACCCGCATCTGATATGTATTATCCCTATTGTTTATACGACTTTGCCTAACAGTTAGCAAAGGCTCACTAATGTAAGCAAATAGGCTAACATCTATGAATAAATTAATTCACGGCTGTAAACAATCTTATTCACTAATGTGAGCCTTTACAAAACAAGAAGTACTTGCCTAAGAATCCCTAAGTATTTGCATATTATATACAAAGGGAAACAGGGCAATCCCACCGGAATCTGGACGAAGTACTATGAGGGTAAATATATACTCTCAGGCAGCTATCAGCAGTTACCCTCATAGCTACAAGTAGGATAAATAAAGAGATTGTGCCAATTAGTGAGGGTATGAGGGTAAAAACGTCACTAACTTTTTTCTGGCTAAGTCGGAACATTCCGCGCGATTGACCTTTCCGTTTCCCGTTTGCGGTATGCAATCCGTTGTCAGAATATACTTGGGACGATAATAGGGTGTCAATATTGTCTGTAACCTGTTTTCTATTTCTTCAGTATCCGCCCGTCCTTCTATCAATAAGGTCACAGCCTGTCCCAATCGTTGGTCGGGCACTGAAGTAATGACAAACGGTACGGAAATAAAAGGACGGAGCAGCTTCTCTACTTCTTCCGCCTGGATTTTTATTCCGCCACTATTGATAACATTATCCTTGCGCCCCAGGATAATGAAACCTTTATCGGGATAGATTCGTGCGATATCATTCGTCTGTAATACTCCGTCACAAACTAAAGGGGCGTCAATCACCAACGTGTTTTCAGGAGATAAAGACAGATTTACCGAAGAAAACGGGTAATAACGTTCGGAAGCAGCTGTTCCGTTGAGACGACGGAGGGCGATATGAGACAAGGTTTCGGTCATGCCATAAGTAGAATAGACAGCTCCCGGAAGTGACTTTATTTCTGTTTCCAAAGCCTCATCGATCGCTCCGCCACCTATGATCAGAATCTCCGTTTGCTTGAGTCGTTCTTTTTCTTCAGGAGTCCGAAGGGTATTATAAACTTGCAAGGGAACCATTGCTGCAAATCTCAAAGGCTGTTTCACATCCGACAGCGGATGACCGGAAGCGGGACGCACAATGAGATCCAGTCCCGCAACCAAAGCACGCACCACCAACATCATCGCGCCGATATACCGGAGATTCATACATAACAATGCCGATTCTCCTTGCTTTAAGTTCAGAAATTCACAAGTCAAGCGTGCACTTTGCATCATTTGGTCTTTACGTACAATCAGTTCTTTGGGCGTACCTGTGGAACCGGAAGTATGAACTGTTATGACCGGAGAATCATTAAACCACTCATTCAGGAAAAGGTATAAATCCCATAAAGCAGAAGGAGTATTTTCTGCTCCTTCTGCTATAAACCGGGCTATATCTTCAGGAGTATATTCTTTTCCTTCCAATAGCAAATGTTGTTGTTGTCGGTCGAATATCATCGGATATTATTAAATAGCATCATTACAAAACCACAGGCAATCTTTTCTTATTTCAAGAGGCATTTCTACATTATCCGTAAAAAGCAATCCTGTTCCCAAGCCCTGCGGTAACGGATTATCAAACGTAGCACACCACTGGGCGATAGCGTTCAGCCCGATATTCGACTCCAGAGCGGAAGTAATCCACCAGCCAATCTGCCGTTTCTCCGCCTCGGATATCCATTCGTTTCCTCCGCATACTCCTCCATGAAGGGAAGGTTTGAGGATAATGTATTGCGGACGAATTGCTGAAAGCAGTTTTTGTTTTCCTTCCAGTGTATTGCATCCTATGAGTTCCTCGTCCAAAGCAATCGGTAAGGGAGATTCGGAAGTGAGGCGTGCCATTTCTTCCCATTGCCCGGCACGGATAGGTTGTTCGATAGAATGTAAGTCAAGTTCGGACAGGCGTTTCAGCTTTTCCATTGCATCCACCGGAGAGAAAGCACCGTTGGCATCGACACGCAGTTCGATTTCTTTAGAGGAAAAGCGGGTACGGATATGACGAAGCAATGCCAATTCTTCTTCAAAGTTGATAGCACCGATCTTTAGTTTGATACAGCGGAATCCGGCCTCCATTTTCTTCTCTATCTGGGAAAGCATTTTATCAAAGTCTCCCATCCAGATAAGCCCGTTTATCGGAATCCCTGCCTCACCACGTGAGAAAGCCGTATCGCATAATGCCCAACTTCCTGCAAAGAAGTGCCGGATAGCCGTTTCCAAACCAAACAGGATAGAGGGATAATCACACAAAGAGTCTACATCCAGCCTTCCCTGCCGTTCTTCCAACCGACGACAGGCTTTAGCCAGGATAACTTCATAATCGGGAAGGTCGTCACAACTCAATGCGGGCAAAGGCGCGCACTCTCCTATCCCTACCCTACCCGGAAAATCAGGAGACGTCAGATGAAGATACCAGACTTTACGTGTCGTATATGTGCCTCGGGAAGTTCCTGCCGGTTGCCTGAAATGAAGCAACCGGGGAATAATTTCTACTTTACAGTCCATTATGAATGTCAGGGGAACTTAGGATATTGTTTAAAGTTCGGTTTGCGTTTTTCCAGAAACGCATTCTTTCCTTCCTGAGCTTCATCCGTCAGATAATAAAGCAGTGTGGCGTCACCTGCCAGTTCCTGAATACCAGACTGGCCATCCAGTTCGGCATTCAGTCCCGCTTTAATCATGCGCAGAGCCAACGGGCTGAGCAACATCATTTCTTCCGCCCACTGCACATATTCATCTTCCAGTTGTTCCAACGGGACTACTTTATTGACCAGTCCCATATCCAGAGCCTCCTGTGCAGTATACTTCCGGCAAAGGAACCAGATCTCACGCGCTTTTTTCTGTCCTACCACCCGCGCCAGATAAGAGGCTCCGAATCCTGCGTCAAAGCTGCCTACACGGGGACCGGTCTGTCCGAAGATGGCATTTTCCGAAGCAATGGACAAGTCGCAAACCACGTGAAGCACATGCCCACCACCGATAGCAAATCCGTTTACGGCGGCAATCACCGGTTTCGGGATACTGCGAATTTGTTTCTGTACGTCCAATACGCTCAGACGGGGAATACCGTCTTTACCAATGTACCCGCCACGTCCTTTCACATTCTGGTCGCCTCCCGAACAAAATGCTTTATCTCCGGCTCCGGTAATTACAATCACATCAATGTCCGCTTCTTCCCGACAGATACGCAGTGCGTCGCTCATTTCAGCAGTTGTGGTCGGAGTGAAAGCGTTCCGATAACGTTCACGGTTGATAGTGATACGTGCAATCCCATTATAGTAATCAAAAAGAATATCCTCGTATTCTCTAATGGTAGTCCATTTTCTTGGTGTAGACATAATCTATTTTTGTTTTAGTTGATGATAATAATTTTTCAGCATGCGGGCATCTTTGTTTTTGTTGGTAAACACTTCCAGCAGCAGAGGACGTTCCTTTTCTTCCGGTTGGGTGAAGATTTGCATGGTTTCTGCCAGTTCCACCTCATTCTCTGCTTGCAGATAAAGAAATCCGCGTTCTTCCGCCCAGCCTTTGGCAGAGGTTTTATGAACAGCAGCAATGAATTTATGGGATGTCCCCGACATATCCAATCCCCGCAACGTATGGAAGATTTCCCCTCCTCCGTTATTCAGCAAAAGGATGCGCAGATTGGGACGGACATTCACATTCCACAAAGCATTCATGTCATAGAAGAAGCTCAAATCCCCGATAGCTATAAAATTCAGCTTGTCGGAAGCAGCCGCATAACCGACAGCAGTAGAAAGCGATCCTTCGATACCACTCGTCCCCCGGTTACAACAGATTTCGACAGTAGAAGGAACGGAATACAACTGTGCATAGCGGATCACGGAACTGTTCGCCAGATGAAGCGCACATAATTCCGGCAGGCCTTTTATCAATGCACCAACAGCCGCCATTTCCGAATACGCAAAATCGGGTTCGGGGATAATCTTACAATAGTTTTCCCACACACGGGGATATTCCGGTGTACGGTTGTCCATCAAGCTTGCTATTTTCTCCAAAAACTCAAACGGGTCCATTTCAATGACTGTTGTCAATGCTCCGTAGAGGTCGACTATCTCACCGTCAGGAGAGATGTGCCAATGTTCTTTGGGCGGATGTTGACGAAGGAACTTCTTCAGTCGTTTGGAAACAACGTGCCCGCCATAGGTAATCAGTAGTTCGGGAGTCATCTGGTCTATCTTCTCCTCAGGCATTGCGTAAATCGCCGCATCGAAGTTTTTCACCGGAATGCCGGGTACGGTTTGATTACCGATATGTTCCGTCAACCAGGCAAAGTGTTTATATAATAATTTGGTATGTTTCTTCTCGAACAGATAGATAAGATTCATCTGACCGACAATAATCATTCGTTTCTGATATTTATTCATCCGGTCAATGAGGTCATTATAATCGCGGTCATACACGTTCAACCCCTGATAACGGGTGATTACACGCACTTCCGGCAATGCGTCCGACGTAAACTGAAACAGAGGTTCGGAAATAGGAACGTTGATATGTACCGGTCCTTTCCCATGATGTTTCGTTTCCAACAGGGCTTCGTTCACCAGACGATTGCAATACCATTCATCTTCTTCCGTATGAATCTCCGGGAGGTTGACCGACTTCTTGACCAGATTCTGAAAAACACCGGGTTGCGGCAAGGTCTGTCCATCCATTTGTCCGATCCAGGCAGCAGGACGGTCGGCAGAAATAACCACCAGAGGAACATTCTGATAAAATGCTTCCGCCACAGCCGGATGAAGATTGAGCAACGCCGTGCCGGAAGTACAACAGACGGCAGCAGGTTTGCCGCCATTCAAAGCCAGCCCAATGGCAAAATAGCCCGCACTCCGTTCATCCGTCACCGGATAACAGGTAAAGTTCGGATGATTGGACAAGGTATGCACGAGAGGGATATTACGACTACCCGGACATAACACGACTTTCGTTATTCCATGTGCTTCGAGAAGCGCAACCAGTTGGAGTATGTTTTTCTTGTCTGTATACATAGTGCAGTGATAAGTTGTAAAGTTATATATTATGAGGTGATAGGCTGTGGGTCGTGCAGAGAGGCAGGTACAATAATCCGTCTCATGGTTTGCAACTTCTTTTCCGTTTCCAGCCACTCATCGTTCAGTTCCGAGGAGGCCAACAGTCCGCCACCGGCATAGAGAGTGAGTTGTTCTTCTTCGATGTGCATACAACGAAGATTGACGTATAAGTCCGTACGCCCATCCGGGTCGAGCCAGCCGATAAAACCGGAATAATAACGGCGGTCGTAGCCCTCATTTTCCAGAATAAACCGATAGGCTGTATCCTTCGGCAGTCCGCATACGGCGGGCGTAGGATGCAACACTTTCAGGAGGTCACCCAAACCTTTATTGTCTTGCAGAGAGAATCGGAAATCCGTTTTCAGATGCGACAAGGCGCCGGCATAAGCAGGATAGGGGCCGTTCTCCGTCGAATGAATCCCTAATGAAAGGAGTTGGCCACGGATGTAAGAGGAGACGTATTCCTGTTCTTTCCGATTCTTCTCATCCCAGACTTGCGGCAGTTTGCCGTCTTGCAGAGGTTGGGTTCCGGCCAATGCTACCGTATGCCAGTCGTCCTTTTCGCCCGACAAGATGATTTCGGGCGTACTTCCCAACCAGATACCTGTTTGGGGAGTATAACATAAGTATATATAGGAATGGATATAGCGTTGGCAAGCCGCGCGAAAGGCTAATGAAGGAGAAAATGCCGTTGGTTTTCCGATAGTAAGTTTACGGGAAAGCACCAGCTTTTCAAAAGTCTTATCACGTAAGGCACTGATAAATGTACGAAAACACTCCGCATATTCCTCGGAACAGGAGGGATAGTCGGTTGACGGAATATCCCGCGGAACGGCGTCCGCATCATCTGCAAGAAGCAAAGGTTGCCCCGGCCCATTCGATTGAATCAGCAAAATGGGGCAAGTCTCGTTAGGTCGGAACGGAGCAATCACAAATCCTCTCTGCCCGTTTAGTTCCTGCAAATCGTATATCAGACGGACTGCCCCCTCCTCCTGTGTCACCAGGCACGGAATTTTCTCCCCGGGAATACGATAAACGGCAAACGGTTGCTTCCGTTCTATAAATGCATCAATAGTTGTCAAGTTACTTATTTCTTCGTCGGTTATCTTTTTTTCATCACACTGTTGACTACCCGTATGGAAGACACCAGTTTGTTGGTTGAAGTAAATACGTCCACATTCCATACATGGGACGAACGTCCCTTATGCACGATTGTTGCTACCGCACGCACCGTGTCTCCTTCGTGTGCAGAAGATATGTGGTTTCCGCTCACCTGCATTCCCACGACAATCTCATCGGGCTGGCAAAGAATCATCGAACCTAGTCCGGCAACTGTCTCCGCCAATGCAAGACTGGCTCCGCCATGCAGAATGCCGAACGGCTGACGGGTACGGTGATCTACCGGCATCGTCGCTTCCACACGATCTTCAGCGGCATACGTATATTGGATTCCTAAATTTCCCATTAAAGCGTGACGCGCCTGTGCATTCAGTTGGTCGAGAGGTATCTCCGCCGCACGCACTTCAGCTATAATTGCCTTTTCAACAGCAATTGCCACTCCGTCTTCTTCATTGGAAGCAGTCACATAGTCAGCACAAATCTTCACGGAATCCTGCGAGTGTCCCATAGCTACGCCGAGTCCGGCCAGTTGGATCATTGTCACATCACATACTCCGTCGCCGATAGCAATCACTTCTTCCCGCTTCACGTCCAGTTCTTCCAACAAAGCTCCCAAAGAGTTGGCCTTATCTATGGCACAAGGAACGACTTCCAGAAAATATGGCTCGGAACGGAAAACATCCAATGCTCCGTTCAGTCTTCTTTTCCAATGATCTTCCAGACCGATCAACGCTTCTTCATTATCGCTGACCAACATACACTTACAGGGTGCAAAATCAACAGCGGCAGAAAATTCCGTTTCCTCGATTATCCGCAGATTATTCAGCCGGGCTTCATTTTGAATATGTTCATTTTCAGGAGAGTCCGTAATAATCGTATCATCATGATAAGTGAATAAGGCAAAACCGTTTTTCCGAGCTTTCTTTTCCAGATACGGCAACATCTCCGGATTAATCCGCCGTTCGAACAGAATTTCCCCGTTCTGCGCATTTATAATCTGGCAACCATTATATGAAAGAATAAAGCCTCCATAGTTTCCAAGTTCGAGTGATTTGGCCAGTGGCATTAATCCATAGGTAGGTCTGCCGGATGCCAATACAATACGCACTCCCATTTGCTGAACTTTCAACAAAGCCGCTAATGTACGCTTACTAATTTCTTTCGCGTCATTAAGGAGTGTTCCGTCTACATCAAGAACCAATAATTTATACTTCATGATTACACGATTTTGATTTAGATTACAAAGGTAGGAAATTGAGTGAACGACAGAAAGAGTAAACAGATAAAAATTACTTTAATTTCACTCTTTCAGATGCATTTCCAGATAATCCCGAAGTATCCGGGCATGATTATAGACAGGTTCTTTAGACGCATACAGCAGTGTGACCACCGGATGAGGTTTGATAAGAATCAGGAAATCAGCCATTGCGGGAGATGCGGCCAATTCTTTTTGATATTGCATGACAAAGTCGTTCCAATGCCCGGGAATATCTTCGTGAAACCATTTGCGCAAACTAGCGGAAGGTGTTATATCTTTCGCCCAGTAATCGTATTTCAGCCATTCTTTCTTCATTCCTCGCGGCCATAGTTTATCTACCAGCACCCGATATCCATCTGTTTCTGAAAAATCTTCGTAAACTCGTTTTATCCTAACCTGTATCATTCTTAGTTTATTTAGTTACTCATAATAATAAACCGAGAAAGACGAAAATTGTTTAACCGAAGGATGTCGATAAAGTTTTTTAAAGCGACTCTTGCGCTTTTTTAAATTCATAAGGAGTCATTCCCGTTTTCTTCTTAAAAAGACTGTATAATATCGGAGCACTATTAAACCCAGCTTCATCTGCTATCGCGCGTATCGTATAGTGCGGATGTGTTTTTAGCAGTTGAATAGCATAATCAATACGCAACTCGTTGATATATCCGTTAAAATTAGTTCCGGTACATTCTTTTATCATCCGGGCAAAACGCGCATTGTTCAAATGAACGATTTGCGCCAAGTCTTCTCTCGACAGTTCAGGAGAAAGATACAAACGATCTTGAACAACGATGCGATTCAATTCTTTAAAAATCTGTCTATTCTCGTCTTTTTCCCCGCTTGCTACTTCTGTGTCATCTTCGTCCGAAGATTCACACTGTTCTTCTTGTTCCTTCTCGAGCAATCTGTCTTCCAGTTCTATTTCTGATGATATAGCGAATTGCTCATATTCCTCCGACTGCTGATCCCTTTTTTCCTTATCGGCAAGTTTCTCATTGATCAACTTAGCCAACATTCTGTTTTTATATTTAATCGTTTTATTGAAACGCCACAGACGCCATAAGATAAACAAGGTCAGCAGAACGATACAGACCATGAAAGCAAGTGAGATATTCTTTATTCTTAATTGGAAAGCTTGTTGGGCAATGTATTCTTCTTTCTCAGAAGCACCGTACATCGCGTTCAACTCCAATGCCGCATTGTTTCTATCTCTACAATTAATGCTGTCTGTTATAGCTAAGATAGTCCCACGGGTCGCTGCAGCCTCTTTATAGTGGTGCATACCCAGATAAGCTTTCACCTCATGTTGAAGAACAGTCAGATATTGTTCATTCAAAGTATCTTGTTGAGTTCTCATCCATTCCTTGAAACCCTTACATTTCTCAAGAGCTTTCTCATACTGTTCGGAAATCATCAAATAAGGAACAGAGTACATTTTTCCGTCCGGTGTATGAGATTCTTTCTTCGACAAGTATTTTTGATAATATTGTTCCGCCTGTGCATTCTTTTTCTCTACATAATAAATATAGGCAAGTTTTGCATACAAATAACTATACTGTCCGTCCACATAACCTTCGGGTATTTGAGGTAATGCCTCCAGCCGTTTTATAAGCTTTTCACGCTCAAAAGCAAGTTCCAAAGCCTCTTTAACACGTGAATCGTTCATTAAAAAGCTCATTTCTGCTCCATAATAGTAAGAAAGCAACATCATCTCCCGCATTTTATTTGAACCGCGCAATAATTTAATAGTACGGTCAAAATAATCATATGCTTTATCTTTAAAAGACAATCTCCAGTTATTCTCACCTATGCAGAAAAATAATCTGGCTTTGGCTTCTCGATCTTCCAACTCCTGTGCCAGTTTAATCCCACTGTATGCATAACGCATACTTTCATTATACTTGCTCATCATGGCCGAAAATTCCGCTAGATGAACTGTCATTTTCAACAGATGCTTCGGATCTTTTTGAGATATGGAATCAAGCAAATAAGCTTTTCTTGCATACATAAACGCCAGTTTATTCATATACATATTGCTATATGACAAACTACGCAACTCATTGATAATCCGCAAAGGAATTGCTTTTCTATTTTCTGCCTCATCCAATAATTGCAAAGCACGTTTAGGCTGTGCAATATAGATACTATTTATATACCCGGCGGTATATAGCGAATCGTCACTTACTGTTTCGTCAGCTCTCAGAATTTGGTTATGCACAAATAAAAATATGCAGATACATACCCCTAAATGTATATATTTCATATTATGTCTAATCATTTACAATTCAAAGGTAAATGATAATTTCATAAAATACAAAAGTGGATTCTATTTTAAGAAATAAAAATAAGAAACATTAGCATTATGCATCCGCCAAAGGCAGATAAACCGAAAAACAACTACCTTCCCCGACTTCCGAACTTACTCCCAAACGTCCCGACAATTTTTCAACAATGATCTTGCAGATAGGAAATCCCACTCCCCTGTTCAAACTCATCACTCTTGTAAAACCGATCAAATATAGGTTCTATTCTCTGCTTCCTGAACTCCTGTTTTATCAGTTCTTCGAATTTTCCATGACCTATTTCGTCTTCAGAGAATGAGTAGACAAGAGAAATATATTTTTTTGTCTATGATTTGAGCCGTACAATTGTTTTAGGTGATAGCCACTAAAAAAGGCAACTAACAAGCAAAGAGATGCAAAAATATACTTATATTTCAGGTTAACAGCTTTCATGTTTTATTTGTATGTCATGCAAAAAAACATTATTTCCATAAAACAAACTCATTTTGTTAATAATATATTCAACTAATTTTCATTACCTAAAACTTCCAAACCAATATCCTACTACTTTTCGTCCCCTGATGCATCCGTATGACCTTGTACTCCGACACCTCGACAGCTTTCAACTTGGCATATAGCTTATCCAGATTCTTCTCTTTGGAAACCAAACTAGTGAACCACCCGCAATTTTTCCGGTATTTCCGGCTTTCGACAATCATATTCAGCAGGAAACGCAATTCGCCACCTTCACACCAAAGTTCATTCGCATTCCCTCCAAAGTTTAGCTTCGCCTTTTTTACTATCTCCCCTTTCAAACTACTCAATTTGCGCAACGTTCCCTCTTCCGCTTCCTCTTTCGAACGATGAAACGGAGGGTTACAAATTGTCACATCAAAATATTCATCGGGAGCAATGATGCCTTCAAAAATCTTTCTGCTATCTTTCTGAAGCCGTAACTCTATTTTATGAGCCAGCACCGGATTACAAGTAACTATCTTTCGTGCATTTTCTATTGATATGGGGTCAATATCTGAACCTACAAACATCCAACCATATTCTACATGCCCAATAATCGGATAAATGCAGTTTGCACCTACTCCAATATCCAGACATCTGTATGCAGATTTCCGTATCTCTCCATTTTCCACTTTCACATCTTTGCTTACAGCTTCCGAACCAATCAAATCTGCGATGTAATGAATATAATCCGCTCGTCCGGGAATAGGCGGACACAAATAATTCTTCGGAATATCCCAATATCGAATGCCGTAGTAGCTTATCAACAACGCTTTATTCAACGCCTTCACCGCTTGCGGATTGAAGAAGTTAATTGTTTGCGTACCATAGGGATTGAGTTGTACAAACTTCTTTAAAGGCGGATAATTCTCCGTCAATAGAGAAAAGTCGTATTGCCCGTTGTGTTTATTTCTTGTATGTAGTTCGCTTCTTTCTGACATGGCGGCAAAGATACAGAGAATCTTCCTGTCTGCAAATTCTTCCCTATATCTTTTCCCGCACTATAAGTTATATTGTTTACAGTAACCATTTTAATATAGGCCGGCTGACCGAATCACAATCTTTTCCAACAACTGCTGTGTCTTTCCAATGCTATAAAAGCTGATAAATAATCAGATACGAGGTGAAAGAGTGAAAGGATTTTTATTCCATATTAAAGCATCTTAGAGGGACCTCTCTGATTTATTTTTGTTAATCTATGACTTGTTATGTAGCTTGTATGAGAATAAAATACTATTTTCGGGATTGAAAAATATAAAAGACTATCACAAAATGAAAATTACCCGTGATGAATTGCTGATAGCAGCGTTCAAGCTGTTTATGTCCGTAAACTATGAAAAAGCCAGTTTTGCAGAACTTGGAAAGATGCTCGGAATGTCGAAAGCCGGAATATTCAAATACTACAAGAACAAACAGGAATTATTCATTGCCGTAGTGGATAAGTTTTGTTTTAGCGCGCAAAACCCACGAAACAAATTCACTGAAACGAACGGTACGTTTGCCGAATTTATAGATGAATACGTGAAAGGCGTACAACGAACAATGGATATGCTGAGTAATCTGATAGGCCCAGGTAGTGATAAGGTGGTACAAGGAAAGTTTTCATATCATGCCCAATATTTTCATTTTCTGTTTCAACTTCTCCAATATGACCCTAACGCCAAAGAAAAACTCCATAATCTTATAGTCGGTGATTATGCCTATTGGCGTACCGCCATACAGCGCGCGATAAATACCGGAGAATTGAGAAAAGATGTGGATGTAGAAGATGCAGTAGTTATGTTCCGACAAGTTTACATGGGGCTGTCCTTTGAAATGTCTTTTCTCGGTGGACTGGATACGGAACGTCTTGCCAAACATTTACGCGCCGTTTACTCCTTATTGAAATGTTAGATAGTGCCGTCCGGCATATATTCCCTACCTACTTGTCTGTTGGTGCAAAAAAAGATAAAAAAGCGTACGTTTACTTTTTCGGAATAGTTTTAAAAAGATACAGTTATTAAATATGGAGAAATGAAATATATAAAATACATCCGATTTTACATTTAAAATGTAAAATCGGATGTATTTTATCACTTACAAATATTTTGCGGAGAGACAGGCTCTCGAACCTATGCTTTCAAGAAATATCATAAAATTGCAAATCACTGATAAT
>ERZ1673746.617-NODE-617-length-37017-cov-10.963530_pt1 | contig 37017 bp, 32 predicted proteins | sample MGYA00580205_ERZ1673746 | MGnify/ENA primary metagenome ERZ1673746 (study PRJEB41218, sample SAMN15661771) | gut metagenome | host: Homo sapiens | place: Canada: London | collected 2015-08-20/2019-03-30 | study: EMG produced TPA metagenomics assembly of...
GCCAAGTGCCGGATAGGAACGGCAAAATTTTTTACACTTCTATTACTTCTTTATCACACATAAGCAAAAAGCCAGGGCATGAAACAGCTCATGGCGGGCGGCGGCGTTGCCCTGATCGGTATGCTGCTTGTTCCGCAGCTCACCGGGCTTTTCGGCTAATCTGTCACCCTAAAACCCCGGCCCCTCCCTTCCTGTGCGGGAGGGGCAGAAAGGAGGGTAAACCCCTATGGATTTTCTGTGGGATGCCATAACCGAATGGCTCAAGGAGCTTTTGGTGGGCGGCATTACGAGCAACCTGTCCGGGATGTTCGATTCCGTCAACCAGAAGGTGGCTGAAATCTCCGGCCAGGTGGGTATGACCCCCCAGGGCTGGAATGGCAGCATCTATAACATGATCCACAACCTTTCGGAGACGGTCATTGTCCCCATCGCCGGAGTGATTTTGGCGTTTGTTATGACGCTGGAATTGATCCAGATCATCACCGACAAGAATAACTTCCATGAGATCGAAACAGCGGTCTTTTTCAAGTGGATTTTCAAAACGGCCTGCGCCATCCTGATTGTAACCAACACCTGGAACATTGTCATGGGTGTTTTCGATGTGGCGCAAGGGGTTGTCAATCAGGCGTCCGGCGTTATCATCTCGGATGCCAGCATCGACATCAGCTCCGTTATTACCGACATGGAGAGCCGCCTGATGGAGATGGAGCTGGGGCCGCTGTTCGGCCTGTGGTTCCAATCCCTGTTTGTGGGCATTACCATGTGGGCGCTCACCATCTGTATTTTTATCGTCATTTATGGCCGTATGGTGGAAATTTACCTCGTGACCTCTGTGGCTCCCATCCCGATGGCGGCCATGATGGGCCGGGAATGGGGCGGCATGGGCCAGAATTACCTGCGCTCCCTGATGGCCCTGGGCTTTCAGGCATTTCTCATCATTGTCTGCGTAGGCATCTATGCGGTCCTGGTGGAGAATATCGCCCTGGAGGATGACATCATCGGCGCGATCTGGAGCTGTGTGGGCTATACGGTGCTGCTGTGCTTTACCCTGTTCAAAACTGGAAGCCTCGCAAAAAGTATTTTTGCAGCGCACTAAACCGGGAGGGAGGTTTCTAAATGGCTTATGTACCAGTACCCAAAGACCTGACCAAAGTAAAAACGAAGGTCATGTTCAATCTCACCAAGAGGCAGCTTGTCTGCTTCGGGAGCGGGGCGCTTCTCGGCGTGCCGCTTTTCTTTCTGCTCAAAGGGCCTGTGGGGACCAGCACAGCGGCGATGTGCATGGTCGTCCTCATGCTGCCGTTTTTCCTGCTGGCGATGTACGAGAAGAACGGCCAGCCGCTGGAAAAGATACTCCGCAACATGATCCGGGTGTGTTTCCTGCGGCCCCGGCAGCGGCCCTATAAAACCAAGAACTTTTACGCCGTTATCATGCGGCAGAACCAGTTAGACAGGGAGGTGTATCACATTGTCAACGGAAAAGCGAAAACTGACCCGCGCCGAGAGAAAGCAGGTCGAGGCCGCTATCGCCAGGGCGAACCAGACCGATAAAAAGCAGATTTCGGCGCAGGACAGCATCCCTTATCAACGGATGTTCCCGGACGGCATCTGCCGTGTCACCGATACCTTTTACACCAAGACGGTCCAGTACCAGGACATTAACTACCAGCTTTCGCAGAACGAGGATAAAACGGCCATCTTTGAGGGCTGGTGCGACTTCCTTAACTACTTCGACAGCTCCATCCGCTTTCAGCTTTCCTTCCTCAACCTGACCGCCAGCCGGGACAGCTATGCGAACAGCATCAACATCCCGCCCCAGGGCGATGAATTTGACAGCATCCGGGCCGAGTACACGGAAATGCTGCAAAATCAGCTTGCCAAGGGCAACAACGGGCTTATCAAGACCAAGTACCTGACTTTCGGGATTGAGGCGGCCAGCCTGAAGGCGGCAAAGCCCCGGCTGGAACGCATTGAAACGGATGTGATAAACAACTTCAAGCGGCTGGGCGTGGTGGTGGAACCGTTAAACGGCAAGGAGCGCCTGCGGGTACTGCATCAGATCTTCCACATGGACGGACAGGAGCCGTTTCAATTCTCCTGGGACTGGATGGCCCCTTCCGGCCTTTCCACCAAAGATTTTATTGCGCCCAGCTCCTTCTCCTTCCCCAACGGCAAGACCTTCTGCATGGGGAAAAAGTTCGGGGCCGTTTCCTTCGTCCAAATCCTTGCGCCGGAGTTAAATGACCGGATGCTGGCGGACTTTCTGGACATGGAAAGCAGCCTGATCGTGAACCTGCACATTCAATCAGTGGACCAGGTGAGCGCCATCAAGACCATCAAGCGCAAGATCACCGACCTGGACCGGGCGAAAATCGAGGAACAAAAGAAAGCGGTCCGCAGCGGCTATGACATGGACATCATTCCCTCCGACCTTGCCACTTACGGGACGGAGGCGAAAAAGCTCTTGCAGGACTTACAGAGCCGCAACGAGCGGATGTTCCTTTTGACCTTCCTGGTCCTCAACACCGCTGACAGCCAGAGGCAGCTTGCCAACAATGTGTTTCAGGCCAGCTCTATCGCCCAAAAGCACAACTGCCAGCTCACCCGGCTGGACTTCCAGCAGGAGGAAGGGCTGATGAGCAGCCTGCCCCTGGGCCACAACCAGATCGAGATACAGCGGGGCTTGACAACCTCAAGCGTCGCTATTTTTGTACCCTTTACCACCCAGGAGCTTTTCCAGGATGGCAAGGAGGCCCTGTACTATGGGCTGAACGCGCTCTCCAACAACCTCATCATGGTGGACCGGAAACTCCTGAAGAACCCCAACGGGCTGATACTCGGCACACCGGGCAGCGGCAAGTCCTTCTCGGCAAAACGCGAGATTTCCAATGTGGTCCTGGTGACGGATGATGATGTCCTGATTTGTGATCCGGAGGACGAATATGCCCCGCTGGTGATCCGCCTGGGCGGACAGGTGGTGAAGATTTCTCCCACCAGCAGCCAGTATGTGAACCCAATGGACATCAACCTCAACTATTCGGACGATGATAACCCACTGGCTTTGAAAGCCGACTTCATCCTCTCCCTGTGCGATATTGTGGTGGGGAGCAAAGACGGATTGCAGCCGGTGGAAAAGACCGTCATTGACCGCGCGGTGCGGAATGTGTACCGGCCTTACCTGGCTGACCCGGACCCGGAGAAAATGCCCATCCTGCAAGACCTCTATGATGAGCTTCTGCGCCAGCCGGAGCCGGAGGCCAAGCGCGTTGCGGCGGCCTTGGAGCTGTATGTAACCGGCTCCCTCAATGTGTTTAACCACCGTACCAATGTGGAGCTGGAAAACCGGCTGGTATGCTTCAATATCAAGGAACTCGGCAAGCAGTTAAAACAGCTCGGTATGCTGGTCATTCAGGACCAGGTGTGGAACCGTGTCACCGTCAACCGGGCGGCTGGCAGGACCACCCGCTACTACTGCGATGAATTTCACCTGCTTTTGAAGGGGGAACTTGCAAGCTGGAGCGTGGAAATCTGGAAACGCTTTCGGAAATGGGGCGGCATCCCCACTGGGATCACCCAAAATATCAAGGACCTGCTGGCCTCCCGCGAGATTGAGAACATCTTTGAGAACAGCGACTTCATCTATATGCTCAATCAGGCATCCGGGGACCGGCAGATATTGGCGAAGCAGCTTAACATCAGCCCGCACCAGCTTTCCTATGTGACCCACTCCGGCGAGGGTGAGGGGCTTCTGTTCTACGGGAATGTCATTCTGCCTTTCCTGGATCGGTTCCCGAAGGACACGGAGCTGTACCGCATTATGACCACGAAGCCCCAGGAGGTATCGGCATGAGGCAGGAACCACGCTTACAGTTTACCAAAGAGGAACGGGCTGCCCCAGAACTGGAAAAGCCCATCCGCAAGGCAGACCGGGCGGCGGACAAGGCAGAAAAGGCGCGGGCGAAAATCCCCAAGAAGAAAATCCGCTTCGAGGAAACGGTAACGGACCCTGCCACCGGCAAGACCGTCACCCGCCTGCGCTTTGAGGAAGTGGATAAGAAAAAGCCGCCTTCCAAGCTGTCCCATACAGTACGGGATGCGCCTGGGAACGCGGTCCTCTCCAAAGTACACAAGGAAATCCGGGAGTCCGAGGAAGATAATGTGGGTGTGGAGAGCGCCCACAAGATGGAAGAAGCTGCCGAGGCGGGCGGTCGCATGATCGAGAGCGCCTACCATTCCCACAAGCTAAAACCTTACCGGGAGGCCGCCAAAGCCGAGAAAAAGCTGGAAAAGGCCAATATCAATGCCCTTTACCACAAAAGCCTGCGGGACAATCCCCAGCTTGCCAGCAATCCGCTGTCCCGGTGGCAGCAAAAGCACGCCATCAAGAAACAGTATGCCGCTGCCAAGCGTGCGGGCCAGACAGCAGCCAGCACCGCCAAAGCTGCGGAGCAGACGGCAAAGACTGCCAAAACCGCCGCGAAAAAGAGTGAACAGGCGGCGCAGTTCGTCTGGCGGCACCGGCGGGGCTTCCTGGTGGGCATCGCCCTGGTGGTGATGCTCTGTTTCCTGCTCAATACCATGTCCTCCTGTTCCATGATGTTTGAAAGCGTGGGTTCCGGCGTTGCCGGTTCCACCTACCCCTCCCGCGATGAAGATATGCTGGGGGCCGAGGCCGCCTACGCACAGATGGAGGCAGAGTTGCAGGACTATCTGGATAACTATGAGGCCACCCATGACTATGACGAGTATCACTTTGATCTGGATGAGATTGTCCATGACCCCTATGTGCTGATCTCTGTCCTCACCGCCTACCATCAGGGGGAATGGACCCTTGACGAAGTGGAAGGAACCCTCTCCATGCTCTTTGAGCGGCAATACATTCTCACTGAGGAAGTGGTGGTGGAGACACGCTACCGCACCGAAACCCGAACCGGCACAACCACCAGCACCGACCCGGAGACTGGTGAAACGACCACCGAGGAATATGAGTATGAAGTGGAAGTGCCGTATGACTATTACATTTGTTATGTGACCCTGGAAAACTTTGACCTGTCTCACCTGCCTGTCTACATCATGGGCGAGGAACAGGTGAGCCTCTATGCAGTCTATATGGCAACGCTGGGCAACCGGCCCGATCTGTTTGAAGGCAATCCCAACGCCTCCAACAGCGGCAGCCTGGAATTTACCGACTACGACATTCCCCCGGAGGCCCTGGAAGATGAAACTTTCCGGGCCATGATTACCGAGGCGGAAAAATATCTGGGCTATCCCTATGTGTGGGGCGGCAGCTCTCCCAGCACCAGCTTTGACTGCTCCGGCTTCATTTCATGGGTCATCAATCATTCCGGCTGGGATGTGGGGCGGCTGACCGCAAACGGGCTTTTGAACATCTCCACCCCTGTTTCCCGCGAGAATGCCCGGCCCGGCGACCTGATCTTTTTCCAGGGGACCTATGACACCGCCGGGGCCTCTCATGTTGGGCTGTATGTGGGGGACGGAATGATGATCCACTGCGGGTCCCCGATCTCTTACGCAAATATCAACACCTCTTACTGGCAGCAGCATTTTTACACCTTTGCGAGACTGCCGTAACAGAAAGGAGCTTTTGTATGAACGCCAAAATCAAGAAAATCAATGCCGAGTATGAGAAAAACGCCGCGAAGATTGCGGAGCTTCAGGCCCGGCAGAAGGAACTGGACAAACAGCGCACCGAGCTGGAAAACCTGGACATTGTGGGCATGGTCCGCAGCATGGGCATGACGCCGGAGGAACTGGCTGCCCTGATCGAAGCGTCCAAAAACGGCCAGATGGCCCCTGCCATGACAGAGAAGGAGGAAACCGGCGATGAAGAAAACTAAATCTCGTATTCTTGCCAGCTTTGTGGCCGTGATGCTCTGCTTCACGGATTTTTCTACGGTGGCTCTTGCCAATGGAGACGACCCGGAGGCAAAGCCGGAAACCACGGCCAGCACCGAACAGGCCGAGGGAACAAAGACTCCCACCACCGGCGGCATCGAAGATACTGCGGATGCAGACGAAAATGCCTCTGATATGGCAGAAACCGAAACCATGACCGAGGAAGATGTGGCCGGGCTGTTTTCCTCCCTGTTCGGTTCCCAGGTGGAAGTCACCACCACGGACAGCGGCCTTCAGATTACATCTAACGGCGAGGCTGCCAGTACCAGGACCGGGACCGTCACCACCAACGGCAGCAACTTAAATGTCCGCACCGGCGCGGGGACCGACAATGCCGCCATCACCCAGCTCCCCAATGGGACCGAGGTGGAGGTGATCGGCACCGAAGGCGGCTGGGTGAAAATCCTCCTGCCGGAGCGCGAGGGCTATGTGTGCGGTGATTACCTCACCATCAGCGATACCAGTACCGGCGATGGCAGCTTTTCCCTCTCTCTTGGCGAAGATGAACTTTCTTCCCTGATGGGACTGCTTGGCGGCGGGAGCGGCAGCGCCCTGACCCCGGACGGGAACCTGACCCTGATTGATGATTACGGCAGCGCGTCCGGCAGCGGCAAGCAGTTTATCACACTGGAAACAAAAGCCGGGAATGTCTTTTACCTGATTATTGACCGTGATGATAAGGGTGAGGAAACGGTCCACTTCTTGAACCAGGTGGACGAGGCGGACCTGATGGCCCTGGCCGATGATGGCGAACCGGCCACCTGTTCCTGCACCACCCGCTGTCAGGCCGGAGCGGTCAACATGAACTGCGAAATCTGCGCTTCGGATATGACCGCCTGCGCTGGCCCGGAACCAGAGCCGGAGCCGGAAGAAACGCCTGCCGCCGAGGAAACCGAGCCAGAGCCGGAGGAAGAAAGCGGCGGTATGGGCGGCCTGCTGATCGCGGCCCTGGCGGGCGGCGGCGCGTTCTATTACATCAAATTCATCAAGAATAAGCCCAAGACCAAAGGCGACACCGACCTGGATGATTACGACTACGGCGAGGATGAGGAAACCGCCGGGGAGGAAGATCTGGACGAGGACGCAGAGGAAGAATTGGACGATGAGTTTCCTATGGATGCGGAGCCGGAGGATGAGAAGCTATGAGATATTTCACTGACAACCCTCTGGAGCGTATGATGATGCAGGTCCCCCGCCAGGAGCGGGGGCCTGAACCCTCCCATCCGGCCAAAAGCCACCCCTGCCACGGCTGCAAACGCTACGGGGAGGGCTGCATCCTGCCCTGTTACCGGGGCGTGACGGAGCAGGCGGCGTCCACAAAAAAATCTTTGTAAACTTTTTGCCTGTCCTCTGTATCTTTGCGCATAATTATGCTATAATAATGTGCAAAGGAAAGGAGGTGGCGATATGCCGCAGATCAGACCGATTACAGACCTTCGCAACACCAATGAGATTTCGGACATCTGCCATGCACGCCGGGAGCCGGTATTCATCACGAAGAACGGATATGGCGATCTGGTGGTGATGAGTATCGAAACCTACGAGGCAATGGTGGAAAATGCAGCGATGGACACCGCGATTTCAGAAGCAGAGGCCGAGTTTGAACGGGACGGACAGCTCCATGACGCAAGAGAGGCGCTGGCTTCTTTAAGGAGGAAGCATTTTGGATAAATACAGCGTCAAACTGATGAGCCGGGCGCTGCGGGATTTGGACGGCATCTATGATTACATCGCCCACACACTGCTGGAGCCGGGAACGGCCCTTAATCTGGTGGGCCGGATCGAGGATGCCATCCTGTCATTGGAGACGATGCCTTACCGCTGCCCGGAACGGAAACGAGGGGCTTATGCCAACCGGGGATACCGGCAGCTCTTTGTGGAGAATTACACCGCCGTTTTTCGGATTGATGAAGCAAAGAAAACTGTGATCGTGGTGACGGTCCGCTATTCCCCAAGTGAATTTTGAACTGAATAATGGATTACGCGGAAAGCAGTCTGTGAAAACAGGCTGCTTTTCTGCGTTCAAGGAAGGAGTGAAACCTTATGAGCCGTTTAGTGATTGCAGAGAAGCCCTCCGTTGCACAGAGCATCGCGGCTGTGCTGGGGGCCACAAACCGAAGGGACGGCTATCTGGAAGGCGGCGGGTATCTGGTGAGCTGGTGTTTCGGCCACCTGGCGGAGCTTTCCGATGCCGCCGCCTATCACCCGGACTATGCCAAGTGGCGCTATGAGGACCTGCCGATCCTGCCGGAGAAATGGCAGTATTCGGTGGCCGCCGACAAGAAAAAGCAGTTTGACCTGCTGAAAAAACTGATGGAGCGGTCCGATGTGACCGAGGTAGTGAACGCCTGCGATGCCGGGCGCGAGGGAGAGTCCATCTTCCGCACTGTTTATAACCTGACCGGCTGCAAAAAGCCTATGCTCCGGCTGTGGATTTCCAGCATGGAGGATGCCGCCATCCGGGAGGGCTTTTCGGCCCTCAAGCCGGGCAGCGACTATGACGGGCTGTATGCGTCCGCCCTGTGCCGGTCCAAAGCCGACTGGCTGGTGGGGATCAATGCCACCCGGCTTTTCAGCGTGCTGTACCACCGCACTTTGAACATCGGGCGTGTGATGTCCCCAACGCTGGCCCTGATCGTCCAGAGGGAGGCCGAGATCAGCGCCTTTAAGCCGGTTCCGTTTTATACGCCGGTTCTGGACTGCGGCGGATTTTCTGCCGCCGGTGAGAAATGCGCCGAAAAAGCAGCGGCCCAGGCGGTGGCAGATGCCTGCAAGGGTCAGCCCGCCCTGGTCCAGACGGTGGAGCAGAAAGAAAAATCGGAAAAGCCGCCTGCCCTCTATGACCTGACAACCCTCCAGCGGGATGCCAACCGGCAGCTTGGCTACACGGCCCAGCAGACCCTGGACTATCTCCAGGCATTGTATGAAAAGAAACTCTGCACCTATCCCCGCACCGACAGCCGGTATCTGACCGCCGATATGGAAGGGACGGTTCCGGCTCTGACGGCTGCGGCGGCGAAGATCTGCGGGGTGGCTGTGCCGGACACCGTTCTGGCCGCCCAGGTCTGCAACAGTGCCAAAGTCACCGACCACCACGCCATCGTCCCCACCGAGGGGGCTGGCAGGGCGGATGTGGAGGCCCTGCCTGCCGGGGAACGGGAAATTCTGCGACTGGTGGCGCGGGAGCTTCTGCGCGCTACTGGCTCCCCTTACCGCTATCAGGAAACGGCTGTCACCCTGTCCTGCGGCGGGAACCAGTTTTCCGTCAAAGGAAAGGCCATCACCGATCCGGGCTGGAAAGCCTATCAGAAAGAAAAGGCAGACCCGGCAAAAGAAAGCGTCCTGCCGGACGGACTGACAGAAAGAATGACGCTCCCTGTCACCGCTGCCACCATCAAGGAGGGCAAGACCACCGCCCCGAAACACTACACCGAGGACACCCTGCTCTCCGCGATGGAAACGGCTGGCGCAAAGGATATGCCGGAGGATGCGGAGCGCAAGGGCATCGGTACACCGGCGACCCGCGCCGGGATATTAGAAAAGCTGGTGTCTACCGGCTTTGTGGAGCGTAAGAAACAGAAAAGGACCGTGGGCCTTATCCCCACGCAGATCGGCGTTTCCCTGATTACTGTCCTGCCGGAGCAGCTTCAATCGCCGCTTCTGACTGCGGAATGGGAACACCAGCTCAAAGAGGTGGAGCGCGGTGAAGTGAAGCCCAGCGAGTTCATGGACGGTATCTGCAATATGCTCCGTGACCTGGTGGGGACCTACAAGGTGATTGACGGTTCCCAGGTGCTTTTCCCATCTGACCGGGAGACGGTGGGCAAATGCCCCCGCTGCGGCGGGGCTGTCACCGAGCGCAAGCAGGGATTTTTCTGCGAAAACGCTGGCTGCCGGTTTGCCCTTTGGAAAAACAGCAAGTTTTTCACCGCCAAGAAAAAGAACCTCACCAAGTCGGTGGCCGCCTCTCTCCTGAAAGATGGCCGTGTGAAGCTCACCGGCTGCTATTCGGAGAAAACCGGCAAGACCTATGACGCAACGGTGGTGATGGAGGACACCGGCGAAAAGACCAACTTCAAGCTGGTGTTCGGAAATGGATAAGCCCCGCATGACGGAGGGGCAGCTTCGGCGCGCCCGAAAGCTGATCCGCCGCCTGTGCGCCAACTATGACGAGGGAAACTGCCTGGCCCTGGATGAAGGCGAGGGATGCGTCTGCGTGCAGAGCATTTCTTACTCCCTTCTCTGCCGGTATTTTAAGGAGGCGGTCCTGCCTGCGGACGCGGAGCTGTGCGCGGCCATCGGCCAGGGAGCTGATGAGCTGAAACACTGCCGGTCCTGCGGCAAGCCCTTCCAGGCCAGAAGCAACCGGGCCTTGTACTGTCCCCGCTGCGCCGCCTTTGAACAAAGAAAGAAAACCCGTGATCGGGTGCGCCGCCACCGGGGGCAGATGTAACGCTTTCGGGGCTGAAAAGCCCAGGTATTTCAAGGCATTTCCGGCCCCGTTTGTGCGTTGCCGTATGTTTTCCCCTTAACCCCTCAAAACCGTGTTTGAAACCGTTACATTTCCGCCCCCGCAAGGGATGAGTTTTCTTCCCCTGCGGGGGCCTATTTTTTCAGGAAAGGAGCTGAACCCTCATGGCTGATAAGCCCACCAACAAGGAACGCCTGAAAGAGCTGGGTGAAAAGATCGAGGCAGGCATCCGGGAAGTGTTTGACAGCGACAAATATGCCGAGTATCTGAAAGTCATGTCCCGCTTTCCCACCTACTCCGTCAATAACCAGATGCTCATTCGCTTACAGCGCCCTAACGCGACCAAAGTGGCCGGTTACAACAAGTGGCAGCAATTTGAGCGCCATGTGAAGCGGGGCGAACATGGCATCACGATTATTGCCCCTACACCTTACAAGAAGAAAATCGAGGAACAGAAGCTCGATCCGGACACCAAGGCCCCGGTGCTGGACGCCAACGGCAAGGTGGTGATGGAGGAAAAGGAAATCGAAATCCCCACTTTCCGGCCTATCAAAGTATTTGACTACGCACAGACCGAAGGGAAACCGTTGCCCCAGCTTGCCGCCGACCTGTTCGGGAATGTCCAGCACTACGAGGCTTTCATGGAGGCCCTGCGGCGCACTTCCCCGGTTCCCCTGGCCATCGAGCCGATGCAGGACAACATGGACGGCTTTTTCAGTCCCACCGCCCAGCGCATCGCCATCCGGCAAGGGATGAGCGAGGTCCAGACCGTATGCGCCTGCATCCATGAGATGACCCATGCCACTCTGCACAACTATGAAAAGCAGCGGATGGAGGACGCTGCCGGGGACCCGTCCAAGGAGCCGCCAAAGCCCAAGCCGCACCAGATCGAGGAAATCGAGGCGGAAAGCACTTCCTACATGGTCTGCCAGTATTTTGGCATCGAAACCGGGGAGAACAGCTTCGGCTATGTAGCCTCCTACTGCAAGGATCGGGAGCTGTCGGAGCTTCGGGCCTGCCTGAATACCATCAATAAAACCGCTGGCAGCATGATCGCCGGTATCGAAAAGCACTTTGCTGAGGTCTGCAAGGAACAGGGCATTGACCTGTCCGAGCAGAAGAATGAGCCGGAGCAGACGATCCCGGCTGCGGAAGAACTGGCAACGGAGGAACCCGCCGCGCCGGAGCTGGACCCCATCGACCAGCTTGCCTCCGACATCGACCAGTTTGCCTTTGAGTTTGACCCTTATGAATACCGGGATCAAGTGGAGGATCGGGAGGCTGCGGTGAAGGACTTGGCGGCTTCTCTCCGGCATGGCGGGGCGCGTGGTGTTCAGGACTGGCTCCAAAGCGTCCTGGATGAAAATGAGCCTGGGGAAGATACCGCAAAGGCTGCGGAGCTGATGCAGCGGCTGGACCAGCTTGCGCCTGAGCAGGAAAAACTGCTGCTTCTGGATGAGGCGGTGTATCTGCATCTGCAAACTACCGAGGACGGTTATGATTACACCCTCTATAACAAAGACACCCTCCACCAGATGGATGGCGGCCAGTTGGATGCGCCGGAGCTGCCCCTATCCACCGCCGCCCTGAAAATCTGCGAGATGCACGACCTGGGCGGTCAGTCCATCAAGTATGCGCCCCTTGCCATGATTGAAACCTTGCAGGAGGCGGCCTACCAGCAGATGCAGGAGGCTGTGGCCCAGGCCGCTGCCCAGGAGAGTACCATGCTGCCGGATGCCCCGGAGCAGGCGCTGGATGAGTACCCCATGCCGGACCCGATGCTCACGCTGGACGACCTGGAAAAGTGCGGCTACCGGGACAGGGATATGCTCCCCCTCTCCAAAGAGCGGGCGATGGAGCTTTATGAGCGGGATCTGACGGTGTATGCGGTGGTGGATGGAGGCAGCGCGGAAATGCTGTTTGACCGGGAAGAATTTGACACCCAGGCCGCCGGGACCATGTATGCTGTTTCCCGCGAGGAATGGGAGGAAAGCCCGGAGTTCGATGCGCGGGTACAGGACCGCCTGAACCACCAGGAAGAACGGGAACGGGCATTTCTTTCCCATGAGGGGGACTGCTTCGCCATTTACCAGGTGGCCGAGAATGACCCGCAGAGACTGCGCTTTATGAATATGGACTGGCTGAACGCCCACGACCTTCCTGTGGAGCGGGGCAACTATGATCTGGTCTATACCGCTCCGCTTTCGGAAAATGGCAGCATGGATGGGCGGCTTCACAAGCTGTTTGAACAGTTCAATTTTCACCGCCCGGCAGACTTCCACAGCCCATCCATGAGCGTCAGCGACATCGTTGCGATCAAAAGGGATGGTGTGGTATCCTGCCATTACTGCGACAGTGCTGGCTTTCAGGAAATCCCCGGCTTTCTCCCATCCAATCCGCTGAAAAATGCGGAAATGACCGTTGAGGATGATTACGGCATGATTGACGGTATTATCAACAACGGCCCCAAAGCAACGGTGGCGGAGCTGGAGGCGCAGGCAAGAAGCGGACAGCCCATTTCCCTGATGGACCTGGCAGATGCCGTCCATCGGGAGGAACGGGACAAGAAAAAATCTGTGGTGGAACAGCTCCGGCAGAGTCCGAAACAGGAGCGGAAAAAAACAGCGCATAAAAAGAGCGCGGAAAGGGAGCTTTGATATGAACAACTTTACCTTTGAAGAAATCAACCTGATGTGCATTTACAATTCCGGGGACGGGACCCGCCAGGAGCTGACCGAGGCCCTCACCGAGATGCGCGGCTACCTGGGCGCAGATGAGACGGAGCTTTTGGAGCTTACCGACTCTGCCCTAAAAAAGCTGTCCGCCATGACCGATGAAGCATTTGCCGAGCTGGAACTGTACCCGGATTTTGACAGCGAGGACAGTGCCTATGATGAGTAACCTGGAATACTATTCTGCGATGGCCAGCTACACCGCTGCTCATGTGACAGATAGCTGGCAGGAATGGACAGCGTTCCTCACTACCGCCGCCCGTCTGTATAAATACCCCTTCCATGAGCAGCTTATGATCTTCGCCCAGCGCCCGGACGCAACGGCCTGTGCGGAATATGACCTCTGGAACAACACCATGCGCCGGTATGTACGGCGCGGCTCTAAGGGCATCGCCCTCGTGGATAATTCCCGCGAAAGGCCCCGGCTTCGGTATGTGTTCGATATTTCTGACACCGGCCTGCGGGAAAATTCCCGCCACCCCTTCCTGTGGGAGCTTCGCCCGGAGCATGAAGCAGTGGTAGCCCAGGCGCTCACCGAGCGGTTTGAAGCGCCGCCGGAAAACAACCTGGCAGAGCAGCTTGAAAGCATTGCAGCCCAGCTTGCCAGCGAGTATTGGGTGGAACACAAGCGGGACATCCTCGACATCGTTGACGGGAGCTTTCTGGAAGGCTATGATGAATTTAACATCGGAGTACAGTTCAGAAATGCCGCAACGGTCAGCATTACCTACTCTTTGCTGTCCCGGTGTGGATTGGAGCCGGAAGGCTACTTCGACCATGAGGATTTTTTAAGTATCTTCGATTTCAACACCCCGGAGGCGGTGGCCGCCCTGGGAGCGGCGGTCAGCCAGAGCAACCAGCAGGTGCTGCGGCAGATCGGCATTACCATTCAAAACTATGAACGAGCTAAATTCGCGGAAAGGAGCGTCACACATGGAGAACAACCTGACTTACAAGAGGAACGGAGATTACCTGATCCCCGACCTGAAGCTGGAGGAGACGAAGCCCCTGGGCCGGTACGGGAGGATGCGCCGGGATTATCTGAAGGAGCATCGGCCGGTCCTGTTCAACGCCATGATGGTGAACGGGAAACTGTACCCGCACCTGAACGAGATCGAGCAGACCGTGAACCGGCGTCTGGAGCAGATGATGCCGGAGCTGATGCAGGCAGCGGGCGTGACGGAGGAACTGAAAGCCCGCGATCCGATGACCTGGGTGGGGCTGATGAACAACTGCAAAGCCCAGGCGGAGGAAATCCTTCTGACGGAACTTATATACAGCTAACCCTGTTCCCATCGGAACAGGAACAAATACGGCGGATTGATGAAGGGCCAGGCGTTTTCGCGTCTGGCCCTTCTGCTGTCCCGGAGCCGGAGCCAGCCCCGCCAGCGCCGGCGGCCCCTCGCCGGGCGCTTACCCAGGCCGACATTGATGCCGCCATCCAGGAATGGAACGGCAACATCGAGAGCAAGCATGCGGTTGTCCGTTACATGAAGGACCATGCCCGTGAAAAGGACACCGCCGCCTGGCTGCGGCAGGAATACGGCGATGGGATGCCTGCCTTTCCTGTCACAGCGGATGGTGCGGCGGGCGATGTGCCGTGGCCTAAAGTACAGCGCCGGATTGCCCAACTCATCAAGGAAGATCGGTTCTACACCGAGGCGGAACAGGACCGTTTTGACAACATCGACCCTATCGCCATCCGTGAGGCCCTGGCCGAGCGTGGGATTGTGGACGGTCAGGTGGCAGACCCGGAAAAACTGGACAACGACCCGTTCACCCGGCAGGTGATGCAGGATGTGGAGGCTGTTTCAGCCGAGACACAGGACGAGGCGAAGCCTCCTGCTACTGTCTGGGAGATTTATGAGAAATACCTTCCTATCGTGAGGGAAAAAGTGCTGGCGGATAAGCCATACCGCAACGCCTGCCGTAATTCGGACCGGGAAAACGCCATGATCGAGGGTGCGGAGGCGGTAAAACGGGCGGTTCTCTCTATTGAGGATACTGCTTTTCTGCGGCTTTACTATGACCTGGCCAGCTTTCACAACGATCTCCATCGGGCAGTGCTGGAGGAAACTTACGCTACCCTGGCGGAGCCGCCCGCACCGAATTTATCCGGCCAGCCCATCACCCGCGAGGGAGACACCATCACCATCGGGAACGGGGAGCCGACCCATGAAATCGACATCACCGTTTCAGACGAGGAATATGAGGCCATCCAGCAGGCCATTCCGGAGGAAAAGGTCTATGACCCTGCCGCACCGGTCTACCATGAGGGCGATACGGTCTATCTGGACAATCAGGAATACCAGATCACAGAGCTGCGGGAGGATACGGTACAGCTTCTTCCCGCTGGCATGGCTTACCCGATCTTCCGGGCCGAGAGCCGGGAACGGTTTGAGCAGCTTCTACAAAACGACCTGCGAAACGGCCCCATTACCGAGTTCCTTTCTGCTGACCCGGAGAAAGCGGACCAGGACCTGCGGGAAGTGCTGACTTCCGGCCTGTTTACCTGGCAGGACAAGGAGTATATTTCCCGCTGGCTGCGGGATGGCGAGGGAAACACCCAAATCGCTAAACGCCTTTCCGAGCTGTATTCCGGGCGCGTGGAGACGATGGACCTTGTGACCGGGGATATAGCAGACTACCGCACCTTCACCACCAGCGTTGAGGTGGAGATCCTGGACCATGAGGAACGAAAACTTGCGACCCTGGCATACCGATGGGATGAACTGGCTCCGCTTCTGCGGGGAATGTATGTAAAGGAGCTGGACGGCTTCTTTCAGGACCCGGAAGGCTTCGCAGACCGGCACACCTCCCCCTTGGAAGGAACTCCATCTTACCAGGTGGGCGATCAGGTAACGCTCCCCGCGCCCGACCACCCCATCACCGGCACGATTGATGCCATTGAAGATACAACGGTCCGCATTTATACCGGGCCTTATGCCTGGAGCTATGATGTCATCAACCGGGAACAGTTTGAAACCTGGCTGCGCCAGGATGAGCGAAACGCCGGACTGTTCACGCAGGAGGAAAAAGAACCGCCTGCGCCGGAAATCACCTCGGAGTCGGTAACGGTCTATCCGGGGGACAAAAACGGACTTCCCTATGATGTGGTGGTGGAACGGCTGCACATAGACGAGCCGGAACCCACACCGCCGGAACCGGCTGGCCATCAGGGAAACACGGGCCAGCTTCGCCAAGACGCGCAGAACTTCCGCATCACGGACGACCACCTGGGCGAAGGCGGGCCGAGGCTCAAATATCAGGCCAATATCACGGCCATCCGGCTGTTGAAGGAGCTTGAAGCGGCGGGCCAGCAGGCCAGCCCGGAACAGCAGGAAGTGCTGTCCCGCTATGTGGGCTGGGGCGGCGTGCCGGAGGCTTTCGACCCGTCCAAAACTGCCTGGGCCAAGGAGTATGCCGAGCTGAAGGAGCTTTTGACCCCGGAGGAATATGAGGCGGCCAGAGCCTCTACCCTGAACGCTCACTACACCAGCCCTATGGTGATCCGCGCCATCTATGAGGCCGTGGAGCAGATGGGTTTTCACAGCGGAAACATTCTGGAACCGTCCTGTGGCGTGGGCAACTTCTTCGGGATGCTCCCGGAGAGCATGGGCGAAAGCAAGCTGTACGGCGTGGAACTGGACAGCATAACCGGACGCATCGCCCGCCAGCTCTATCCCAATGCCCGCATCGAGGTCAACAGCTTTGAGAAAACGCAGTACCCGGACGGCATCTTCGACCTTGCCATTGGAAATGTGCCGTTTGGAAACTACCGGGTGAGTGACCGTCCCTATGACCGGCACAACCTGCTGATCCACGACTACTTCTTTGCCAAGACCATCGACAAGGTGCGGGCAGGCGGCATCATCGCTTTCATTACCTCCAACGGCATCAGCGGCGGCACGATGGACAAAAAGGACGCACACGCCAGGGAATATATGGCTCGGCGCTGCGACCTGCTGGGCGCGGTCCGCCTGCCGAACACCACCTTCCGGGCCAATGCCGGGACAGACATAGCGATGGACATTGTTTTCCTGCAAAAGCGGGATGTCCCCCGGATGCAGGGCGAGCCGCTGCCGGAATGGGTGGAGACAGACCTGTTACACACAAACACTTATACGGATAAGGACGGGCGGGAACGGCACGACCATGTGACCATGAACCGTTACTTCCGTACCCACCCGGAAATGGTGCTGGGCGACCTGGATATTGTGACCGGGCCGTTTGGCCCCCAGCTCGTCTGCAATCCGAGGGAAGGCGCAGACCTGGAACAGCAGCTCCATGAAGCGATGCAGCATATCCAGGGCCGCTATACCGAGGCCGAGCTGCCGGAGCTGGGCGAAGGCGAGGACATCGACACCTCCCTCCCGGCAGACCCGGATGTGAAAAACTATTCTTACACAGTGGTCGATGGCGCGGTGTACTACCGGGAAAACAGCCGCATGGTGCGCCCGGACTTAAACGCTACCTCCGAGGCTCGCGTCAAGGGGCTGGTGGAGCTTCGGGACTGTGTGCAGCGGCTCATCGACCTGGAAATGAACGCCGCCATGCCGGATGCCGCCATCCGGGAACAGATGGCGGAGCTGAACCGGCTCTATGATGCCTTTTCTGCCAAGTACGGCCTTATCAATGACCGGGCGAACCGGCTGGCCTTTGCCGATGACAGCAGCTATTACCTGCTTTGTGCGCTGGAAGTGCTGGACGAGGATGGCAGGCTGGAACGAAAGGCGGATATGTTCACCAAACGGACCATTAAGCCCCATGCGGCTGTGGCCTCCGTGGACACCGCCGCCGAAGCCCTGGCAGTCTCCATTTCAGAGAAAGCCTGTGTGGATATGGCCTACATGGAACAACTCACCGGCAGGACCGGGGATGAGCTGGCCGAGGAACTGCGGGGCGTGATTTTCCATGTGCCGGGGATTACGGAGCCGGACGGAACGCCCCATTATGTGACCGCCGATGAATACCTGTCCGGGAATGTCCGGCAGAAGCTGCGCCAGGCACAGCGGGCGGCAGAGCGCGAACCGGCGTTTTCCATCAATGTGGAGGCGCTTACCGCTGCCCAGCCCAAGGACCTGGATGCCTCTGAGATTGAGGTGCGGCTGGGTGCGACCTGGATTGACAAGGAATACATCCAGCAGTTTATGTACGAGACTTTCAAGACCCCGCCCTATCTGCGGGATGTGATCGAGGTGAAGTATGTCCCTTACACCGCTGAATGGCAGGTGACGGGGAAAAACTCTGTGGGCTACAACAATGTGGCCGCCTACACCACTTTTGGGACCAACCGGGCCAACGCCTATAAAATCCTGGAGGACAGCCTGAACCTGCGGGATGTCCGTATCTATGACACGGTGGAGGATGCGGACGGGAAAGAGCGCCGGGTGTTAAACGCCAAGGAAACCACCCTGGCCGCGCAGAAGCAGCAGGCTATCCGGGAGGCGTTTAAGGACTGGATTTGGAAGGACCCGGAGCGGCGGCAGGCATTGGTGCGCCAGTACAATGAAGAAATGAACAGTACCAGGCCCCGCGAGTATGACGGCAGCCATATCGTCTTTGGCGGCATGAACCCATCCATCACCCTGCGGGAGCATCAGAAAAACGCCATTGCCCATGTGCTGTACGGCGGAAATACATTGCTGGCCCATGAGGTGGGCGCTGGCAAAACCTTTGAGATGGTGGCCGCCGCGATGGAGGCCAAGCACCTGGGGCTATGCCAGAAATCCCTTTTTGTGGTGCCGAACCACTTGACCGAGCAGTGGGCTTCGGAGTTTTTGCGGCTGTACCCTTCGGCCAATATCCTGGTGACAACCAAAAAGGACTTCGAGAAGCACAACCGCAAGAAGTTCTGCGCCCGGATCGCCACCGGCGACTATGATGCCATCATTATCGGACACTCCCAGTTTGAGAAAATCCCCATCAGCAAGGAACGCCAGGAGCGGCTTTTGCAGGAACAGATATGGGAAATCACCGAGGGTATCTCCGAGGTGGAGTCCAGCGGCGGGGAACGCTTCACGGTGAAACAGTTGGAGCGGACCAAGAAATCTCTGGAGGCCCGGCTGGAAAAGCTGCAAGCGGAAGGCCGCAAGGATGATGTGGTAACTTTTGAACAGCTCGGCGTGGACCGGATCTTTGTGGACGAGGCGCACAACTATAAAAATCTGTTCCTCTATACAAAAATGCGGAATGTGGCGGGCCTTTCCACTACGGACGCGCAGAAATCCAGCGATATGTTTGCCAAGTGTCGCTATATGGATGAAATCACAGGCGGGCGCGGTGTGGTCTTTGCCACCGGCACGCCGGTTTCCAACAGCATGACCGAGCTTTACACCATGCAGCGGTATCTCCAATATGACCGGCTTCAGGAGCTGGGCATGGCGCACTTTGACTGCTGGGCCAGCCGCTTCGGGGAGACAGTAACCGCTTTGGAGCTTGCCCCGGAAGGGACCGGCTACCGGGCGCGGACCCGCTTCTCCAAGTTCTTCAACCTGCCGGAGCTGATGAACCTGTTCAAAGAGGTCGCAGACATCAAGACCGCCGACCAGCTCCATCTTCCCACCCCGGAGGTAGAATATCACAACATCGTGGCCCAGCCCACCGAACACCAGAAGGAGATGGTAAAGGCCCTTTCCGAGCGGGCAGCCAAGGTACACGGCGGGAGCATTGACCCCAGGCAGGACAATATGCTCAAGATTACCAGCGATGGCCGCAAGCTGGGGCTGGATCAGCGGATCATCAATCCGCTGCTGCCGGACGAACCGGGAACCAAAGTCAATCAGTGCGTGGATAATATCATGCAGATCTGGCGGGACGGGCAGGCAGATAAGCTGACCCAGCTCGTATTCTGCGATATTTCCACACCCCAGGCGGCAAGCCCTGCCAGAAAGGTGGCAAAGGCGCTGGACAATCCCACCCTTCACGCCCTGGAAGATGCGGTGCCGCTGCCGGAGCCGGAACCGGCCTTTACGGTGTATGAGGACATCCGGCAGAAGCTCATCGCCCAGGGGATGCCCGCCGACCAGATCGCGTTTATCCATGAGGCCAATACCGAAGTGCGGAAAAAGGAGCTGTTCTCTAAAGTCCGTACCGGCCAGGTATGCGTTTTGCTCGGCAGTACCCAAAAGATGGGAGCCGGGACCAATGTGCAGGACCGCCTTGTGGCGCTGCATGACCTGGACTGCCCCTGGAGGCCCGGCGACCTGGCCCAGCGGAAGGGCCGCATTGAGCGCCAGGGCAACCAGAATGAAAAGGTCCATGTATTCCGCTATGTGACCGAAGGGACCTTTGACGCATACCTCTGGCAGACGGTGGAGAACAAGCAGAAATTCATCAGCCAGATCATGTCCTCCAAATCCCCGGTGCGAAGCTGTGATGATGTGGATGAAACGGCGCTCTCCTTTGCCGAGATCAAGGCCCTTTGCGCCGGGGACCCGCGCATCAAGGAGCGGATGGACCTGGATGTGGATGTATCCCGTCTGAAGCTGATGAAGGCCGACCACCAGAGCAAGCAGTACCAGATGGAGGATAATCTTCTGAAATACTTTCCGGAGCAGATCGAAAAGCACAAAGGCTTCATCAAGGGGCTTGAGGCAGATATGGAAACGCTGTCTGCCCATCCCCACCCGGAGGACAGCTTTGCCGGGATGGAGGTGCGGGGCGATACCCTTACCGACAAGGAGAACGCCGGTGCCGCCCTTTTGGATGCCTGCAAGGAAGTGAAAAAAGCCGAGCCGGTCCAGGTGGGAAGTTACCGGGGCTTTGCCATGTCGGTGTCTTTTGATGCCTTCCGCCAGGAATACACCCTGCAACTGAAAGGCCAGATGACCCATCAGGCCACCCTGGGCGCAGACCCGCGCGGCAACCTGACCCGGATCGACAATGCCCTGGCGCAGATGCCCCAGCGGTTAGAAAGCGTGAAAGCCCAGCTTGATAACCTCTACCAGCAGCAGGCCGCCGCAAAGGAAGAAGTCGGCAGGCCCTTCCCTTATGAGGATGAGCTGCGGGAGAAATCGGCCCGGCTGACGGAGCTGGACACGCTGCTCAACATCGACAGCAAGGCCCCCGGCCAGCAGGAAACCATCGTTGCCAAAAGTACGCGTCCCTCCGTTCTGGAGGGGCTTCGCCGTCCCATGCCGCAAAGAGCGGCAGACAAAAAATCCAAAACCCATGAGGAGGTGCGATAACCATGACACAGGAAGAAATGCTGACAGCCCTTTATGAAAAGATGGCTGCTGAACAGGACAAGTACCGCGACTGGCTGAAAAGCCAGCCTGCGGCAGAGGTCTTAAACCATGCCTATGAGTACACGGTCCGGGAGGACATCGTGATGTGCATGGAGGAATTGGAGCTGACAGAGACCCAGGCAAAGGCGCTTCTGGCTTCTCCCACGCCGCTGGCCGATGTTTATAAGGACTTTGAGAAGCTGGAAACCAGCTACATGGATGTGATCCGGGACACCATCGAAACCAGGGCCAACGAGCTGTATCAAGCCCAGGAAACACTGAAAAACACGCCCCTCTATCCCCATTCGGCGGCGTATGCGTCCGAGCATGGGGAGATGGCACAGTACAACGCCTCGTTTCAGGCAAGCCATGCCTGCATGGAGGCCATCGAACAGGCGATCAGTCGCCATTACAGCAATAACCGGCTGGATGCCAAAGCCGCTGTAAACGATGTTCTGGAACAGTTCGGGCCGGACCGGGTACAGTATGTGCTGGCCAACACGGTTCGGCATAAGGAATGGGATGGGCGCATCTCCCGTGACAATAAGGCGTGGGCCAGCACAATACCCCTGCCGGAGGACGGCCCCCAGGACCGGCACAGCGGCTATTTGGTGGTGGACCGCTGTAATCCCGGCCTGACCGATCTGTTTCTAAAGCAGGTGCGGCAGCTTGCCAAGGAACGGGAAAAGCCCTCTGTCCGGGAGAAGCTGCAAAAGGCTCCGGCGGCTCCCCGGCGCTCTGCTCCGGCCAGGAAGAAAGAGGCGGAGCGTTGATATGGCGAACCGGGAACGGGAAATCCAACTGAAATTCCGCGTTACGCCAAAGGAACGGGAACTGATCGAGGCAAAGATGGCACAGCTCGGCACGCAGAACATGGCCGCCTATCTGCGGAAGATGGCCCTGGACGGGTATGTGGTCCATCTGGAACTGCCGGAGCTTCGAGAAATGGTATCCCTGCTGCGCCGGAGCAGCAATAACCTAAACCAGCTCACCCGGCGCGTCCATGAGACAGGGCGCATCTATGATGCCGACCTGGAAGATCTGCGGCAGGGACAGGAAAAGCTGTGGGAGGCGGCGGAACACATCCTCTCTGCATTGGCGGCCCTGAAATAAGGGTGCGGGGCGGCGACCAGAATTTTGGCTTGCCGCCCCGCTTTCTTTTTTGGCCGCATCCTTGCAAAAAGAAGCTATGGCCGCTATGCTGAAATCAGAAACGAAAACAGCGCACGAGGTAAAGGAGCTGATGACGATATGTTGACACACGAGAAAGTTCTGAAGGTGTTCGGCCCATATCTGGATGCCGACCCTGACTATGAGGTGGTAAAGACCAGCCGGGGCTATACGCTGCTGGCTTGGAATAACCGCCGTGAGGAATGGTTCAGCGCCGAGTTCTGCAAGACCCCGGAGAACCTGCGGGATGCCCTGTTAGATGCCTATGTGAATTACCTGGAATATGTTGCCACCGATGAGGACCGGGACCCCACCAAGCAGGAAATGCTGGAAATCCAAAAGAAGCGGCAGGCGATGTATGAGGAATGTATGAAGGAGGGACTGTGATGAGACTGATTTTGAAGATTTTGGCCGCACCCCTGGTGGGCGCCCTGACCCTGTTTGTCTGGATTTGTACCATCCTTTTGTATTGCACTGGCATGGTCCTTGGGCTGGCCGCTTTGGTGGTGGCCCTTTTAGGGGTGGCTGTGCTTTTGACCTACTCCCTGCAAAACGGCATCATCCTGCTGGTGATTGCCTTTCTTATCAGCCCGATGGGGCTGCCGACTGCGGCGGCCTGGCTGCTGGGAAAGGTCCAGAGCCTGCGGTATGCAATCCAGGACCGCGTTTACAGGTGAACGCGCCGTCCGGATATGGTATAATCGGAACATGGAAAGGCGGTGGCGGCATGGGAGCCAGCAACAAGGTCTGCCCGGTCTGCGGCAGGAAAATGAAACAGCAGTTCATCGGCTTGCAGCACTGTAAATGCGGCATGAGCTGGAAAAAGGACATCGGATTTTTTGAGCGCACCAGCGACATGGTGTTTGCTCTGGAACGGCGGACAGTGGGAAAAAAGGTAAAACAGGTTCCCGTGATCCGGCGCAAAGACTGAACAGAATACCATCAACGAAGGCGGCCTGCAGATGCAGGCCGCCCTCATCATGGAAGGAGGTTATTTCATGGCAACCACGCGGCTCATGCCCCTGCACACCGGCAAAGGCCGGACGGTAGGGACAGCCATCAGCGACATCATTGACTATGTTCAAAATCCGCAGAAAACAGATAACGGCAGACTCATTACCAGCTTTCAATGCGACAGCCGGATCGCGGATGCGGAGTTCCTTTTCAATAAGCGTCAGTACATCGCCGCCACCGGCCGGGTACGGGGCGAGGACGATGTGATTGCCTATCATCTCCGGCAGTCCTTTGTCCCTGGTGAGATTACGCCGGAAGAAGCAAACCGGCTGGGCTGTGAGCTGGCGCGGCGTTTTACCAAGGGAAAACACGCTTTCATTGTCTGCACTCATATTGATAGAAAGCACATCCATAACCACATCATTTTCGATGCCACCGCCTTGGACTATCAACGGAAGTTTCGGAATTTTTGGGGCAGCACCCGCGCGGTCCGGCGGCTCAATGACACCATCTGCATTGAGAACGGATACTCTATTGTGGAGAACCCGAAGCCACATGGAAAGAGCTATAACAAGTGGCTGGGGGATCGGGCTAAACAGTCCCAGCGGGAAACGCTGCGTGTGATGATCGACCAGGCCCTGGAGCAGAAGCCCGCCGACTTTGATGCCCTGCTGAAGCTGTTGGAAGGGATGGGATGTGAGGTGTCCCACCGTGGGCAGTCGTACAGCCTCAAAGCTCCTGGCTGGGACAATGCTGCCCGCATGAGTAAGAAGCTGGGCAAAGGGTACAGTGAAGCAGAGCTTCGTGCGGTTCTGGCCGGAGAAAAGGAACATACCCCCACCAGGACCACGCCCCGGCCGGAGCCGAAACAGGCTGTGAGCCTGATGGTTGATATTCAGGAAAAGCTCCGCGCTGGCAAGGGGGCCGGTTATCAGCGATGGGCCACCGGCTTCAATCTAAAGCAGATGGCACAGACTATGAATTATCTCTCCGAGCATAAGCTGCTTGATTACAAAGTGCTGTCTGAAAAGACGGCGGCAGCCACCGCCCGGTATAATGAATTGTCCACGCAAATCAAGGCGGCGGAAAAGCGAATGACGGAGATTGCGGTCCTCCGCACCCACATCGTCAACTATGCCAAAACGCGGGAGGTCTATGTTGCCTATCGCAAAGCCGGATATTCAAAAAAGTTTCGCGCCGAGCATGAGGCGGACATCCTTTTACACCAGACAGCAAAGAAAGCATTTGATGAGCTGGGGATGAAAAAGCTCCCCACTGTCAAGAGCTTGCAGGCAGAATATGCGGAGCTGATGGCGCAAAAAAAGGCAGCCTATTCCGGCTACCGGCAGGCCCGTGATGAGATGAAAGAGCTTCTAACCGTCAAGGCTAATGTGGACCGCATCATGGGCTATGAGGAAGAAAAGCAGACAGAGAAAGACCATGCCCAGGAGCAGAGCCAGGGACGATGACCGGCTCATGGATTTGGGCTTTTCGGGAGGGAAAGCCTGCGGCGGCTTTCCCTCTTGTCTGCTCACCGGCGCAGGACGGAAACCGGGTCAAGAGTGCGAAGCACCGCCCACCGGCGGCTTGCTCTTGATGCGGGTTCTATCCTGTGCTATCCATCGCCTTGGCGATGGAAAAAGCGTTCCATCGGAACGCGCAGCCAGCTCCAGAATGGAGCTGTTTATGGGGGCTTGGGGGCAGCGCCCTCAACAAGCAACCTGGGATCTTCGCGCCAGCGAAAATCCCAGGTTTGGCCTCGGTGGGTCCCACGAGGCATTGCTTGCCGGTTTCTCGTACCCCGTATTTATGCCCTTTCGGGCGGTATTTCTTCAAATGAGAAAAGAGGACGCTTACACATCCTCCTTCTCATCATCCGCATCTTTCAATTTGATGGCTCCGTCAATGACACCTTCCACAATGGGCAGATACTTCTCCGGGCAAAGCTGTAATTTGTGGCTTGTCCGCTGGCGCTGCTCACTGTCCTCCCGAAGCAGCTCCGGGTTGAAGTAGCGTTCTGCGGGCAGCTTGCAAATGCGGATGAGCTGCATCACAACCGGCACGCTTGGTATTGTGCCGCACAGCTCAATATTTGCAAGATAGCGCGGGTCGATGCCGACCTTTTCGGCCAGCTCCCGGCGGGACATTTTCACAGCTTCACGCGCCTGCTGAACATCCGCTCCGAAGGTTTCAAATCCAGGGCAATCTTTTACATTCGGCATATCACATCACCCTATTACATTTTATTGTTCATAGGATGCGCTGGGAATGATATGATATGCTCTTTAGCTTCATTTTATAGTTCGACACAAAAGTAGCCTCTTTGAGCAGAATAGTCAACCGAAGAATTAAAAGTCCTCTTGGAACAAAAAAGGCTGATTGGAGTGGAAAAGACTTTTCAGGTCTGCTATGATGGTTACTGTAAGCGCCGAAGGGCGCTTTCAAAAAGCCTACGGGTTAGCACAACCTAACTAAAAGGAGGAATTTTCAATGTCTGAAGTGAGTACGGACAAAAAACTGAAAGGAAAAGACCTCATTACCATCGGTATCTTTTCCGCAATCTACTTTGTTATCAACTTTGCCTTCATGCTTCTGGGAGGTATTCACCCTGTTCTTTGGATGCTGATGCCTGGCTTCATCGCTGTGTTTGCAGGCATTCCCTTTATGCTGATGGTCGCAAAGGTTCAAAAACTGGGTGCAGTTTTCCTGATGGGGCTTATCACTGCTCTCATCTATTTTGCCACTGGACAATTTACCCTGGTGATCCTGATCTCAATGGCTTCAACTTGCATTTTGGCCGAAGTTGTCCGGGCGGTGACTAAGTATAATAGCTTCAAGGGAAATTCGATTGCCTATGTGATTTTTTCGCTGGGGATGGTTGGTTCTCCCCTTCCCATCTGGTTGTTTAAGGCCGATTTCCTGGCACAGATTACGGAACAGGGAATGCCCGCTGATTATGTCGCGGCAGTTGAAGCTCTGTCATCCAATGCAATGCTAATCGTTCTGTTTGTTGCTCCAATCATCGGTGGTATCATCGGAGCCTTTATCGCCAGAGGTCTGTTCAAAAAGCACTTTGTAAAGGCAGGAATTGTGTGATGAATGGAGCGGGCAAAAAACATACATTAAGGTTCGATCCACGGACGGAATTGCTTTTGTTGGTGCTGGCAAATATTGTGGCTTTTACCCAGCACTCCATATGGGTTGAAATTACATGGGTTGTTTTTCTGCTCCTGCTGATCGTTGCCTGCGGATGCCAAAAATCCGCAGGCAAACTGGCAATCGCATTTGGAATTTGTCTGGCGCTACAATACTATGTATTTCCAAACGGACCGAAAATTTTAGCCAGCAGTTTCACGATCATTGTATCTTATGCAAGAAAGATTTTCCCTTGTTTGATTGTCGGTACAATGGTATTACAGAAAACGCCCGTCCGGGAATTGATGGTTGCACTTCGGAAATGGCATATCCCGCAGGGATTGATTATTCCTTTGTCTGTAACTGTACGATATTTTCCGGCCTTAAAAGAAGAAACCGGCTATATCCGGGATGCCATGAAGCTCCGTAATATTCATGGAGTACAAAAAATTGAATGCTTACTGGTACCTACCATGATCTCTGCCACAACGACAGCGGAAGAATTATCCGCCGCCGCTGTTACGCGGGGTATTGAAAACCCTGCGCCAAAGACAAGTATGATTGAAATGAAGTTCGGTGTGCAGGACTTTTTATGTCTGGCGATAGGTGTGGTTTTCTGCGTGATTTCAATTACAGTGGGATAAGGAGGTGTTCCATGTGATCCAAATTCAGGATGTATCGTTTGAATATGAGAAAGAGCAGGGAACGCTTTCCCATATTGACCTGAATATCCAACAGGGAGAATGTGTTGTCCTTACAGGGGAGTCGGGATGCGGCAAAACAACAGTGACAAAACTGATTAACGGCTTAATCCCTCATTTTGTCGAGGGCGGCACTTTATCTGGTACAACGATTGTGAACGGTATGGAAGTGCCGAAAACAGAAATGTACCGTTTGGCCGAACAGGTTGGCTCTGTGTTCCAAAATCCGAAATCTCAGTTTTTCAATATTGACTCGGACAGTGAAATCACTTTTGGCTTGGAAAATGCAGGTGTCGAACCAAAGAAAATCAAAGAGCGCTATGAGGCCACTGTTTCCGCCCTGAAAATTCAATCGCTTTTGGGAAGAAACATTTTTTCCATGTCTGGCGGGGAAAAACAAAGTCTTGCGTTTGCCTCTGTATATGCCATGAACCCGTCCGTTTTTGTGCTGGACGAGCCGACAGCAAATCTGGATGCCGAGGCGATTGACACTTTACGCCAGCAGATTATCCAGATCAAAAAAGAAGGACGGACGGTTGTTATTGCCGAACACCGTCTATATTTTCTGATGGACCTGATTGACCGGGCGATCTTCATTCAAAAAGGAAAAATTGTCCAGGCTTTTTCAAGAGATGAGTTTCGCAATCTTTCGGATGAGCAGCGTATCAAGATGGGGCTTAGAAGTCTTGTCCATCCTGTAATGGAGTTACCTCCCGCTGATCCGCAAGGAGTGCATGAGGGCTTGTCTGTAGAAAATCTTTCCTGTGCCTTTGATAATCAGCCGGTATTCAGCGGTCTTGGCTTTTCTGCAAAACGAGGCGAAGTGTTGGGAATTGTCGGTCATAACGGCGCAGGAAAAACGACGATGACACGCTGTCTGTGCGGGCTTTTGAAAGAAGTGAATGGAACCGTCCGGCTGGACGGGCAAACACTGAAAGCAAAACAGCGTAATAAGGCCAGTTTTTGTGTGATGCAGGATGTGAACCATCAGCTTTTTTCAGACAGCGTATGGAACGAATGTGAACTGGCGCAGCCGGATTGTCCGCCGGAGCGGATTGAAGAAATTCTCAGGTCATTTGATTTGCTGGATTTCAAAGACCGTCATCCGATGGCCCTGTCCGGAGGACAGAAGCAGCGCCTTGCGGTGGCAACCGCTATTCTCTCGGACAAGGATGTACTTGTCTTTGACGAGCCGACCAGTGGACTGGACTATCATCGTATGCTGGAAGTGAGCAACATGATCCGCAAGTTGAATGATGCAAATAAAGTTATCATCATTGTTTCTCATGATTTCGAGTTTTTGGGCCGGACTTGTGATAAAATATTTGATATGGAGGGATGCTCCAAAGAAAGGAGGTAGCGTCTATGCCGGAATTATTCCAGGAAATGTACTACGGCCCGAATGTTCAAAACCTGGTCGAGTCAGATGATTGTAAGGTCATGCGTTTAAGTGATAACTCCGGTGAAGGCATGATGACGCTCTATCATGTCTTTCCCGGTGTGTTTCTTATGTATAATGATTTCCACATGAAGGAGTGCGTTTCGGGTTTCCAGACAGATATGGACCTGCTTTGTATCGACCACTGCCGGGAAGGGCGCATTGAGCAGGAAGTCGGCCAGAATGCCTTTAGCTATTTAGAGGCTGGTGATCTTCGGGTGGATCGCCGCATCCATCATTCCGGCAAGGTGGAATTTCCACTTTCTCACTACCACGGCATTTCCATTGGCTTTCAGATGGAGACTGCGGCAAAGGAAATCCCAGCCTCTATGAAAGGCTTTTCTGTGGATCTTTATGAATTGCAGAAAAAGTATTGCAGTGACCGTACGCCCTATGTCATTCCAGGAGAACCGGCCATTGAGCATATTTTTTCCGAACTCTACAATGTGCCGGTCAAAATAAAAAAGGACTATTTCAAGATCAAAGTGTTGGAGCTGCTGCTGTATCTGGACGCACTGGAACTTTCAGGCCATACAGAAGAACGACCCTATTTTTATAAAGGCCAAGTTGAAAAAATCAAAGCGATTCAGGCACTTCTAACGCAGGATTTGACCAAAAACTATACTCTGGAAGAACTCTCCGCGCGGTTTGATATTGCCCTGACCCCCATGAAAAACTGTTTCAAATCGGTATATGGCAGCCCGATTTTCACATACATGAGAAACTATCGCATGAACTATGCTGCCTCTTTACTGAAATCAGAAAAGTCGTTGAAGGTGGCGGAGATTGCGGGGCTTGTGGGATATGACAGTCCCAGCAAATTCGCGTCCGCTTTTCATCAGACAATGGGGAAAACGCCGTTGGAATATCGAAAATCAATTATCTGATTGGAATAAAAAAGGCCGTGTGGAGCGGAAAGAAAAATTGAAATATGATAGCATTAAGGATGGTTAGCGAGGATTAACCATCCTTTTTTCTTTGCTGGCTAAATTGATCGAAAGAGGTGAATTGATATGAAGCAGCAAAAAGAGCATTGGGTCAAAACGCTTTTCTCTTTTGCAGGTCCCTGCAAAGGGAAAATGACCCTCTCAGTTTTGTGTGCCATTTTAAGTGTTGCCGGAGGCTTTGTTCCGTTTTGGGCGGTGTATGAAATTCTTCTCCTGTTCATTAACCGGACCGCTACTTTGAACAACATCATGCTCTGGTGTCTGGTAGGCGTAGGCGGATACCTGATCCGTGTCATCTGCTTTGGCATTTCCACAATTTTGGCACATATCTCCGCTTACACGATACTGGAAGGCATCCGCCTGAAAATCGCAAACCGCCTGATGAGGGCGCCCCTTGGCGAAGTAATGGGGCGAAGGATCGGTTACTTGAAGAATATTATCATGGACAAGGTGGAGGATTTGGAGCCGCCTCTGGCCCACATGATCCCGGAACTGACATCGAACTTGCTCCTTCCGATTGCCATTTTTATCTGGATGCTGGCGATTGACTGGCGTTTGGGCCTTGCAGTCCTGATTGCCCCGGTTCTAGCCATGATCCCCATGTTTTTTCTCATGCGGAACTATAACAGCCAGTACGCAGCTTATATGGAGGCAAACAATCATGTAAACAATGTCATTATTGAGTATGTGGAAGGCATTGAGGTTGTTAAGGCGTTCAATCAAAGTACCAGTTCCTATGAAAAGTTTGTAGGAGCGGTAAAGTCCTTTAAGGATTTTACTCTGGCATGGTTCAAAAGCACCTGGAAAACAATGAACCTGATGATGGCGATTATGCCCACCACCCTGTTGGGGGTACTTCCCATCGGTTTGCTGTTGGTACAGTGCGGGAGCATCACGCCTGCTGAATTGGCGATGGGAATTATTCTTTCGCTGAGTATTGTCGGCCCACTGATGAAAGCTACTACTTTTATCAACGAGGCAAAGTCAATGGAGTATGCAGTAGAAGCTGCAAATGAACTTTTGAACCTGCCTGTATTGCCGGACTCTGGCAAAATTGTTCCGATCAGGCACACAGATATTGTTTTACAGGGTGTGTCTTTCTCCTATGATGGCACCAGGCAAAACGAAGTGCTGCATGACATCAACCTGAAAATGCCGCAGGGAAGTTTTACAGCCCTGGTTGGACCATCCGGCGGGGGCAAGTCCACCGTTGCCCGGCTGATTGCTCGGTTTTGGGATGTGACCGGCGGCAGCATCTCCATCGGCGGCACGAATATCAAGGAACTTTCCATTCGGCAGCTTTCTGAATTGGTCAGCTTCGTGACACAGGACAATTTCCTGTTCAACTGCTCTCTCAAAGAGAACATCCGCCTGGGTAATCCAAATGCTACGGATGAGGAAGTATATGCCGCCGCAAAAGCGGCTTGCTGCGATGATTTCATTGCTCGGCTGGAAAAAGGATATGATACACCGGCCGGTGACGCTGGCAAGCGGCTATCTGGCGGAGAAAAGCAGCGAATTGCTATTGCGAGAGCAATCTTGAAAAATGCGCCTATTGTGATTTTGGATGAGGCAACCGCCTTCACTGACCCGCAGAATGAAGATAAAATCCAGAAATCCATCATGGCCCTTTCCAAAGGAAAGACCCTGCTGGTGATTGCACATCGTCTGTCTACCATTCAAAACGCAGATCAGATTGTCGTTCTGAAAAAAGGGCAGATTGTTGACTGCGGAAAGCAGGGGGAACTCTTGGAACGCTGCCCGCTTTATGCAGATATGTGGCAGGCGCATATTGGCGCGAAGAACTGGTCTGTGGGCGAGAAAAAGGAGGTGGCTGTCAATGTTTAAGTCAATGAAACGCATTATCCGATGGGTTGGCAAATATAAAGGCCGCCTATATCTTGGTTCTGTGTGTTCCTTTTTCAGCAGTCTGTCAACTGCTATTCCTACGATGGCAGCCGCATACGCGCTGGATAAAGCAGTTCAGGCGTACTGGTCGAATACTGCGATTGATACAGTTCTAATCTGGCAGACGCTGTGGATCATTATTGGCTCGATTGTGCTGAACTTCCTGCTTTCTTATCTCCGGGCAGTATTGCAGGAGAGTATTGGATATGAAGTGGCCGCTGGCCAGCGCATTCATTTGGGCGATGTACTGAAACGGGTTCCCCTTGGGTACTTTTCACAGAACAGTGTCGGTAACATTCTGGCAGGTGTTACCACGGAATTATCTACTTTGGAATTACAGGGCATGAAAATGGTGGATGTCATCATCAATGGATACGCAAAGTTTATTGCCATCGTTTTATGCCTGATCTTCTTCAGCCCTGTTGCGGCGGTTATTTCCATTGTCGGCGTTGCTCTTTCGGCGCTGGCTTTGCAGGGGATTAGCAGACACAGTGAAAAAACCGCAGCAACAACCCATAAAGCAATGGAAGATATGTCCGGCGCAGCGATTGAATACATCCGGGGGCTTTCCATTGTGAAGTCCTTTGGACAGGAAGGGGCCGCTATTGAGAATTTTCGTAATGCCAGCAAGGAGCTGAAAGATATTCATATCAGCGTAGAAAAGGGCTATACACCGTTTAATTGCCTGCACCTGTTCGCTTTGAAGGCGGCTTCTATGGGAATTGTTTTTATTTGTGCATGGCAGGCTTTACAGGGGCAGATGAACATGTCCTTCTTCCTGATGTTTGTTCTATTCTCTTTCGTTATTTTTGGTAGCGTAGAAAACATCAATGACGCAGCCCATACTCTTGGAATTGTAGACTCTGCCATGAACAAGCTGGAAACATTAGAGAATGTAAACTATATCGACCAGGATGGCACCGATATAAAACCGGCATCTTATGATATAGAGTTCAGGGATGTTTCTTTCGGATATGACAGCCGGATTGTTCTGCATGACCTGAGCTTCAAAATTCCGCAGAATAGCACAACGGCTATCGTGGGACCATCTGGCAGCGGAAAATCTACGCTGTGTAACCTGATTGCCCGTTTCTATGATGTGAACAGCGGAACGATTACCATTGGTGGAACGGATATTCGCCGATTTACATGTGATAGTCTGCTCAAAAATATCAGTATGGTTTTTCAGAATGTCTACCTGTTCCGGGATACCATTAAGAATAACATTAAATTCGGCAGCCCGGACGCTACGGATGAACAGATTATCGCCGCCGCAAAAGCGGCCCGCTGCCACGACTTCATAATGGCTTTGTCGGACGGTTATGACACGGTGATTGGTGAAGGAGGTTCTTCGCTTTCCGGCGGGGAAAAGCAAAGAATTTCTATCGCCAGGGCAATGCTCAAGGATGCTCCCATTGTTATCTTGGATGAGGCAACAGCAAGCATTGACCCTGAGAATGAGCATTTGATCCAAGAAGCTATTTCTGCCCTGACACATGGCAAAACCATTATTACGATTGCCCATCGCCTGGCTACGATTGAGAACGCCGACCAAATCCTTGTGATTGATGGCGGAACTGTGGCTCAGAGAGGTACGCATAAGGAACTGCTGCACCAGGAAGGTACTTACAAGAAGTTTATCCAAATCCGCGAACAAGCCGAGGGCTGGCGGATACAGTAAGGGAGGTCTTAATGAAACTTCATGCGTCCGGGGAGGACTACCTGGAAACCATCCTTGTTCTCCAAAAGAAACTCGGTATGGTACGCTCCGTAGATGTGGCCCGGCACATGGAGGTGTCAAAGCCCAGCGTGTGCCATGCAGTGGCTACCTTGCGGGACGGCGGCTTTCTTATGATGGACGAAGATCACTTTCTCCATCTGACCGATGTGGGCCGCGAGGTTGCCGAAAAAATCTATGAGAGACATTGTTTCTTTACCGAGCAGCTTATTGCCGCAGGTGTTGACCCCAAAACTGCGGAGGCCGACGCCTGCCGGATTGAACACATCATCAGTGATGAGAGCTTTTCACGGCTGAAAGAGGCAGCCGAACAAGAACAGGACTAAATTAAATAATCGAGACTATCCTGCCCCGGTAAACGGGGAAAGAAAAAAACCGTTGCTGGGGTAGGTAGTTTCGTGCGCCCATTACATAACTTTATCCTGACGGCGGTTTTGAAATACATTTCAAGGCCGCCGTTCTCCATGCCCTTATGAGGATGACGACCCTGTGCTGAATGTAACGGCGGCTTTAGGAGGGAGCCGCCGTGAAACGAGAACAGCTTCGACATAATCCGGCAGAAATTTACCTGCCAAAAAAAGCCTGTCCCCGGTAACGGGGACCTATACCCAAGAAGATGAACTATACCATGTAGGGAAACAGCAGAACACACCAGATAGCGCCTGGCTGGATTATATCCAGTCAGGCGTTTTTTGTCATATCCTGCGGTTCTCCGTAGGCTGCCGGTCCCCGCCATCCCCATTTCAATTCACCGTTCACCCGCCAACCCCTGAATTGAAATGGAGGACAAGTATGTTTGATAAGAAAAGCGAATATGCCCTGAACAAACACGATCAGGACAGCATCATCTACATAAGCGTCAGCGGACACATCCGGCTCACCCGCGCCGACTTTTCCAGCGAGGAAGAATTTCTGAAATGGAAAGCCTGGTCTGATGAGGATTATCACGAGAGAGAAAAAAGCGGCCGCAGCTTCAACGATAACCGTGTGGATCTGAATGAGTGCCTGGATGTGATCGGCACAGCCCAGTCCGCAGAGGATGAATTTTTCTCGAAGCTCATTGAGGCTGATTTGCAGGCCGTAAAGAAAGCTATGACGGAGCGGCGGCTGGCTGCACTCAGGAGCATTTTGAACGCCAAGCAGTACCGGCGTATTTGGATGTACTGTGCCGAGGAAAAGTCCGTTACGGAGATTGCAAAGCTCGAAGGAGTAACGAAAGCCAGTATTTCTCTCTCCCTTGACGGGGCGATGAAAAAAATCTCAAAAAAGTTTGCGAAAGCTCTTAAAAATATCTAACAAATGGCCTTAAAAAATGTGATAGGTGAAGGACACATTTTCCTCACCCTTCACAGAACCATGACAACTGAATATACGGTATTGCAGGTACGAAACCCGCGTGATGAGCGACATAAGGTGCGCCGCTAGGACGATAGCTTCAAGGAGGTGATGGGACAAGCTATCCGAGCGATCAACGCATACCTTAGACCCGGACAGGCACTCCGGGCGCGATGACAGCGCGGGGGTTAAAGATACTTTCTCACGACCTCCCACAGACTTGAGGGGGAACCCTGCGGCACACGCTTTGAACGATGCTGCGGAGTTATGACAGCCCTGCCAAGGGCGGCCTGCAATATCCCCACCGCTGGGGATGCGTGGCAAATACAGCGGGCTTGAAGTTACTGAAAAATCAAGGCAGCCGCGCCGAAGTGCGCCGTATGTTACAACGGCTCCAACCAGATCGGCGCGGCTGCTTTTTTGTTCTCGAAGGAGGCGAACAATTATGACTTCAAATTCGCCTGTTTGTTATGCGAATATTCCGTCCGGGACTTCCGGGCGTACTCATACAGAAAGATACTCCGCTGTTCAGCCTGCGGGCTTTGGTAAGATCGGCATGACGATTGAAGAAGCTGCCGACTATACCGGCATTGGACGCAACACCCTCCGCCGCCTTGTGGATTGGGGAAAAATCCCGGTCCTGCGGATTGGGCGTAAGTCCATAGTCCGTGTGGATGTGATTTGCTGTTTCATGCAGATCAACGAGGGCCGCGACCTTCTGGACCGCAATCAGGTCCTTGCAGTGGATTGAACATAGAAACTTTTGATATTTAGCAAGCGGTATGTTTGATAGATTGGCCACCCTTTGCTATAATCAGGGTGACACATCACTACGGTTCCGTTTGCCAGCATAGAAAGGAGTTTGCTATGGCAAAAGGATCTGTAAGAAAGAAAGGAAAGAAGTGGTACTATCGCTTTTATGTAGAGGATGCCAGCGGCAACCGCGTTCAGAAGGAATTTCCAGGAACGGAAAGCAAGAGTGAAACCGAGTCACTGCTCCGCAAGGCGATGGAGGACTATGAAACCAAGATGTTTCTGGCGCAGGCCAAGAACATCACTTTGGGAGATATGCTGGATATGTGGGTGGAGGAAGAACTGAAACCCGGCTCATTGAGTGATGGAACGGTGACAGCCTACATCAACACTGTTTCCCGCATCAAGAAGCATCCCATTGGAAAACGCAAGCTCAAGACGGTAACTTCCGACCATCTGCAAAGCTATATGGATTTGTTGAGCTTCGGAGGGACAGACCCTGATGGGAAAACTGTTGAGGCATTGAGTAAAGGATCGCTGGGCCAGTATTCAGCGGTGCTTCAAAACTCTTTCAGATTTGCGGTTTTTCCCAAGCGGCTGATTACTTTCAATCCGATGCAGTATGTGGTGAAGCGGATTAAAGGCGATGAATATGAGCTGTTTACTGAGGATGGTACAGGCGACCTTCCTGCTGAAACGCCGACAATCTCCCATGAGCAGTATTTGGCGCTGAACGAGCTTCTGGAGAAGAAGCACAATCCCGCGTTACTGCCTATCCAGATCGCCTATTTCGCCGGGCTTCGTATCGGTGAGGTGTGCGGGCTGACCTGGCAGGATATTGACCTGAAGGAACAGTGCCTCACCATTCGCCGGAGTATGCGGTATGACTCTGTAAGGAAGAAAACGCAGATCGGCCCCACCAAGCGCAAAAAAATCCGTACCGTGGATTTCTGCGACACCTTGGCGGCTATCCTGCGGGAAGCCAAAAAGGAGCAAATGTTGAACAGCATCAAATATGGACCGCTGTACTCACAAAACTACTACCGCATCGTCAAGGAAAAGAACCGCACCTACTATGAGGTCTATTCCTTGCCCCGGACAGAGACACCACCAGAAGGTTACACCCAGGTTTCCTTCGTCTGCCTGCGGTCCGATGGAGCTTATGAAGCCCCTGCAACGGTCAGCAGTGTGTGCCGATACTCCCGAAAGAAGATCGGGGATATGGATGATTTTCACTTCCATCTGTTGAGGCATACATATACGACCAACCTTCTCTCTCACGGGGCAGCACCCAAGGATGTGCAGGAGCTGCTGGGACATTCTGATGTAAGTACCACGATGAATATTTACGCCCACGCCACCAGAGAGGCCAAGCGAACTTCTGCAAGGCTGCTGGATAAGGTTGTAGGGACGGCCTGAAAAAAGTTTCCCTCATTTCTTCTCGCAAGGGAAAAAATGAGGGAAAAGGGCCAAAACGAAGTGGCGAAAACGCTGGAAACGCCAGTGTTTTCAAGGGGTATAGAAATTTTAACTGAGAAAATAAAATTTATGTAAAAGGAGGCGGCGTTTATGTTGCATAGCATGCGTATTA
>ERZ1673746.625-NODE-625-length-36698-cov-5.711159_pt1 | contig 36698 bp, 33 predicted proteins | sample MGYA00580205_ERZ1673746 | MGnify/ENA primary metagenome ERZ1673746 (study PRJEB41218, sample SAMN15661771) | gut metagenome | host: Homo sapiens | place: Canada: London | collected 2015-08-20/2019-03-30 | study: EMG produced TPA metagenomics assembly of...
GGGCGCTTTGCCCGGCAGCCTCTTGAGCATTTTCCGCCCGCGATGCGTCCGCAGCGCTCTGTGCGGCGGCATTTTCAGCGTTGTTGAGAAGGTTTGACATTTGAGAAAGTGATCTTTCCCATACATTTTGAGGTGGAGCCGAACGCCCAACAACATTCTCGGCGATCTGGAGACCGTCCGACCGAATTACCATGATTTCCTGCCCAACGGTGGATTTTCCAACAAACTGGACATCCAACTCGCCCGCATATGCAGTAAAGTCCTCGCTTACCATCCATACAATAATGATATCCTCTGTATTCTGAGGGTCTGGCATTATAGTGAGCGGGCGCTCAATGAGGGTATTATAATTTGGATGCGTAGCCCGGACATACCATTTCAAAGAACACAAGTCAATACTGCCGTAATAACGCGGTCCGGTGATATCATATGTTTCCACATATTGCTCACCTCGTGTGTGCTGGTATTTTTCGTCGCCAAAGTAAACATACTTATTTTCAAATTTGATTGTTTTAGCCATTTTAAAAGCACCTCTATCTTTGTTTAAATAGACGAATTAATGCCGGATTCTATGTTCTCAAGAGCACTCGAAAGGCGGCTGAACAACTCGGGGTCTTTGTCGCGCAGTGCAGAAAACAGCTCGGCGCGTACTCCTTCCAGCGCTCTTTCTTCTGCCGTTCGGTTGAGCATATCGGCGCGCTGCTTGTGGGCTGTTACCTTAATAAGGGAATTTGCTTCGCGCAGCAGCGTGCCCATTTTAATATCTTTCCATTCCTCGGGCGAGGCACTGGCAAGCGTGTTCAGAATGGCGTTGCTTACTACCCGTATGATCGCCTCGGATGTGTCCATTTCGGGCGTGCGCTGCATCTCATCCAGCAGGAGCTTGTAATTTTCCTGCGCCATGCGCAGCTGCTGCGTGGTACAAAGAAACTGCCTTGCATAGTTGCATACGGCCTGCCGTGAAAGCTCCACGTCGTTTTCACGCAGGAACTGCACGATCTCACGGTATGTAGCGCCCGCCAGCAGCATTTTATCCACGCTGTCACGCAGAGCTACGGGGAGGCGGGCTATTTTCCCGTTTCGCCTGCGGCGGTCAAATTGTTTGAACATCGTTACAACCCCACCAGTTTGTCTTTTTCAACTCCCAGCAGCAGGCGTGAACCCTGTGCAGTGACCGAGATTCGGACATTCCCGAAAGAAAAAGAGGTTTGCGCCTTGGTGATACAGGAAACGCCCTGCTCGTGTTCAATATGAAGATAGCCGGCACTTGTGAGATATTCAAACCCTTTTTGGATGCTGTAGATCGTGTCCGTTTGTAGGCTGCTTTTACAGACCGATACAACGGTGCGGATGTCTCGCTCGGCAGGGGAAAGGCTGTCGCATGCTTTCATGATCTGCGCGGTAACTTCCGCGAATCTCTGGCGGGCGATCGCCTGCTTCATTTCAAAATCATCCATTTTGAAAGCCTCCCTCAATCGTCTATGCAAGGGTCGGACAGCGCGCCCATGAGCAGCTGCGTGCCTTTTGCTGTGAGGTGCAGGCGGATTTTTCCGAATCCGCCGCCGCTCAGATCATCAAGGCACTGCACGCCTTTGGGGTGGTCGATTGCCAGATAACCGCCGTCACACAAGTAGCCGATGCTCTGCACGATCTGCTCTTCCGTGCAAGCAAAGTTTGGGTTGTTTTTACACAGTGAATAAACGGCGTTTAAAGTCCGTTGAGACGGCTTTAAAATATTGCACATGCGCATGATCTGGCCGTTCAGATCGGCAAACCCGGCGCGCTCGGTGGCTTGAAGAACTTCTTTCTGGTTCATCCGTTTCCTCCTATTTCAATTCAAGGCCAGCAGCATTCCAAAGCTGCTCTTTTCTAAACTTCGCTGCATTTGGGTCATCATCAAAATTTACAGAAAGCTCCACGCCTTCCAGCTCGGCGAACCGTACAAAAGGTTTCCAAAGGTCAAGCACCTGCAGCGCGCTGCTTTCCGGCTTGATGAAAGCGTTGTACACGATATCGGACAAATCGCTGCAGACCTTCTCCGCATCGAAAATATACCGGGAAAGGATGTTGTCATTATCATCGAAGCGCGGAAGATCTACGCCGTTTGCTTCAAATGCCGCCTGCAATGTAACAAGCGCCTGTTTGTTCCCGATGAACGGCTGAATAAGGCTTTGCTTGATTTCCAGAGGGAGTTTTCCTTTTGCCGTGCTGATCAGCGCCAGCGTGGGCGAAACTTCTTCCACAAACGGCTGATGTTCCAGCTCCACGGCCGCAGCGCAGATGCTTTCAATATGGCGCTGGATGCTGTCGCGTGTGTTCTGGGCGGCTGCGGCCAGTTTTTCAAAAGAACGTTTTTTGGACTGCTCCGCATATTCCCGCGTGTATGTGGTTTCGGCCTGTTTCACCTCGGCCCTGTATGTGATGATCTGCGGCAGATATTTTGTAATATCTGCGTGGATATCCTCGAGGTGTTTTTTAATCGTCGTTTGATTCAGATTCATAGCGTATACTCTCCTTTGATTTTTGCGCCCGTGGGCGCTTATTTTGAAACAGGCCGGACGGCCCGTTTTTCAATTTTTTCACGTTCCTTTATAATCTGCCTGGTATACGCATCTGTAAGCGCGTATTTCAAAGCAAGTTTGGGAACATCAAGACCTCCGTGTTTGTGGTCTTCATAAATATGGCGGTCTCTGATGGGGGCCGTGATTCTACTAAGCTGCGGAATATACAGTCTCCCTGTACCGTTGTAAGCCTGTACCAGTCGCTTAAAGGCATCAAGCCCGATTGTTTCGGCCAGTTCCCGCGCTTCGCCTTTAAGGTCTTCTATTGTGAGTTCGTCGAGAAATTTATCCATCCTGCGCTGCCTCCTGTGCTTTGTAGTCCCGAATGATTTTGTACACAAGGCTTTCCGATACATGATACTTGCGGGTTAAATGCTTTACTTTTAGGCCCGCTTGATAATCTTGAACCAATTTTTGGTTGCGCAGCCCGGCGCGCAGCGTTGCAAAGCTTGGAATGTACAGAGAGCCGGAACCGCCGTAAACCTCAACGATTTTTTTGAATGCGTCTATGCCAATCAGCTCCGCAAGGTCTAATGCATCGCCGTCCAGCTGTTCCAGCGTAAGATCGTCAAGAAACGAATTCATCCGGGATTACCCCTTTCCTGTGCTTTTTGTTTCCCTGATGATGCTTCTGATTCGTGCAACGGTAAGCCCGTATTTGGCCGCAAGTTCCTTAAAATTATGGCCGTTAAAGTCGTTTCGGATATTTCTGTTGCGGATAGAGCGTACAATGTTGTCGTTCTTGGGAATGTAGACATACGAGCCGCCATAGACACGCACCAAGTCCATGAAGCAATCCGCCCCTATTGTGTCGATCAGCATTTTCTGTTCTTCCGTCATGTCTTCATACTTTGCCTGACTAAGCACGTCCATTTTCTCACCGCCTCGCAAATTTTATGGTAAAGCATTTTCTGCAAACGTTAAAAGAAAGCACTTTCTGCAAACACTTTCCGTATATATGACTACAGCGGGAAGCTATCAAAAGCTTCCCGCTGCATGGCTTTGGAATGACTGGCTATGAATCCGAAAGGAGATGTTACGCTGTGTTCATAGTATAGCCATTCCAGAAAGCCGTATAGGAAAGGGTTTTACTGTTCTGCTATCCTTTCCCTAATCGGCGTGCGCCGTGACCAATCTACAACGGCGTTTAAAATTGCGCATTCAATGGTGTTTTGCTGTTTGGTGAATAAATTCAGTGAATGAACGCTGCTCAAATACAGTCCTGTACCGCATCCACACTCTGTGCAAACAGCTTTCACACCCGGATCGCTGTAAGCCCAGCACCCACGCAAGACACCGCGCCCGCCACAAAATGGGCAAGGCGGAAGCGTGGCTTCATACCGCTCCATGAGCTTGCGGGCGCGGTGCAAATTACCAATGGTGCCGAACCCTTCAAGCTGCGTCGGATGATTTTCCACGTCCTCAAAGTGGCGGCTTTCAATCTTGTGAGTTTCAAATTCCATAGCGTAACCTCCTGTATCGGGCTATACCGTGTTTAAATTCGCCGGAAACCCGTTTAAAAACGCTTGTATCGTTTTTGTGGTAGCTGAACACTTTTGAAGCAAAAACGCGAAATAGGGGCTTTCTGGCCGCTCTCTCGCATTGTGATTTTTTTGTACTTGTGGTAAGATAGAGAAGACTTCGGAGGGTGTTTGAAGTCATTGCGCGGGGCGGCTGCTGTTTGCGGCAGCTGCCGCCCCTGTCCTTTGTCCTACGCATGGGCCGCAGAATCGGAGAGCGGCACGGGCTGGCGTTCCGGCGTGGTGTGGGGCGTCTGCTTTGTCTGCATGGCTTCGGGCCTCCTTTCCTGCTGCATTCTTGAAGCGGCACATTCAAGGCCGAACACTGCACCATGGAAGACGCCTTGAAGATACAGGAGCCGCAGCAGATCGTGCTGGTGCAGGCAATGCTTGCGGGCGTCCAGTTGGAGCAGCGCCAGAGCCGAGAAAACGGGCGTTTCAAAATCCGCCTGCGCGGCCTGCGGGATGGTGGAGCGTATTTCTTCCAGCATGGCAGCGCATTGCGCTGCAAGCCGATGCTGTATCGTTGTACCGCTGGCGGGTGCTGCGGGGCATGGTATGCTATTTTTCATTGTCTGTCCCGTCCTTTTGGGCTGTTGGCTTCGGTGCCGTTTTGCGGCTTGGCCGACGCGATCGGCGCGGTTGATATGACTCTGGAATATCTTCCGGGATTGTCATACCGTAGGTGCGTCCCATGATAAACCCGGTTAGTATAGCTGCGCGAATGATTGGGAATCTATTATTAAAAGGGCTATAGACCATATCAATTTGATCAACAAGGCCGGTAAATAAGTCAACATAGAAGTCAAAATCCAGTATATTCTTTGTCGATCTGACCAAAACGGCTAAGCCGGGGATATTATTGCAGTTCTTAACGGCCAAACGATAAGCTGCTTTGTATTCTGCACTGTTTTTGAAAATCATGCTGCACCCTCCGTCATTCCCATCATGCGCGCGGCGGCTTCCAGATGCTCCATGGAAAGGCGCTCTTTCAATGACGCCGCGATATTTTCGGCAAGCTTACATTGCCTTGTCATAATGCGCAGCCCGCCTTTTCGTTTTGCCACGCCGTACAGGTACTTCATACAATCTTTATTGATCTCATGCCCGGCGTAGATTGCGCCGATATCTTCCAGCGTGTAAACGTTCTTTAAAGGGCATTTATACGTTACCCGGCTGTATACCTGGTCGTAGTCTTCCTGCTGGCGTCCATACATCCGCTGCAAGATGCTGGGATTCCCTGCGTACACAAGGCCAACATGCGCCTTGTCATTTAGAGCGCGGAGCGTATCGAATGCCCGCTCCGTCAAATGCTGCGCTTCATCGATAATCACAAGCTGGTTTGTGTTCCGCAGCTTGCTGATGATACGCTGCATCATGCTGTTTGTCGTACCTGTGGCGGCTTCACCCATTTCGGAAAGGATAAGCTGGAGCACACAGCGCGGGGAGCTGGTGGTTGCATCGGCCTGAACATACAGAACGCCGTTGTTCTGGTTAGCGTAGTATTCAAGCGCGGTCGTTTTCCCGCAGCCCGCCGGGCCGTAGATTAGAAGAATCTCGTTGTTCACATGTGCGATCTTGCACTTATGTAAAATCGCCTCCGTGTTTTTGACCGTCAAGCAGATATCGGGAACCTGTATGACTTCCTGACGGGCGGTTCCCATACGGATAAATTGCTCGGCTTTCTGTGCGATATCGGCGTTGTCACCTGTGTATGTACCTTTTAAGAAAAAGTTCAATGTGGTGATGGATACGCCGAGTTCCCGCGCTGCCTGCCGTTGGCTGCATTTACAGATTTTTAGAAATTCGGCCAGCTGCTGCCGGATGGCGTCGATCTGTTCTTGATTCATACGCTTTTAACCTCCTGCCGTCATATGTCTGTAGAACGCTTCTTCTATTTCAAGGTCTCGCTGCGCGTTTGACCTTGTGGATACCGGGGACTGTTCTTCCCGCATAGCATCTTCTGCCCTCTGTATGGCTTCGGCATGCTGGTGCTTTACTGGATTAAACAGTATTTGCTTTCCGTCTATCTGCACATCTTCATAGCGTGCTGCCTTTCTGGCAACATACGCCGCAATACCCGCAGGCTGGACGTCCGGCATCTGTTCGCGGATGAACTTGTTCCGCGCCTTTTTGCGCCGCTGAAGCTCTCTGATATTCTCCATGGATACAGGCCCGCCGTATTCGCACAGTGCAAGGCTTGTTGCGATACAGAGAAAATCGTTGTCTTCCGTAAATACATATACCTTTGAAATATCATCGGAATTGTAGCGGATATATACCGATTCTCCCCGGTGCATGTTCAGTGCGTCGCAGTCGAAATAGTGGCCGATGGCAGGCACGCGCACGCCGTTGCGCCCGACTTTCAAAAGTCTGGTGGTGCGCATGAGGAACATGTTCAGCGCTGCTTCTCCCATTACCACCCGCGCGCCGTTTACAAAGCCGTCTCTATATGCTTCAAGGGGCGTTTTGCCGCCCAGCGCGGAGTGGGGCGTGGTGTTGTAAGTCATTACCATATTTGCAACAAACACTTTAAATTCATCCCATGGCATGGCATCCTGAACAAGCTGTGTATTGCGCTTTCTCATCTTCTCGGGGCGTGTCTTGGGGTCGTTGCTCAGATACTGCGGCAGATGTTTGCAGAATCTCTTTTCCAATGTTCCGAACAGGCGTTCGATGGGCTTTGCTTTCGCATTGTAGGGAAGAGCGCACGACACGTTGATATGCATTTCGTTGCATACAGCCATTGAAAACGCCGAACAGAAGAGGTCATACGCTTTATAGTCCTTGCCGTTGTCTATCTTGATATTGTTCGGGATACCGTGCGCGTAGCAAGCTCGGGCAAAGCTGTCCAGAACAATATCCGAGTTGGGGTCTACATAGTTCAGTGCGTAGCCTACCACCATGCGGGAACTGAGGTCTTCCCATGCGCTTATCCATACACGGACAACTTTTCCATTCGGAGCCAATACCGATACGTCAAATTCATGATGGTCTGCAATCCACCAATCATTGGAATGGTATACGGAATAGTCACGGGGATTGTAGGGCGCGTGGTGATCATCGTAATATTTCTTGCCCAGACGGTAATAGTCTCTTGATATGAGCGGTATTTGCTTCTTAATCTGGCGGCGGAACGTTGCCGCCGTGGGCAGATTCATGCCAAGTTCATCCGCTACAATATCCACGCAGCTTTCCACGGTTGGCCTGCCCTCGGTAAGCCAATACTTGCGGAACAAGTCCCATGCCTGCGGCGGGATATCTGTGCGGCCTTTGTTGTATCCGCCGCGCCGATCGAGCAGGCCCGCTGCGCCTTCCCGGTCGTACAGGGTTTCCCAATGGTTCAGCTGGCGGCGCGTGATGGGCTTGTTCGGGTGCTCGGCGTTGTACTTGGCAAGATACGCCTGCATTTTGTCAAGGCCGGAGTATTCGTCTTTAAACTCTTTATACCCGATTACAGCCATGTGTTTGGCCGCTGTAAGCTCACGCTGTGCATCCGTCATGTGCAAGTACGGGCTGGATCCTGTGCTGGAATCCTTTTCGGAGGTGACGCCGTTGTACCTGTCCTGTGCTTCCTGCGGGAGGCTCTCCAATGCAATGAACATCTTGCGCCCGCCTCGGCCACGGCCCTCTTTATATTCATATTTATATATACCGCGCTCCGCGCGGCGCTCGATGGTGGTTGTATTCACGTTTAATGCACTAGCCAAGTCGGGTACGGATATCAAGTTCAACAGCGTTCACCTCCTTAAAGAAAATATTTCTTCTCACGAATTACAAAAAATGTCATCTACAGTAACTTCAAGAGATTTTGCTATCTTAATTGCTACGGGAAGCGATGGGAGTGCATAACCAGTGATAATGTGATTTATCATTCCGACGGTAACTCCACATTGCTCTGCAAGCCACTTTTGGCTATGATTTTGGGAACGAAGCAAAGAAAGGATTTCTCTCCCACAATTGAGATGGACTGGAGTTGGTGTTTTTTTTGAAATCATGTAAAATCCCTCATTGAACTATGGATAAGGCGTGATATACTATATTCATATAATGATATTATATATCTAAAATTAGATATTGTCAATCTAATTTTAGATATTCCGGGAGAGTGAAAAGAAATGTCACATTTCAGTGAAAAAATCAAATCATTGCGTCAAGCTGCTGGCCTAACTCAAAAGGTCATAGCCGAAAAAATCGGAATCTCACAAGGAAATTACAGTGGTCTTGAGAAAGGAAAATTCGATCCATCACTTACAACCCTTGAAAAAATATCAAACTTTTATGACGTATCTATTGACGAGTTAGTGACAACGATAAGATTTCCAGAAGAATTGTCAGATGAGGCAAAGTCTATTGCTAAAAGATATGATATGCTTCCATTTCGAGATCAATTTGAAATTTTAAGATTAATGGATATAAAAATGCGATGGTACAATGAAGATTATGTGAAACGGAATGGTGAAGCCACTGAAGAGACCTTAGAGAATATTAAGGATGATATGCTTGATTTTTTATGATGCAGCAATAATCCATGTACACAAAACTGATTTTATTGATATGATAAATGATTCATTCTTGTTGTGTTGTCTCTTTTGCAGTTAGTCAGATTTGCAAGATTTGGTACAAAAAAACCCGTAAATCCTGTGTTAATCAGGGTTTACGGGCTTTTTATTAAGTTTTTAAAATGCAGTTAGTCGAAAGCGATTTATAAAGAAAATTACATTTTGCGTGCAAAAATGCAGTTAGTCAAAAAAGCGAATAAAACCAGTGTATATGCGGGTTTGTAGAGAATTTTCACGCTTTGCCGACTAACTGCAAAATTACATTTTGCGTGTTCAGCAACACCAGCGCGCCGAACACGGCGGCTTCCGTGAGTGAAAGCTCCTGCGCGTACAGGCCAAAGTGCTCGCATCCGCTGCGCATCAGCTCCCAGCTGGTGCCGTCCGCGCCGGCATACCCCTGGCGCTGCGCCCATGCGGCGATGGCTGCGGGTGTGAGAGAAGCGTCCCCCGTCAGGCCGCAGGCCACCACCGAGAGCGCTGTCGGCCCGCAGCCCGTGATGGCGAGGATACTGCCTCCGTAAGGCGTGCAGCCCCAGCGCGCGTCCCATTGCAGCAGCGTGGGGAAGCTGCCGCGCACGGCCTCCTCCACCCTGGCGGGCGGCGCGGCGTCTATAAGGCTGGGATACGCCAGCACAAAGCCAAGCGCTTCCTCATTGCGGGCCAGCAGTGCGGCCACGTCGGCGGGCCAGCGGGAGGGCTCGTCCAGCATGGGCTGCACCTCGGGGTGCGCCGCGGCCAGCGTCTCGATGGCCAAGCGCGTCTGGGCGTCCCATTCGCCGCCCAGGCTCACAGATGCGGACGCGCCGCCCGTTCCCGCGCCGCTGTAAGGTGTGGCGGAAACCAGCGCGGGCCAGACCCGAGCCAGCAGCACCACCCCGGCGCACAGGCAGAGCACACCGCAGCAGCGCGCAAAAAAGCGCCGCGCGCAGTGCTTTCGCGCCCGTTTGCGGCGGCGTGCCCGGGCAGGGCGGCGGGGCGCGTCGTCATAGTGCAGATAACATGCAAGATCATTTTCAAAACGTTCGTTCACGGGAAACCATCCTCTCTGTGAGCCTATTATAGAGAACAAATCTTAAAATAGGCTCGAGCAGAGCTTACAAGTTTCTTAAGGCAACACCGCACAATTCACGGCTGAAGCCTTAAGCGTCGCCTCGCTTGCAGATTTTCCGGCAACTGTCACAAAAATGCTCGCGAATACACAAAGTATTCGCTGCGCTTTTTGTTTAACCTGCCAAAAAATCTGCCGGCGCGATTCGACTCTTAGAATTGTGCGGTGTTGCCTTAATCCTGCCGCTGCCGGCTCGGAATGAGAAAAGCCCCGTGAACGCGGGTTTTCCGCTGTTCTTCCCGGCGTCTCGAAGGTCGGCCGCCGGGTCATAACGCTTTTCTGCCGCGCGTGTTGAACCATACCACGCTGCAAAGCACCAGCACCGCCCCGGCAAGCGAAAAGCCGGAAAGCCGTTCGCCATAGGCAAGCGCCACCCATACAGGCGTGAGGATGGGCTCGATGGCCGTCACCAGGCTGGCCGTCATGGGCGGCGTGGTGGCGATGCCCCTGGCGATGAGGACATAGGAAAGCCCAAGCTGGAACACACCCAGCGCAAAGATACATACCATGGGGACAAAGCTGAAATCCGTCTCGCCCGAAAGGAACGGAAGGCCGATCAGCGCGCCCGCCACCTGTCCCAGAAAATAAGACGACATCGCGTCGCCTTCCGGCTCGGTGTTTACCAGGAATACTCCGGCATAAGCCACGCCGCTGCCCAGTCCCAGCGCGTTTCCCAGCAGCGTGCCCGCCGCAAGGCCGTCCGCCACAAAGCAGCCGATGCCTGCAAATACCAGCACGCACGCGGCCACGGCGGCGCGCGGCGGCTTCTGCCCCTTGGCCAGCCACAGGTACAAAAGCACAAAAATAGGCGCGGTGTACATCAGCAAAATAGCGTTGGCCGCGCCCGCCAGCTTGGTGGCGAATACATACAGGTTCGTTGTCAGCGCAAGGCTCAGCGCGCCGCAGGCCACGGCTCCGTTCCAGCGCAGGCGCCGCCCGGCCCGCCACAAAAACGCGCCCGTGATGCACGCCGCAATGACGTTGCGCGCGCCGTTGATGGCCAGCGGCGTCCACGGCACACCCTTGATGCACACGCCGCCAATGCTGCACAGCATCGCCGCCAGCGCCAGCAGCCACGCGCCGTTTTTCTGTTTCATGCCGCTTCCCCCTTTGCAAAAATGCGCCGCTTCACTCTTGCAAAGCGGGCGTTTGTGCCGTATCATAAAAAGATAACAGGCGCCGCGCGCGGCGGCCCATTCAAGGGTATGAAGCAGGGGTTGTCTGATATACGGAGGGGACGAAAATGAAACCATTTATCGCAGCGGATATTTTGCTGCCCGCACCGCAAACGGATATGGGCCTGTGGCCCGCGCTGGCGTGCGACCAGTTCACAAGCCAGCCCGAATACTGGCAGAAGGCCGAGGCGCTCACTCAAAACGCGCCCAGCACATTGCACATCACCTTGCCGGAGGCATATCTGGAAAGCCCGGATGTGGACGGTCGCATTGCGGCCATCCACACCGCCATGGCCGATTACCGCGCCCGGGTGCTCACACGCGGTGTCCACGGTTTTGTATATGTGGAACGCGCGACGCAAAGCGGTGTGCGGCAGGGCCTTGTGGGCGCTGTGGACCTGGAGGCTTACAGCTATGAAAAAGGCTCCGCACCGCTGGTGCGTCCCAGCGAAAATACCATTGTGGAGCGTATTCCGCCGCGCCTTGCCGTGCGCCGGGGCGCGCCGCTGGAAACGCCTCATATCATGATGCTGCTGGATGACGCTGCCTGCGGCGTGGTGGAGCCGTTCGCGAAAAAAAAGGCGGCGCTGGAAAAACTGTACGACACGGAGCTGATGCTGGGCGGCGGACACATTGCAGGCTGGGCGGTAACGGACGCTGCGGACATTGCGGTTGTGGAAAACGCCGTAGCGGCGCTGGGCACACAGGCGGCGTTCGACGCAAAATACCCGGACGCGGCCGGCCGGCCGCCGCTGGCCGTCGCCGTGGGCGACGGGAACCATTCCCTTGCCACGGCCAAGGCGCACTGGGAGGAAATAAAGGCGGCCCTGCCGCCTGCCGCGCGGCAAAGCCATCCCGCCCGCTGGTGTCTGGTGGAGCTGGTGAATGTCCACAGCCCGGCGCTGGGCATCGAGCCCATCCACCGCGCGGTATTCGGCGTTTCCATGACGGAGCTGGCAGGCGCGTTTTTGTCGTTCGCGGCGCGGCACGGCGCGCATGCCTGCGGCATGGCCGGGGCGCAGCAGACCTTTTGCTTTGTGGACGAAACGTGTGCAGGGCCGGGTACGGCGGAGCGTGTGGAGTGCCTGAAAAATGCGCCCTGGCCCCTGGCCGTGGGTACGCTGGACGCATTTTTGACAGAATTTCTGGCGCAGCGCCCGGGCGCGAAGGTGGATTACATCCACGGCGCGGACAATGTGCGCGCACTGGCGCGGGCAGGCGCGGTGGGCGTCATCCTTCCGGATTTCGCCAAGAGCGACCTGTTCCGGGGCGTCGTGCTGGGCGGCGTGCTGCCCAAGAAGACGTTTTCCATGGGCCATGCCGAGGAAAAGCGATACTACCTGGAATGCCGCCAAATCGCGCCGCAGACATTGTAAATTGCGGCCGGACGCGCTATACTGTTATAGATAAAGGCCGCCGCGCCGTTGTATCGCGTGGCCTTTGCCGAATGCCCCGCCAGTTTTGCTTCGCGTGGCGGGGCGCCGAGGTCTGCTCTTGAATTTGTGCCGACGCGAAGCGGCGGAATGGATGATTTTTATGGAAACAATGGGAAACCTGCGCCGTACCCACTATTGCGGGACGCTGCGCGCCAGGGACGCGGGCACACAGATGACGGTGGCCGGCTCCATCGCAAAATGCCGCGACAAGGGCGGCGTTATTTTTGCGGACCTGCGGGACACCACAGGCATCCTGCAGCTTATTTTTGACGATTCCACGGACCGGGCCGTGTTTGAAAAGGCCTCCGGCCTGAAAAGCGAGTATGTCGTTATTGCCGCGGGCACGCTGCGTGAGCGCGAGGCGAAAACGGACAAGATCCCTACGGGCGAGGTGGAACTGTTCGTCACCGAGCTGCGCGTGCTCAGCGGCGCGCAGACAACTCCCTTTGAGGTGCGCGACGGCATCAATGTCAACGACCAGCTGCGCCTGAAATACCGCTATCTGGATCTGCGCCGCCCCTCCATGCACGAGCCCATCGTGGTGCGCTCCAAAATTGCCAAGGTGGTGCGGGATTATTACGACGAGCAGCATTTTGTGGAGATCGAGACTCCTATGCTCATCAAATCCACGCCCGAGGGCGCGCGGGATTATCTGGTGCCCAGCCGTGTGCAGCCGGGGCATTTCTACGCGCTGCCCCAGTCGCCCCAGCTTTACAAGCAGATTTTGATGCTCTCCGGCTTTGACCGGTATTACCAGATCGTCCGCTGCTTCCGCGACGAGGACCTGCGCGCCGACCGTCAGCCCGAATTCACGCAGATCGACATGGAAATGTCGTTTGTTACAGAAGACGATGTGATGGCCATGAACGAAGGCCTTGTAAAGCGCGTGTTCCGGGAAGTGCTGGGCGTGGACGTGGAAACGCCTTTTCGGCGCATGCCGTACAGCGAGGCAATGGCCCGCTACGGCTCCGACAAGCCGGACACCCGCTTCGGGTTGGAGCTGCAGGATGTGACGGATGTGCTGCGGGAAAGCGGGTTTGCAGTGTTTAAATCCGCCGTTGAGGCGGGCGGCAGCGTGCGCCTCATCAACGCAAAGGGCCTTGCCGGCGCGCTCACCCGCAAGGAGATCGATAAGCTGGTGGACGTGGCCAAAACCTATGGTGCCAAAGGCCTTGCCTACACGCGCCTGACGGCGGACGGCGTGACCTCCAGCTTTGAAAAGTTCCTCTCCGAGGAGGAAAAGGCCGCGCTGCACAAGGCGGCGGGCGCAGAGACCGGCGACGTGCTGCTGGTGGTGGCCGATGCGAAAAACAGCACCGTGTTTGCGGCGCTGGGCGCGCTGCGCCTTGCCGTGGCAAATAAGTGCGGCCTCATCGACCCGGACAAATTCAACTTCCTGTGGGTGACGGATTTCCCGTTCTTTGAATATTCTGAAGAAGAGGGCCGCTGGATGGCCATGCACCATCCGTTCACAATGCCCCGGGCCGAGGACCTGGACAAAGTAGAGAGCGACCCGGGCAGCGTGCGCGCGCTGGCCTACGACATGGTGCTCAACGGCTGTGAGCTGGGCGGCGGTTCCATCCGCATCAACGACCCGGCCGTTCAGGACCGCATGCTCAAGGCGCTGGGCTTCAGCGAGGAGCGCGCGCGGGAGAGCTTCGGATTTTTGATGGACGCCTACCAGTACGGCGCGCCGCCCCATGGCGGTATGGCCTTCGGCTTCGACCGCATGGTGATGCTGATGCTGAAGCGGGATTCCATCCGCGACGTTATCGCCTTCCCAAAGGTGCAGAACGCGGGCGAGCCTATGAGCGGCTGCCCCGAGACCGTGGAGGAAAAGCAGCTGCGTGAGCTTTCCATCGCTTATGCGCCCATCGAAACGGAAGAATAAAACCAAAAGGCCGCTGCGGGAGTTCCCGCGGCGGCCTTTTGCCGTTTGTATGTAATTTGAAAAGGCATCAATCCTGCGGGCCGAGATAAGCCGAGCTGCCGAAGCCGAGGATGAGCGTAAAAATCGGCTCAAAGAAAAGCATGCCGATGGCAAAGCCCACGCCATGGCCAAATGCACGGCACTTGCGCACGACAAGCAGGATGTTGACAACGAACGCAAACAACAGCAGCAGCATCGCGATGAAAAACATGGCATAATTAATCGAGCCGTCCGCCTGAATGGAGAAGGGAGACAGCACGAAAGCCAGAACGGTAGCCGCCAGAGTGGCCCAGAAAAGATTCTTTTTCTTCCAGGAAATTTTATAGGTGATGTAGGTGCTGTAAATGGGGATGATGGATTTCCAGCCGGCTTCCCCGGCTTTGGTAAAGATCCGCCATGCGGCAACCACATGGAGCAGCCACCACACAAACCCCACGATCGAGTATGTGGCCAGCATGCTCAGGAAAAACACCATCATACTGTTATCCATAGACATACATGATTCCTCCACTTTTTATATTGGAAACGGTAACCGTCCGTTTCTAAGAGGATTATAATAAAAAAAGACAAAAAATGCAATTCTCTGTATTTTTCACAGAGCCGAAACAACGCGGCAAAAACTTTTGACAAGGACACGGAAATGCATTACCTTGCAGAAAATACGAAAGCGGCAGTGCCGCTGGAGGAACAGCCGAATGCGCATGGGAGATAACCGCCCGCGCCGGGACAGACGCTGGTACTGTACGACGGCGGAACAGCGGTGGGCGGGACGTCCTTTTTTCACTGTCTGAAACAAAAAACGCACAGCGTACCGCCACCGGCATGCCGCACATTTTTTGTTGTACTGGTAAACAACGCCAGGGCACAGCGGCGTTCTGCGCGGGAAGGACAAAACAGCCTGCCCGCAAGCGGGCTTGCTTCAGCATCGTCAGCTGCTCTCCTGCTCTGTCTTCCTCCAGCTACACAATGTCCGCAGCATTTCTTCTATCTCCCGCCCGTTCTCTCCGAAAATGACTTTTCTGCGCTATTTTGGCGCAAGCACATTGTGATATTTGCAATTCCAAATCGTATGCAATAAACCATTTACGTCATTCACCTGAATGGCCTTCCCTGTGTTTTTTAGTTCGTGCCGTCGGCGGGCCTCACTCCCTATCCTGTTACAGAGATTTTTCATTATCGGCATCAGCATTTTTGGACCGCTCGCCCAGCGAGTGGTTTTTTATAAAAAAACAGCCGCAGGAACGCCTGCAGCTGTGGACGGGAGCCTATTCTATTTGCAAAGCGGGCCCGGCGCTCAGCGTCCCACCTCGGAAAGACGAAGCTCCTTGTTGTGCTCCTCGGCCCAGGTGATGCTCCAGGCATTGGTGAACAGCAACAGCTTGCGGCCCTTGAAATCCTCTACGCGGCGGGTATCACTGGTAAGATTCAGCGCCTTGGGGTCGCAGTCCTCGTTCTCGATCCACCGGATAAAGCTGTACGGCAGGTTCTGCATGCGGATATCCACATTGTATTCGTTCTTAAGGCGGTACTCCAGCACCTCGAACTGCAGTACGCCCACCACGCCGACGATGACCTCTTCCATGCCGCCGCCCAGCTCCTTGAAGATCTGGATGGCGCCCTCCTGGGCAATTTGTTCCATACCCTTCACAAACTGCTTGCGCTTCATGGTGTCCACTTGGGAGACGCGGGAAAAATGCTCCGGCGCAAAGGTGGGAATACCTGCGAAAACAAACGGCGTTTTGGCTGTGGTAAGCGTATCACCGATGGAAAAGATACCCGGGTCGAACACACCGATGATGTCGCCCGCATAAGCCTCCTCCACGATCTCGCGCTCGGAGGCCATAAGCTGCGTGCCCTGGGCCAGCTTTACCTTTTTGCCCCCCTGCACATGGAACACATCCATGCCGCGCTCAAACTTTCCGCTGCAGATGCGGATGAAGGCGATGCGGTCCCGGTGGGCCTTATTCATATTGGCCTGGATCTTGAACACGAATGCCGAAAAATCCTCCCGTCTGGGGTCGATGGGGCCGGCGGAGGAATCCCGTGGCAGGGGCGGGGGCGAAAGGCGCAGAAAATCCGCCAGGAACGGCTCCACCCCAAAGTTCGTGAGCGCCGAGCCAAAGAACACCGGCGTCAGCATGCCGTGGCGCACCTTGTCCAGATTGAATTCATAGGCCGCGCCGTCCAACAGCTCGATGTCCTCGCTGAGAGTGTCGTGCAGCGGCTTCGTCAGCAGTTCGTCCAGGCCGGGGTCGCCCAGCTGCGCCTCGATCTTTTCGGCCTGCTGCTGGCCCACCTTGCCCGAATGCTGGAAAGCGAGGATCTCCTTTTTGTTGCGGTCGTACACGCCCTTGAATTCCTTGCCTGAGCCGATGGGCCAGTTCATGGGATATGTTTCGATCCCCAGCACCTGTTCAATCTCCTCCAGAAGGTCGAAGGGATTCTGCGCGTCCCTGTCCATCTTGTTGATGAAAGTGAAAATGGGGATGCCGCGCATGGTACACACCTTGAACAGCTTTTTGGTCTGGTTCTCCACGCCCTTGGCCGCGTCGATGACCATGACCGCGCTGTCCGCCGCCATCAGCGTGCGGTAGGTATCCTCGGAAAAGTCCTGATGTCCCGGAGTGTCCAGGATGTTGACGCAATAACCGTTGTAGCGGAACTGCAGAACAGAGCTGGTCACCGAGATGCCGCGCTGCTTTTCGATCTCCATCCAATCCGACACAGCGGCGCGCGCGCCCTTTTTGCCTTTCACGATGCCCGCCTGCTGGATGGCGCCGCCGTACAAAAGCAGCTTTTCCGTCAGCGTCGTCTTGCCCGCGTCCGGGTGCGAAATGATCGCGAACGTGCGGCGCTTATCGATCTGTTCGATAAAGTTTTCCACAAAAATCCTCCAAACCCGATATCCATGTTGAAAATACAATTTATTGTATGATATTCCGCGCAAAAAAACAAGGCGGACGACCAAAAAAGCCGCATTTTTGCGGTGCTCGTGCCAAAGAGGTCACACGATGATGTTTTTGATGAGCAGCGACATGGAGCCGTCCGGGTTGCGGATGAACTCCAGGGCGCTCTCGTCCCGGTACACATTCACCGGTACCTTGATCTCAACGCCGCCCGCGCTGCGCAGGCTCTGCTTTTCCATACGGCGCACCGCCGGGGCCGAAAGGGGCAGCGGCTCGTCCAGCGTGATATCATGCTCGGCCAGAGCCTTGGTGAAAGCCTCCCGCGCGTGGGGCATATCGCCGTACAGCTTGTCGCAGATCGCCTGCACGGGAACGGGGTCCGGCTTGCCCGCCCTGGATTTTTCCTCCGCGCGGGCCGCATAAAATTCCTCGCACACAGCCATGGCGAGCTCCGGCTCATCCACGCCGGTGTTCCCGTAGAACTGCTGGTTTACCTCACCCGCAACCGCCTGGATGGCCGAAAGCTTCTCCCGCGGGGACAGCCCTGCCCGACAGCCCAGGATTCGGCTGCCCAGGTACGTTTGTTTGCGGCCGTCTATCTCGTACTTTTTTTCCAGCAGGCGCACGGCGTTAGTGCGCAGGTCCACAAAAAACGCCTCGTCCGCCTTACCGGACGTGCCCGGCAGCACCGTGCCCTGGCGCACTACCTCATTGACGGCGGGCCCGCCGTCCATACGGCAGTAATGCAGCCACCCGGGCTTGTAATTCAGCTTCAGCGCGGCCAGATATTCCGCACCGTCGATCTCCAGCAGAAGAAACGCCGCGTCTCCCGCGGGGATGGCCGGATTTTCCTGCATCACACGGAACCAGTCTCCGGCAATGACAGCCGTCTTTTTTTCAAAATCATCCTCGATGTTCCATAAGAGCGGCAGGAAGGCCGAATCGTCCGCCAGCGTGCAGGCCTTGGCCTCGTCGCTGGCAAAGCACTTGGCTGCGTGGCCGGCCAGATATTGCAGCGCGTCCTCGGAGGGCGGCAGGATGGCCTCGGATAAAATGGGCGCGTCCACGGCCGGGTCCAGCACGTGGAGGATGGCCTTGATGAGTTCGATGTTCATAGCTCTGTTCCTTTCCTTTTGGCAACCCTTTTATTATACTAAAAAATGCCGCGTATGAAAAGGTGCCTTCGTGCAGGAAAACATCTCTCAAGGTATCCGCCATGGGCTTTGGATAAGCCGTCCGGCCGCGAAGCGACGGCGGCAAATCTTCGCCGCCAGGGACATGCCCCGGCAATTTTGGATGCCCGGTGCGCGAAAAAACCCCGGCAATCCAAAGAGGATCGCCGGGGTTTTAAATGCACCTGGCGCCAAGCCGTCGGGGCAAAGCCGATACCTTCCTGCACCAGAGGTACATACAGTGGCATTTGGGTCAAGCCACAGGCGGACGCGTCACGCGGGACCTGTTCTTGAACCGACGTTCAGCCGTACAGTTCCGCCAAGACCGTTCCGCGGAATTCCAGAAATGCGGCGGCCTGGGTGCGCGCGCTTTCGTACGCGGCGGAAAGGCGGCGCTCCACGACAGCCATGTCGTCCGCGCTTTCCATGGGCAGCAGCAACGCATACTGGCTGCGGCTGTATTTTGTAAAGGTGTCGCTTTTGCGCAGCGTGCCGGCGATCGCCAGTTTCAAATCGTCCATCGCCTCGGCCAGCGCTTCCCCCTCGGGTGCACGGCCGCCGTCCGGCCCCTGAACGGTGATGAGCATCAGCGCCACCACCTGCCGCGCGCGCTGCGCGGTACGGGCCACGATGGCGTACATGCGCTTGAACACCTCATAGTTGCAGTAAAACGCACCGCGGTCGCTGCGCTGGCTGCGCAGCGCGTCGGACAGCTCGTCCCGAATGGCCGCAAAATCCTGCTCGGTCTTATTCACAGCCTCGGCTGCCGCGGCGTAAATGGAGCCGATTTCCGCGCACAGCGGGCGTCCCATCTCCTCTTCAAAATAGCGCGCCGTCTTGTTGTAGGCGATCACAATGGCCCGCTGCATGTGCAGCGCGTCCAGCGCACGGAACGTCCACAGCGCGATATCCTCGTCCAGCGGGTCCGTCACAGATGCGCGGGAGGCAACGTCCAGCAGCTCGCCGTAGGCGTTCTCCCCGGCAAGGCAGGCGCACAGGGCGCGGGCGCTGGCAAGATACCGGCGCGTAAAGCCCCGTGCCGCGCGCATCACCCACACCTCACCGGCCAGCTGGGGCAGCAGTTCTCCCCGGAACGCTCCCTCCGCTTTGCGCCAGGCTGCCATTTTTGCTTCGCTGCCGCCGGTGCAGCGCTCGGCCTTTTCGCACAGCTGTTCAAAGCGCTCGGTATCGACGCTCCACTTGATATGCCCGTTCAGGCAATAACCGCCCGCACGGAACAGGATGGGGCTTTCAGCGGGCTTGACCGGCCCGGCCAGCTCCCGCCGCAGCGCATAAACGGTATTTTTCAGCACGTTGGCCGGGTCCGCCAGCTCCTCGCCGCCCCACAGCTCCTGCAGCAGCACCGAGGACGGAGTGACATGCTCCCGGTTGAGCGCAAGGTAACAGAACAGCTGCCACGGCTTCGTCAGCTTGGCTGTGGCGTCCACCACGCAGCGCCCGTCGGCAACGACGGAAAAGTCTCCCAGCATTTTTATGGCGATCTTCTGGAGCATCGGGCCACCTCCGGCAAATTTCTATCCATTCTGATAGTACCGCATTTTCGTCAAAAGGTCAAACATTCTATGAAATTTTTACCGCTTTGACTTAAAATACGGCAAAACGCCCCGGCGGGGCTGCGCGGGGAAGCATGCTGCTCCTCCGCGCGCCCGTGCCGGGGCGCGTTTTCGGTTCGGTCTGCGCCGGGCATCAGCCCTCCGTACGCTGGGTGCTGCTTGCCTGCGGCGTGGATTCCTCCAGCGTGACGTTCGCTGTAACGATCTGCGTACCGCGCACCACCTGCACCTCGATGGTATCGCCCACCGCGTGTTCGCCGATGATGCCCGTGATATCGCTGGTGGAATTGACAGCCGTGCCGTCGATGCTCACAAAGCGGTCGCCGGGCTGCAGGCCGGCCTTGTCGGCTGCTCCGCCCTCATTGACGCTCTGCACATACACGCCCGCCTGGTTTACACCGTACTGGAACGCTGTCTGCGCGTCGTTGATGCTCAGCACCGTGACGCCCATGGCCGGGCGGCCGGTAACATATCCGTTGTTGATAAGCTCCTCGGCCACCTGAATGGCCGTGTTGACAGGGATCGCGAAGCCCAGCCCTTCGGCATTCTGGCCGCTGGACTTGGCGTTGACGATGCCAATCAGCTCGCCGCGCTCGTTGAACAGGCCGCCGCCGGAATTGCCGGGGCTGACAGCCGCGTTCGTCTGCAGCAGGTTCATGGTCTGATTCTCCACGGTCACCTCACGGTCCAGCGCGGAGATGATGCCGTCCGTCACGGTTCCGCCCAACTCGCCCAACGGGTTGCCCACTGCCAGAGTGAATTCGCCTACCTGCAGACTGTCGGAATCGCCTACGACCGCCGGTGTAAGGCCCGTGGCTTCAATCTTCAGCACGGCAATATCCGTTTTGGAATCCGCGCCCACGACCGTAGCGGGATACTCGGTGCCGTCGCTCGTGCGCACCGTCACCTGGCTGGCGCCGCTCACCACATGGTTGTTCGTGATGATGTAGCCGTCCTCGGTGATGATGACGCCGCTGCCCGCACCGCTCTGGACGTACTGACCAAAGAACGCGTTGGTGGTAACGGCCTCGGTGGTCACCTCCACCACGCTGGGCCCTACCTTGCTGGCGATTTCTGTGACGGAAAGCGCGTCGGCTGTGTTGGCCGTGCCGCCCGCGGCGCTGCCTGTGCCGGACGAGGCCGCGGGCGCCTGATAAATGACGGGGCCTGTGGAGCCGCCCTTGGCGAAGGTGTAGCCCAGATATCCGCCGCCGAAGCCCACGGCGCCGCAGAACACCACGGCGGCCGCTCCCGCGGCGACGCGCTTGCCCCAGCCGCGTTTTTTCTGTGCCGCATGGGGCGGCACCGGCGCGCCGCCCACACCCATTCCGGGCATTCCGGCGGGGCCGGGCGCGCCCTGCAAGGGCGATTCCGCCTCCGGTGCAGCCGTGTTCTGCGCATTTCTGCCGGGGTTGTTATTATTGTAAAGTTCGGAATAGTCGAATTCCCAATTGTTGTTCATAAGTCAACATCCTCCTTCTTTCCTGATGTTGCTTTCAGTATAGGCCATGGGTGTGAAAGAACTATCATACGGGTGTGAAAAAAAGGTGAAACCATGGGCGCGCGGCACAAAAAGGCCGCGGCGTCACACGGAACGCGCCGCCCGTTCACCAGGCCCGCTTTTCGATGCAAACGGGGATGGGCGGACAGCCCGGCCGGCCGGAAAAATCGCGCACAGACACGCGGTATCCTTCCGGCGGCAGACCCGTGAGAAACGCCAGCACCGCATCCTTTTCCGCCATGCCCTGCGGCCCGCCGTAATAGACGCATACCGTCATCACACCGCCCGGCCGCAGCAGTTCCAGCGCCGTGCGCATGGCCGGCACGCTCACGCCCGGCGTGGTGAACACTCCGTGGTCGCCGCCGGGCAGATAGCCCAGGTTGAATACCGCCGCGTCCACACTGCCCGGAGCCGCATAGGCAGCCAGGTTCGCGTGGCTGTCCAGCACCGCGCGGCCTACCTGTCCGCAGCCGTTCTCCCGCAGGCGGGCGTTGGTGTTCTCCACTGCCTGCGGCTGGACGTCAAAGGCCAGCACACGTCCCGCAGCGCCCACCAGACGGCACAGGAACAGAGTGTCATGGCCGTTGCCCGCCGTCGCGTCCAGCGCGAAAGCGCCGGGCCGCACATGCGTCCGCAGAAAGGCGTGGGCCACGGCCAGCGCGTTTTCGCCGTCGCCGTCCGGCGCGCCCCGCACCCATTTTTGTGGGAGGCTCAAAGGGCCGGCAGCAGCGCCGGCTTCCCGCGCGCGAGCGGGCTCTTCCCCTGCGGCGGGCAATGCCTGCTCCTGTGGGCGAAACCCGCACCGGCGCAGCAGCGCCTCCATCGCGGCATTGCCCGGCAGCGTTTGAGTACAAACCGGCCCCGGCCCGGCGGCGCGCAGCGCCCGGCGCAGCAGGAAGGTTCCATAGCCCCGTCCGCGCCATTCCGGCGCGACCGCACAGCCGAAAATTTCCCCTGCCCGAAGTGTCAGCGCACCGATGACGGCCCCATTCTTTTCCAATACAAAAACACCCGCCTCCGGCGCGGCGCCCAGCGCATCCAGCGCGGGAGCGTCCCCATGGCGGGCAGCGCGCACCTCCAGCATTCGGCACGCCTCCTTTTCTTTCGGGCTTGATACACATTTCTGTGTTCGCAAAAAGCAGCGGCGCCTATCCCTGAAGCGGACGGGAAAAGGCGTGGCGTGTTTTTACAAAGCCCCGCTTTTCCAAAAATTCCTGGCTTTTCAGGTTGACGCGGGCGCAGGACGCCTGCACGGAAACACAGCCCGCTGCCTTGAACTGCGTGGTAAGCGAGACCAGCATGGCGCTGCCCACATTGCGGCCGCGCGCATCCTCCCGCACATAAAACTCATGGATGACGCCCACAGGCGCGCATTCCGAAAAAGGGAAACGCACTTCGGTGTCGGCAAAGCCCACCGCCTCCGGTCCCTCAAAGGCCAGCACGATGCGCCGCCCAGTCTGCTCCAGCGCTTGGGCCAGCGCCTGCGCGAACGCCTCTCTGGGCAGCTCGCGGCCCGCCGCCGTACACATCAGAGTATAAAATTTTTCCGCGTCGGGCGCGGAAAGGCTGCGCAGGATCATAAACGCAGACCCCCTTTTTCTGTTCGTTCCCGCGGCGCTGCCGCGCCGCCGTGCCCGCTGTGCCGGCGCGCGGGCCGCTCATGGAAAAAGCCCCGGCCTCCCGCCGCAGGGACGCGCCCGGAGAAGCCGCACAGGCCCCCGGCAGCATTCCCCGGCAGGCAGCCGGAGCCGCGGTCAAAATGCCAGCATATGGCCGGTAAAGCCGTAAATGGCCAGAGCCAGGATGCCGATATACAGCAGCGTGATGGGCAGCCCGCGGAACGTGGCCGGCACCGCGTCGCTCTGCAGCTTGCGCTGCCCCTCCGTCACCACCTGCACCGCCAGCACATATCCCACGCCGCTGCCCAGTGCAAAGCCCATGGTCTGCACCAGGCTGAAGCTCTGGATGGTGCTGATGAACAGCGTGCCCAGAATACAGGTATTGAATGTGGCCATGGGCAGCACCGCCACAATCTCCCGCGCGCCGTGCAGGCGAAAAAACACCACCACGACCAGCAGTACGATAAAAAACGCAACCGTGCTGCACAGCACCATCACCAGCGGGCGGATATACATGCGGTATGGATACTGAGCCAGCCAGAGGTTGACAAAGTATCCAAGCGGTGCGCTGATGAGCTGGACAGCACACAGCAGCGCGCCGAACGTCAGGGAGTCCACAGTGGTGTCGTCCACCAGCTTGACAAGGCGGGATACGCCCAACGCGCGGGTAAACACCGCGTTCTGGGCAAACACCGCCATCACCGCGTAGGCAAAAAATACGCTCAGGGCCTTCAGCACTTCGATCATAGATGCTCCGCCCCCAGACTCATTTGTTGTTTTACGCTGGCAGCTGCGGCGCGCCACACGCACATGACCAGGGCCAGCAAGATAAAACCGCCGCTGGGCAGCTGCGCCATGGGGAACAGCGCATTTTTCATTACCTGCGTCCCCATCAGCGCGCCCGCACCCAAAAATTCCCGCAGGCCGGAGATCAGCAGCAGCATCAGGATATAGCCCAGCGAGGTGATGATGCCCTTGCGCAGCGCCGTGCGCACACGCTCGCGCTGCGGCCTTTCATACCGTTTGAGTACGATGGGGTCCGCCACCAGCAAAGGCAGGTACAGGCCCAGCAGCGCCAGGTCCGACACCGGGTACAGCAGGCCCATCACATACCGCACGCCTACGAACACGGCCGCGGCTGTGAGCGCATAGGTGAGCCCGCGGAACCGGAAATACGCAAAGCGGCTGAGCAGCGCCGCCAGAACGCGCGTAGGTGTGAGCAGCAGCAGTACCGCCACCGAAAGCATCACACCGTTTTTCAGCGTGGTAGCCGCCACGATGAGCGGCGCGAGCCCAAGCCCCTGCATAATGACCGGGTTGTTGAGAAACACACGGTCACGCCGGGCGCGCTTTTCCACATCCGCGCGGTGGGGACGCGGGGTCTCGCCGATAAATTCGCTCATGAGCGCACCTCCCTGCGGAAGATCTTCTGGGAGAACAGGCGGTCCAGGTAGCCGGCCAGTGCATTCACCGCCAGCACCGCAAAGCACACGCCCGTGTCATACGAGCCGAAATAACGGAACATCATTGTCATAAAGCCCAGGATCATGCCGTACACAAAATGCGCGCGGGTATTTTTCGGGCGCGTCACCGGCTCGTTCACCAGAAACACAGCCGCAAAAATAAGCGCGCCGGAGAGCATCTCGTATTTGAGCGAGAGCAGGCGGATGTCCAGATACTGCCAGGGCAGCTCCAGCCCCAGCGTGTTCACACGCGGGTAAAAAAACGCCACCAGCGCGCAGGAGAGCAGAAAACCGAAAGGGATGCCCAGCGTGATGTCCCGGCGCATCCACAGGTACATGGCGCACGCCACGAGGATGAGCACCGAAGTGGCGCCGATGGGCCCCGCATAATTGCCGAGGATGAGGTCGAACGTATCCACGTTGGGCACGCCTCCGGCGCGCAGCGTGTGGGAAACGCTCTCCATCACGGTGGCGCTACCGGTGTCCAGCACGCTCATCGTGGTGAACGGCACGGGATACAAAAACACCTCGCCCGGCCAGCTGACGGCGGCGACGGCATAGCCGAAGGCCGCGGGGTTGAACGGGTAATGGCCGTACCCGCCGAAAGCGTGCTTGCCCAGCAGGATGGCCACCGCCACACTGACGACGACCACATAGTAATGCACGGTGGCAGGCAGCAGCAGCACCAGCACCAGCGCAGAGGGGATGCTGCTGTTTTCCGTTTTGTCGCAGGGACGGTGGCGCAGCCAGGCCACCAGATGGTCGCACAGCATGGCCGTGAAAGCCGCCGTCAGGCACAGCACCGCAGGGCGCGCGCCGTAAAAATAGGTCGACAGTGCCAGCAGCGGCAGCGTCATAAACACGATGTCCCGGTTCGCCTCATAGGCGCTGGGGGGCTGCAGGGGCAGCGCAGTCTCAGGGCTCATAAAAGTCGCCTCTTTTCGTTTTGGGTTAAACGGGGCCGCCGGCGGGCCGCACGCAGGCTCCTTCCGGACGTCCGGCTTTCCGGGCCGGCCCGCACAAAGCCAGGCTTCCGCCTATACACACGCGGCGCGGATGGCCGACATTGCGGCGGCGGGATCCTTTGCGCCGAACACGGCACTGCCCGCCACAAGCACGTTGGCCCCGGCAGCCGCACACAGCGGCGCGGTGGCTGCGTCAATGCCGCCGTCCACCTCGATGTCCGTCGAAAGTCCACGGCGCTGCGCCTCGGCGCGGATGGCCGCGATCTTTTCCACCGCCGCGGGCATGAACTTCTGCCCGCCGAAGCCCGGCTCCACGCTCATCACCAGCACCATTTCCAGCGCGTCCAGATAAGGAAACACCGCCTCGGGCGGCGTGGCCGGCTTGATGCACAGTGCGGCCCTGCAGCCCTCGTCGTGGATGGCCTGGATGGTCTGTTCCACAGGGCTTTCGGCCTCTATGTGGAACGTCAACAGGTTCGCCCCGGCGGCGCAGAACGGCTTTATATATTGCAGCGGGCGCCGGATCATCAGGTGCACATCGTAAAAGGCCGGCACGCGCTTTGCCAAAGCAGCCAGAACCGGCACGCCCAGGCTGATGTTCGGCACGAACGCGCCGTCCATCACGTCCACATGCAGCATATCCGCACCCGCGGCCATCACGGCCTCACAGCTGCGGCCCAGCTCCGCAAAGTCCGCGGCCAGGATCGAAGGAGAAAGTTTGATCATACGGCACCTCGTCGGCCTGTCTTCCGCCCGGCCCTCGGACAGAGACAAAGCAATAAGTATTGATATTTTACCTCATTTCAGCCGAAAAAGCAAATGAGGCGGCGCAAACGGGCGATACTGCTTTATAAACGCCTGCCGGCACGGACGCCACAGGCGCCCGCGCCCTGCTCCTTCGCCTTGACAAGCCCCCGTTTGTGCATATAATAAAGTAGTATATATCTGCCCGGGTCACCGGGTCCAAAGGAGCCTTTTGATGCCTGTTTCCGAAACCATCCTGTCCGTGCTCATCGGCGCGGACATGAACTGCTACACGCTGGCGCGCGCCTTCCACGAGGCCTACGGCGTGCGTTCTTACGCCTTTGGCCGCTGGGCCATGGGCGATACCATGTATTCCCGCCTGGTCCGCTTCACCGCCGTGCCGGACATCGACAGCGCGGACACACTGCTGCGCACGGTAACGGATTTCGCCGCCGCACACGCGGACAAAACGCTCGTCGTCATGGGCTGCACCGACGATTACGCCAGCCTGCTCATGGACGTCCAGGACAAGCTGCCCGCGAACTGCATCGCGCCTTACATCACGCCGGAGCTGCGGGACAAGCTGGTTTCCAAGGCGGATTTTTACGCTCTGTGCGACAAGTACGGCATCCCCTACCCCAAAACCTTCTGCGCCGAAGGCCCCATGGACGCCGCCGCCCTGTCGCCCGAAGCGCTGGGCTTCGCGTACCCTGTAATCGTAAAGCCCTCCAGCAGCATTTTGTACTGGAAGCACCCCTTCGACGGCATGAAGAAAGTGTATACCGCCGCCACGCCGGAGGAGGCCTCGGCCATTCTCGCGCAAATCTACGGCGCGGGCTACCCGGACATTGTCATTTTGCAGGACAGAATTCCCGGCGACGACAGCTTCATGCATGTGCTGACAGCCTACTGCGATAAAAACAACAGCGTGAAGATGATGTGCCTGGGCCATGTGGGCCTGGAGGAGCACACGCCCAAGGCGCTGGGCAATCACGCGGCCATCATCACCGAATACAATGAGCCGCTGATGACAAAACTGAAAGCGTTCCTGGAGGACGTCGGTTACACGGGTTTTGCCAATTTTGACATTAAATACGACAGCCGGGACGGCAGCTACCGCGTGTTTGAGATCAATCTCCGGCAGGGCCGCAGCAATTATTACGTGACGGGTGCGGGGCTCAACATCGCCCGCTATGTGGTGGAAGACCGCGTGCTTGGCAGCGACCTCGGCCCCTGTGTGATGAATGAAAAAGAGACCTTCTGGCACAGCGTGCCCCGTGCCGTGGTGTACAAATACGTCAAAGACCCCGCCTTTGTGGAAAAGGCCCGCCGCCTTGTGCGCGAGGGCCGGGAGACCACCAGCTTTGGCTGCGGGTACGACCTGCGCTGGAATCCCAGACGCTTCGCCTATTATCTGGTGCACATGCAGCGCTATTTCAAGAAATTCAAGACCTATTACAAATAGAGCTGCGCTCCGGGCGCACCGCATGGGAAAGGAGGCTCCTGTATGGAACAGGCATTGCCCAAGGTGTTGGGCATCCTCGGCGGGCTTGGCCCTATGGCCACTGTTTATTTTTACGAGATGCTCACGCGCCATACCCAGGCCGCGCGCGACCAGGACCACATCGACGTCATCATCAACAGCCGCGCCACCACGCCGGACCGCACCAGCTATATTCTGGGCCAAAGCGCGGAGAATCCCTTCGACATCATGGCCGCGGACGCGGCGCGGCTTGTCACGTTCGGCGCGGATGTCATCGCCATCCCCTGCAACACCGCCCACTATTTTTACGACAGGCTCAACGAGACCATCCCCATCCCCATCCTGAACATGGTGGAGGAGACTGTGCTGGCCGCGAAGGCGGGCGGCAGCGCCCGTGTGGGCATCCTGGCCACCACAGGCACGGTGCGCACCCGCACCTACCAGCGCATGTGCGAAAAGCACGGCCTGCCCTGCGCCGTGCCGGACGATGCCGCGCAGGCTGCCGTGATGGACGTTATTTACGGAGATATCAAGCAGGGCCGGCCCGCGGACATGGCCGCGTTTGAGCGGGCCGCGGCCTCACTGCGCGCGCAAGGGTGCGACCGCGCCATCCTGGGCTGCACCGAGCTTTCGCTCATCAAACGCGACGAGGGGCTGGGCGCTTTTTATCTGGACTCCATGGAGGTGCTTGCCAGAAACGCGATCCTCGCGTTCGGCAAAACGCCCATCGGCTTCGACTGAAGCGCGGCCAACGCCGCCATTATTTGCACCGCGGCCCTGCTCCGCGGCAAACAGGAGGTAACACCTGAATGTGTGGATTTATCGGCTTTTCCGGCAATCTTGATAACAAAGAGGCAATCTTGCAGAAAATGATGGACCGTATCGTCCACCGCGGCCCGGACATGGGCGGCATGTACACAGACGACGGCATCGCGCTGGGGTTCCGGCGCCTGTCCATCCTGGACCTGTCCGACGCAGGCGCACAGCCCATGGCCAACGAGGACAAAAGCGTGGTCGTTGTATTCAACGGCGAGATCTACAATTTTATGGAGCTGCGGCGGGAGCTTGAGGCCAAAGGCCACACGTTCCACTGTGGCGCCGACACCGAGGTGCTCATCCACGGCTACGAGGAATACGGCACGGAGCTGATCTATCGCCTGCGCGGCATGTTTGCGTTCGTGCTGTGGGACGCCAAAAACAAGCGTATGTTCGGCGCGCGGGACATTTTCGGCATCAAGCCGTTTTACTATTACCCCGTCCCGGACGGCTCGGGGCTGGTGTTCGGCAGCGAGATCAAGGCCTTTCTCGAGCATCCCAAGTTCGTCAAGGCCGTCAACGAGAATGCGCTGCGCCCCTATCTGACGCTGCAGTATTCCGCCACAGAGGAAACCTTCTTCAAGGGCGTGTACAAGCTGCCCGCGGCCCACTATTTTGTGTATGAGAACGGCAAGATGGACGTGCGCCGCTTCTGGGACTGCGAATTCGACCCGCAGCCGCAGAACTTTGAAGCCTGCGCGGACAAGCTGGACGAAGTGGTGCACGAATCCGTGGCCGCCCACCGCATTGCGGACGTAAAGGTCGGCTCTTTCCTCTCCGGCGGCGTGGATTCCAGCTACATTGCCGCTGTACTGATGCCGGACACCACGTTCAGCGTGGGCTTTGATTACAACAAATTCAACGAGACGAACTACGCGGCCGAGCTTTCGGACAAGCTTGGCATCCGCAACCGCCGCAAGCTCATCACGGCGGACGAATGCTTCGACGCTTTCTCGGACATCCAGTACCACATGGACGAGCCGCAGTCGAACCCGTCCAGCGTGCCGCTGTATTTCCTGGCGCAGCTGGCCCGGGAGGAAGTGACGGTGGTTCTCTCGGGCGAAGGCGCGGATGAGATCTTCGCCGGGTACGAGTGGTATGCCGACACGCCTGCCATGGAAAAATTCAAGCGTCTGCCGCTTGGCGTGCGCCGCGCGGCGGCGGCTGCCGCCAAAAAGCTGCCTTATTTCAAGGGCAAAAACTTCCTGCTCAAATGCTCCGAGCGCCCCGAGGACTACTTCTTCGGCCAGGCGCTTGTATTCCCGGAGGACGAGGCCAGCGCCGTGCTGCAGCCCACTTACGACAACGGGCCGCTGGCTCATGAGCTGGCCGCGCCGTTCTACGCCCGTGTCAAAGGACAGGATGAAGTGACGAAGAAGCAGTATCTGGACATGAACATGTGGCTGCCCGGGGACATTCTGCTGAAAGCGGACAAAATGTGCATGGCCCACAGCCTGGAGCTGCGCGTGCCGTTCCTGGACAAAAAGGTGCTGGAATTCGCCGAAACGGTACCCGTGGATTACCGCATCCAGGGCACGGACACGAAGATCGTGATGCGCCACGCGGCCAATAAAACGCTGCCGGACGAGTGGGCAAACCGCCCGAAAAAGGGCTTCCCGGTGCCCATCCGCTACTGGCTGCGGGAGGAAAAATACTACAACATCGTGAAGGAATATTTCACCAGCGATTACGCAGCCGTATTCTTCAAGCCGGACGCGCTGATGAAGCTGCTGGACGACCATTTCCACGAGCGCGCCAACAACCAGCGCAAGATCTGGACGGTATTTACGTTTCTGGTTTGGTACAAGCGCTTCTTTGTGGATGAGAAATAACGCGGAAGCAAAAGCAAAAAGTTTCTGGCCCGAAGCGCCCGGCTTCTGGTGCGCGCGGCGGCGGGGCCAGCGTTCATTTTGCCGCTGTTTTCCGGCATGCCGCAGGCCGCCGGGCTCCACCGCCCTGCACGCTGGCTGTCGTGGGCGGCGCGGTCCGGATGCTGCTCGCAGGCTGGGCGCATATTTTGCCGCACGCGGCCGGGCATCTGCCCGGCGGGCTTTGCAGCGGTTGCCGCTTTGTGTCATACCGGGCGGCGGAACCATCCGGATGCGCCGGGCAGGCAGACCGACGCGCGGCCGGTATGCGGCCTCGGGCACAGGCGGCCCGTGTCTCCCGCAAAAGGCGAAATACGGCGGACGCCTGCGCCGCCGAAACGCCGGGCGTTTAAGCGCCGCGGCATCTTCCGTTTTTCCGGCCGCCCGCGCGGCCCAAAATAAAAAGGGCGCGTTTCATTCGCGCGCCCCGAAAGGGACTGGTACCTATGGAAAATAAAAAGACCTTCTACATCACCACACCGATCTACTACCCCAGCGACAAGCTGCACATCGGCCACAGCTACACCACCGTCATCTGCGACGCCATCGCGCGGTATAAGCGCATGCAGGGCTATGATGTGATGTATCTGACGGGCACCGATGAGCACGGGCAGAAAATTGAGGACAAGGCCGCGGCCAAAGGTGTGACGCCGAAGGAATATGTGGATGAGATCGTCGCCGGCATCAAAGAGCTGTGGAAACTGATGGACATTTCCAACGACCGATTCATCCGCACCACCGACGATTACCATGTGGAGAGCTGCCAAAAAATTTTCACCCGGCTTTACGAGCAGGGCGATATCTACAAAGGCGTTTACAAAGGGCATTACTGTAAGCCTTGCGAAAGCTTCTGGACAGACAGCCAGCTTGTGGACGGCAAATGCCCGGACTGCGGCGGCCCCGTGTACGAGGCCGAGGAAGAAGCCTATTTCTTCAAAACCGGGAAATATGCGGACCGCCTGCTGAAGCTGTATGAAGAGCATCCGGATTTCATTCAGCCTGAAACGCGCAAAAACGAGATGATCGCTTTCATCAACCAGGGCCTGCAGGACACCTGCGTTTCCCGCACCAGCGTGAAGTGGGGCATTCCCGTCCCGTTCGACCCCAAGCACACCATGTACGTCTGGGTGGACGCGCTTTCCAACTACATCACGGCTCTGGGCTACGGCAATGAAACATATCACGATTACGACAAATTCTGGCCCGCGGACCTGCACATCGTGGGCAAGGAGATCCTGCGGTTCCACACCATCCTGTGGCCCGCCATGCTGATGGCGCTGGATCTTCCCCTGCCCAAGCGCGTGTTCGGCCACGGCTGGGTGCTGCTGGACGGCGGCAAGATGAGCAAATCCAAGGGCAATGTGGTGGACCCCGTGGTCCTGTGCGACCGCTACGGCGTGGACGCGCTGCGCTATTTCCTCCTGCGTGAAATCCCGTTCGGCAACGACGGTATCTTCTCCAATGAGGCGCTTATCAACCGTATCAACGCCGACCTCGCCAATGACCTGGGCAACCTGCTCTCCCGCAGTGTGGCGATGATCGAAAAATATTTCGGCGGCACTCTGCCCGCCCAGCGCAAAGCCGAGCCGCTGGATGACGAGCTGGCCGCCATGGTGGAGGCCCTGCCCGCGAAGGTAACGGCATGCATGGACGTTCTGCAAGTGCCGAACGCGCTGGCGGAGATTTTCAGGGTCATCCAGCGCGCCAACAAATACATTGACGAAACGGCGCCCTGGGTGCTGGCGAAGGACGAGGCCAACCTGCCCCGCCTTGCCGCAGTGCTGTACAACCTGTGCGAAGTACTGCGTGTGGCAGCCGTGCTGCTTACGCCGTTTTTGCCCAACACCACGCCCAAAATGGCGCAGCAGCTTGGCCTGACGGCCGAGAGCATGCGCTTTGAGACGCTGGGCCGGTTCGGCGGCCTGCCCGAGCCGTTTACCGTGCACAAGGGCGAGGCGCTGTTCCCCCGCATCGACGCCGCGAAGGAACTGGCGGAGCTGGCCGCCGCCCAGGAGGCCGCGAAGGCTGCCGCCGCGCCCGCTCCGGCTCCCGCAAAACCGGAGCCTGCGGCCGAGCCCATCCGGCACGAGCCGGAGGTGGATTTTGAAACATTCTGCCGTGTGGAAATGCTGGTGGGCCAGGTGACGGCCTGCGAAAACATGAAAGAAAGCAAAAAGCTGCTCAAGCTGACGGTGTTCGACGGCGAACGTGAACGCACCATCCTTTCCGGCATCGCCAAATGGTACAAGCCGGAGGATCTGGCCGGAAAAAAAGTGGGCATCGTGGCCAACCTTGCGCCGCGCCCCATGATGGGCGGCAAATACGTTTCCGAGGGAATGGTGATGGCCGCAGACACTGCCGACGGCGGTGCGTCCGTGGTGTTCTTCCCCGACGACGTACCCACGGGCATGCGCATCCATTAACTTTCTTTGAAAAGAAAGTCCGCAAAGAAACTTTAAACGGGTTTCAGAATACACATGCGCCCCGGAGGCTTCCGGGGCGTTTTTGAACGGAGGGATACCATGATATTCGATACCCATGCACATTACACGAGCCGCCGGTTCGACGGGCACCGGGACGAAGTGCTGGACAGTCTGCCCGCACAGGGCGTATGCGGCGTGGTGGAATGCGGAGTAGACCTTGCCACCAGCCGCGCCGCTCTGGCGCTGGCTGAAACGCGGCCCTGGGTCTGGGCCGCTGCCGGCGTCCATCCGGAGAGCCTCATCGAGGACGACGCCTCCACGGTATATGAATTCCATGGCGACTGGCGCGCCGAGCTGGCGGCCATTGAACCGTTGTACGGCGATCCCCGGGTCGTGGCGGTTGGAGAATGCGGGCTGGATCACCATTGGCCCGTGCCGGAGGACGCCCAGCTGGCGCTGTTTGAAGCAGAGCTCGCCGCAGCACAGGAGCACAGCCTGCCCATTCTTGTGCATGACCGCGAAGCCCATGCCGAAACCTACGCGCTTTTGAAAAGGTACCGGCCCAGGGGCATTCTGCACGCATTTTCCGGCAGCGCCGACGACGCGCTGTGGATCGCCCGGCAGGGCATGCTGCTGGGCTTCGGAGGAGCGCTTACATTTAAAAATGCGCGCCGCGCCGTGGAGGCGGTGGCTGCGCTCAGCCTGGAAAATATCGTGCTGGAAACGGACTGCCCCTACATGGCGCCGGAACCGTTCCGGGGAAAAGAATGCCATTCCGGCATGATCCGCTTCACCGCCCAGAAAGTGGCGGACATCAAGCAGGTGCCTTTGGAGGAAGTGCTGCGTATAACAGAACAGAACGCCCGCGCGCTGCTGGGCGTATAAACGGCCCCGCACACCGGTCTGCCGCTCAAAAGCAGAAAGCTCCCGCCTTACCATCTTGAAAACGGTAAGGCGGGAGCTTATTTTCACAATGCCGGCCGCGGGGCACTCATCCTTCGAGGACCCGCGCCTTTTCCCATTTATGGCCCAGAAAACGCACGCCGAACACCAGTGAACGCACGGCCCAGTCGATCTGCATGGCCGTCCAGACGCCGAACAAGCCCATGCCCAGCCACGCGCCCAGCACATAGGACATGCCGATGCGGAACACCCACATGGACACCATGCTCGTCACCATCGTGAACCTGGCGTCGCCCGCCGCGCGCAGCGCGTTGGGCAGTGTGAACGAGGACGGCCAGATAAGCACCGTCACAACGCAGTTCACCTGCAGCACAGAAAGCGCAAGGTCCGTGGTCGTCTGCGGCATGGCGTAAAAGCCCACCAGGTACGGCGCCAGCAGGAACAGCGCGATATTCAGCAGGCCCATACTCACATAGGCCGCCGCCAAAAGGGTTTTCGTATAATGCCGCGCCTGCTGATAGTCTTTTGCGCCCACGCACTGGCCCACCACAGTGATCATCGCCAGGCCGATGGCCGAGCCGGGAATGTTGGACATAGAACCGACATTGTTGCAGATGGCATTGGCCGCGATAGCCGACGTGCCGAAGGTGGTGATGAGCCCCGCCACCAGCAGCTTGCCGATCTGGAACATGCCGTTTTCCAGCCCGTTTGGCACGCCCACGCGCAGGATGCTTTTGAGGATACCGCCGTTCCATTCCGGGTGGAACAGGCGCTCCAGAAAGATGGGGTTGTCCCGGTTGCGCAGCAACAGCATCATCATCAGGCCCGCCACTGTGCGGGATGCCAGCGTGGCTGTGGCCGCGCCCGCCACGCCCCAGTTCAGGCCATAGATGAGCAGCGCGTTGCCGCCGATGTTGATAACGTTCATGATAAGAGATGCGAACAGCGAAATGCGGCTGTTGCCCATGCTGCGGAACAGCGCCGCCCCCGCGTTGTACAGCGCCAGCATCGGGTATGACAGCGCCGAAAGCCAGAAATATGTCTCGGCGGCCTGCATTACGTCCGGCTCCACATTGCCGAACACCAGTCGAAGGATGTGCCGGTTGAGCACCAGCACCAGCGCGCCGATGGCAACCGCCATGCCGAAGGTGGCGTATACCAGCTGCTTGGCGGAGCGGCAGGCATTTTCCCTGTCCCGCCGGCCCAGATACTGGCTTGCCACCACGGCGCCGCCCGTGGCCAGCGCGGCAAATATTTGAATGAGCAGGACGTTCACCTGGTCCACAAGAGAAATGCCCGAGACCGCCGCCTCGCCCACCGTGGAGACCATCACCGTATCGGCCATGCCCACCGTCACAAGCAAAAGCTGCTCCAGCACCAAAGGCAGGATCAGCCTCCAAAGCGCCTGCCGCGTAAACATCAGCGGGCGCGCGAATGTTTTTTGTGCCATAGTTTCCCCTTTTTGTGCGCCGCGGGCAGCGCCGCCGTCCCCGGAGAGACCGCCGGATGTCCGCTTCATTTAAAACAGCCGCAGGCCTTTTTCGGCCATGCTTTCCTTCCCTCGGGCCGCGGGCGGTGATTGTAAAGCCCGTGTAAACCCATGTCCTCTATTTTGCACCCGGCGCGCAAAAATTGCAAGCGCGCAAACAGCTGTCTGCAGTGTTTTTTGATTGCGAAGCTTGCGGAAAACACCGCGCACTTTCGCGCAAAAAATGCGCGCACCCAAAAGGTGCGCGCGAAAAGAACTTATTTGCCGAATACGTCCAGGCTTGCGGTCTTGCCCGGATAAATGCCCATCGGCTCGTAGTGCACGGTGGCCACGCTGACGATATGCGTGCTCTGCTCGGCATTGAAATCGTTCAGATACGGCTGGTGCTGGAAGTAGTTGGCGTCCAGCGAGCCGTCTTCCACACCGGTGTTGGGCATGACGTAATCGTCAAATTCCACAATGTCTAGCTCCACATTGTGCTCGGCCAGGAGGGGCTTCACATGCTCCAGGATTTCCGCGTGAGGGCTGGGCGACGCGCCCACCTTCAGCGTCACAGGCTCCGCGATCTCGGGAATATCCAGCTCCTGTGCGCCCATGGGCATCACAACGCCGTTGTAGCTCTCCTCGATCCATGCCTGCACGTCCCCGCTCATCAGCACGGCCACCAGAGCCTGCACGGCGGGGTCGTTTTCCCGGCCTTCCTTCACCGCAACGACATTGCCGTAGGTCTGCGCCGCCACGGATTCCGCGTCCTCTGTCGTGAGCACCTTATCCCCAATGCCCGCGCCGGAGGCGTAGTTGCCGTTGATGACGGCGAAATCCAAGTCCGGCAGGCTGGCGGGCAGGTTTGCCGCCTCCATCGCCTTGATGGTGACATTGTGCGGATTTTCAACGATGTCCTGTTCGGTTGCCTCCAGGCCCACGCCCTCCTTCAGCGTAAGGATGCCCAGGTCCTGCAGCAGGAGCAGGGCGCGGCCGCCGTTGGTGGCGTCCGCCGGGATGCCGATCTGATAGCCGGCGCCGCCGGAGCAGGCCGCCAGGCTCAGCGCCAGTACCAGCGCCAATACCAATGCCAAAATTTTTTTCATAACAAACTTCCTTCCCTCAACTGTTTTTCCAATATATCTCAAACCGCCGCAAACGGCGTGTTTGCCGAAGCCGGAGGCGCCCTGTTCAGCGCGTGCGCTTGTCCGCTTTGCGGGCGGCAAGATCAAAAATGATCTGGATGACGCACACCAGCAGGATCAGCAGCAGCACGGTGGCGTACATGACGGGTTTCTGGTACCGCTGATAGCCGAAGCGGAACGCCAGGTTGCCCAGGCCCCCCGCGCCCACGCTGCCGGTGATGGCCGTATAGCCCAAAATGGTGATAAGGCTGATGGACAGCCCCCGCAGCAGGCTGGGCACGCTTTCCACCAGCAGCACCCGCGTGACGATCTGCCACCTGGTGGCGCCCATGCACTGGGCAGCTTCGATGACG